>Ga0123333_10004374_pt1 | contig 13249 bp, 11 predicted proteins | sample BioC12SIPDNA_3_FD_89957 | JGI IMG/M metagenome (GOLD analysis project Ga0123333, IMG submission 89957) | Anaerobic biogas reactor microbial communites from Washington, USA - Biogas_R2_B C12 SIP DNA | ecosystem: Engineered > Bioreactor > Anaerobic > Unclassified | place: Washington, USA...
GGGTTGGGCTTCTTACGCACAAACATGCTCCCAGTCTACCTCGGGACACCCAAATCGGGAATGCGCGCCTTGCAAAATAAGGACTTACGGCGGAAATCTGGAGGAGCGTTGAACTCAGGAAGGGTTTAGCCAGGGGCGCAAGCCCCTGGATACCAAACGCCCCCGCGTCGATTAGCCCCGAAGGGGCGCAAGGGTTTAGCCAGGGGCGTAAGCCCCTGGACCGAAGGGGCGCAAGCATATAGCCAGGGGCGCGAGCCCCTGGATATCAAACACCCTCTGCATGCGAATCAGCCCCGAAGGGGCGCAAGGGTTTAGCCAGGGGCGCAAGCCCCTGGACCGAAGGGGCGCAAGCCCCTGGGTATCAAACGCCCCGCGCACCAATCAGCCCCGAAGGGGCGTAAGGTACGTAGCCAGGGGCGCGAGCCCCTGGACCCAAAGGGGCGCAAGGGTGTAGCCAGGGGCGCAAGCCCCTGGACCCTGGTCCCTGGTCCCAAAGGGGCGGCGGAAAGACCACCCCTCGTCACATCGCCCGCCCGTCTTCCGCGCGATGTACAAGACCGAATCTCTCAAAAGCAAAATCAGGGGCGACCCTCCCCGCCCCTCAAAAGCGCCAAAGAACCAAACCAAAAAGGCCGCCTGTCAACGCCTTCTCCTGACCAGCGCCAATGCGCCAAATGACAACAACACGACACATGACGGTTCAGGAACTTCGGAGGCGACACGGAACCCGATATCGTAGCTCACGTAGTCCGGGAAGCTGCCGCACCCGTTGGAGGACGCGAGGGGGCTGCCGGGGTAGCCGTACGACCCGCCTCGCAACCCGCGATCGGAATCGGTTCCGTAGTCGCCACTCGTGCACGGGCTTTCCATCAACTCCCAGACATTGCCCATCATGTCGAACGTGCCGTTGAGTTCTTCGCTGCCACTCCCGACGTTCCAGGGTCCCCAAGGATCGGTGGCATACCCATCGTCCCAGTAGTTCCAACCCGTCCCGCTGACCCCGTCGCCCTGGTGCAGCGTCTCGGCCGGCTTCGTCGCGTACTCCTGGAGGCTCGTGCCGTTCCAGTAGGCCGCCTTGACCCACTCATCCTCGGTCGGCAGGTAGTAGAAGGCGTCCTTGTGGCGGTAGAGATTCGTCCCGCCGTCGGCCTCGTCCGTGCTCCACGTCGCCAGCGCGTAGTCCCCCGTGCCCTGGGTGCCCGTGAACTTGTACGCCGCCTGATGCCCCGTGCTCGTGTTCAGCCAGTTGACGAACTGCGCCGCCTCGTACCAACTTACCTCGTTCGTCGGCACGTTCGTGCCCGTGAAGTAGGGCTCAGTGTCATACGCACTCGACGGATCGCCCGTCACCGCCCCGTAGGCGGCTTTGAACTTGTCCCACTGGTCGTTGGTGATCTCAAAGACGCCGATGCGGTAGTCTTGGCCGGGATCAGCAAAGGTCCTGTAACCCGCCCCCCCCAATGGCCACTGGCTGATGTTTGTCCCGTTGGCACTGCTGGCGTCTCCCGAGATCGTCACAAAGTCGATCGTGAACTGGTTGTCCCCCGTGCCGAAGTCGTCAGCCAGGCCCGCCGCCGCAAACACCAACACCGCAGTCACCGCCATCGTCAGCATCATCTTCATCGCCCGCACCTCCTGCAGATAGGCTCATCCAGACACCGCCGCGGACCACACCGCCCGCTGCGCAACGAAAAACGCGCGGAGAAAGACGCTCTCTCTCCACGCGTTTGACAGCATCCAGTATACCATAACCTGCCCTCGATTCGATCTCGAAACTCGGGGGGCCCCGCCAAACAGAGGCTCGGATTGCCGATTCCCGCCTCCCAACACCGTTTTTGTCCCACCGGACCCGCAAAATCGTCCCGGATTTACTTGAAGGACCGACGCTCCGGGCGTATAATGACTGGTTTCCCGTTGGCTTTGACGGTTTAGGAGACCAAGCCGTGATTAGAAAGCAGTTGCAGGCGGTTGAAGAGGCGTACTACGCAGCCAAGCCGGAATTCCCGGATTTCAAGGTGGGCGATACCATCGACGTGCACGTCCGGATCAAGGAAGCCGAACGCGAGCGCGTCCAGGTGTTCAACGGCACCGTGATCCGCCGCAAGGGCCGCGGCCCCCAGGAAATGTTCACCGTCCGACGCATCGTCAACGAGGAAGGCGTCGAGCGGAGCTGGCCCCTGCTGTGCCCCAGCATCGCCAAGATCGACGTCCGCCGCCGCGGCAAAGTCCGACGGGCCAAACTCTACTACCTCCGCGACCGCAAGGGCAAAGCCACGCGGGTCAAGGAACTGCGGATCTCCCGCGAGCAGATGGCCCAGAAGGAAGGGGCCAAGAAGTAGCCTCCGGGCTGCCTCTTCCGCACATTCCAGCAGCCATTTTTGACACCTCAGGTCGGCGGATCGAACCCTCGATTTCGCCGACCTTTTTGTATGTCCTTAATTTGCCGCAAGTTGGAGGCTTCCGGCGGTGTTTCGATTGACCGAACGGGTCTGGGTGATCGCCTCGCTGGCCGCGGTAACCCCGCTTGGCTTCGCCAGCAAGTTCTACGACGGGCCCGGTGCCTGGTGGTTCAACGACTACGGGGCGGGCGTCCTGTACGAGGTCTTCTGGTGCCTGGTGCTGTTTTTGGTCTGGCCGCTGCGCCGGGCCGCCGGTCCGATCGCGGCGGCTGTGTTTGTCGCGACGGCGATCCTGGAAGTCTTGCAGCTATCGGATGTTACGGTGCTGCGGTTGATCCGTTCCACATTCCTGGGCCGCATGCTGATTGGCACGACGTTCGTCTGGTGGGACTTCCCGCACTACGCCTTAGGCTGCGTCGTCGGCTGGGGATGGATGCGAGGAATCGCCGCCATGCAGGACCGGGTCGAACGGTGGCACGTGCACCAGTTGCCGAACCACGCGTTCGGCCCGTGGGCCGAGAGACAGGCCGGCAAGTATCTGATGGAAAAGGGTTTGCGAATTGTGACGAGAAACTACCGCACCGGCTCGGGCGAGATCGACATCATCGCCCGCGACGGCCGGCAACTGGTCTTCGTCGAGGTCAAAGCCGAGCGGAGCGAACGGGGCGAGCCGCAGCTCAAGGTGGACGCCCAGAAACGCCGGCGGATGCGGACGACGGCCCGGTCATACGTATCACGCTACCGATTAGAGGAGTTTTCGGCCCGGTTCGACGTGGTCACGATCCAAGCCGATCCGTCGGGGCGGTTCACGATCGAGCACGAGGAAAACGCATTCGAGGGTTAGTCGGCCATGCTGATCGACGCGCACGCGCATCTGGTTTACGAGGGTCTGATCGATCGGATCGAGGAGGTCCTGAGCAACGCCGCAGCATTGGGGGTCGGCCGGGTGGTCTCGATCGGTACAGACCCAGCGAACGGAGCGGCCACGCTGGAGCTCTGCGACCGGTTCGAGGAGGTCTACGCCGCTTTGGGCATCCATCCCCATGAGGCGGATAAATATAGCGACGCCAGTGGATTGCGCGAAATGCTGGGCCATCCAAAGGTGCTGGCGGTGGGCGAGACGGGGCTGGACTACCACTACGGGTTTGCCGACCGAGGCAATCAGCGGCGGCTCTTCGAGAGCCAGTTGGCCCTCGCAGCCGAGACCGGACTGCCGATGGTCCTGCACTGCCGGGAGGGATTCGAGGATGCCCTGCCGATGATTCGCTCGGCGGGCAAGGACTTGCGCGGCGTTTTCCACTGTTTTACGGGCACGGAAGCCGAAGCGGATCAAGTGATCGCGATGGGATGGTCGATTTCCTTTACAGGAATACTGACGTTTAAGAAGTCGGAGGAACTCCGGCGGATCGCCGAGCGTATCCCCATAGAGAACGTGCTGGTCGAGACGGACAGCCCGTATCTTTCGCCGGAACCGGTGCGGAGCGTCCGGCCGAACGAGCCGGCCCACGTGCGGTACGTGGCGGAGTATCTGGCGGCGATCCGCGGGATGACGTATGATGCGGTGGTTGAACGGATATGGCAAAACGCCGTCCGGCTGTTCGGCCCAGGGCTTTGCGGTCACGAAGCGGGCGGGTCGGGCCGATGAGGACCGTAAGATGAGGGCCGCGGAAGGCGGAATTTGTCATACAACCATACAACCATATAACCATATGATCATACAACCGGCGGTTCGGGACAGGGGAGCTTCGGGGCTTGGGTTTGGTTCGGCAATAGGTGTTACAGGAGGCGTTCGATGAGTTTGTTTCTGGTCACCGGCGGGGCGGGGTTTGTGGGTTCGCATATCGTGGAGGGGCTGTTGGCGCGGGGCAAGAAGGTCCGGGTGATCGACAATTTCAGCACCGGCAGTCGCAAGAACCTCGAGCACCTGCTGGGCAAGATCGAGCTGATCGAGGGGGACATTCGCAAGGTGGAGGACTGCCGGCGGGCGTGCGAGGGGGCGGCGGTGGTGCTGCACGAGGCGGCGGTGCCGAGCGTGCCCAAGTCGGTGGTGGACCCGGAGACCTCGCACACCGCGAACGTGGACGGGACGTTCAACATGCTGATGGCGGCGAGGGAGGCGGGGGTTCGGCGGTTCGTGTACGCGGCGAGCAGTTCGGCGTACGGGGACGTGGAGGTCTCGCCGAAGCACGAGGACATCCGGCCGCAGCCCAAGAGCCCCTACGCGGTGAACAAGCTGGTGGGCGAGTACTACTGCCGGACGTTTTACGAGTGTTTCGGGCTTCAGACGGTCTCGCTGCGGTACTTCAACGTGTTCGGCCCGCGCCAGGATCCCAAGAGCCAGTACGCAGCGGCGATTCCGGCATTTGTGACCGCGATCCTTCAGGACCGCCGGCCGGTGGTGTACGGGGACGGGGAGCAGTCGCGGGATTTCACGTTTGTGGAGAACGTGATCGAGGCGAACGTGCTGGCGGCTGGGGCGCCGGAGACGCACGGCGAGGTGGTGAACGTGGCGTGCGGGGCGTCGGTGACGATCAATCAGATCATCGCGCGGATCAACGAGCTGCTGGGCAAGTCGGTTGAGCCGGTGTACGAGCCGATGCGGGCGGGCGACGTGATGCACTCGCTGGCGGACGTGCGTCGAGCCAAGGAGGTGATCGGGTACACGCCGCAGGTGTTCTTCGACGACGGTCTGCAGCGGGCGATCGCGTGGTATACCAAGAATGCCGCCTTCTGGCAGAAAGGGTAGGGGACGGAAGTCCGCGATGAAGGGAGAAGCGATGAGCAGGGCGTTATTGGCGATCGCGGTAGGGGCGGTTCTGACGGGCTGCCAGAGCCGCCAGGACGTGAGCTATCAGGTTCGCGAGTGGCCGCTGGAGAACCTCAGCGGCCACATTGTCGAGACGGAGCACTACCTGATTTACACGACGGTCAGCGACTCGATGTTCGACCGCGGCTGCGCGGAGCTGGCGGAGGCCCAGTACCGGCGGTTCGCGAAGGACGTGGCGGTGCATCCGGAGGGCAAGATGAAGGTGTACGTGTTCGCCAACCGCGGACAATGGGAGGCGTACACGCAGGTGGCGATGGGCCCGCGGGCGAAGGACTATCTGCGGATTCGCGACGGCGGGTACAGCGCCAACGAGACGTCGGTGCTGTACTATCTGCGTCGGTATCCGACGCTGGCGGTATTGGCGCACGAGCTGTTCCACCAGTACCTGGATTGCGCGGGCGACGAGCCGGTTCCGGCGTGGCTGAACGAGGGGATGGCGTGCTACTACGAGGCGCACGAGTGGAACGGGACCAAGCCGGTGTTCACGCCGAAGAACAACACGTTCCGGCGGGAGACGCTGGGGGAGGCGTATCAGACGGAGCAGTTGTATCCGCTGACGGAGATACTGGCGACTCACGCGGGCGAGGTGAGCAAGGGCTCGTCGATGAAGGTGGGCACGTACTACGCGCAGGTGTGGGCGTTGGTGCTGTTTCTGCGTGACGGGGCGGGCGGCAAGTACGCTGAGGGTTTCAAGCTGTTGCTGGCGGAGATGGGGACGGGGGCGCTAAAGACTCGGGCCAACGCGTACGCGGCGGCGAGCGCCGGTCAGCGGATGAGCTTCGGCGAGGTGGTTTTTCGGCAGTACATCACGGAGGACTTCGAGACGTTTGAAGCGGAGTTCGGGCAGTTCGTCAAGGACCTGCTGGGCTGGGAGAAGAAGGGGATGGGCGCGTTGGTGAGTCAGCTCTGGCCGTGGTGAGGGACGCATGTGACTCGCGGCGGATCGGTTCGGGGCAAACGGGATGATTCGATGGGGGCGGATGATCGTCTACGTGTGGGCGCTGCCGGGGACGGCGGTGGGGATTCCGGCGGTGCTGGCGGCGGTGTTGGGAGGCGGGACGGTTCGCGTGGTGGACGGGGTGCTGGAGGTGGAAGGGGAGTTGGTGAGGCGGGTGTTGGGCTGGGGATTTCCGTGGGTCGGGCCGGTTTCGGCGATCACGCTGGGGCACGTGGTGGTCGGTTTTGATCGGGTGAGTTTGGAGCGGACGCGTCGTCACGAGCGGGTGCACGTTCGGCAGTACGAGCGGTGGGGGCCGTTTTTTATTCCGGCGTATGTGGCGTGCAGTCTGGTCTGCCGGCTGCGGGGCAGGGATCCGTATCGGGACAATCGGTTTGAGCGTGAGGCGTATGGTGAGGCGGGGTAGGGGGATTGGGAATGGGGGTTGGGGATTCGGGGTCAGGGGTTGGGGGTTGGGGAGGCTGCGGTTTGTACAGAATGTGACATTTGCGCGGAGCCGTTGAGATTTCGGGGAGGGCGGAATGAAAAGTGAAAATACCAAATAGCAAAATGCAAAATGGGGGAGGCGGAAGGGGGGGTCGGGCGGGGAGAAGGCCCCCGCTCCCTCACAGTCGCGGCTCTTTTTGGAGGGGCGAGGAACGGGGAGTTGGTGCGTCGGGACGACGCACCCTACATTTTTCGGGTCGGCGGGATGCGGATGGGTGTCGTCAGCGGTCGGGTTGCGGCATGGGACGGTGGGATGGGTCGCAGGGAAAAGAGGTGTTTTCGTGGGCGAGAATACACCCGACGGGCTCGCCATGTCGCGGCGGCAGAGGGAAATGGTGGATGTAGGAACATCCACCCTACACGAAGCGCCCGCGCGGTGGGGCGCGGGCGCTGTGGGATGCTTCATTTGGCGACGCTTTTGATTAGCCGAGGGTGTCACCGCCTTTGATGTTGGCTCGTTCTTTTTCGACCTGCTGCTGGTAGCCGGATTTACGGTAGGCGGCGATGGCATCGGGGGCTCGGCCGGTCTGTTGGCGGACGAGACCGACGAGGGGCCGGGTGTCGGTGAGCCAGGCGTCGCGGAGGATTTCCTCAGCGGCGATGATATCCTGGTCGGCTTGGGCCTTGGCGAGGGCTTTTCGGTTGACCAGGAGGGCTTTGGCGTAGAGTTGATGGATGGTGTCGACGGTCTGGAGCATGGCTTCGAGTTTGGGTTTGAGGTTGTGGGACTGGTCGACCATGTAGGCGAGTTCGAACTTACGGCTGCGGACCTGCTGGGCGGCGACGATTTCGTTGAAGATTCGGAAGACCTGGTAGGGGTCGATGCTGGCGGTGGTCAGGTCGTCGTCGGCGTAGCGTCGGTCGTTGAAGTGGAAACCGCCGAGCATGTCCTCTTCGATGAGCCAAGTGACGATCTGTTCGATGTTCTGGGCCTGGTAGTGGTGGCCGATATCGACGAGGACTTTGGCCCGGTCGCCGAGTTTCCGGCAGAGGGTCATGGACATGCCCCAGTCGGCGATGTCGGTCTGATAGAAGGCGGGCTCGAAGGGTTTGTATTCGAGCAGGAGGACCTGGTCGTTGGGCATGGCCTGGTAGATTTCCTTGAGGGAGTCGATGAGGCGAGCGCGGCGTTGGGCGATGTCGTCCTGGCCGGGATAGTTGGTGCCGTCGGCGAGCCAGATGGAGAGGAATTTGGACCTGGTCTGGGTGGCGATTTTGATGGAGTCGCGGACGTGGTCGATGGCCTTTTTTCGGACTTCGGGTTTGGGGTTGGCGAGGCTGCCGTACTTGTAGGCTTGGTCCTGGAAGACGTTGGGGTTGACGGCTCCGATCTGGATGCCGAGTTTTTTGGCTTTTTCGATGAGGGCGGGATCGAAGCCGTCGGGGAAATCCCAGAGGACATGGACGGCGATGGTTGGTGTGATGCCGGTATAGCAGTGGACGGCGGCGGCGTCGGCGAGCTTGTGCTCGATGGTTTTGGCTGATCCGGGCTGGCGGAAGACGCCGAATCGGGTGCCGCCTTCGGCGTAGGCCCAGGAGGGGGTTTCGATGTGGAGGCGTTTGAGCTGGTCGATGATGCGATCGGGGTCGAGGCCGGCGGCCTTGGCGTTTTCGAGGACGGCCTGTGCGGCTTGGGGGTTGTCGTAGGCGTTCATCGGTATTTCCTCCGTGGAATGGGTGTATCCAATGACGATGGGTCATAGGATACGGATTGGAGGAGCGGGATGCAAGTGGCGAGACTGGATGTCCTTGAGTTGGCGAGCGGGTCTGGCGGGGCTAGAGGCGTCGTCGAACCGAGCGGACGAGAGCCAGGCCGATCAGGGCCAGGAGGGCGGCGGGCGGTGCTGGGACGACGGCGGCGTTGTGGTCGAAGGCGAATCGCCCCCAGGATTCGTCGGAGCCGTTGGCGCAGAGGGTGAGGGTGTAGACGTGCGGGGCCAGCTCGAGCGGGTAGGGTTGCATGTAGTAGTTGACGTCAAGGCCGGCGGTTTCGTCGAAGAGGGTAGCCCAGACGACGCCGAGTCCCTGTTCCCGCCAGGACATCTGGACGGGTCCGGTGACGCGGAAACGGGTGGTAATCTGTGCTTCGGCGCGGGTGCTGAAGGTCCAAGGCGCACCGCTGTACTCCCAGGTGTGGACTTCGATGGCGAAGGGGTCGAGGTCGACGCGGGCGCCGCAGGGCGACCAGTCGCCGATTTTATGGGACGTTTCGAGGCAGGTCGAACAGCCGTTGAGAGGGTCGTTGAACGCGGCGGATCCGTGCCAGGTCTGGTTCTGCTGCCAGTCGGTGGCGGTGTATTCGACGGTTGCCCAGGCGGAGTCCTGGAGAAGGTGGATCGTCGGAATATCGGCGCGCGCGGCGCCGCAGGGCAGAACGATCAGGATGAACGTGTACAGCGGTTTCATCGGACGGCCTCCCATCCATGGTCTTCGGTACGGCACGCGTGTGGGCACGGTTCAAGGTGCGGATCCCTGGTGGGGCGACAGCCGATACCGACCCCCCGTCGCCTCCGTTAATGATAAGATACTGTCTAGGGGTCTGTCAAGTCCGGCGTTTTGGGTTCAAAAGGGGGCATTTTCGCTTGTAACGGGGTTTTGGAGTCGCTAGAATTTTCGCGAGCTCGGCTGGGTGGCCGGGTGGTTTCGGTATCAGTAATAGTTGGTGGACATGAGAATTCTGGTCGTTGGTTCCGGTGGACGCGAGCATGCGCTGGTTTGGCGGATGGCCCAATCCAAGCTGGCGAAGCGTGTGTATTGCGCGCCGGGCAATGCGGGAACGGCCCATGAGGCCCGGAACGTGGCGATCGAGGCTGAGGATACCGATAACCTGGTCAAGTTTGCGGCTGAGAACAAGATCGACCTGGTCGTGGTGGGCCCGGAGGCGCCGCTGGTGGGCGGTCTGGTGGACCGGCTGGAAGCGGCGGGGATCCGGGCGTTCGGTCCGACGGCGGAAGGGGCGAAGCTGGAGGGTGACAAGGCTTACGCCAAGGAGCTGATGCGGCACTATACGGTTCCGACGGCGGAGGGGCGGGTTTTCACGAATTACGACGATGCGCGGGCGTACATTGCCAGCCGGGACGAGCCGCTGGCGGTGAAGGCGGCGGGTTTGGCGTCGGGTAAAGGGGTGATCGTCTGCGACGAGCCGTCGGATGCGTTGCGGGCGGCTGAGAAGATCATGGTGGACCGGATTTTCGGGGCGGCCGGCGATAAGATCGTGGTGGAAGAGAAGCTGACGGGTCAGGAAGTATCGGTGCTGGCGTTGATTGACGGGCGGAGCATCTATGTCCTTGAGCCGGCGCAGGATCACAAGGCGATCGGCGAGGGTGACACGGGTCCGAATACGGGCGGGATGGGTGCGTATTGTCCGACCCCGGCGATTGGCGAGCAGGCGATGGCGCAGGTGGAGCGGCAGATTCTGGTGCCGGTGGTTGACGCTTTGAACCGGGGCGAGATTCGGTATCGCGGGGTGCTGTACGCTGGGTTAATGATGACCACGACGGGTCCGAAGGTGCTGGAATTCAACGTGCGTTTCGGCGATCCGGAGACCCAGCCGATTCTGATGCGGCTCCAGAGCGATCTGGTCGAGGCGTTGATGGCGACGTGCGAAGGGAAGCTGGACGAGGTGACGCTGCGGTGGGACGATCGTCCATCGGTGTGCGTGGTGATGGCCAGCGGCGGGTATCCGGGCAAGTACGGGACGGGCCAGGAGATTCGCGGGCTGGAGGAGGCCGATGCGCTGGAGGACGTGAAGGTATTTCACGCCGGCACGGCTGAGGCGGACGGCGGCGTGGTTACCAGCGGCGGGCGGGTGCTTGGGGTGACGGCGTTGGGGGCGACGGTGGCGGACGCCAAAGCGCGAGCCTACCAGGCGGTGGATCGGATCCATTTCGATGGGGCCTATTGCCGCCGCGACATTGCCGATAAAGCCATCAGACTGACGACGAAATCGAAATAGCCCTGACCTGGCCGGTAATACGGCTGGGTGGGGTCCGGGCTGCGCGCAACGGGCGGATCAGGAAGAACGAAGGGTATGAGGTGACAGGAACGCCTGGATCACAGAAGGAGTAGAACGATGGATCAGAAGTGCGAACAGTTGCTCAGGTCCCGACTGCAGGGCGAGAACTATCAGAAGCTGATGGATCTGCCCAATCCGAAACTGCATCGGTTCATCGCCGACGCGATCGAGCTGTGCGACCCGGCGACGGTGGTGGTGTGCACGGACGATTCGTCGGATATCGCGTACGTTCGGAAACAGGCGGTGGCGCGTCAGGAGGAGACGCCGCTGACGATTGAGGGGCACACGGTGCACTTCGACGGTTATTTCGATCAGGGGCGCGACAAGGACAAGACGAAGTACCTGGTGCCGCCGGGGATGAATCTGGGGGAGCGGTTGAACACGGCGGGCAAGGCGGAGGGCACGGCGGAGGTCCGGGCGCTGCTGAAGGGGCAGATGGCGGGCCGGGAGGCGTACGTTCGGTTCTTCTGCCTCGGGCCGGTGAACTCGGCGTTTTCGATTTCGGGGGTTCAGATCACGGATTCGGCGTACGTCGGGCACAGCGAGGACCTGCTGTACCGTTCGGGTTACGAGCAGTTCAAGCGTCTGGGGGACGGCGAGGATTTTTTCCGGGTGATGCACTCGTGCGGGGAGCTGACGGAAGGGAACGTCAGCAAGAACTACGAGGACAAGCGGATCTACATCGACCTGGAAGACGAACTGGTCTACAGCGTGAACACGCAGTACGGCGGGAACACGATCGGCTTTAAGAAGCTGGCGTTGCGGCTGGCGATTCGCAAGGCGGACCGGGAAGGCTGGCTGTCGGAGCACATGTTCGTGGTGGGGATTCACGGCCCGAAGGGTCGGAAGACGTATTTTACGGGGGCGTTTCCCAGCGCGTGCGGGAAGACGTCGACGGCGATGCTGCCGGGCGAGAGCATCGTGGGGGATGACATCGCGTATCTGCGGATCATCGACGGGGAGGCCCGGGCGGTGAACGTGGAGTCGGGGATTTTCGGGATCATCCAGGACGTGAATTCCAAGGACGACCCGGTGATCTACAAGGTGCTGACGACGCCGGGCGAGGTGATTTTCTCGAACATCCTGATCAAGGACGGCAAGCCGTACTGGCTGGGGATGGGCCAGGCGTTGCCGAAGGACGGGGTGAACTACGCGGGCCAGTGGCACGAAGGGATGAAGGGTCCGGACGGCGCGACGGTATCGGCGGCCCACAAGAACGCCCGGTACACGGTGTCGTTGCGGGCGTTGGCGAACGTGGACCCGAAGCTGGACGATCCGGACGGGATCGCGGTGAGCGGGATCATCTACGGCGGTCGCGATTCGGACACGTGGGTTCCGGTGCAGCAGTCGCTGAGCTGGGATCACGGCGTGATCGCGATGGGGGCGAGTCTGGAGTCGGAGACGACGGCGGCGACGATCGGGCAGGAAGGCGTGCGGGCGTTTCAGCCGATGTCGAACCTGGACTTCGTGGCGATTCCGCTGGGCAAGTACATCCAGAACCACCTGGACTTTGCCAAGGGGCTCAAGGAGGCGCCGACGATTTTCGCGGTGAACTACTTCCTGAAGGGCGCGGACGGCAAGTACCTCAACGGCATGGCCGACAAGGCGGTCTGGGCCAAGTGGATGGAGCGGAGGGTCAACGGCGAGGTGGAGGCCATTGAAGGGCCGACCGGATGGCTGCCGGTCTACGCGGACCTCAAGGCGTTGTTCAAGGACGTGCTGAAGCAGGAGTACACGCCGGAGCAGTACGCTGAGCAGTTTTCGATCCGGGTACCGGAGAACATCAAGAAGATCGACCGGATCGAGGAGATCTACCGGACGCAGGTGCCGGACACGCCGCAGATCGTGTTTGACACATTGGCGGCGCAGCGCAAGCGGCTGCAGGAGGTGCAGGCGAAGTTCGGCGACCGGGTTCACCCGGAGAAGCTTCGGTAGCGGCCGGTCGGGAACGTGAGACGGCTGGGAATGTGAAGGCCCGTCGGATCGGGTGTGCAGGAACCGGTCTGACGGGCCTTGGTATGCGCCGATCGAGGTGAGGGTATTGGGTTACGGGGCTGGATCCGGGGGACGGGGTGCGTCGTTGGCCGAGGGTCCGATAAGTCGGACAGCGTTTTGCGGGAGCGAGTCAGTGGTTTTGAGAGGGCTCTGGAGGCCCGGTCCAGGATTTTTCCGTCGAAGGGGCCTGCAACGCGCGTGAAACGGCGTTCATCTCGACCTCTGTGACCTACGGATTGTGTTTTTGAGAACGGGATTTATGGAAAGAAACTCCCGATAGATACAGATGGAGCGGGCAAGAAGTCTGGTACGTTGTATTGGCAGGGAGTATGGACGATGGTACGGGACTTCTCAGGTCGGATTCGTGTTTTGTTGTGGGTTTTGGGAGTGTTGCTGATCGGGTCGGCCTCGGCTTGGGCTGAGGAAGGTCTGGTCGGGGGTGAGGAGGCGGCATCGACTCAGGACATTGAGATTGCCTCCGAGGGTGAAGGGGGGGAGTGTCTGCTGGGGGACTGGTGGGGGGGCACGGAAGAAGCTGGCGGAGGCGGGCGTTTACTTTGGGCTGTCGA
>Ga0123333_10004375_pt1 | contig 13248 bp, 9 predicted proteins | sample BioC12SIPDNA_3_FD_89957 | JGI IMG/M metagenome (GOLD analysis project Ga0123333, IMG submission 89957) | Anaerobic biogas reactor microbial communites from Washington, USA - Biogas_R2_B C12 SIP DNA | ecosystem: Engineered > Bioreactor > Anaerobic > Unclassified | place: Washington, USA...
CAAAACCGCTGTCTGTTCGGATCGAATACACTTGGGGATCACGTCGGCGGGATCGAGGCCGCGACGCTTAACCTTGAGCCGGGGGCTCCTCGGCCGCCGGAGTCTCCGCCGGCGGTGTCCCTCCACCTGCCGCCTGGCCACCTTCCGCAGCGGTGATCATCGCCAGAATCTGGTCCCGTACCGCCGGATCCTTGATCGCGTCCATCAGCTTTTTCTGGGCGTTCTTGTCGCCCATCTTCGGACGCAGCGCCTTCATGGCATCGCGAAGTTCGAGCAGGTTGCGGAGCTGCGGCACCTGCCGGGCCACCGCCTCCGGGCGGAAGTCCTTCAACGTCCCAAACTTCAGCGAAACGGGCATCTCGCCCTGCCCGGCAATGCGATCCTGCACGCTCAGATCGAGCGACAGGTTGTAGCTCTGCATCACCGAGTCAAAGTTCGACTTGTTCACGTCCAACGGCTCACGTTGCTCGATCGGGCGTTTGTCTTCCTTGCCGGTGTAATCGCCCATCACCAACAGCCGGAACGGCAACTCCGGCTGGGCCCCGCCACGCAGCGCATCCGAAATCAGGATGTTCACGCGAGACTCGCGGGCTTTCGAAGGTCCTTTGGCCATGAGGGGTCTCCTTGTGTATTGCGTCCTTCTAGGTCAGTTCCCGGTCGGCTCAGCAGACAGGGCTCCCAGTGGGTCCAGTTGGCACAACCAGGCAAACGAATCGCGAACGTGTTCCACCGCTTCAGGCGCCGGCTCCTTCTGTGTCGAGAGCAGGGCCTTGCGGCACTTGTAGAGGGTCTCGGCCACTTGCGACGCCAGACCCGGTTCCCATTCCTGAATATGATAGCGACGGATTTCCTCCCGGCACTCTTCGAGCAACGGGGCGGCGAGTTGCTGGCGCCCGGCCTCGAAGCAAAGCCGGGCGATGGTCAAGCGCCACAGGAACCGATCCCGTCGCTGACTGCACGTGCCCAAGCCGTCCTGCAACGCCGCGAGGGCCTCCTTGAGCTTACCCGCCCCCGCCAGCTTCCGGGCCTCATCCGACGCCTCGGCCAGCTTGCCATCAACCGCTCCGCTTGTCGGCCCGCCGCCTTTGCCACCCGCAGGGGCCGCCTCGGACTCGATCCACATTTTGGTCTCGCCGCTGCACAGAGGCGTCCCGTTCTTGAACCGCAGTTCAAACAGCCCCTCGCCCAGCCGGCTGATCAGGCTCGCCGTCATTGCGATCACCGTCTGACGCGCCTTCTCGTAGCCGGACCCCAGCCCCGCCATTGCCGCACACACATAACGCTGCAGGTCCAGCCACAACGGGTCACTCGACCGAAACGCGGCCTCGGCGTTCTTGAGCAGGTTCTCCCAGAGCCCGTTGCTCATCTGGTGAGTCAGAGCGTCGAGCTTCGTCGCCTCAGGCGGCTCGATCTCGAACTTAGCCGCCGGAGTGGTCGGCAGAGCGATCCTGCTCCACTTGATCGCCCGCACCACGGCGTACGGCACGGGATGCGTCGGCTCCGCCTTGCGGATGAACGTCGCCGCACTGAGCAATTGGTTGATCGCCCCGCTAACATCGCTGATCTCGGCTGCCGAGAGGGATGCCCCACCCGCAGCGGGCGCCGCCGCCGGAGCTCCACCCTCCGCACCGGCTGGTGCCGCCCCGGCCGTAGCCGGTTTCGGACGACGACCCGCCAACTCCTTGACCCCCCGCACGAACTTGCCAAAGTCCGCAGGGTCGTCCGGCATCTTCGCTTTCAGGGCGTTGTTCAACTCGTCAATCCGCGTCACGCACAGATCAACCGCGTCGAACTCGTCGGGCTTGGGAGCCCGGTCGCGAAACCAGCCGCCGTCGGCAAACCGATCCGTGAGCGTCTCGATCCGCGCTTTGCGCCGCCGCGGCCGTTCCGGGAAAGCGCCATCCCAGAAGGTATTGACCATCTCCGTCAGCATGGCCAGCGACGCCGCCAGGCCCGCATAGCCATACCGCTTGAACAGCGCAAAACCCAGGTACGCCGCCACTTCAATGTCCTTCGCCTTTGAACGCAGGATGTTGGTCGCGGCTTGCTCCAGCCCGTACCAATCGGGCTCTCCCGTCTCGATCCGGTCCAGCTTGCCGACTTCACCCTGAATGAGGATGTACTGCTCATCCTCCGCGGCGTCGGCGCCACAAGCGGCCGGCCCGGGGATCGGGTTCTTGCCCAACTCAATGATCGGCTGCTCGTTCAGCTCCGGCATACGTGCTCACCTGAATGGCGGACCTCAGCCTCGCAAACGGCTCGCCACACCGTTTCCACACACACGATTGGCATCACGGTCATTGCGATATGGGCAGACACCCGCGGCAATCGGGTCCGGCTCATTCCCGCTCGCCTAATATCGACCGTACCGCACATCGCCACCTCGGGTCAAGACGCCCGCATCCGCTGCACAACAAAATCCGCCAGTGTCTCCGGAAGATCCGGCACTGCATCCGCCGCGTCGACAGGGCCATTCGAACCGCCCCCCGCAGACTCCTTCGGTTTCACCGCGGTCAAATCATCCAGATACGCCAGACTCCGATACAGCGGGGTTAGCAGGAGAAAATCTTCCTGAACCAGATCGCGGGCGATCACCAGCAACCGTCCACCACCGCCCTCCCGCTCCTCCGTCACCATCAGCGACAGCGAACGCCGCTCCAATTCCATCAGCGGCTCCAGCCAACGCAGCCACGCCGCCACCTGCATATCCATCGGAAGACCGGCCGCCAGTGGAAAGCAGAACGTCGGTTCAAATGACTCGGATTCCAGAGCCGCTATCGTCTCGCCCCATTTGCCCACCAGCCCAAGCCACACCCCCAGATTCTCTGTGCTCAAACCCGCCTTCAGCCCATCAAACCACGTCGTCAGCGAAACCCGCCTGGCTCCGTCAAGCCATCCATCATCCTTGCCCTCCACCATCACCTGCTCCACGTCCACCTCGCGGTCGCCGAAAACCGACTCGAACCGCCCAGGAGCCCGAGAAAAACGCATCACCTCGTGACGCAGGCTGCTGAGCCGCGCCAGCACGCTCATCGCCCCCCACGACGAACCGGCGATCGGACCGGGCCATTGCGCACTGGGCACGCCCACGTAGAACGTCAGTGGAAATGGACGCCCTCGCATGTCGCCCCCGTAGTCCTGAATCGACGCCAGCACCGTCACATGCGACTTCGGCAGGCGAATAGCGCAATTCGTCACCGGCAACGGAACACGCTTCCCCTTGTGTCCCCCTTCGTGCTGCCGGTGGTGGTACACCTCGTAACCTTTGAGCAGCCAATCGTTGAACTCGGTCACCCACTCCTCGTCGGCCGGCGAGCTGTAGTAGTCCGCATAGGTCGGCAGCTTGCCGAACCAGCGCAAGCGGGGATCAGCCTTGAGCTTCGTCTCACCCGAACGAAACTTGAAGATATCCGTCCAACGATTCATCCGGCACCCGCCTCGATCATCGACCCGCCGCCAACGGGTCGATCGGGTCAGGGAGACTGCGCTTTAACACGAAGCTGAACTTCACGCCCATGATCCGTTTGTCATCCTGCGGCACCAGCTCCGGTGCCCCGGCGGCCCGGAACGCTTCGACCAAGTCGATCTGGTGAGCCGTCACCCACAGATTATCGCCGGCCTTCTTGCCATACCGATTCAGGTACGCACAAAACGACAGCGGCGACAAGCGGCCCAGAACCAGCCCCGGAATGTTCGGCGAGGCCTTACTCTGCCCCTGCCGCTGGAGCCCGCCCACAAACTGCATGGTCAACTGGGCATCACCCGATCGCCCCACCCAAGGCCAGATCGCTTCCCATGTCTGCTGGCTTGGATCCTGGGCCACCGTGGGCATCTCGATGGGGCCATCGCTCTCCGCCCCACCGGTCTGACGGATCCTCAATCCCAACGCCAGGTGCACCGACCGGTAGTAGTACTGCGGCGTGTCCTGAATGCCCTGAACCACCCCGCCAGGGGCCTGCGGATTCAGCGGATCCTCGTACTTGACCACCATCTCCAGCCGGCCCGGCATGCCATCCGTGCCAACCGCCAGGAAATCCCGCCATCGCTGGCAAGCATCGTAGAACACGGTTCGTCGCTGCTTGAGCGGGTTGTCGGCCGGCAAGCCCTCCTCCAGAACCCGCTGCACCCGCAGCAACTGCTCCGTCTCGTCGAGGAACTGCCGGAACTTCGAGTAATCCACCGTATCGGTCGCGTCGGCGAGCCGGCCGTCCGGATTCACGTAAGGCCAGCCCGTGTAAACCCTCGCACCCTCGAAGTACCGCTGCTGGAGCTCGTACAACACCTGACTGAGTTCCTCGCTCAGGGCCGCCTGGCCTTGGGCCATGAACTCCACCATGCGCTGCGTCAGCTTCTCGTCGTCCAGGTGGCACTCCTTGCGGAACTGATCCATCAAGCCCCAGGGGATCTCCCGCCGCTCCTTGGTATGCCTGTCGAACTGGCGAGGCAAAGGCACGTTAGCCCGCACCGCCTCAACCACCTCCCCCCACCGACGCCCTACCTCGCGGGCCACCACCTCCCACGGCACATCGTTGGGCCCCACCGTGATGCTCGTCGGCAACTGGACCTCGTTCACGAAGATTTTGCCCTCGTCAGTCCAGTTCTTCCGCACCGCCAGCCGGAACCAGTCGGCCACGTTGCGCCATTCGGCGTCGCTGCCGGCCAACTGCTCCCAGGTACGGCCGTCGTCACCCATCCGAGCCCAAGGGACGGCCCGCAGGATCTCCGCGAGGGCCGACTCAAGCTCCTTGCCCACTTCGCGTGTGTCCGGAATCCCCGGAACGGCGGTGCGACCCAGTGCATCCGAAAGCGCCTTCCAGTCGCGGGCTTGCTCCTGCACCCGGGTGAGCTTGGTCAACGTCCGGCTCCGGTAAGCCACGGCCCAACTCTCCGCATACCTGTCGATGTACGCACGACAGGCGTCGCTGAGGCGCTGCTTGCACACGCCCTGGAGGTCGGCATACTCGCCGCTCCCCGGCAGGTAATCCGTCTTCTGCAACTGCCCCACGAAGATCAAGGCCGACACAAACTCGCCCGCCAACCGGTTCAAGAACGCCGGCGTCGTACACGTGGGAATGGTGCCCTCGAGCTCCACCGCCGCTGACGGCACGACCGCCGGACGCTCCGTCTCGCCGGGCCGGCGAATCTGGCGGTCCGGCTGCCCGGGTACGCGGATCTCGCGCCGCTCGGGTTCTCGCGGCTCCGTGGGGGTGGGAGCGGGCGCAGCCGAGGGAGCCGACGGCTCCGGCGGGATCGCGATCTGGTACGCCGACGACGCCTTGCCCCGCCAATCCGGATACAGCTCGGCCAGTCCCCAATCACGCACCTGATCCAACCGGCGAGCGATCGTGGTCAGCAACAGCGAGCCCTCGCCCCGAGCCCCCAGCGATTCATACTCGCGGTAGAGGCCCGCTAATTCCTCCTGCCGCCACTTATCCGGCTGCTCCAGCTTGATCGGCAACGGGCCCGCCTGCTTGGCCAGGTTCGCCATCTTCTCGAGATGGGCATACAAACGGGTGTTCCAATCCGCCAGTGTCTCCTTGCTCAGATCGGCCGGTGGGCCCAGCTCCAGAGCCTTGAGCCGCTCGCTCACCTTCGTCAGCACCTCTTGCACCGCAACCGTATCCGCCGCCGGAACGATCTCGTCGTCCTTGGGCGAGTCGCCCGCCTTCTTCAGCGCTATCGCATAGCTATACCGCTCGTGCACCTCGGGAATCAGCCGCTCGAAAGTTCCCGGCTCGAAAAACTGCTCGAAGTAGCTCTGGTCGGTCAACAGCGCGTCGCTGTGCAGGCTCTCCGCCAGCAACCGGTCCAGCCCCCGGACCATTCCGCCCTGCTGATCGCCCAGCGACAGCCAGCCCAAAGCCGCGGGCCCCGCCGCCTGTTGAGCCGATGCGCAGCTCGCGTAAGCCTTCTTGAGCCCCTCCTCGTAGCCTACCCACAGCTTCCGCTGATTGAGAATGGCTTCACGCACGGTGGGGATCTTCACGAACTGGCTTCGACCACGGTCCCCCTGCCAACGGATGCCCTTGACCGCCAGATCGAACACACTGAAACTCTTCCCGAACTGCTCGGCAAAGGCCACCAGATCATCCTGCGTGACGATCTCCCGGCCCGCCGACAGCATGGCCACGTAGCTCTCATCAAGCTGCTGGCAGATCTTGCCAATACGCATCCACTCGGCAATCGTCTTATCCGGATGGCCCTCGCTCAACGTGGCGTACGCTTCAAAGAACTTGTGCACCGTCACCACGCCGGCCTCAATGGTGGCCTTCGGGTCCAGACCGCTGTCCAGCAGCAGCCGTGCCGGATTCAGACGAGCCATATCCAGACTCGTGTCCTGAATCGATTTGAAGTACCGTTCCGACTGCTTGAGAAAGTCCGCCCGCTGGGCGATGACAACGGAATCCTGATCCGAAACCACCTCGCAGAGAGCCTTAAAGTCCTCGAACAGCCCCTCGCCCTGGGGCTCACCGGTACCCGAGCAGCCAAACCACTTCACATAGACCAGCAACGCGTCGCGATAAACCTGAGCGGCCTTGACCGCATCTTCGCTCTTCTGAGGCGGATCGAGACGCGTCTCGCGCAGGGCTGTATCCACCTCCCGCAACACGGCCCGCAGAACCCCTTCCTCAAACAGGCGGGTCTCGACTCGGGTCAGATCGCGAATGGGGGCGTCGGTCCCGATATTGAGCGACAGCACTCTGGCCGCCAGCTTGTTGGCCCGCAGGCTCTCGATACCGTTGCTGAGGTCCATCGCCGTCGCCAGCGCGCCGGCCGGCTGCATGCCCGCGGGCTTGGCCTGCTGCCCGTCCTCGGTTTCCAACGGCCCAGCAAAAGCTACCGTGGCGTCCACCGCGTTGACCCGCGGCGTGTTGATCAACCTGCCGAACGTCATCATGCTCCAGACCAGCGCGGCCACCAACAGCACCGACGCGGCGATACTGCCCGTCTTCAAGAGCCTGGCAAGCTTGCGGTTCCGGGCAACTTCCTGCTCGTTGCGGAAGACGAGGCCGTTTTCCGGCAGCACCTTCCGAGTCAGAAGATCCTTGACGAAATGCGGACGCGGCTGCGGATACAGGCTCTCCAGCGGCGGAAATTGACGCGCGGTGTCGTCGCCAAGTCGCTGCGTCAGGTGCTTGAGCACCACTTCCCCCTCCTGGGTCGCGCTCGTGAAGTACACCCCCCGGAAGATCAGGTTCTTGACCGCCTTGGGATTCTTGATCATCGGAAACAGCGTACGAACGTAGATCTTCAGCGGATCTCGCAGCGTGCGGAACTCCTCCGGGAAGGAGTACGCCAGCCCCATCTCCACCTCGTCCACATCGTCGTCCAACCGACGCAGACGAAGCTCGCTCAGCCGTTGGTAGAGATCGTCAAGCTGCCGGTCAAACTGCTCCGGGTCGAACAGTTCGTCGTAGGAGCCCGGCTTCGACCAGCCAAACATCTGGTTCTTGAAGGCGATGTCCTTGCCCGCCCGATCGAAAAACGGCATGAACCCGAGGATCTTATCGCACTTCGTCACCACCAGGTAGGTGGCAAAGGTCACGCCCAGCCGCGTCTGCAAGTCACGCAGCCGCTCGAGCATCGTATTGGCGTCCTGCTCCTGCTTTTCCGGCGAGTCCTGCAGCAAGTGGTCCGCGGCCACGCACACGATCGCCCCGTTGACCGGATAGCCTTTGCGTCCCTTGCCGATCGTTTCGAGAAATGCCGTCCACTCGCGCCGATCCGCGTCCTCCTGCGGGTTGCACAGCCGGCCGGCCATATCCACAAAAATCGCGTCCTCCGTAAACCACCAGTTGTAGTTGAGCGTGCCGAGCTGATAGCCCTCCGGCTTGCCCGTCGAGAACACCAGCCCGCCTTCGTTGATCAGCTTCGTCTTGCCGCAACCCGAGTCGCCCAGCACGATGTACCATGGCAGATCATAAACGCTCAGCCCGAGGTTCTTACGCATGTCGCGGATCGCGGCGAAGAACTTCTCGTTGTTCTCTTTGATCGCCGCCCGCACGTCCATGCCCGTCGGGCCCGCCTGCCCGCCGCTGGCCAGTTCCTGCTCCATCGACCGCACACGCTTGCGCGATCGCCCGCCGAAAACCTTCGTCAGCAGGAAGCCAACCAGACAGATCACGCCTATGACCGCCGCGAAGCCCAAGATCAAATAGCGGATCGGCGTCGTGGGGAACAGGAACCGTTGGACCGCGTAGAAAATCCCCAGCGGCGTCCCCAGGCCCGCCATTGCCACCAGCATCCGCAATTCGGGCGGCAGTTGTTTGAATAGCCCTACAAGCTTCTTCATCACTTGCACCTCGCCCCGCTCCCGGCAGGGTCTCGATCATCCCCAAATCAACGTGTCGCGGCATCCTTCGCGGCGTTCTGGTCGGCCGGCGCGGGCGGCGCCACCGCCGTCACCTGACCCCAACGTTCCGCCTGCCTGCGAATCTCCCCGACCGCGTTGCTCCAGGCCTGACGGAACGCGAACGCCGACGCCACGAGGATAACCACGAAGATGGTCAGCACAATTGACAGACTGAGCCCCAGCTTGTAGTCGACCTTCAACTCTTGATTGTGCTGATAGGCATCGGGGAACATCTCCTTGCCCCGCGTCTTCGAGTAGGCGGGCAAACGGGTGAAAAGCCGTCGCGTGTAGTCCGCCAGCTCCTGTGGGTACTCGTGAAAGCGACCCCGAAACCCCAGTCGCAAACAGATGAAATAGCAGTTCAGCAGAGCCGCCAGTTCCTCCTTGTCTCGGCGATCCCGCCGCTCCGCCAGTTCGTACTCCTGCTGAACCTTGTCACAATCATCGAAGAATTTTTCGCCACCCAATGCTTCAACGTGGTCAAGGACCGTCCGGTCCGTCTCGAACCGATTGTCAAACCAGTAATCCCGCCCGTCCCACTCCGTATTCAGCATCTTGTAGTCGACCAGGTAGACCATCATCGCCTTCACCCAGTCGTGCCACAACCGCTCGGTCACCGGATCTTCGCGGGCCAGCTCGTCCGCGTCGCGCAGCGCCGACAGCCCGTCGTACCGGACCTGCTCCGGTGCCGGCACCATCCCGTACTTGACCTGTCGCGCAAAGTTCGTCACAAACTCGAAGACCGGCCAGCAGACTTCCGTCAGCGGTGGCATGCGTCCTTCAGTGGCCATGGCTTATCGTTCCTTCAGTATCACGTACAGGGTCGGCTTGAACTGCTCAATACCCGCCAATTGCCCCTCGCGAACGCTCATCCGGATCCCACGCTCCTGCTCGCATTCCTGCCAGTAATCCGTGCGATCCGTTCCGATCGTCTTGTCGATCTTGAAGTAATGCAGCTCCGGCCGCCGCGGAAGACTGCCCGATGGAACCGACTTGATCTGGAACCGCAACCCGCTTACCGCCGTCCCATGAATCCGCCTCGCACGCTTGGGCGACGCCAACTTCAGATCAAACGTGCTCTTCACGAAACGCTCCACCTCGTTGATGTCGCGATCCGCCGAGTTGAACGCCAGGAACATCTCGAGATTCTCGTCAATCCACTTGCGGTCCAGCTCCACCTCCAGACCGTCGCGACCCGTCTCGTCCTTCTTCCGGGCGAAAACCCGCTCGATGTAGGCCATCGGACGCATGGCCTCCAACAGATTCACGATCCGACGACGTAAGGCGCCGTAACTCACCCCCGGAAGGTCGTGATCGTAGGTCGGCAGATCCCCGGGAACCAACTCGTCATGGAATACCGACAGATGACCCACCACCCGTGACAGAACCACGAACACGTCGTAGGGATGCAGCAGCGGACACTGCAACAGAGCCTTGAGGTGTGCTCGCACCTCGTTGAGCACGTGCAGCTTCAACAAGTGCTCGCTGTTGCTGGCCACCCCGTCGGTAAACAGCATGTGGTGCTCACGGGCTTCGCGGGCAAGAACCTCGTCCTTGGCCTCGACTTGGTCGCTGAGCGACTTGAGCAGCTTGCTCAGACCCGCGTCCGCCTGCAAGGCCAGCAACGGCCCCACGCCCAGTTCGTCCACCTCCGGAACCGCCCCGGGACGATCGGTACGAACCACCCGCCCCAGCCGCACCACCTCGTACCCGGTCATGTCCTCCGTCGCGACGAACAGCCGGCCACGCATCCGCCGAACATAAACCGTCTGCGGATTCGCCCCCGTGTTCTCGTCGCGCCGCGTGATCGGTTGGGGCTCGTAACGCGGCGTGCCATCCACGCGTTCCGGATTCTCCAGCGAGATACTGTTCGCCCGGACCTCCTGCATGGCCGGCACGCCAAAATACACATCCACCCCACGCGGGTTGTCGTCCATCGCCCGTTTGAAGTCGAGCGGGGCAACCTCCGTGTTCTCCGGCACGCGAACCCAGGTGCCATCCTTCAGACGCACATCCGCCCGATCCAGCCGAAGAGTGAAGTTCTCCAACGGCTCACGAGCCACCTCAAGCTGCACGAAACCCCAGGCAAACGGCCGAACCGCGTCGAGACCCGTGCGCATGACCGTCTCGATCCATCGTTGCCCCGCCTGCAGGTGATGCGGACGAAGGAACATGCCCTCCGACCAGTGGATTTCCGACCAGAACTCCATGCTGCGCTCCCTGGCCTCGCCCCAGCAAGGCCACCGTCCGCGACACAAGATCAACGCCTCTAGCCGGGTCTACTGACTCGCCGGCCCGTGCATGTCCTTGTGTGCCTTACGGACGGTAATGTTGCGAATGTGCTGCCCCAACGTCGCACCGGAGCATTCCTCCTCCTTGTTCACCCCGATCTTCAGAGCAATGTCCCGCTCGTAAGCCCCAGGCGGGTCGAACATGGCTGGCGCCGCACGCAGCACATGTCCGTTGCGGTCCTTAAACAAGGCAAAAACGTAAATGACCGCCCGCTTGTCATGCAGCGACCACGAGTCAAACTCGATGTTCGCCTGGACCACCTTGGATTGGCCATCGATCTTCGCCCCGTTCAGCGCCGGCCCGATCCGCGTGCCGTAATACTGCGACGCACTCTCCGCGTTGGTCAGCAAGTAGATACGGCTGGCAGGCAGGCGGAACCGGGGATGCCCCTCCGGCAAATCCGGACTGTCGCCCGGCTGCGGACGCTTCTCGAACCATTCCTGAGAGGTAACCCCGGCCTCGCGGCGAAGCCCATGGTTCGCCTCGATGTCCAGATCCTTCGGATACACGCAAACGATCGCCAACTCGAGCGGCTCGCCCGTGCGGGCCTGCGGATCCCGCCCGCAGTGAACCGCCGTGTTGATGTGCTCATCCTGCTCGAACGTGATACGTCTGGCCGCGCATCCGCCAGCCATCGACAACACCATCAGGGCCGTCCCCGCCATACATACCGATCGCATCACCCTGATCCTCACGCCTCGCCGTGTCGTCCTCTCGCACTTCATGGGTCACCCTCGAATGAAAACCTCGGCCATCTTCTCGCTCCGCAGCCGCTTGATGTGGTCCATGAACAACTCGTGGCAATCGTTGCGGATGTAGTCCCGGATCTTCGCGTTCGCGTCCGCCCCCGTGCCGTGCTCGCCCAGCAGATGACTCTGCAACTCCGAGGCGATCGACTCGATCACCGCGTCGCTGGCGACCATCGCCGAGAAGCAGAACTTGTGAAAAGCCTTCAACTTCAGCCGTAACACGCCAACCTGCTTGGGATTCTGAGGGGCGATGGTCTGCTGGACCGCCAGATTGAAGTCCTCCCGGGCCGCGTACACCTGCCATTGCCTGCTGATGGCCTGGTGGTGCCGCGTGTACCGGTTCAAAAACACCCGCATGTCCTGGTCGTACTTGTTGATGAACTGAACCAGCTCGATGAACGTGTCGACCAGGTTCTCCGCGGCTGGCTCAGTCGGTTGAACACCCCCTTGAGCCAGGGAGTTCGGCTTGGCTTGGGCCAGGCGGTCCCACAGCCGCATCAGCAGAGCATCCGCGCCCTGCGATACCCCTGCCCCCTGCTCTCGCAACCTCGCCCGCAGCGACTCGATCTCCGCATCGCGCTCCGTCCGCAGACGCTGGAGCTCCCCCTGCAATTCCGCCACCCGGGCATTCAGATCACGCTTGCCTTCTTCCAACGTATCCAGCTGCGTACGATCGCCCGCCTTCATCTCTACCCGCTGCAGCCGGAGCTGCAGATCATCCCGCTCGTTCTCCAGCCGGTGGATGTCGCGATTGCGGGCCACGAGCTGGGCCTGGACCTCCTCCAGCTCCCTCTGGGACTCCTCGCGACGGTGACGCTGCTCCTCGTTCGCCGTCGACAACTCCCGCCCGCGGGCCACCTCGGCCTCGAGCTGCTTGTCGCGACGCTCGAGGTCCGCCTGAGCCATGCGCAATTGGTCTTGCAGATCCGCGTTGTCCCGCTGCAAATCCTGGACCTTGCGACCCAGTGCCCGGACTTGTTCCCCGCTGTCCTCCCGACCGTTCGCCCCCTGGGCCTGATCGGCCAACTGGGTCAGCAGCGACGCCAACAGCCGATACCGCTCGGATTCCCCCGCCTTGGCTAAGACGACCCGAACCGGCTCCAAAACCGCCGACAGCCCCTCCTGAACCAGATCATGCTCGCGGGTCTGTGCTGCGTCCTCAGCCATGGAATTGATCCTGAACTACCAGGCCGAATCACGTAACGATCCAGCTAGAATGAAGATCCTAACGCCTTTCCAGCGCGAATCAACCCGGTCGCCACGCCGCCACCAGAGTCTAGCGCCGCCTGCTCACGAGAAAAAGATCGCACCCCAAAAGCCTGCCGCCAAAGGCTTTCCGGAGCACAGAATCCTCCCATGCTCATCGGCCCGTACCGCCGCTCCCTGAAGCCCCGCCCCCGCCAAAACACCAGACGAAATATCGTCACCTGCGGCGACAAGCCAACACCAGAAGCCCCGCTCGCACCGGATGGCAACTCGTCAAAGCCGCGCCCGCACAGGAGCCGTAGACAAACCGGCACCGGTCCCTTACGGTCGCCACCCGGATGCCCTCCAACGCCGCACAGGGAGACCGCAAGATGATCATTGTCTTAGTCCACGTTCATGTGAAACCGGAGTCGGTGGAGGCCTTTCGGCTGGCGTCGATCGAAAACGCCCAAAAAAGCGTGCAGGAACCCGGAATCGCCCGCTTCGACGTCATCCAACAGATCGACGATCCCTGCCGATTCATGCTCTTCGAGGTCTACCGCAACGAAGAGGCCACCGCACTGCACAAGGCGACCCCCCACTACATCAAGTGGCGCGATACGGTTGCGGACATGATGGCCGAGCCCCGCTCCAGCGTGAAGTACACCG
>Ga0123333_10004377_pt1 | contig 13248 bp, 10 predicted proteins | sample BioC12SIPDNA_3_FD_89957 | JGI IMG/M metagenome (GOLD analysis project Ga0123333, IMG submission 89957) | Anaerobic biogas reactor microbial communites from Washington, USA - Biogas_R2_B C12 SIP DNA | ecosystem: Engineered > Bioreactor > Anaerobic > Unclassified | place: Washington, USA...
CTGCTGGCGCTGCTGGCGGGCGCCGCGTTCGCGCAAGGCACCGAGGCGGCCCAGGCGCCGGCCGTCGACGCCGGCGCGCGCGCCGACGCCGCCGTGGAGGCCTGGCTGGCGCAGGAGCCGCTCGCCTTCGACCAGCTCGCCACCCTCGACGCCGAGCAGCTGTGCCGCGAGATCCCGGCGCTGCTCACCAACGCCGCCCCGCCGCCCGGCACCCAGGTGCGTCTCGACGACCGCCTGGAGCAGCCCAGCGACGACCCCGAGCTGCGGGTCTTCACCTACGCCGCGGTGCGCCCCGGCGATCAGCTCGACGTGGTGGAGGTGCGCCTGCGCGAGCGCGGCGCCGACGCCGACGTCGACCCCTGGACCGTCGAGTACGTGGGCTTCCGCTCCACCCTGGAGCTGTCGGGCGTGCGCGCCTGGCTGCAGACGCCCGTGGCCGCCTGGACGTTCGTGGCGTTCACGCTGCTGGTGGTCATGCAGCTGGCCACCCGCGCCTCGACCCTGCGCCGCTGGCTGGCCGCCGGCCGCGCCACCATCCGCGAGCACCGCCGCCTGGTGATCGTCACGCTAGCGCTGCTGTACGGCGTGTTCGCGCTCGGCGCCTACTTCGGATCCACCCTGCCCGACACCTGCGAGCAGGCCATCGTCGACCTGGTCACGAGCGCCGTCACCACCGTGGGCGCCACCGAGGCGTACGGCAGCGGCAACGTCGCGCGCGCGGCGGTCACGACCTTCTACCAGAACTACGTGGTGGTCACGGTGTCGGTCACCTTCGCGCTGGCGGCGCTGCTGGGCGTGCCCGCCTACCTGTTCGCCGCCCTGTCGTTCTTCACCCAGGCGGTGCCGTTCGGCCTGCTGGGCGGCAGCGGGCCGCTCGAGCTCGTGATCGTGCTGGTGCTGCTGGTGCTCGAGCTCACCGCCTACTTCCTGGTGGTGGCGGGCGGCGGCATGCTGCTGGCCACGCTCTTCGGCCGCGGCGAGAACCGCTTCTACCGCGCCTACCGCAAGCTGCTGCTGATGCTGCCCATCGCCGGGCTGCTGCTCCTGGTGGCCGCCTGGTACGAGGCGGCGGTGCTCGTCCTGCTCGGCTGAGGGCGCGCCGGTGGGCGCTCAGGCGCCGGTCGCGTCTCCCCAGAAGCGCCGTACCCCCGGCGCCACGTCCAGCAGCGAGCGCGCCTCCAGGAACTCGCTCGCGCCCGGCCCCAGTACCAGCAGCGGCACGCGGTTCTCGGTGTGGCCGCGGCCGCTCAGGTCCTCGAGGTTGCCGTGGTCGGAGGTGAGCAGCAGCGTGAAGCTCTCGCCGGCGCCGAGCTCGAGCAGGCTGCCCAGGAGCGCGTCGAGGCGCGCCAGCAGCGCCACCGCTTCGGCGCCGTCCTGGGCGTGGCCGAACACGTCGGTGAGCCACACGTCGAAGAAGGTGAGGCTCGCGCCCGCGGTCAGGCGCGCCAGCACGCGCGCGGCGTCGCGCGGGCCCTGCGGTGCGAGGTCGGGGCGCATGCGCACGAAGCGCTCGCCCGTGAGATCGACGGCCACGCCCTCGTCGCGGCGGTAGGCCTCCAGGTCGCGCAGCTCCACGGCGGCGCTGCGCGCCGCCACCACCGGGGCGTTGGGGCGGTAGCGCCGCCCCTCCATGGCGCGGAAGTAGTCGTCGGGGTAGGCGTTGGCGAGCCGCGCGCCCCCCAGCCGCTGCGCCTGGTGGAAGAGCGTCTCCTCCTCCAGCACGCGCTTCAGCGTGGGCCCGGGCCAGGGGCCGTAGTGGCGGTGCATGAGCGCGGCGCCGTTGACGCCGGTGAGCAGCGTGGTCTGGCCGGTGGCCGACTGCGGCAGCCCCTCGACGCCCAGGGTGGCGTCGAGGGGCCGGTAGACGAGGCCCGCGCGCGTGACGGGCGGCAGCCCGGCGAGGAGCGGGCCGCCCAGCAGCTCGGTGAGCACCGGCATGGGCGCGGCCGCTAGCGGGTTCACGCCCGGGTCGGGGCTGCCCAGGCCCACCCCGTCGAGGAAGACGAACAGCAGGCGCCGGGGCGCGTGCGGGGCCTCGCCGGCGCCGGGCGTCAGCCGACCCCCATGGCGGCGCGCACGCGCTCCATGGTGCGCGCGGCGATGGCGGCGGCGCGCTCGGCGCCGTCGGCCAGCAGGCGGTCGAGCTCGGCGCGGTCGTCCATGAACTCGCGGTAGCGCTGCTGCAGCGGCGTGAGCGTGTCCATCACCACGCCCACCACCGCCTTCTTGAGCTGGCCGTAGCCCGCCCCCTCGAGCTCCGCCTCGATCTCGGGCATCGGGCGGCCGGTGAGCGCCTGGTAGATGGCGAGCAGGTTGCGCACGCCGGGCGAGGCGTGCTCGAAGCGCAGCTCGCGGCCCGAGTCGGTGACGGCCGCCATGACCGCCTTGCGCACGCGCTTCTCGTCGTCGAGGAGGTTGATGGCGTGGCCGTCTACCTTGGCGGCGATGCTCTTCGACATCTTCACCTCGGGGTCGTCGAGGCCCATGATGCGCGCCCCGAACCGCGGCAGCACCGCCTTGGGCAGCTTGAAGGTCTCGCCGAACAGGTGGTTGAAGCGCGTGGCCAGGTCGCGGGTAAGCTCGATGTGCTGCACCTGGTCGTCGCCCACCGGCACACGGTCGGTGTCGTAGAGCAGGATGTCGGCGGCCATCAGCACCGGGTAGTCGAGCAGGCCGGTGCCGACGCTCTCGCGCCCCTCCGACTTGGCCTTGAACTGCGTCATGCGGTAGAGCCAGCCCAGCGGCGTGACGCAGTTGAGCAGCCAGGTCAGCTCGGTGTGCTCGCGCACGTGCGACTGCACGAAGACGGTGTTCTTGTCGGGCTCGATGCCCACCGCGAAGTAGAGGGCGGCCACGCTGCGCACCGCCTCGCGTAGCCCTTCGGGGTCGATCTCCTCGGGCACGGTGAGGGCGTGGAGGTCGACGACGCAGAAGAGGTTGTCGCCCTCGTGCTGCTGCTCGACCCACTGCCTGAGCGCCCCCACGTAGTTGCCGATGTGAAGGGTGGAGGTGGGCTGGACGCCGGAGAATACGCGCGGCCGCGCCGCGGAGGGTGTCGTGCTCATGGTGGCCAAGTATAAGGCGAGGCCGCCGTGGGGCGCCGCCCCGCCCGGGCGCCGCCCCGCGCTCAGCGCAGCTCGAGCACCACCAGCTGCAGGCCCTGCAGCTCGACGGCGTCGCCCGTGAGCGCCGCGCCCGCCGCCGTGGGAGGCAGCAGGGGCTGGTGCACCGCCGCCACGTCGGTGCGCGCGACTCCCAGCTCCGCGAGCGGCACGCTGGCGGGGCGCGCGCCCAGGTTCGCCAGCAGCACCACCCGGCCGCCGGGGGCGTCGCCCTCGGCGCTGCGGCGCGCCGCCAGCACCGCGCGCGGGCCCGCCGCGAGCAGCTCGAAGCCGCCCACGTCGAGCGCCGGCAGCGCGTTCCGCAGCGCGATCAGGCGACGGTAGGCGTGCCACACGGAGGCCTCGTCGGCGCGCTGCTCGGCCACGTTCACCCCGGGCAGCGCTTCACCCGGGTCGGTCCAGGGCGTGACGGTCGAGAAGCCGAAGCGCCCCTCGGCGTCCGGGGGCTCCCAGCGCATGGGGGTGCGCTTCTCGACGTCGAAGGCGCCGGGCCCGTCGGGCAGGCCGATCTCCTCGCCGTAGTAGAGGAACGGCGTGCCGGGAAGCGTCAGCAGCAGCCCGGCGGCGAGCTTCATGCGCGCCTCGTCGCGGCGCGGCAGCGAGAGCTGGGTGGCGGGGCGCGTCTGGTCGTGGTTGGCGAGGAAGGTGCCGCGCGCGGCGCCCGCCGGGTAGAGGCGCTCCGCCTGGGCCAGCGCGTCGCCCAGGTCGGCGGCCGAGCGCGCCTGCACGGCGCTCAGCAGGGTGCGCCACAGCGGGTAGTCGAACGACATGTCGAGCCCCGCCTCGTGGTAGCGCACGATGGCCGGCATCTCGGTCCACGTCTCGCCCACCAGGAAGGCGTGGGGCGCCGCCTCGTGGAGGAACGCCTGGAAGCCGGCCACCCAGGCGTACGTCTCGGGGGTGTTGGAGATGCCGCCGTCGTCGGACTCGACGACGTGCTGGATGGCGTCGACGCGGAAGCCGTCCACCCCGAGCTCGAGCCAGAAGCGCGCCACGTCCTGCATGGCCTGCACCACCGCTGGGTTCCGGTGGTTCAGGTCGGGCATGGCGGGCGAGAAGAGCCCGAGGTAGGCGCCGCCCGGCGAGGCGTGCCAGGCGCTGCCGCCGCGGGTGCCGCGCCACGGGGGCGGGTCGTCGGACCACACGTAGAGGTCGCGGAACGCGGGGTCGCCGGCCAGCGCCGCCTGGAACCAGGGGTGCTCGCGCGAGGTGTGGTTCGGCACGAGGTCGAGGATCACCCGCATGCCGCGCGCGTGCGCCGCCTCCAGCAGCGCGCGCATGTCCTCGAGCGTGCCGTAGTCGGGGTTCACGTCGTAGTAGTCGCTGACGTCGTAGCCGTGGTAGCTGGGGCTCGGGTGGATCGGCATGAGCCAGATGCCGCTCACGCCGAGCTCCTCGAGGTACGGCAGGCGCTGGATCACGCCCCGCAGGTCGCCGACGCCGTCGCCGTCGGAGTCCTGGAAGCTGCGGACGAACACCTCGTACCAGACGCCCCGGCTCCACGGCTGGGCGTAGGCGGGCGCGGCGAGGACGGCCACGGCGGTCAGGGCGAGCAGGGGGCGGAGCAGCGGCGCGCCGCGGAGCGACCTCACCCGCATCGCGCCTGGGCTCAGGGCGCCTCGCCCGGGAAGGCGCGGTCGACCCACGCCAGCGGGTTGCTGGGCTGGTCGTGCACGCGCATCTCCCAGTGGAGGTGGGGGCCGGTGGAGAGGCCCTCGCTGCCGACCTCGCCGATCAGCTCGCCGCCCGCCACCGCCTGGCCCTCGGCGACCAGCAGCCGCGACAGGTGCAGGTAGTAGCTCATCACGCCGCCGCCGTGGTCGAGGACCACGAAGCCGCCCTTGATCGGGTAGTGGCCGCTGACCAGCACGCGGCCGGCGTTGGTGGCGTACACGGGCGTGCCCATCGGCGCGGCCAGGTCGAGGCCGTTGTGGAACGACACCGGGCCGCCCTGGGCGTAGCGCCGCGCGTCGCCGAAGCCGCTGGTGTTCACGCCGCCGATGGGCATGCGGAACGGCTCGCTCCAGAGCGGCTCGGGCTCGGCCCGCGCCCACGCCTCCGCCAGCACCGCGGCCTCCAGGTCGCGCGCCTCGGGCGTCACGATGGCGAGGGTGGCCGCGCTGAGGCGCAGCTGCTCCACCTCCACCGGCAACGGCTCGAGCACCACCTCGCGCTCCAGCTCGGCCACGCGGCCGAACTCGTCGGTGACGACGACGCGCAGGCCGAGGGTGGTGGGGTCGACGGTCAGCGGGGTGGCCACCAGCGCCTCCAGGCGCTCGTCCGCGCCGTCGGTCACGCGCCGCGTGGGCACCACGCGCTCGCCGAGGGTGACGAGCACGTCGGCCACCTGGGCGCGGAGCGCCGCGTCGGTGCCGGCCTCGTGGAGGCTCAGGCGGATGCCGAGCGGGTCGCCGGAGCGCAGCAGCGTGGCCGCCTCGAGGGTGGGGGCGAGCGCCGGGACGCCCGTGACCACCGTGGTGAGCTCGCTGGCGTTGCCGGCGCCGTCGGTGGCGGTGACGCGCGCGGGGTACACGCCCGGCGCCACCGGCACGTCGAAGGTGACGTCCTGCGCCACCTCCTCGACCACCTGGCCGGCGTACTCGAGCCGGAAGGTGGCCGGCTCGTCGGCGCTCACGAACAGCCGCAACGGCTCGCCGGCCGGCAGCCGCTCCTGCGCCTCGAAGTAGAGCTGGGGCGGGTCGGTGTCGCGGACCGCGGCCGTGACGGCCAGGCCCACCAGCACCAGCGAGAGCGCCCCCAGCAGGGCCAGCAGGAAGCGGCGGCGAGGCAGCACGCTCACCCCTTCTGGCTCGTCACGAACGGCAGGTTGCGGAGGCGGTGGTCGACGTCGAGGCCGTAGCCGTAGACGAAGGCGTCGTCGATGGTGAAGCCCACGTAGTCGATGGGCACGTCGACGAGGCGCCGCGACGGCTTGGAGAGCAGGGTGGCCACCTTGACCGAGGCCGGCTTGCGCCCCTGCATGTAGTTGATCAGGTACTGCATGGTGAGGCCGGTGTCGATGATGTCCTCGACGATCACGACGTGGCGCCCCTTGAGGCTCTGCTCCAGGTCCTTCACGAGGCGCACCTCGCCGCTCGACTCGGTGCGCGAGCCGTAGCTCGACACCGACAGGAAGTCGACGGTGAGCGGCAGGTCGATGGCGCGCACCAGGTCGGCCATGAAGACGAAGGCGCCGTTGAGGACGCACACCAGGTGCAGGTCGCCGTGCTGGTGGTCGCGCGCGATCTCGGCGCCCAGCTCGGCGACCCGGCGCTGGATCGCCTCGGCGTCTAGCTGCACCGCGCCGTCACCGGGGCGGAAGATGTTCGTGTCAGACATGGGACTGCCCTTCGCGACCCGTGGCCGGCCCCTCGCCGGGTGCGGCCGCGCGCTCCGGCGCGGGTCAGGCCGGATTATATCCGAGGCGCGCCAGCTCCTTGGCTGTCAGCTCCCGGAACGCGCCCACGGGCAGGTCGCCGAGCTTCAGGTCGCCGACGCGGGTGCGCACCAGGCGCTCCACGGTGCGGTCGACGGCCTTGAACAGGCGTCGCACCTCGCGTTTGCGCCCCTCGGCGATGACCACCACCGCGCCGCCCGGCGCCGGGCGGGCGGCGAGCACGCGCGCCGGGCCGTCGTCGAGCTCCACGCCGTCGAGCAGGCGCTTGAGCGTGCCACCGTCGACGCGCCCCTCCTTGCACCACACGCGGTACTCCTTCTCGAGGCCGTAGCGCGGGTGGGTGAGGCGCAGCGTCAGCTCGCCGTCGGTGGTGAGCAGCAGCAGCCCCTCGGAGTCGCGGTCGAGGCGCCCCACCGGGTGCAGGCCGGGTGTGGGCGGCACCAGGTCGAAGACCGTGCGGCGCCCGCGCTCGTCGCTGGCGGTGGTGACGAAGCCCGCCGGCTTGTGCAGCAGGTAGGTGACGTCCCCGTCGGGCAGGCTCAGCTGCTTGCCGTCGACGCGCACGTCGTCTCCCGGCAGGGCCCGCTGCCCCAGCTCGGCGACGCGCCCGTTGACGGTCACGCGCCGCGCCGCGATCAGCTCCTCGGCCTTGCGGCGGCTGGCGACGCCGGCGCGCGACAGCAGCCGTTGCAGGCGCTCCCCCTCGGGCGCCGCGCCGTCCCGCTGCCCCCCGCCGCTCGCCCTGCCGCCCCGCCTCTTCCGGTCCCGTGCGCCTCGTCCGCTCTTCATCCCGCCCATGATAGGGGGTCGCGACGCTGCGCGCGTCGGGGCGCGCCGGGGCGGCCCTCCGCGCGTGCGCCGGCGAGGGCGCCGGATGTTAGCGTCGGCGCATGATCCACCCCATCCACGAGAGGTACGCCGCGCTGCTGGTGGGCTACTGCACCGCCGTGCAGCCCGGCGAGCAGGTGCTCCTCGACCTGGCGGCCGGCGCCGCCGCCATGGCGCGCCCGCTGGTGCGCGCGGTGCTGCAGGCCGGCGGCGAGCCGCACCTGCGCCTGAGCTACCCCGAGCTGGTCAAGGACGTGGTCGAGCTCGCCTCCGACGGCCTGCTGGCCAGCGCGCCCAGCGTGCAGCTCGAGGAGATGCGGCGCATGGACGCCTTCATCCGCGTGGGCGCGCCCGACAACTCCTACGCCCTGACGGGGGTGGACGGCCAACGCCTGGCCGCCCTGACCCGCCGCATGCAGGACGTCACGCGCACGCGCCTCTCGAAGCGCTGGGTCGGCACCCTCTTCCCCACCGCCGCCTCCGCCCAGGAGGCGGGGATGAGCACCGACGAGTACGAGCGCTTCGTCTACGACGCCATGTTCCTCTTCGACGACGACCCCGCCGCCCGCTGGCGCGAGCTGGGCGCCCAGCAGCAGCGCTGGGCCGACCGCCTGGCGCGCGCCGACGTGGTGCGTATCGAGGGCCCGGGCACCGACCTGACCCTGAGCGTCGCGGGGCGGCGCTGGAGCAACTCCGACGGCAAGCGCAACATGCCCTCGGGCGAGGTGTTCACCGGGCCCATCGAGGACAGCGCCGAGGGCGTCATCACCTTCGACGTGCCGTCGAGCGTCGACGGCAGCGTGGTCGAGGGCGTGCGCCTGCGCTTCGAGGCCGGCCGCGTGGTCGAGGCCAGCGCCGCGCGCGGCCAGGAGGTGCTGGAGGCCAAGCTCGCCACCGACGCGGGCGCGCGCTACCTGGGCGAGCTCGGCATCGGCACCAACCCCCGCATCACCCGGCCCACCCTCAAGACGCTCTACGACGAGAAGATCCTCGGCACCGTGCACCTGGCGCTGGGGCGCTCCTACCCCGAGACGGGCGGCGTCAACGAGAGCGCCATCCACTGGGACCTGATCTGCGACCTGCGGAGCGAGGGGCGCGTCACGCTCGACGGCGAGCCGTTCCTGGAGGCCGGGCGCCTGGTGGGCTGAGCGCAGGCGGGGCGCCGGCGCCGTGCGCGAACCGCGGCGCCGGGGCCCCCCAACGCCCGCACCGCGCCACGTGCGCGGGCGCCCGGCCCCCGCGCCCGCGCCGCCGTGGAGCCCGCGCTCAGCGCGCCGTCCAGCCCAGGTCCACGCTCTGCACGCTGCCGGTGATCGCCCAGGCGGCGTCCGAGGCGAGGAACGCCACCACGCCCGCCACGTCGCTGGGCTCGAGCATGCGCTCGATCGCCAGGCCGGCCAGGAACACCTCGCGCTCGACGTCCGCCTCGGCGATGCCGCGCGTGCGCGCCTGGTCGGCGACCTGCTTCTCCACCAGCGGCGTGCGCACGTAGGCGGGCGCCACCACGTTGCAGGTGATGCCGTGCTCGCCCCCCTCGAGCGCCGTGACCTTGGCCAGCCCCACCAGCCCGTGCTTCGCGGCCACGTAGGCCGCCTTGTAGGGGCTGGCGACCAGGCTGTGGGCGCTGCCTACGTGCACGACGCGACCGCGCCCCGAGCGCTTGAGCGCCTCCCAGGCGTGCTTGGTGAGGAGGAAGGGGGCGGTGAGCATCAGCCGCAGCAGGTGCTCCCAGCGCTCCTCGGGGAAGTCGGCGATGGCGTCGACGTGCTGCACGCCGGCGTTGCAGACGAGCACGTCGAGGCCGCCGAGCTCCGCCAGCGTCGCTTCGACGGCCGCGCGGCACCCATCGCTGGTCGCCAGGTCGGCGCGCACGAACGGCGCGCCGAGCTCCGCCGCGCGCGCCGCCCCCCTGCCCGCGTCCACGTCCACCATCGCCACGCGGTAGCCGTCGGCCACCAGCCGCGCGGCGCACGCCAGGCCGATGCCGCTGGCGGCGCCCGTCACCAGCGCCACGCGCGTCTCACGTTCCGAGCTGCTCATGTCCCTAGGACGATACCCGCTTCGCCACCCCTTGCAGGCGGGCGGAGTTCCAGGTAGACTTCTTCGCTGGATGTGCGCCGTGCCCCCGGCGGCTCGACGAGCCGAAGTGGCGGAATCGGTAGACGCGCACGATTCAGGGTCGTGTGTCCGCGAGGACATGTGGGTTCAAGTCCCACCTTCGGCACCAGACGCGCATCCGGCGCAAGCAGCGAGCCCCGCGGTCACCGCGGGGCTCGTCTCGTTCTCGGCTAGCCGCTCGCGCCTACTGCTCGATGCCCTCCAGCTCCTCCAGCGCGCCCAGCAGGCGCAGCACGGTGACGACCTCGTTGAGCAGCGCCAGGCGGTTGCGCCGCACGGCCGGCTCCTCCGCCATCACCAGCACCCCGTCGAGGAACGCGTCGAGCGGCCCCTTGAGGCTCACCACCTCGCTGCTCGCCTGCCCCACGCCGCTGAGCGCCTGAGGCGGCCCGGCGCGCAGGTCCCAGGCGGGCAGCTGCGCCTCGGCGGCGGCCAGCAGGTCGTGGACCCCGTCGCGGGCGCGCGCCAGCGCGGCGTGGAGCGGCGCCTCGGGCGCCTCGCGGAACAGGGCGGGGGCGACCTCCGCCGTCTCCTCGGCCTTGGTGGCCAGGTTGGCGGCGCGCTTGAACAGCGCCATCAGGTCGGCGAACTCCTCGCGCTGCGTGAGCGCGCGCAGCAGCTCCACGCGCCGCGCCGCGCCGATGACGCTGCGCGAGCCGCGGATGGCGGCGCGCACCACCGGCACCGAGGCGCGCTCCTGCAGCAGCGCCGCCACGCGGTCCCACACGAAGTCGACCACCTCGTGCTGCACCTGCTCGTCGACGGGCACGGCGGCGTCGGCGTACGCCACCAGCGCGGCGCCCACCAGGGTGTCGAGGGGGATCTTCCAGCCGCGCGAGGCCAGCACGCGCGCCACCGCCAGGCCGTCGCGCCGGAGCCCGAACGGGTCGGCGGAGCCGCTGGGGCGCTTGCCGAGCGCGAAGAAGCCCACCAGCTTGTCGAGGCGGTCGGCGAGCGACAGCACCGCCCCGGCGGCGGTGGCCGGCACGTCGTCGTCGTAGGTGCGGGGGCGCACGCCGCCCAGGAGCGCGTCGGCGACCTCGGTGGGCTGCCCCTCGGCGAGCGCGTAGGCGCGCCCCATCACCCCCTCGAGCTCGGGGAACTCGTAGACCATCTCGGTGGCCAGGTCGGCGCGGAACACCGGCAGGGCCTTCTCGACGACGCTCGCCGTGTCGGCGCCGAGGCCCAGCGCCCCCAGGACGAGGCCGGCCGTGACGCCCACGCGCTCGGTCTTGTCGGCCATCGAGCCGAGCTCCTTCTGGAACGCGATGCCCGACAGGCCCCAGGCGTGCTGCGAGAGGCTCTTGCGCCGGTCGGAGCGCCAGAAGAAACGCGCGTCGTAGAGGCGCCCGTCGAGCACCTTCTCGTACCCGCGCCGCACCACCGCCTCGTCGGCCACGCGGTTGTTCGATACCCCCACGAAGCGCGCCGCCAGCCGCCCGTCGCGCGCGCGCGTCGGGAAGAAGCGCTGGTGACGGATCATCACCGTGGCCAGCACCTCCTCGGGCAGCTCCAGGTAGCTGTCGTCGAAGGCCCCCAGCACGGGGAACGGCCACTCGACCAGGTCGGTGACCTCGTCGAGCAGCTCCGCGTCCTGGTACGGCTCGAGGCCGGCGTCGGCGGTCACGCGCGCCAGCCCCTCGGCCACGGCCTCGCGGCGCGCGGCGCGGTCGGCCAGCACCCAGGCGTCCTGCAGCTGGGCGACGTAGCGCGCCGGGCTCTCGACCGCGAACGGCTCGGGGGCCAGGAAGCGGTGGCCGCGGCTGGTGGTACCGGAGCGCACGCCCGCCACCTCGAGCTCCAGCGCCTGGTCGTCGAGCAGCGCCAGCAGCCACACGATGGGCCGTAGGAACGGCGTCTCCTGCGTGCCCCAGCGCATCTTGCGCGGCGCGGGCAGGTCCTTGACGACCTGCGCCAGCAGGCCGGGCAGCAGCGCGGCCGTGGGCTCGCCGCCGCGGCGCACGCGCGCGTAGAGGTAGCTCCCCTTCTCGGTGTCGCGGCGTTCGAGCGCCTCGACGCCCACGCCGTTCTTCTCGGCGAACGCCAGCGCCGCGCGCGTGGGCGTGCCGTCCTCGGCGAACGCCACCCCGGCGGGCGGGCCGCGCAGCTCGTCCTCGCGCACGGCGCTGGCGGCGGGCAGGCCCTCGGCCAGCACCGCCAGGCGCCGCGGGGTGGCGTAGGCGGTCAGGCGCGCGGCCGGCACCTCGGCGGCCGCCAGTCGTTCGGCCAGCAGGCGCGCCAGCGCCGCGCTGCCCTCCTGCACGTACCAGCTGGGCAGCTCCTCGGTGCCGATCTCGAACAGCAGGTCGGCCATCTCAGGCCTCCCCGTTCGCGGCCGGCGCGAGCTCGCCCCGCGCCTCGAGGTAGGCGCGCGCCGTGGCCTCGGCGAGGCGCCGCACGCGCTGCACGTAGCCCTGGCGCTCGGTGTGCGACAGCACCCCGCGCGCGTCCAGCAGGTTGAAGGCGTGGGAGCACTTCAGCACGAACTCGTAGCCCGGGTAGACCAGGTCCAGCTGCAGCAGCCGGTTGGCCTCGCCCTCGAAGGCGTCGAACAGCGTGCGCTGCAGCTCGGGGTCGGAGTCCTCGAAGTTGTAGCGCGAGTGCTGCACCTCGAAGTCGCGCCGCAGGTCGCCCATCGTCACGCCCGGGGCGTACTCCACGTCGAAAGCGTGGTCCACCCCCTGCAGGTACATGGCGAGGCGCTCCAGGCCGTAGGTGAGCTCCACCGACACCGGCCGGCAGTCGAAGCCGCCCACCTGCTGGAAGTAGGTGAACTGGGTGATCTCCATCCCGTCCATCCACACCTCCCAGCCGAGGCCCCAGGCGCCCAGCGTGGGCGACTCCCAGTTGTCCTCGACGAAGCGGATGTCGTGGGCCTTGGGGTCGATGCCCAGCGCGTAGAGCGAGTCGAGGTAGAGCTGCTGCACGCCCTCGGGCGAGGGCTTGAGCACCACCTGGTACTGGTAGAAGAACTGGAACCGGTAGGGGTTGTCGCCGTAGCGGCCGTCGGCGGGGCGACGGCTCGGCGCCAGGCCCGCCACGCGCCAGGGAGCGGAGCCCAGGGCCCTCAGGAAGGTCGTGGGGTAGAAGGTTCCCGCCCCGACCTCGGTGTCGGCGGGCGGCGCGATGACGCAGCCGTGGCCCGCCCAGTAACGGTCGAGACGGAAGAGGAGGTCTTGGAACAGCATGCCTCTCCTAAGCGTTCCGGGATCGCGCGCACGGGCGCTGCTCGGCGGGGAACGGGCGTGAGCCGCGGGCGGCTAGGGGGCGCCGCAGCCTGAAGGAATTCGTAACGAAACAGCGACGAGGTCTCACGCCAGGCGGGTACTATAGCACCATGGCCCAGCGGCTAAGCCCGCTTACCGACCGCATGTACCCCTTGGCAGCGCCCCTTGTGGCAGGGAGGACGCCTTGAACAGGTACGACGACAGAGCTCGCCTGGTCTTCCACTTCGCCCGCGAAGAGGGGAGCAAGTTCGGGCACGCCATGATCGGGCCCGAGCACCTCCTGCTCGGCCTCATGCGCGAGAGCGGGACGGCCAGCAAGGTGCTGATCGAGTTCGGCGCCTCGCTCGAGATGTTCCGTCGCCAGGTGGAAGAGATGGTCGGGCGCGGCGACGGCCTGCCGCGCAACGAGGCGGCGGCCATCACCCCCCGTGCGCGCCGCGTCATGGAGCTGGCCGGCTCCGAGGCCCGCAGCCTCGGCTCCAACGTGATCGCTACCGAGCACATCCTGCTCGGCATCATCCGCGAGGGCGACGGCGTCGCCTACCGCATCCTCCAG
>Ga0123333_10004379_pt1 | contig 13247 bp, 12 predicted proteins | sample BioC12SIPDNA_3_FD_89957 | JGI IMG/M metagenome (GOLD analysis project Ga0123333, IMG submission 89957) | Anaerobic biogas reactor microbial communites from Washington, USA - Biogas_R2_B C12 SIP DNA | ecosystem: Engineered > Bioreactor > Anaerobic > Unclassified | place: Washington, USA...
CAGCAGGTCGAGCCGGACCACTGCCGCCTGCCCGCGTACATCATCCTCGATCCCATCCACGATGGGTTTCGCAACGGTGCAGATCGTTCAAAGGTTCGTGTAGGACTCGACGACGGTCGGCTCCCCGCGCCGGACGAGGGCTTGCAGCTCGTCGGCGCTCTGGATGTCGCTGGGGTGGATGTACCACACGATATGCAGCCCGACGAACAGCGCCAGCCCCGCCAGCATGATCGCCAGCAGCTTATCCCTCAGCACGAACTCCAATAGTCGCATCCGTGATGCCTCCCGTTGGCGCGCGATCATGCTCTTTGGATGTCGCGGCGCGCCAGAGGTTGCACCGCGCGCTCAGCCATCGAGCGGTTTCAGCTCGCCCAGCAGCGTCGGGATCAGCTCGGATACGGTGGGATGGATGTGAACCGTGTTCTGCATGACGGTGTACGGCGCTTGGGCGGCCATCTGGTCGGTGATGGTGTGCACGATCTCGTCCCCGCCGATCCCGAACACCGCCGCGCCGAGGAACAGCTTCGTTTCGGCATCGACCAGCACTTTGATGAACCCCGCCGTTTCGTCGCGCTCGATGGCACGAGCAATGTGGGCCATCGGCTTGACGCCGATCAGCGCCTTGCGCCCGGACTCGCGGACCTGCCGCTCGCTCATGCCCACGCGGCCCAGCGGCGGATCGATGTAAACCGCGTAGGTGGGGATGCGGTTGGAGAGGGCCCGCGTCCCGCCGTCCAGGTTGTCCAGGACGATCTCGAAATCGTTGTACGAGGTGTGCGTGAAAGCGCCGCGTCCATTGACGTCGCCCAGCGCCCAGACGCCCGGCACATTCGTCTGCAGGTGATCGTCCACCGTGATGGTGCCGTGCGCGTCGGTGGCGATCCCGGCGGCCTCCAGGTTGAGCCGGTCCGAGTTGGGCCGCCGCCCCGCCGCGACCAGCAGGTGCGACCCCGCGATCGTCTCGCTGGCACCGTCGTGCCGGACGGTGATCTCGATTCCATTCGCGCGGCGCGCGACGCGCTGGGTTTCGGCGCCGAGCAGGACGCGGATCCCCTCGCCCCCCAGAATCTTGAGCGCTTCGTCCGCGATGTCGCGATCTTCGCGCCCCATGATCTGCGGCCCGCGCTCGACGATGGTCACCTCGCTGCCGAAACGCCGGAACGCCTGGGCGTATTCCAGCCCGATGTACCCTCCACCGATGATCACCAGGTGGGCGGGCAGGGCGGTCAGGTCGAGGATGGTGGTGTTGGTCAGGTAGGGCACCTCCTCCAGGCCGGGAATCGGCGGGGCGGCAGCGCGCGCCCCGGTGTTGATGTAGATGCGCTCGGCCTCGAGCACGTGATCGCCGGCGCGGACGAGGTGCGGTCCCTCGAAGCGCCCCTCGGCGCGGACGATCGTCACGTTCTCCTTGTCTTGCAGGCGCTTTTCGACCCCGCCCCGGAAGCGCCGCACGATCTCGTCCTTGCGCGCCATGACGCGCGCGAAGTCGACGCTGACCGGCCCGGTCAGCACGCCGAAGTCGGCGCCGCGCCGCGCCAGGTGAGCGGCTCGCGCGCTGGCGATGATGGTCTTGGTGGGCGAGCAGCCGGTGTTGATGCAGGTGCCGCCGAGCGGGCCGCGCTCGACGAGCGCCACCTGCCAGCCGCGCCCGGCGAGCGCTCCGGCCAGCGGCACGCCAGCCTGGCCGGACCCGATGATGATCGCGTCATACCGCATGAAGATGCCTCCTGGATGGTGTATGGTATAAGTATTCGCGCTGCATGTCTGGCTGCTGCGCGCGGGCTGGCGGTGAGCTGGTGCCAGCCGCTGGCGCCGGGATCGGATGCGGGGGAAGCGGTCGCGCGCCTCCCCCGCCTATGGATGGCTACACGGGTCGGTCGGATGGGTCCGGCGCGGGCGGGGGGCTGTTCGCGGACCCCGACAGGTGCCGTTCGGCGTCCAGCAGATCGTCCACCAGCCGGACCACGTGGTTGTTGTACATGTGCATGATCTCGCTGAGCGACTTGACCTGGGTCCGGAACATGCGCTGGCTGGTCTCGCCCACCGTCTCCATCGAGAGCTGCCGGGCAAGCCGCTGGGCCTGGTGCTGGTTGCGGAACGGCCCGGCGACGGCGCGCCAGCGGTCGGTCTTCCACAGCGACTTGCGCACAACGAACCAGGCTGGAGCAGCGCGCATCCGTTTCTTCCACATGCGCTGCTGTTCGGGCGTGAGTGATGCGAACGTGAGTTCGCGAGCGAATTCTGCCAGGGGCGATGTGTCTCCGGTCATGAGCGATCCTCCATCGGTAGCTTACAGTAAGCCTTCACCATGCCAACTTGACAGACGTGCGAATGGCCTTGCTGACGGGATGTTCGGGGATCGGGCAGCCGTTTAGATTGTAACCGCCCCGGGCGGCTGCGGCACCCGTTGGCGGGAGAGTTGACGCGATTCTGATGCCAATCTGATCAGCCTCTTACGCATATACATTATAATAGGAACGGAATAACACGTGAATAGGAAAGGAGTCTTGCCTGCAGCCCATTGCCCGGCGGAAAAGGGGCGGCGGCAGGTTGTTGATCCTCTATGGACTACAGGGACTATTACCAGACGTTAGGCGTAAGCAAAAACGCCAGCCAGGACGAGATCAAGAAGGCGTATCGTAAGCTGGCCCGGCGTCACCATCCCGACGCTAACCCGAACGACAAGTCGGCCGAGGAGCGCTTCAAGGAGATCAACGAGGCGTATCAGGTGCTGTCGGACCCCGACAAGCGCCAGAAATACGATCGCTTTGGCACGCAGTGGCAGCAGTTCGCGCAGCAGGGTGGGCGCCCCGAGGACTTCGACTGGGGCCGCTGGACGGGCCAGCCCGGCGGGCAGACCTATACCCGCACCGTCAGCCCGGACGAGTTCGAGCAGATGTTCGGCGGCGGCTCGATGGGCGGCTTCTCGGACTTCTTCGAGATGTTGTTCGGGGGAATGGGCCGCACCCGCCCGGCGGGCTTTGGCGAGCAGCGCGGGTCGAACGGTGGGCAGCGCGCCCGCGCCGGGCGCGATCTGGAGCACACCGTCCAGGTGACGCTCGAGGAGGCCTTTCACGGCGCAGCCCGCACGCTCCGCTGGGAGGATGGGCGGACTATCCAGGCCAAGATCCCGCGCGGCGTGCGCACCGGCTCGCGCGTGCGGCTCAGCGGCCAGGGCGATCGCGGGGCGGGGGGCGCGAAGCGCGGCGACCTGTACCTGAACATCGAAGTGCTGCCCCACGCTATTTTTCAGCGCGACGGCGACGATCTGCGCACGACAGCCGCGCTGGACCTGTACACGGCGCTGCTCGGCGGGACGATCAAAGTCTCGACGATCGACCGCAGCGTGGATCTGAAAATCCCGCCGGAGACTCAGAACGGCAAGGTCTTCCGGCTGCGCGGGCTGGGGATGCCCCGGCTGCGCCAGCCCGACCAGCGCGGCGACCTGCTCGTGGCGGTCGAGGTCAAGCTGCCAGGCAATCTGACCGATCAAGAGAAAGAGCTCTATCGCCAGCTCCAGGATCTGCGCAAACGGGCGGCAACCTGATGACGCTGGCCCCGCCGCCCGTTTTCTTTCTTTTCACGCGCGCCGGGCTGTCCGGCGCGTGTTCCCCTGAGTAGCGAGGTGGTTCATGTTCCCAATCGGCGATGAGAATCGCGGCACCAAGGGCGTGCCCTATGTGACCGTGGGCCTGGTGATTGCCAACGTGTTGGTCTATCTATACCAGGCTCGCCTGAGTCTGCCGGAACTGAGCGATTTTGTCTTCACCTTCGGTGTGATCCCGGCGGAGATTGAGCAGGGGCAGGACCTGTATACGCTGTTCACGTCGATGTTCGTGCATGGCGGCTTCGCGCACATCTTCGGGAACATGCTCTTTCTGTGGATTTTCGGCGACAACATCGAGCAGCGCTTCGGCCATGTGTTGTACCTGCTGTTCTATCTGGGGACCGGCCTGGCGGCGAGCGGCGCGCACATCCTGACGGATACGCAGTCGATCGTGCCGAGCGTCGGGGCCAGCGGCGCGATTTCGGGCGTGATGGGCGCTTACGTGCTGCTCTACCCGCGCAACCGGGTGCGCGTGCTGTTCGGCTACTGGTGGATCTTCCATGTCCCGGCGTTTCTGTTCCTGGGCATCTGGTTCCTCACCCAGTTCGTCAATGGCCTGATGGCGCTCAACGTGGCGACCGCCCAGGCCGAGGGCGTGGCCTTCTGGGCGCATATCGGCGGGTTTGTCGCCGGGCTGGTCGTGGCCCTTTTCCTGGGCGCGGTGCGACCCGAGCCGGAGCGCGTGCGGCCCCACGTGAGCACGTCCCGTGACAAGGAAGGCTGGCTGTGGTGAGGCGGCTCCGGCGCGGGATGGCTTTACAGCCCCAGCGTTTTGCGCTACAAACATCCTTTTGAACCTGTGTGGTGTTTGTGGGCCTGGAGGTTATGTTTCATCATGCCGAAAAAAGTCGTGACCTTTGGCGAGATCATGCTGCGCCTCTCGCCGCCTGGTTTCCAGCGGTTCGGGCAGGCGCGCTCGTTCGACGTAATCTACGGCGGCGGCGAGTCGAACGTCGCGGTGTCGCTGGCGAACTACGGGATGCCGGTCGAGTTCGTGACGCGCCTGCCCGCCAACGATATGGGCGACGCCTGTATCCAGTTCCTGCGCCAGTACGGCGTCGGCACCGACCGGATCGTGCGCGGCGGCGCGCGGCTGGGCATCTACTTCCTGGAAATGGGCGCTATGCAGCGCGGCAGCAAGGTGATCTATGACCGGGCGGGCTCGTCCATCGCTACTATCGAGCCGGGGATGATCGACTGGCGCGCGGTCTTCGCCGACGCGGACTGGTTCCATTGGACGGGCATCACGCCGGCGATCTCCGAAGGGGCCGCCGCGGTGTGCGCCGAGGCGATCCGGACCGCCAGGGACATGGGCCTGACCGTGTCGTGCGACCTCAATTACCGCAAAAACCTGTGGAAATGGGGCAAAAAGGCGAGCGAGGTCATGCCGGAGATGGTGAGCCTGTGCGACGTGGCGATTGGCAACGAGGAAGACGCGGCCAAGGTTTTCGACATCCACGCGCCGGACACCGACGTGACAGCGGGCAAGGTCGAGGCGGACAAGTACCGCACCGTCTGCGAGCAGCTCAACGCGCGTTTCGACCGCCTAAAGACGATCGCGATCACGCTGCGCGGCTCGATCTCGGCCAGCCACAACACCTGGTCGGGCGTGCTGTGGGACGACGGGCAGTTTTACACCGGGCGCCAGTACGACATCACCCACATCGTCGACCGGGTGGGCGGCGGCGATTCGTTCATGGGCGGCCTGATCTATGGGCTGCGCGCTTACGACGACCGGCAGCGCGCGCTCGAATTCGCGATCGCGGCGTCGTGCCTCAAGCACTCGATCTTCGGCGATTTCAACCTGGTGACGGTGGACGAGGTCGAGAAGCTGGTGGGCGGCGACGCGTCCGGGCGCGTCTCGCGCTGAGCCTTCCGGCAGATTTCGGGGATAGCACGATGCGGCACCTCGCGGCGCCGCATCGTTTTTTTTCGGGTTGGTCCCCCACGCGCCACACGATTCAGCGGGCGCGGCGCGGCTGGTGCAGCGTCCGTCAGGCCAGGGCGGCGGCGTGCCGCTGGATCTTGCTGATGGCCTGGGCGATCTCGTCCATGTCCTGCTCGTCGCCGAGCAGCAGAACTTGCGGCAGCCAGACCGTCTCCCACGCGCCGCGCACCGTGTGCGGGAAGTCGCCCTTCAGGAAGGCGTGATCCTGCACGCGCACTTCCGGCAACAGGCGCTTGAGGTAGTCCCCGCTCTGAAACAGGCCCAGCTCGTGCAGCGGCGGGTAGCTGGCCTGGTTGGGGATGCCCTCGGCGTTGAGCGCTTCGATGAACCGCTCGGTAGAGATCCCCGCGAAGGCGCTCTTGTCGACGTGGAAGATATAGGCGTACTGGCCGTTATGCGTGCAGCGCGGGTCCATCGCCTGGGGCGTGATGCCCTCGATGGCGCCCAGCGCCCGATCGAGCGCGCGGGCGTTGCGCATCCGGCGCTGGCCCTGTTCCGGCAGGCGGGCGAGCTGCTGGCGCAGCACCGCGCCCTGCCACTCGCTGAGACGGTAATTGGAGCCGTAGTTGAAGTGGGCGTAGAACCACTCGCCCGGCAGACGCCCGCAGTCGTGGACCGAGCGCGCCTGGCGCTCGATGTCGTCGTTGTTGGTGACGATGATGCCGCCCTCGCCCGCCGTCATCAGCTTGCTCTGCTGGAAGCTGAACGTCCCGACGTGGCCCAGCGCGCCGACCTTGCGGCCTTTCCATTCGCTGCCGTGGGCGTGCGAGCTGTCTTCGACCAGGAACAGATTGTGCCGCTCGGCGATGGCCGCCAGCCGGTCCAGGTCGGCGGGATGGCCGCCCACGTGCACGGCGATGATCGCCCGCGTGCGCTCGGTGATGGCCGCTTCGACCAGGTCTGGATCGATGCAGTAGGTATCCGGCGTGACATCCACTAACACCGGCAGCGCCCCCGCGAACAGCACCGCGCTGGCCGTGGCGACGAAGGTGAAATTGGGCACGATCACCTCGTCACCCAGGCCAATGCCCAGCGCGGCGAGCGTGACCTCGATGGCGGCGGTCCCATTGGTGACGGCGATGCCGTGCCGCGCCTCTTGAAACGCGGCGAACTCGCGCTCGAAGGCCAGCGTCTGGGTGCCGGGCGTGCGCCACCATGTGCGGCTGTCCAGCACCTGCATGAGCGCTTCGCGCTCGCCGTCGTCGTAGTGCGGCCAGGCGGGGAAGGGCTTGGTTTTGGCCGGGCTGCCGCCCAAAAGTGCCAGCTTATCCATAGCGGTATCGACTCCTCAAATGCATCTGCGCTGCTTGATTGTAACGCACCCTGGTCGTTTGCCCGAACTCCGCCCAGCCAGACAAAGCGCATGCCCGCCCTGCAATCGGACGGGCATGCTTCACACGACCGTGGCGAGTGGTGCGTGTGTTCTCAAGCCATTAGGGCGCCAGCCGGACCGGCTCGCCGGTCTCGGCTGAGCGGTAGACCGCCAGCGCGATCTCGACCGCCTTGTACCCGTCGTAGCCGGTCACGCTGGGCGCGCGATCCTCGCGGATGGCGGCGGCGAACTCGTCGATCATCCCCTGGTTCGAGTCGGAGCCCCAGTAGGCCCAGGTCCCGCCGCCAGCCTCGCGCCGGTAGACGGGGATCACCTGCTTGAACGGATCGACCGTCACCAGTCCGTTCTCGCCCACCAGCTCCATCCTCAGCCCGCCCCAGGTCGGGTAGTTGGGCGGCTTGCTCCAACTGCAGTCGATCGAGGCGAAGGTACCGTTGTCGAAGGTGAGCATCACCAGCCCGCCCGTTTCGACGTCCACGCCCGCGTCGCTGTACAGGATATTGTTCACGTCGGCGAACACTTCGACCACTTCGCTGCGCAGGAACCAGCGCAGCAGGTCGCTGAGGTGCACCGTGTGGTCGACTACCGCGCCGCCGCCCGCCAATGTCCGGTCCTCGAACCACGCGCGCGGATAGACGGTGTGGTAGCGCGGCAGCTTGCCCTGGTTGGTGGTGTTGGCGCCGATGATGTGCCCCAGTTGTCCCGAGGTAATCAGCCGGTACACTTCCAGGATCGGGGCGCTGAAACGCATGGGGAACGCCGTCATCAGGTGGACGCCCGCCCGCGCGCAGGCGTCGAGGATCGCCTGCGCGTCTTCGAGCGTGGTCGCCAGCGGCTTCTCGGAGAGCACGTGCACGCCCGCCTCGGCGGCCATCTGGATCAGCGGCAGGTGGCGCACATTCTCCGAGCAGATGATCACGCCGTCCGGGCGCTCGGCGATCAGGTCCTCGTACGAGTCGAAGAAGTCCAGCCCGTACAGATCGGCGAAGTGGTGCCCGCGCTCCGGGTCGTCGTCGGCAAAGCCGATCACGTCGGCATCGGGAATGGCGCGCAGGTTGTGAATGTAGCCTTCGGCATGGACGTGCGCGAAGCTCAGGATCGCCAGCCGCATCACTGCACCTCCTCAAGCCGGACGCGCCGCCCGGTCTGCGCCGACTCCAGCGCCGCGAACGCGATGCGCAGCGCCGCCAGCCCGTCCTCTGCAGTGACGCGCGGCGGGGCGTTGTTCGCGATGACGTCGTAAAAGTGTTTGATCTGGGTGGTGTACGGGTCTTCGGCCAGCGGGCTGGTGGGCACGCCGGTGATCGCGCCGTCATCCCCGCCCGTCGTGCGCCGATATACGGCCAGCGGAGCCGTGCCCTCGGCCGGGCACTCGATCAGCCCGCCGTCGCCTGCGATCTCCAGCGCGGTGCGGAACATCGGCGGCGGGTAGGCCCAGCCGCCCTCGACGTTCGACAGCGCGCCGCCGGTATGGCGCAGGATCGCCAGCCCATAGTCCTGGCGCTCGCCGGGTTTTTGCGCGCCGACGCTTTTGGCGAAGACGCTCTCGACCTCGCCGGCCACCCAGCGCGCGTAATCGAAGTCGTGCAGCATCAGGTCGAGCATCATGCCGCCGGATTTGTCGAAGTCGGTGAACCAGCTATCCGCTGCCCAGGCCGGGCCGGAGCTGACGCGGGTCAGGCGTACGACCGCCACCCGGCCCACCGCGCCCTCGTCGACCGTCTGCTTGGCGAGGGCGTACTGCGGGAAGAAGCGCACGACGTGCGCCGGCAGCAAGATCACCCCCGCCGCGCGGCAGGCGGCGATCATCTCGGCGGCCTGTTGGGGCGTGCGGGCCAGCGGTTTTTCACAGATGATGTGTTTGCCGGCCGCCGCCGCTTTGAGCGCCATGCCGTGATGCAGGTGAGTCGGCGTGCAGATATCGACCACGTCCACGGCGTCGAGCAGGGCGTCCAGGCTGTCGACCGGCCGCGCGCCGGTGCTCTCGCAGAGCGCGTGCATCTGGTTGTAGTCCGCGGCGAAAATGGCCGCCAGCGTGGCGGGCGTGCGGGCCCAACCGGCTGCATGGAATCGGCCCATGAACCCGGCGCCGACAAGGCCAACTCTGAACATTTTTTCTCCTCTCTCGAAAGCTATTTGACAGCGCCCGACGTCAATCCCCGGATCAACTGGCGCGAGAAAATGATGTACAGGATGATGACCGGGATCATCGCCAGCGTCAGCGACGCTAGCACGGCGTTCCAGTCGTTGACGAACTGGCCCAGGAACACCTGCGCGCCCAGGGTGACGGTCTTGTTGGCTTCGGAGGGCGCGATGATCAGCGGGAACCACAGATCGTTCCAGATCGGGATCATGTTGAACACCGCCACCGTGCCCAGGGCGGGACGGATCAGCGGCAGGGTCATCGCGTAGATCCGGTATTCGCTCGCGCCGTCCACGCGCGCCGCGTCTTTCAGATCGCGCGGGACCTGGCGCATGAACTGCGTCAGGATGAAGATCGCCAGCGGCAGGCCCGACGCGGTGTAGATCAGGATCAGGGCCGTCAGCGTGTCGGCGAGGCCGAGGCTCACCACCAGCCGCAGGATGCTGATCGTGCCCAGCCGGATCGGGATCATGATGCCCACTGCCATATACAGGCCCATCAGCGCGTTGCCGGGGAACCGGTATTCAGCCAGCGCCCAGGCCGCCATCGAGCCGGCGATCATGATGAAGATCAGCGCGCCGACCGTGACGATGAGGCTGTTCAGGAAATAGTCGGGGAAATTCGAGTTGTCGAGCACTTTCTCGTACCCGACCAGGTCCCAGGTGTCGCGGTTGGGCAGGGCGTACGGCGTCTGGAAGATGGCCCGCCGGTTTTTTACCGAGTTGATCACCACCAGGACTACCGGAAAGAGCGCCAGCGCGGTGTACGCCAGCAATACCAGGTGGGCGAGCAGAAGCTGCGAGCGTTGAGCGAGCCGTAACCGGTCGATGAGTGTCATGGCTCCCTCCTACAGCTCGATCTGCAGCATGCGGCGCTGCCAGCCGAACATGTACAGCAGCACGCCCGCCAGGATGATCAGGAACATGACCCCGGCGACGGTCGCGCCCATGGTCGGGTTGCCCGGTTGGAGCTGGACGCCGAAGAACGTCCGGTAAAAGAACGTGCCCAGGATGTCGGTCGAGTAGTTAGGCCCGGCGGTGGCCTTCTGGGTGGTGTAGATCAGGTCGAAGGCGTTGAAGTTGCCGACGAACGTCAGCACGCCGACGATGCCGACCGTGGGCAGGATCAGCCGGAAGCGAATCTGCCAGAAGACGCTCCAGGCTGTTGCGCCGTCGACGCGCGCCGCCTCGATCAGCTCGTCGGGGATGCTGATCAGCGCGGCCAGGAAGAGCATCATCGGGATGCCGACCCACTGCCACACCGAGATCAGCGAGAGGGCGGGCAGCGCGGTGCCTTCCAGGCCCAGCCACGGCCTGTCGTACTCGGCCAGGCCGAACACGTCCAGGAAGTCGGTCGAGATGCCCCACAGCGGGCTGAGGATCATGCGCCAGATGAAGCCGACCAACACCACTGACAGCACCGTAGGCGTGAAGATCAGCGTGCGGTAGATGGCGCGCCCCCGGATGAACTGCGAGCTGAGCAGGGCCGCCAGCATCAGCCCGATCGGGTTCTGGACCAGCATGTGGATCGCGAAGAATACCAGATTGTTCTTGATGGCGCCTTCGACGCGCGGCTGCCACAGCTCGTCGGTCACCAGCCGCTCGTAGTTGTCCAGGCCGACGAACACTTCCTGGCGGCTCACGTCGGGCGCGTACAGGCTGAGCCGCAGCGAGTCGAGCAGCGGGTAAATCATGAACAGGGTGTAGACGATGAAAGCCGGCGCCAGGAAGACGAGGATGTGGACCGGGAACGGCTTGCGGCGATGGGTGGCCCTATTGGCTGAGGTCATGGGTGGTTCTCCCCCAACGTGTCCCCATACAAAATACGAGGTGCCGGATCGAGCAGCCGGCACCTCACAGGGTTTCTACGGATTTACTTCTGCTGCGGCTCGTACCAGGCTTCCAGCCCCGCCTGGACGATGTCGCCGGCTTCCTGTGGCGTCAGTTCGCCGTTGAGGACCTGCGCGCTGGTTTCCCACAACTGCGTTTCGTTGTTGGGCTCCCCGCGCGACAAGATCTGGTAGGACGAGCGGATCGTCGATTCACACTCGTCGCGCCAGCTCAGGAATTCCTGCGCCAGCGGGTCTTCGAGCGTGATCGGGTGGTCCGACAGGGTGAAGAACCCCGGCAGCGCGTTGGAGTACAGCTCAGCAAATTCCTGGGTGGTCATCCACTCCATGAACAGCATCGCTTCTTCCTGGTTCGGGCTGGCAGCGTTCACGCCCATCGCGATGTCCACGTGGTCGCTGATGTAGCAGGTTTCCGCGCCTTCGGGCACCGGCGGCTTGAAGGCGCCCATCTCGAAGTCCGGATTCTGCCCGCGGAACACGCCGATCTCCCACGAGCCCGCCGGGAAGATCGCGGCCATGCCCAGCGTGAACAGGTTCTGCGAGTCGGGGTAACTGATCGCCTGGTAGCCATCCGGCAGGTAGGGGATCCAGCGAGCCAGGGCTTCGAACGCCTCGACGAAGCCATCTTCGTCATAGCCGATGCTGCCGTCGATCAGGCCCAGGCGGCCTTCCTCGCCCTTCCAGTAGTTCGGGCCGATGTTCTGGTAGCCCATCGTGGCCGATTCCCATAGGTCCACGGTGCCCATCGACAGCGGGGTGTAGGTGCCATCTGCCTTGATGGCTTCGAGCAGCGCCAGGAATTCCGGCTCGGTGGCCGGTTCTTCCAGGCCCAGTTCCTCGAAGATCGACTGGTTGTAAATCATGCCGTGGATGACCGAGGCCATCGGCACGCAGAACACGTCCGAGCCATCGTCGGTGATCCAGGCGCTGCGCGCGACCGGGCCGAAGTGCTCCATGCCGGGCAGGTCGTTGAGCGACACCAGGTGCCCCTGGTTGAACAGCTCCAACGAGAGGTCGAACGGGCGGCAGGTGATCAGGTCGCCCGCGGTACCACCCTCGAGCTTGGCGTTCAGCGCGGCGTTGTACTCGGTGGGTGCTGCCGGGGCGAAGATCACCTCGATGTCAGGGTAGTGCGCGTTGAACGCGGGGATCAGCACGTCATTCCAGAAAGCGATGTCGTCATTGCGCCAGCTCTCGATGGTGAGCGTGACTTTTTCCTGCGCCTGAGTCGTCGCCGGAACGAGCGCGACCGCCAGCGCCAGGATGACAGCAAGAACAAGTAGTCTTTTCATCGTGTTTAAGCTCCTGTATGGATCGCTATTTTGAGGACGAACAATCACACTACGGTCGCGTCTGCCACACCTCCTTACGACCAATGCTAATCGAACTTATTTTAGCACAGTAACCGTTCTATTGATCATACCATACGAGGCAGGCCGCCCCGACAGCACTGATCGTAATCTCGGATTCGGCCACGCGCAAGCGGTCCACAGCGGGCGGGAACACGCGGCGCCGCAGCTCGCGCTGGGCAACCGGCATCAGCCAGCGCGCCGCGGCGCGCCCCATCCCGCCCCCGATGACGATCAGCGCCGGGTTGAACAGGCAGGCGCAGGCCGCCATCACCTCGCCCAGCGCGCGGCCTGCGTCGTCCAGCACGGCCAGTGCCAGCGGATCGCTTTTGTCGGCGGCGGCCAGGATGGCCTGCGTCGTGAGGTCCGGCGCGCCGGACAGCGGGCTGGCGGGGAAGTCGGCCCCGCGCTCGCGGACGCCCGCCAGCAGGCCCAATCCGGAGACGACCGTCTCGGCGCAGCCCCGCGTGCCGCACCCGCAGCGTCGCCCGTTCGGGTCCAGCGATAGGTGGCCGACTTCCATCGCGTTGTTCCACGCCCCGGTGACCAGCCGCCCGCCCGCCACCGCCGCGCCGCCCAGACCCGTGCCGGCGGCCAGGTAGACGAAATCGCGCTCACCGCGCGCCGCGCCGAACAGCATCTCGCCCACGGCTGAGGCGTTGGTGTCCTTTTGCAGAAACAGGGGCAGACCCGCCGGAAGCCGGCCACGCAGCTCGTCGTAAACGCGCACGTCGCGCCAGGCGAGGTTCACGGCGTGGTGCACGACGCCCGCGACCGGGTCGAGATGGCCGGGCGAGCCGATCCCGATCCCGGCCACCGGGCGCCCCGCCTGCGCCAGCAGCGCCTCGATCCCGCCGGCGATGCGATCCAACACCGCGCCGGGACCTTCACCGGCCAGGGTAGGCGCGCGCTGCACGTGGAGGACGGCGCCCTGGCGATCGACCAGCGCGAACGCGATCTTGGTGCCGCCCAGGTCGACGCCGATGGCGAGTGGCTCGCTCATGATGCCTGCCTTCGA
>Ga0123333_10004383_pt1 | contig 13241 bp, 2 predicted proteins | sample BioC12SIPDNA_3_FD_89957 | JGI IMG/M metagenome (GOLD analysis project Ga0123333, IMG submission 89957) | Anaerobic biogas reactor microbial communites from Washington, USA - Biogas_R2_B C12 SIP DNA | ecosystem: Engineered > Bioreactor > Anaerobic > Unclassified | place: Washington, USA...
CGCGCTGCCCTACTACCACCGGTTTATTGCCGCGCTGCCCGACGCCGCGGCGCTGGCCGCCTGCGACGAAGACCGCCTGCACAAGCTGTGGGAGGGCCTGGGGTATTACAGCCGGGTGCGCAACATGCAAAAGGCCGCCCGGGTGGTGGTGGAGCAATACGGCGGGCAGCTGCCGGCCGACTACGCCGCCCTTTTGAAGCTGCCGGGTATTGGGGCCTACACGGCGGGGGCCATTGCGGCCATTGCTTTTGGCCTGCCCGAGGTGGCCGTGGACGGCAACGTGCTGCGGGTGGCCAGCCGCCTGCTGGCCTACGACGGCGACGTGATGCAGCCGGCTGTGCGCAGCCTGCTGACCGAGGTGGTGCAGCTGTGGCAGCCGGCCGAGCAGCCGGGGCCTTTCAACGAGGCCGTGATGGAGCTGGGCGCGCTGGTGTGCACCCCGGCCAGCCCCAGCTGCGGGGCCTGCCCGCTGGCCAGCCTGTGCAATGCCAACCGCGAAGGCTGCGCCGCCCAATTGCCGGTGAAGGCCAAGGCCAAGGCCAAGGTGGAGGAGGACTTCACCGTGCTGGTGGTGCAGGCGGGCGAAGGGGTGCTGCTGCACCGGCGGCCCGCGCGCGGCCTGCTGGCCGGGCTGTGGGAGCCGCCGCTGCTGGCCGGCCAGCTGGCGGAGGCCGAAGCGCAAGCCCAACTGGCGGCACTGGTGCCGGGGGCGGAAATTGTGGGCGCGCTGCCCAAGGCGAAGCATATTTTTACCCACCGGGTGTGGCAGATGGGCGGGTGGCTGTGCACCGCCCCGGCGGACGCAGTGGTGCCCGGCGAGGACTATGCTTTTGCCACGCGCGAGGGGCTGCTGGCCCACCATGCGGTGCCGGGGGCGTTCAAGGCTTACCTGCCCTATTTGGCGGGGCTGGCACCCATTGAATGAACACTTGGGCCGGCAACTGCGCTACAATAGGTGCCAGTACCGGCGGCTTGGCGTCTACAGGCAGGTGGCAAAAATAGCTGTTGGATTGGCGTCGCAAAATACAGAACGTAAAATAGCTGTAAAATACTACTAAAAATGCCAATAAATCCGTGTCGATGCCGGGCTGATTGAGCGCCGAAGCATCGGCCTGCGCGAGGCACGGTACAAAGGTGCACCATTGTATGGTCAATTTTCGGGGTATTTTACGGCTATTTTTTAACTGTTTTAAGGAACGGTAGAGGGAGGACGCTATGACCGAGCAAGAATGGGCGGCGCTGCGGCCGGAGCTGCGGGCGCTGCATGAGCGGGAGCGCTATTTGTGGGACGAAAACCGCCCAAGGGCCACCGAAAAAATACACGCGCGCGGCCAGCGCACGGCGCGGGAGAATATCGCCGATTTGTGCGACGCCGGCAGCTTTCACGAGTATGGCGCGCTGGCGGTGGCGGCCCGCCGCACGGTGACCGAGCCCGACACTTTAATGGCAATGAGCCCGGCCGACGGCGTGATTTTGGGCACCGCAACGGTGAATGGCGGCTTGTTTGGCCCCGACGGCGGGCGCTGCGCGGTGATGGCCTACGACCAAAGCGTGCTGGCCGGCACCCAGGGCCTTACCGGCCACCGCAAAACCGACCGCCTGTTTGCGCTGGCCATCCAGCACAACCTGCCGCTGGTGGTGTTTGCCGGGGGCGGGGGCGGCCGCCCGGGCGACGTGGACGCCGACCTCTATCACTCTGCGGCGCTGTGCCTGCCCACCTGGGCGCGCCTGGGCCGGCTGAGCGGCAGGGTGCCTACGGTGGCCATCATGTCGCGCTACTGCTTTGCCGGCAACGCGGCCATTGCCGGGTGCTGTGACGCCATCATCGCCACGGCGGACTCCAACAGTGGCATGGGCGGGCCGGCCATGATAGAGGGCGGCGGCATGGGCGTGGTGGACGCCACCGCTGTGGGCCCGGCGGCGCAGCAGGCGCAGAACGGGGTCATTGACATTCTGGTGGAGGACGACGCCGCGGCGGTGGCGGCGGCCCAGCGCTATCTGGCCTATTTCCAGGGCCCGCTGCCCAGCTGGCAGGCCGCCGACCAAACGCTGCTGCGCACCGCCCTGCCCGAGCGCAGCCGCCGCTCCTACGACGTGATGAAGATCATCGAGCTGCTGACCGACACCGGCAGCGTGATGGAGCTGCGGCGGGACTTTGCCGTGAACATGGTGACGGCCCTGGTGCGCTTTGAGGGCCGCACGGTGGGCGTGGCCGCCAACAACACCCGCTGCCTGGCCGGCGCCATAGACAGCGCCGCCGCCGACAAGCTGGCCCGCTTTATGCAGCTGTGCAACGTACACCGCATTCCCATGCTGAACCTGGTGGACTGCCCCGGCTTCATGGTGGGGGTGGAGGCCGAGCAGCAGGCGCTGGTGCGCCACGCCAACCGGCTGTACATTGTGGCCGCGCACATGGTGGTGCCGCGTATTTCCATCTTTTTGCGGGCGGCCTACGGGCTGGGGGCCATTGCCATGGGCTTTGGGGAGTTTTACGCCAACACGGTGCTGGCCGCCTGGCCCACCGCCCGCTTTGGCCCCATGGGCGACGAGGGCGCCGTGCGGCTGGGCTTTAAAAAACAGCTGGATGCCGCCGGCAGCCCCGAGGAGCGCGCGGCCCTGTTTGACGCGCTGATGGCCGAGCGGCAGGCGCAGTCCAACGCCTTACACGCCGCCTCCACCCTGGAGGTGGACACGGTGATAGACCCGGCGGCCACCCGGGAGTGGATCCTCCACGCGCTGCACAGCGCCGGGCCCATGCCGCCCAGGAATGACAGCGGCGAGTGCTTTGTGGATGCGTGGTAGGCGGTGGCCTGATATACTAAAACCACTTCAAAACCGCCACGGTTTTGAAGCCGCGCGAAGGAATCGCGCGGGACAGCCCGAAGGGCGGTTTGGTTGCCGTTCATAGTCAAACACACACCCGCAGGGTGTGCTGGCAGGCTTCGCCTGCCGCCTTGAAAACCGTTTCGGTTTTCAAGTGGTTTGACTATATCATTTTAGCACCTGGGCAATAGCTGTTAAGACAAATTAAAAACACCGCGCGGCTATAACGCTGCATCGGCGTTTTTAATTTTTTGGATAAATACTATTTGTTTACAATAAATTATATTCAACACAGGGTGGGCTGTTTTTTTGGGAATTGATCGCGCACCCATTCTGATTTAAAGCAGGCGGTAGGTTTTGTCAAAAATCTCGCGGTTGATGATGTAGAGGTCGTCGGTGGTGCCCTCGGAGGCGGCGATGTAGTCGCCCACGCGGCCGAAGAAGTATTTTTCGGTGTCCCAGTTGGTGAACACCTTGGCCTGGCGGGTAAGGGGCATGGCGCGGATGATCTTTTCACCGGCCGGCACGCAGCTGTGGGCGAAGGGCAGCAGGTCTATTTTGTCGCCGGTGATTTTATTGGTGATGGTGGGGGCGTAGTCGGTGGTCATGGTGTAGGGGGTGGGCAGCAGCTTGTAGGTGGCGGCAAAGCGCTCGGCCTTGATGGGGTACACCTCGCCCTCCACGCCGATCATCAGGTAAATGTCGGCGGCGGTGTGGGTGTCCACATCGCCCTCCAGCGTGCGCACGGTGATGGGCGTGCCGGCGGGGAAAAGGTCGGTGCTTTTGGCAAAGCCCAGGGGCAGGGGCAGCTTTTGGTAGCGGGGCATGCTGGCAAAGTCCAGCTGGTGGTTGTTTGCGTACACGTGGTCGTAGCTGCGGGCGTACAGGGCCAGGCGGTCTTCCAGCACACGCTGCGGGGGGGTGCCGGGGTAAATCTTCTCCATGGCGTCGGCGCTTAAAAAACCGCCGGCCTTTTCTATGTTGCCGCCACCGCTGCCAATGTCGCGCGCCAGAAAGGCGGCCAGCTCGTTGGCCATAATTTCGCGCACGGCGCTGCGGATGGACAGCTTGAGCCCGCCGGGCAGCGGGCAGTACACCACCACGGCGTCGAACTGCTCCACCTGCTGGGCAATGTCGCTGGTGAAGCCCAGGATGTTGGGGTCGCACGGGCGGGCCTTCAGCAGGCCGATGGCGCTGATCTGCTGCGGGTCGGCCAGGGTGTCGGCCACGATGTCCAGCTCCTCCACGGTGAGGGCGCAGCTTTTCAGGCGTTTTATCAGCGCTTTGTCGAAGGGCATGCTGTCGGCGAGGTCGCGGTCCAGCGGGTGGAACATCTCGGCAAAGCCGTTGGTGTCGGTGTACAGGCCATAGTAGAGGGCGGTGCACACGGTGGGCGCGGCGGCAAAGTTAAAGCCTGCACTGCGCAGCAGATCCCACACCAGGGTGGCGCAGCTGCCCAGCGCCGGGCGTATCAGCACATCGGGGCCTTCCTCTATCTCGGGGCGGTGGTGGTCGATAACCGCGACGCGGGCGGCCTCGAAACAGCGCAGGTTGCCGGCGCCGTGCTGGCAATCTACGGTGACAAGCAGGTCCGGCGCGTCCAGCTGCTCCACATATTCCAGCGGGATGCCCAGCAGCTTGAGCATCCAGGCAAGGTTGGGCTTGGTAACCTGGGCGCGGCCGCTGTACACCAGCCGGGGCTGCGCGCCCAGCTGCCTCAGTGCCGCCCACAGCGCGTAGCCGCTGGCTATGGTGTCGGCGTCGGGGATATCGTGGCACTGGATGACGATGTTTTGGTGGGCGGCCATTTCCTGCAGGGTCATGGGGGCCTCCTTTAATAAAGCGGTTGTGCAAACAGGGCGGCAAAAGGCTGGCCCCCGCCCAAAGTGCCAGGGCAGGGGACCGGCCGGAAAATCAGTCGTCTGGCTGTTCGTTATCGGTTTTGCCGGCGCCCAGCCTGGCGCGGCGGCGGCGCAGGAGGATGAGCAGCACCACCAGGGCGATGACCACCACGGCGGCCACGGCCACCAATACCCACACCCAGCTGGCAATGCCGCCGCTCAGGGGGGTGTCGGCATCGCGCACGGCCACGGCCAGCACGTTGTTCTCGCCGTTCGCGTCGCGGAAGGTGACGATGGTGTCGCCCGCCTGCAGCGCGGTAAATTCATAGCTGCCGGTGTCGGCGTCGTAGGTCACGTCGAAGAAGTCGGGCTCCCACACCAGCGATTCCAGCGGAATGTTGGTGACGGTGAAGGTTTGGCCCACCACGGCATTGGCGTCGAACAGGTTTTGCAGCTGCTCTGCCGTGAGCATCGGGCTGCTGCTGGAGGCAGGGCTGGAGCTGGCGGGCAGGCTGCTGCTTTCGGGCGGCAGGCTGGCGCTGGACGACGACGCGCCGCCGGCCGCGCTGCTGCTGGCCTGGCTGCTGCTGCTTTGCGGGCGCGAGCTGCTGCTGGAGGCCCCGCCGCCGGTGCTGGAGCCGGTGCCGGCGCCGGTTCCACCACCCGTACCGCCGCCTGTGCCGCCACCGGTACCCCCGCCGGTGGGCGGGGTGGCGTTGGAAGTGGGCGGCGTGGGTGTGGTGTTCGACGTGCCGCCGCCACTTGAGGAGGCCGGTGGTGTGGGCGAAACCGTGCTGCTGTCGGGCTCGCTGCTGGAAGCTGCCGGCTTTTTCCACCACTGGGCGTATAGGGTCACATCGTCGCGGATGCGGATATTGGTGCCGCGGCTGTAGGCCTTGCCGCTGCCGTCCTTCGCGGTGTTCCAGCCTGTAAAGGTATAGCCGTCGCGTACCGCGCGGGAGGTGGGGATGCGTATGAGGGTGTTCCAGGGGATATCGGTGACATTGCCGGGGGTTGCCTTCCCGTAATTGCCGTGGAACTTCAGGCTAAAGCGCTGGATATCCCACTGGGCGGTGAGGGTGGTGTCGTCGCGCACGGTAAACACGGCCCCCGCCTGGTAGGTGTCGCCGCTGCCGTCAGGCGCGGTGTTCCAGCCCATAAAGTTGTAATGGGCGCGGGTGGGCGCCTTGGGCAGGGTAATCTCGGTGCCCCACTGCACCCCTGTAACGGTTTCGGGCGTGGGCTTGCCGCCGCCGGTGTTATAGCTGAGGGTGAAGGCGTCGTTGCGCCACTGGGCGTACAGGGTGACATCGCCTTTGAGGGTGAGGGCGTCGCCGGCCTCGTAGCGGGTGCCGCTGCCGTTTGCCGCAGTGTTCCAGTTGTTGAAGATACGGCCGGCCAGCGTGGGCGCGCCGGAGGTAACCAGCTGGCTGCTGCCCCAGGGCACGTCGATGACATCGCTGGGGGCGCCGCTGCCGCCGTTGGCGTTATAGTGCAGGGTAAAGGTGTGCGCCTGCCACTGCGCGTACAGCATGGTTTCGCGGGTAAGGCCGGGGAACTGGCTGCCCGCCGGGTAGTTGCCGGCGGCCAGCACGGCAGAGCCGCTGCCGTCGGGCATGGTGTTCCAGCCGGTGAAGGTGTGCCCGTCGCGGGTGGGCTGCTGGGTGGGCAGCGTGAGGGCCACGCCGGCGTCGTGGGTTTCCACCGCCGGCACGTTGTTGCCGCCGTTGGGGTGGTAGCTCAGCGTCCACTGCTTCACCCACTGGGCGTGCAGTGTTACGGTGCCGTTCACCCCGCGCACGGTGGCGCCGGGGTTATAGGTGGTGCCGCTGCCGTCCAGTTCGGTGTTCCAGCCGGTGAAGCGGTAGCCCACACGGCTGGGCGTGGTGGTGGGCAGCGTCATGCTTTCATCGGTGGGCACGCGCAGAACAATCTCCTGCCCGGCGCTGCCGTCGTTGGGGCTCAGCATCAGGCGGGAATTGCCCTCCCACTGGGCAAACAGCGTAACGTCGGCGCCCAGGTGGTAGTCGTCGGCGGGGCTGTAGCCAATGCCGCTACCGTCGGCCGCGGTGCTCCAGCCCATGAAGTCGTATTTGTTGCGGGTGGGCGCTTCCAGCGGGATGGGGATGGTGGTGCCGGTATCCGTGGTAATGTCGATAAAGTTGCCCGGGTTTGTGACGCTGCCGCCCTGCAGGTTGTAGCGCAGGGTGTACTGCCGCACCCAGATGGCGTAAAGGTTGATGTTACGGCTGACAGTGATGGTTTGGCCGGCCGCATAGCGGATGCCGGTGCCGTCGCTCTTGGTGTCCCAGCCGTCGAAACGGTAATTGGCGCGGGTAGGCTCCTGCAGGGGCAGGGTGTAGGTGGTATCGGTCACCTTGCGCACCTGGGCGGGGTCGGGCATATTGCCCACACTGGTGCCGTTGGGGAAGAACGCCACCGTCTCGGCGCCAATCCACACGGCGTACAGCTTGGTGGCGCGGTCGGTGGCCAGGCAGGTGGAGGACTCGCCCGGGCCGGGGTTATAGCGGTAGCGGTTGCCGCTGCCGTCGTAGTTCAGGCTCCAGCCGTCGAAGGTATAGCCGGTGCGCACGGGCGTTTGGCTGGTGATGGGCACGCCGGCGCCGGCGGTTACCCAGTCGCTGGCGGCGAACGCGGCCGGGGTGCCGCCGTTGCCGTCGTACTCCAGCCGGTGCAGCGTTTCCCACTGGGCGTAGAAAATGGTGCTGCTGTCTACCGCGGTAATCGCCGCGCCGGGGGCGTAGCTGTCTCCGCTGCCGTTGGCCCGGGTGTTCCAGTGCTTGAAGCGGTAGCCGTCGGCCCGGGTGGGCACGTTGGCGGGCAGGGTGTAGGGCTCGCCCGTGATGTGGTAGAGGTCGTCCGGCAGGTTGGATACCGCGGTGCCCAGGGCGTTGCCGTTATAATCAATGGTGAGGGCGCCGCGCCACTGGGCGATGAGGGTGGTGTCGCCCAGCAGGGTGATGCTGGTGGTGGGCGAGGGCGTATAGCTGTTGCCCTCGCCGTCTATCCACTTTACAAAGCTGCGGCCCACCCAGGCGGGGTTCAGGCTGGCGGGCAGGCCGATATCCGTGCCCACATCCCTGATGATATCGGCCGGCACGCCGGTAACGGCGGCATCGCCGCCCTCGAAGTGCAGGGTGTACTGCCGCACCCACTCGGCGTACAGGTGCATATCGCCCCCGATATTGTTGATTTGCGCGTTGGCCGCGTAGTGGGTGCCGGAGACGCCGTCGGGGTCGGTGTTCCAGCCGTGGAAGCTGTGCAGCGCGCGGGTGGGGCTGGTGCTGGACAGGCGGAAATTGCTGGCGATGTCGTGCGGTGTGGCGGCGGGCAGGTCGTCAACCGGGTCGCTGCCGGCATTGGCGTGGTAGGTAACGGTGAACACCTGTATCCACTGGGCGTGGAATTCCTTATCTCCTATGGAGCCGGCGGGAATGGTGTTGGAGGGGATGTTGCCGGCGGCGTCGCTGGTCCAGCGGTTGAAGCGCCAGCCGTCGCGGCCGGGCATGTCTTGCAGGGTGATGGTGCTGCTGAGGACGGTATAGGTGGTGATGGCCGCGTTGGGGTTGATGGCGTCGTACAGGTTATCGTAGGTGATATCGTACACGATGGTTTTGACGATGACCTGCTTATCGTCGGCGCTGAGGACGGTCTCGTAGCCCGCGGGCAGCGCCGTGAAAGCCTGGGCGTCGGCCTCCACCAGGGTGGTGTAGCCGGCGCTGTCCGCTTTGGCAATCGCCACGCCGGCGTCGGTGGCATTGGGGATGGCCTCGATGGGGATGCTGGCCGCCGGCAGGCCCGCCCGGGTGATGGTGGGCGCGGCGGTGGCGTCCTGGGCCACAAAGCCGTTGCCGTTACCAAAGGTGACGGCGCTGATGCGCACGTTTTGCCCCGCCGGGATGTAGAGGCCCCGGCCCTGGCCGCCGGTGGTAACGGTGTTGGCCGTGGTGCTGCCAATGGCCACGCCGTTCAGCTCCAGCGTGCCGCCCGAAAGGCTGGCCGCGCCGCCGTTGAGCGCGCTGTTGCCGTCCAGCGTGACGTTATTGCCCAGCGTAACGGCCGCCGAGCCAGCCACCATTGCGCCGCCGCCGCTGGCGGTGGCCTTGTTGCCTGTAAAAGTGACCAGGCCGGCAACGGTGGTGCTGGTGGCGGTGTCGCTGGTGATATAGAGCCCGCCGCCGTTGGCAGCGTTATTGGCTGAGAAGGTGCCGCTGGACAGCAGAAGGGTGCCCGTGCCGCGGTTTATGGCCAGGCCGCCGCCGTTGCCGGTGGCGGTGTTGTTGCCCACCGTGCCGCCCAGCATGGTAAAGCTGTTGAGGGCGGGGCCCAGGTAGAGGCCGGCGCCGTCGGTGGCTTTGTTGTAGGAGATGATAGTGCCGGAGCCGGAAACGGACAGGGTGCCGCCGGCCCCATAAACGCCGCCGCCGTTGCCGGTGGCCGTGTTGTTGGAGATAACCGTGCTGGTGGCGCCCGTAATGGGCAGAGAACCGCCGGCCAAATAGATGCCGCCGCCATTGCCGCCGGCGGTGTTGCCCGCAGCGGCGCTTGTGCCGCCAACCGTGCCGCCGGTAAGCTGCAGGCTGCCGGCCGCCTGGTAAATGCCGCCGCCATTGCTGGTGCCGGTGGCTTTGTTGGCGGCTATGGCGCCGCCGCCCATGTTAAAAATGGCGGTGTTGTACACGCCGCCGCCGCCCTGGCCGGCGCTGTTGCCGGCGGCGCTGGTGGCGCCGCCTATGGTGCCGCCGCTGAAGGTGGTGGTGCCGGCGTTGTAAATGCCGCCGCCCTGGCCGGCGCTGTTTAGCGCAACCGTGCCGCCGGCCATGAGGAAGCTGACGCCGGACGACACATAGATGCCGCCGCCCTGGCCGCTGCCCACCGTGTTGCCGGAGACCGCCGCGCTGCCGCTTATATCCAGCCCGCCGCCCGAAGCCACATACACACCGCCGCCGGACGCGGCGCTGTTGAAGGTGTCGGCAGTGGCGCCGCCAATGGTGCCGGCGGTTATGGTGAGGGCGCCGGTGGGCGCCACATGGATGCCGCCGCCATTGCCGGTGGCGGTGTTGTCGTAAATGGTGCCGCCGGTCATTTTAAAGGTGCCGGCGTTTTTCACGCCCGCGCCGTCTGCGCCCCAGTTGTTGCGAATGGTGCCGGCCGACATATTGACCGTGCCGCCCGCGGCCACGTTCACGCCGCCCGCCGCGTTGTTGAACAGGGTGGCGGCGCTGGTGATGTTGAGGATGCCGTTGTTGGCCACCTCTACGATGGCGCCGGTGGCGCCGGTGGCGCCGGTGGCGCTGCCGCCGCCGTCCAGGGCGATGCCGTCCAGCGTGAGGCTGCTGCCCGACGGGACCAGGAACATGGGGCCGGCAACGTTGGTGTTGCGCACAAAGGCCGTGCCGGGCACGCCGCTGCCGGGCACCAGGCGAATATAGCGGGCCTCGCTGCCTTTGCCAATAAGGATGGTGGCGGTGGCCGTAGCGGTGTCGTTCGGCCAGACGGGCACAGGGATGGGGGCGTTCTCGTTTTCGCCGTCGGCCAGGTCTATACGGGTTTGCAGCGGCAGGGCCCGGGCCTCGTAAAGCAGCAGGTACTTGCTGGTGGCGTCGGTATTGTCGGGCATGATATAGTAGCCGCTGTTCACCGGGCGGATGGCCTTGCGGTACTCTGTTATCAGCAGGTCTTCGCCGTCGCGCCGCACCACGGTGCGGGAGTCGGTGATATCGCCTTCTTCCAGGTAGATGCGGGCGCCTGAGATGTTGTTTGTGGTGATGACCAACGGCTTGCTGCCACTGTAGATATAGACGCCGGCCACTTCGGGGGTGCCTATTTTGGGGGCGCCCGAAACGTTGAGCACGCCGTAGTTGTACAAATCGCCGCCATAGCCGCCGGTGGCGGTGTTACCGGTGATGGCGACAGTGTCGCCGATGGTGAGGCTGCCCAAGTTATAGATGCCGCCGCCGTTGGTGGCGGTGTTGCCGGAAAAGCTGGCGCCGGCCGAAAGCCCGGCCTCGGCGAGGTCGCCGTCGTTTTCATCCAGGTAAAGGCCGCCGCCCGAAGCGGCTGTATTCCCGCTGATGCTGCCGCCCGACATGGTGAAGCGGCTGCTGTCGTTTGGCAGGTAGACGCCGCCGCCCTTGCCGCCGGCAGCGGTGTTGCCGCTGATGGCGCCGCCGTCCATGATAAACGTCTTTGGCGCGTAAACACCCGCGCCGGTGGCGGCGCCGCCGGTGATGCTGTTCTGGCTGATGGTGCCGCTGCTTAGGGTGATATTGCCGGTGGGGCTGGTGGCGATGCCGGCGCCCCGGGCCGGCACGCCGGCGGCGGCTGCAATGCTGTTGCCGCTGATGAGGGCGCCCGCCATGGTGAGGGTGCCGTCGGCCAGGTAGACGCCCGCGCCCTCCAGCGCGGCGGTGCTGGCCTCGGCGCCGGTAACGGCGCCCAGCTTGTTGCCCGTGACGCTGAGGCCGGCCGGCAGGGTATGGCTGCCGGGCAGGTAAAGCCCGCCGCCGGCATTGAGGGCCGTGTTGCCGCTGATGGTGCCGCTGGTGAGGGTGACATTGGCGAGGTCTTCAAAGTAGAGCCCGCCGCCCATGGCGGCCCAGTTGCCGCTGACGGTGCCGCCGGACAGGGTGAAGGTGGCGCCGGCCGCGTTGTACACGCCGCCGCCCCGGCTGGTGGCGCTGCCGGCCGCCAGGTTGGGGCTTTTGTTGCCGCTGATGGTACCGCCGGCCATGGTAACCGTGCCGTTGTTGTATACGCCGCGGCCGCCGTTGTTTCGCAGCGTGCTGCCGCCCAGCAGCGTCAGCTGGCCGCCGGCCGATACATCCACAATGGCTTCGGTGACGGCGGTATTGTTTTGCCCGCCACCGTCGATGATGATGCTTTCCAGCGCCAGGCTGCTGCCATTGGCCACAATGAACATTTTGCCATTGTAGTTGTCGGTTCGTTTGTAGGCCGCCTCTGTAGCCCCAACCCCAATGGCCGCCACCAGCTTGATATGGCGCGCGCCACCCACGCCGCTAAAGCCCACATTGATTGGGCTGCCCACGGAGTCGGACGGCCACACCGGCACGCTGATGGGATGGTCGGCGTCGCCGCCGGTGGCCGCATAGATGCGCTCTTGCAGCGAGATGTTTTTGATGCTTTTCAGCGTGATGGTGCGGACGGTCTGGCCGTTGTTGCGCACGGTCTCAAAGCTGGGGTCCACCATGATGAAAACGGCAAATTCGGCGTCTGTGATGTCGTTGGTCGTCTTGGAAGCATAGGTAAACGGGTTGGTGGGTTCTTTGCTCATCTCGCTGTCGGTTTCCAGGTAGATGGTGCCGCCTGTCAACAGGTTGTTGCTGTTGATTTTGATGCGGTTGGGCGTGGCACAGTAAAACCCGCCCATGCTGCTGCCAATGGTTGGCGTGCCCTGTATGGCCACCGCGGCCCCTTCGCTGGTGGCGGCGTCCAGATAATAATCCAGGCCAAGGGTGGCGCCGCTGTTGCCGGTGATGGTGCCGCCGTACACGGCGTTGGCGCCGCTGTAAGCATACAGGCCCGCGCCGCCGTGGCGGCCTGTGCCCTTACTTGCTGTGAAGCTGTTGCCGGTGATGCTTGTGCCGCCGTAAATGGCAAGGGTGGTTCTTTCTGCCGCTACGCCCGCACCGTAACCGGGGGCGCCTGAAAGCACGGTGCTTTGGTTGCCGGTAATAATGGCACTGCCATTTTGGCCCAGCGTCAGGGTGCCGAGCGCGAAATAGATACCGCCGCCGGAGACCTTGCAGGTGTTGTTGGTCACCTCGGCGCCGCCATCGACAGACAGCCGCGCGCCGGAGCCCCCGCTGGCAATACCGCCGCCGTTACCCCCGGCCGCCGTGTTGCGCGTTATCACCGCGCCTTCAACTCTTACAACGCCGGTGGTAACATAAATGCCGCCGCCGCTGGCGGTTGCCGTATTGTCACTGATGGTGCCGCCGGTCATCGTCAAACCCGCGTCGTCGGCCAGGGCAATGCCACCACCATTGGTTGACGCTGTGTTGTTGCTGATGGTGCCGCCCGACATGGCCATGGGTTTGGCGCTATTGCCTATTTGATAAAAGACACCGCCGCCGGTAGCTGCATGGTTGCCGGTGATGAAGCCGCCGGCCATGGTGAAGCTTCCGGCATTGACCTGTACGCCGCTGGCGTTGTTGTTTTGCAGCACTGCGTCGGTATTCATTACAAAGGTGCCGGGAGCGGTGACGTAGACCAGTGCACCCGTGGCATTGAGGGGCGTTTCTTGCTTGTTGCCGCCGTCCAGGGTAACGCCCTGCATTTCCAGCCGGCCGCTTACCTCGAAAAACGAGCCGAGGTAGGGACTGAAGACCCCCCGGGTGATGAGGCATGAATTGCCCTGCAAGATAATGGTTTTTCCGTCAGGAATGGCAATCTTGCTGGTGGCGATCATATCGTTGGGCAGGGTGATGGTCTCACCCGAGCTCGCGTTTCTGATGAGCAGGGCAAGGTCTGCCCAGGTCATGTCCGCTTCGGGCTCCACCTCGGGCTCTTCCAGCGTTACCCGCACGGTGGGCA
>Ga0123333_10004385_pt1 | contig 13240 bp, 14 predicted proteins | sample BioC12SIPDNA_3_FD_89957 | JGI IMG/M metagenome (GOLD analysis project Ga0123333, IMG submission 89957) | Anaerobic biogas reactor microbial communites from Washington, USA - Biogas_R2_B C12 SIP DNA | ecosystem: Engineered > Bioreactor > Anaerobic > Unclassified | place: Washington, USA...
CCGTCAACCTCGCCCCGGCCGATCTGCGCAAGGCCGGGCCGGCCTACGACCTGCCGATTGCCGTCGGCGTGCTCGCCGCCTCGCAGCAGATCTGGCCCGACCGCCTGGAAGGGTCGCTGTTCATCGGCGAGCTGTCGCTGGACGGCACGACCCGGCACACGAAGGGCATCCTGCCGCTGGCGGCGCTGGCCCGCAAGATGGGCTACCGCTCGGTCTACGTGCCCAAGGCCGACGCCCGCGAAGCGGCGCTGCTGCCCGATATTGAGGTCTATCCTGTCGAGGACCTGGCCCAGCTAGTCGGCCATCTGGCGGGCCTGCAGCCCATTACGCCGCAGGAGAGCAGCCTGGAGACGAGCCTGAACCAGGAGATTCACCTCTACGCCGATTTCGCCGACATTATGGGCCAGGAACACGTCAAGCGGGCGATGGAGGTAGCAGCGGCCGGCCAGCATAACGTTTTGATGTCCGGCCCTCCAGGCTCCGGCAAGACGCTCATCGCCAAATCCCTGCCCGGCATCCTGCCCTCCATGTCGGTGGAAGAGGCGCTGGAGGTGACGAAGATCTACAGCATCGCCGGATTGCTGCCGGCCGACACGCCGCTCATCCGCCGCCGCCCCTTCCGCAGCCCGCACCACACCGTCAGCTACGCCGGGCTGGTCGGCGGCGGCGCGTGGCCCCGGCCGGGCGAGATCTCCCTGGCGCACCGCGGCGTGCTCTTTCTCGACGAGCTGCCGGAGTTCGGCCAGAGCCTGATCGAAGTACTGCGCCAGCCGCTGGAAGGGCTGCCGCGCGAGGTCAACATCAGCCGCGCCTCCGGCACCGTGACTTACCCCGCGAACTTCATGCTAGTCGGCGCGCAGAACCCGTGCCCCTGCGGCTATTACGGCGACCCAACCCATCCCTGCACCTGCAGCAACGCGATGATCACCCGCTACCGCAACCGGATCAGCGGCCCGCTGATGGACCGCATCGACATTCACGTGGAGGTGCCGCGCGTGCCCTTCGAGAAGCTGACGGCGCGGCGGCGCGGGGAGCCGTCGGAAATGGTGCGCGAGCGGGTGGAGGCGGCCCGCCGCCGGCAGACCGAGCGTTTTCAGGGCACGCCGCTGCACGCCAACGGGGACATGGGCGCCAGCGAAGTGAAGCATTTCTGCGAGCTGGACGAGGCGGGCACGCAGCTGATGAAGAGCGCGATGCGGCAGATGAACCTCAGCGCCCGCGCCTTCCACCGCATCCTCAAGCTCGCCCGCACCATCGCCGACCTGGCCGAGGAGGAGCAGATCCAGCCGGCGCATCTGGCGGAGGCGCTACAGTACCGGCCGCGCACATAGATGGCCGTTCATGTTATAATCGGCGAAGATATCTCTGCTTTAGCAGGAAGGTAGACATGGATAACGGGCTGATTGTATCTGATCCAGACGTTATGATGGGGAAACCTGTCGTCCGTGGGACACGAATCACGGTTGAATTGATTCTCGATAAGCTTGCTGCAGGGGAAACGGTGGAACAGATCTTGCAGGCCCATCCCCGGCTGACCCGTGAAGGAGTACAGGCAGCGTTAGCTTATGCGGCCGATACGCTGCGCCTGGACAAGATTTACCCGGTGGAAGCCACCAGTGCATGAGAAGCATCGTAGCCGACGAAGGGGTTGAAGCGGCCATTGTTGAACGCTTACGAGAACAGGGGGAAGATGTCTGGTATGTAGCGGAGATGGCGCCGTCGATTTCCGACGAAGAGGTTTTCGCGTTGACAAACGAGCGTGGCGCCCTCTTGCTCACTGCGGACAAGGACTTTGGGGCAATCGTCTTTCAGCAGGGCCTTGTCACTTCCGGTGTGGTCCTTATCCGATTACATGGCCTTGACGCAGATCAAAAAGCCGAACTCGTTGCAGCTCTTTTCCGGGTTCACGCAGACGAACTTGTTCACGCATTCACTGTCCTGACACCGGACAGGGTTCGTATTAGGCCTCAGCGCCACGGGCATTGATTATTCAAAAGCTTAGCGCGCCCGATGGCCGACCTGGCGTACAAGGACACTTTCCGGTCCGCGCATCTGGCGGAGGCGCTACAGTACCGGCCACGACAGTAGGGAATCACCCGAATAACAGATGACCCACACCGACCCCACCATCGCCCGCTGGCGGCGCATTGGCGCCACGTCCGGCAAGTCGTGGGTGTTGTTCAGCCACGACACGTGCGTCCTCTTCGACGAGGCGACGGGCGACCTCGCCGAGCGGGCGCGCGCATTAATGCGAGAATGGGGGCCTGTCCAGGTCGCCACGCCGTCGGCCGACTTCTCTGTGACGGCGCTCCGCGAGCCGGCAGGCTGGCTGGTCCACTGCCACCACCCTGGCATCGTCACCTACGTCGGCCCGGAAGAGGGCCTGGGCGGCGCCGCGAGCGAGATCGTCGTCGGCCTGCTGGGGCGGGCGAAGCGCGACGCAGACGCCAAAGAGCAGGCCGTCGTCCATGTCGAGGACCGGCGGCTGGAGAGATTGGGACCAACCGCGCCGGCCGACTGCGCCTGCCTGGAGACGCCTCTGAGCAGTCTGTCCACCTACCGCGAGCTGGGCATGGACGCAGCGCTGGCCGAGGTGACGCTGCTCTATTGCCGGCATTGCGGCCGCTACTGGCTGCGCTATTTCTACGAGAACGAAGCGTTTTCCAGATCGGGCCGCTGGTATCTCGGCGCGCTGCCACCTGCCGTCCTGGCTAACGTCGGTCTGGCGAATGCCAGAGAGGCGCTGGAGGAGCTGAGCTGGTATTTCTACGGCGGGAGCTACTTTGACGGCAGGTGGGGCAAATCGTCGGGGAAGATCAGGCTGTAACGGCTCGGCGGCCGGGAGCCGTAACGGCGATACGCCTGCCGTAACGATTTGCAGGAGCGCCGGGACGCGGGAGCGATTTCCACTGTAACCAACTTTACAGTTCGGCTCGCCATGGGCGGCCTGGCCGTAACGTTTGGCGAACGGCAGCGTGCGATACTGGCAGCGTAACCAGTAAATCAGCCAGTCAGCCCTCACTGACTGGATAAAACAGGAGAAAACAGACCATGTCCCGCTCCGAAACGATCCGCTACTACGCTGCTCGCGCCCACCGCATCGTCGCCTATGTCGCCCTCGTCGCCATCGCCGTCCAGTTTGTGAGCGCAGGTATGGCTATCTTCGGCGTCACCTATTCCTTCCGGCCCCATCACCTTGGCGCCGTCGCCGTCGACCTGAGTGGCCTGCTGCTGTTCATCACCGCCGTCATCAGCCGCCAGCCGCGCAGGGTGATCCTCTTCTCGGCGCTCTTCCTGGTGGCGTCGCCGACGCAGGGTTTCCTGGCCTACGCCCGCAACATCTCGCGCTTCATCGCCGCTTTCCATCCCATCCACGCCATCTGGCTGGTCTACCTGGGCAACACGCTCGCTCGCGGTAGCGCCCGCGCCGTCGTCCCCACCCGTGTTGCCGGGGCGCACCGCCCGACGCCAGCGCTGGCAGCCGGCGACTAGGCTCCCACTTCTCCCACCAGTCCCGCGGGTTGGCTCGGCCGACGAGCCGGCCCGCGGGACTTTTTTGTTTCCGGATCGGGCGTTCAGCGCGAACGGTTGCCGTTTTTACCCAGGCTGCGCAGTGCGGGACGCCACTGGGGGACGACGATGTAGAACGTCAGCCACACAATCATCGCGTAGGCAAGCACGCCACCGGCCGTGAGCAGCAGGCGCTCCAGCAGGGAGAGCGGCACGCCCGGTTCGACGGCGTGGCTCATCAACAGGGTGAGCACCAGCGAGCCCAACAGGCTAGCCAGAAATACAGCGATAAGGCACCGTTCGTTTGATTTCTCCATTGTTAAACCTCTCCCATAATGATCTTCAAACGGTTGCGCATTGCTGTATACCGCACGTGGTATACTGCTGCAAAGCCAGACCAACGCGTTCACAGCCGACGGACCGGGGTAGTTCGGACGTTATGGCAAACGGGCCTTTCTACGAATCATAGACGAGGGCTCAGGCAATCCCCAATGTGAAGCCGCTGTAGTCGTCCCCCAGCTCGTCGTCTCAACTTGCCAATTGGGCGCACGCCAAAGCGCAGCTATCCATTGCGGATTATCGTTAGAAACCTGTTAGCGGCAAGTGAAACCCGGAAGGAACTCGAAAAAGGCAGGAAGTATTAATACGGGGAATCATTCTGTTATGATGGTAGCGGAGGCCAGCAAGCGGTGAAGATCCTCAAGGCCACGGCGACGGACTGGGCAGACATCCGCCGGATCTATATTCAGGGAATCCGTACCGGCAACGCGACGTTTGAGACAGAAACCGATATACCCGACGGCGACGTCTGGTTCGCGGGCAAGCTGCCCGGCCTCGTCTTCAAGGTGGTAGCCGAGGGGGGCGAGATGCTTGGCTGGGCAGCGCTGGCGCCGGCGTCGAAGCGGCGGGCGTACGCCGGCGTCGCCGAGCTGTCCGTCTACGTGGCGGAAGAGGCGCAGGGCCAGGGCGTCGGCTCCGCCTTGCTTGCCCATCTGGTACAGGCCGCCGAGGACGCGGGCATCTGGACGCTGCAGACGAGTATCTTTCCGGAGAATGAGGCCAGTATCCGCCTGCACCGGCGCGCCGGTTTTCGCATTGTCGGCACGCGGCAGCGCATCGCCCGCCTCAACGGCGTCTGGCGCGATACCGTGCTCATGGAGCGGCGGAGCGACCGGATCTGAACAGGACGAAACTCCCCTTGCCAACCGAAACGGCGTGAGTTATGTTCAGGAGGCGTGGTGTAGCGGGGCAAGCCTGGAGTGGACAGTGGCCAACAACGTGGCGGCTTACCAGAAAGCAATGAAGCTGGGGGAAGCGTATAGCCGGCAAGGGCAGTGGAAGCAGGCTTTCCAGGCCTTTCGCAGCGCCCTGGCGGAATTTCCGCAGCGACCCGAGCCCTACGCCGGCCTGGGCGATGCCTGTTTTGGTCTGAAGATGGTGGACCGGGCCCTGGAGAGCTACAAGCTCGCGGCGCGCTACTCGCGCGGCGACATCCGCTACATCCAGCAGGTCGCCGATCTCCAGGAGCGGCTCGGCCAGCTGAGCGAAGCCGCGCGTACTTACCAGGCGGCGGGCGAGCTGGAGCTGCGCCAGCGCCATCTGGAAGCCGCCGTGGCGAACTGGGAGCGTGCCGTGCGGCTGGAACCGGCGCTGCTCGGAGCTCACCGCCGGCTGGCGATGGTTTTCCAGCGGCAGGACAACGTCAGGTCGGCGGTGCGCGAATATCTGGCTATTGCCCGCATTCTGCAGCTACGCGGGGAGCAGGACAAGGCGCTGCAGATGTGCCAGGCGGCGCTCAGGCTCGACCCGGGCAGCGAGGACGTGTTGCTGGCGATGGAGCTGGTGCAGCATGGCGAGCAGGCCCTGGAGAGCGCGCCGCCTCAGCCGGAGATGGCGCCGGAAGAAGCGGCGGAGCGCGAAGAGATGGCCGAGACCGTTCGCCAGATCGCCCAGACCTTTGAGCAGGAGCAGCGACTGTGGCAGGCGGAGCGGGCGCCGTCCCAGCCCGACGACCCGGTTGCCCTGGCTATCAGCCGGGCACAGGATGCACTTGCCGAAGAGATCTTCCGGGAAGACGAGGACGACCGCACAGGCGGCCCGTTGAGCAAGCTCGAACGCGACGCTCTGTTGGGTCAGGGTATGGACTTTCAGGCACGCGGACAAACCAGGCAGGCGATCACCTGCTACGAAAAGGCGATTGCCGGCGGGCTCCGGCTGCCGGCTGCCCTCTTTACCCTGGGGATTCTCTACCTGGAAGACGGGCAGCGCGACAGGGCCAAACAGCTCTTCGCCCGCGCCGCGCAGGACAGCAGTTATATCCCGGCCATCCGGCTGGCCTGGCAGAAACACAGCTAGCTGTAGACGATCACCACCAGCCGGCGCGGGCCGTGGACGCCAATCGCCAGGGTCTGTTCAATATCCGCCGTCTTGCTCGGCCCGCTGATCAGCGTGACGTTCGCCGGTAGCGGCTGTTCCTGCTGTTCCACCAAGGCGAATAGATCGGCCACCAGCCGGTCCGCCGGGAGCAGGACGACGTGGACCGGCGGCAGCAGGGTGACCAGCCGGCTGCGCCCCGGGCCGCTATCGACGACGACCGTTCCCGTCTCGGAGAGGGCCGCCTGCGCGCTGCTCACCCCCACATCCGCTTCGGCACAAATCGCGCGCAGCGAGCCGGTGGTCTGGCCCACAACATGCCACTCAAACGCAGGCAGCCGCTCCGGCAGGTCGAGGCTGTCCAGAGGAGGCTCGTCCTGGCAGACGATGCGCCGGGCGCCCAGCTCCACGAGAACGCGTTCCAGGCGGCTTACGGCGGCGCCGGCGTCGTCCTCCACAAAGGTTTCGCCGTGGGACGCCTCCAGCGCCTCCACGAAACGGCTGACGAGATCGGGAAAGGTGCGCGGCGATTGCCAGCTACCGGGATGTGGTTCGCCGCCGTTCCCCCGGCGCAGACGGCGCAGGATCTCCTGCCGGGCCTCACTCATCCTGCAGCTCCTCCCAGAGCTGGTGGAAAGAGCGCGGCGCGAAAGCCGGTAGATCGCGCTCGCCGGCCAGGTTCAGTGCCGCCGGCAGGCGGATCTGCCCGTTCCTGACGAACGGCTTCTGCCCCAGCGCCAGCGCTCCGCGGCCAAGCCGCAGCAGCCGTTCGTGGGCGAGCACAAAGGCCGCCCCTTTCTCCAGCAAAGACTCTGTCGTCGAAGCGAGGCCGTGGCGCACCTCTTCGGCGCGCAGCTCGAGCAGCATGCGCGGCAGGTCGATGCGCACCGGGCAGACGTCCTGGCAGGCGCCGCAAAGGGTACTCGCGTGGGGCAGCGCCGGGTAATTCTCCACGCCAAAGAGCAGCGGCGTAATCACGGCGCCGATCGGCCCGCTGTATGGGCTGGCGTAGGCGTGACCGCCGGCCTCGCGGTAAACCGGGCAGATGTTCAGACAGGCGCCGCAGCGGATACACTGCAGGATCTCCTCGTAAGCCGTGTCCAGCAGGCGGCTCCGGCCGTTGTCCAGCAGGATGACGTGGACTTCTTCCGGCCCGTCCGGGTCGCCGGCGCGGGCTGGGCCGGTGATCACCGTCGTGTAGATGGAAAGCGGCTGCCCCGTGGCGCTGCGCGCCAGCAGGGCCAGCCAGGCGGCGGCGTCGTTCCAGGTGGGCGCCACCTTTTCGATGCCGATGACGGCGACGTGTACGGGCGGCAGGCTGGTGACCATGCGCCCGTTGCCTTCGTTGGTCACGAGCACGATGCTGCCTGTCTCGGCGACGGCGATATTGCCGCCGCTGATGCCCATGCCGGCGTCGAGAAAGCGCTGGCGCAGCTCGCGGCGGGCCGTCGCCGTCAGCGTCGGGATATTATCGTCAGGCAGCGGCGCCCCGGTCTCCTGCACAAAGAGCGCCGCCACCTGGTCGCGCGTCTTGTGGATGGCCGGGGCGATGATGTGATAGGGCGGCTCCCCCGCAAGCTGGAGGATCCACTCGCCAAGGTCGGTCTCTACCGGCGTCACCCCCGCCGCCAGCAGGGCGTCGTTGAGGTGGATTTCCTCGGTAGCCATCGACTTGCTCTTGGCCGCCAGGGTCACGCCGCGCTCCCGCGCCAGCCGGGTGACGATCGCCGAAGCCTCGGCGGCGTCGCGCGCCCAGTGGACGTGCGCCCCGGCGGCGGTTGCGTTCTGCTCGAACTGCTCCAGGTAGCCGGCCAGATTGGCAATCGTGGCGGCTCGCACCGCCTTCAGGTGATCGCGCAGCCTGTCGGCGTCGGGCAGCTCGGCGAGCACAATCTCGCGGGCCGTGCGAAAGCGGCCGGTCGCCGTCTCCAGCGCTGCCTGTAGGTGGGCGTCGGCGACCGCGACAGCGGCCTCGCGCCGGAACTCGCCGGTACTGGCGGTCATCGCGTCGCCTCCTCCAGCACAGTCGCCAGATGGCGTACTTGCCCTGCACTCTCGCCGGCGAGACCGCGCATCTGCATCAGGCAGCCCGGATCGGCAGTGACGAGCAGCGGCGCCCCCGTATCGGCCGCCTGCTGCAGCTTTTCCGCCGTCATGGCGTTGGAGATTTCCGGCATGCGCACGGAGAAGACGCCGCCGAAGCCGCAGCAGCGGTCCGATTCGGCCATCTCGACGATCTCGTGACCGCTCTGGGCGAGCAGCCGGCGAGGCTCGGCGCGCAGGCCGAGCATCCGGCACATATGGCACGAGTCGTGATAGGTGACCGGACCGTGCGGCTCGCCGGGTGGGGGCTCCCAGCCCGCCTGATGTACCAGAAACTCGCTCAGCTCAAAGGTCCGGGCGGCAAGACGACGGGCGCGGTAGGCATAGCGCGGATTATCGCCGAGCAGGTGCGGATACTCCTTGCGGATCATCGTCGTGCACGAGCCGCTTGGCAGGACGACGGCCGGCTCGTCGGCAAAGATCGCCACGGTGCGCTCGGCGAGCTTGCGGGCCTGATCGCGAAAGCCGCTATTGAAGAAGGGCTGCCCGCAGCAGGTTTGTTCCCTGGGAAAGGACACCTCGAAGCCGGCGCGGCGCAGCAGCCGCACGGTCGCCACGCCCACCTCGGGCATCAACTGATCGACAATGCAGGTGACAAAGAGGGCTACCCGTTTTTCCGCCGTCATATCTGGCCTCCAGAACCGGTATTGTAGTACAGTTGCGGCGCGCGCGCAGACGGGAGCGTCCAGCGCCGTGTTTTGCCAGCAAAAACGCTTATGAACATGACGAACGTGACAATTCGGGAAGAAAGGCAGGGAGATGAGGCGGCGATCCGCCGGGTCAACGAGGCCGCATTCGGCCGGCCCGGCGAGGCCGGGGTCGTAGATGCCCTGCGGGCTGCGGGGCAGGCGACGCTTTCCTTCGTCGCCGAACAGGCTGGCGAGATTGTCGGGCACATTCTGTTCAGCCCGGTGGAGGTGCGGCGAGAGGACGACGCGGGCTGGCGAGCCGTTGCCTTAGGGCCGATGGCGGTGCTGCCCGGCCGGCAGGGGGAGGGCATCGGCTCGGCCCTGGTGCGCGAGGGGCTGGCCCGGTGCCGGGCGCTGGGCGAAGCGGTCGTCTTTGTGCTCGGCCACCCGGGCTTCTACACGCGATATGGCTTTGTGCCGGCGTCGCGTTATGGCATCGACTCCGAGTATGGGGGCGGCGACGCCTTTATGGTCGCGGTCCTGGAAGAAGGCGCGCTGCAGGGCCGGCAGGGGGCGGTCTTTTATGCGCCTGCGTTCCGTGATGTCACATAGGCCGGCGCCGGGAAACAGCCGGGTGTAGCCAACTTTACACTTTATCTGTAGCCCATTGATCCGTTTCTGGCGTCCAGATCGCCTATGATAAGCAGTGAAAGGAAACAGTCAGGAATCTCCTCCTCAGATTTCCTAAACCCTCCTCCCTCCTCACGAAAGAGCGGCCGCCCGGTCGCTTTTTCGTTTCTGCTGCTTGCTCCCCCTTCGGGCGCGCCATACAATGGCGATTTGAGGAGACCAACCATGCCATTGCCCCGGGCGCTGAGAGGCATTGCCGGCATAACCCTGTTCCTGATGCTCTGCCTGTTCGGCCTGCCCGCCTGCGCCGCCCCACCCGCCTCGACCCCGACCAGCGCGCCCGTCGCCGAGATCGAGCCGTTGGAAACGGCCCGCATCGCCCCGACTGTCGCCCCGACCTGGACGCGCCCGGCCCGCCCCGAGGCCGAAAGCACGCCGGCACGCGAGCTGGTTGCCACGCCACGCCCAACGCGCACACCGGCCGTGCTGCCGACGAGCACGCCGCTGGTTCTGGCAACAGCGACCACTGCCCCCACGGCGACCGCCACGGCGACAGAGACGCCCACGCCGGCCCAGATTGAGCCGCCTGCGCCGCCGGCCGGACAGCCCAATCTTCTGCCCAACCCTTCGTTCGAGGAGGGCTGGTACCATCCGGGCGGGATTGACGAACTGCAGATCCCGAATCGCTGGGCGTTCGAGTGGGAGGAGGGGACGAACCACCTCGATCCTGATCCCTGGAACGCCTGGGTGCGGCCCGAAGTGCGTGTGTTAACGGCGGAGTTCCTGCCGCCGCAGGAACACAGCACCTTCATCTGGGATGGCGAGCAGACCCTGAAAGTATTCAAGGGCAGCGGCGCGATCAGCTTCCGGCTGAAGACGAGCGTCTTTCTGGAGCCGGGCACCTATCTCTTCGTCATCCGCGTGTTTCCCGATCTGGTGGATGCCTATTTGGGAGACGGGCAGAAGGTCTGGGCGCCCGACCCGCTATCAGGAGAGGTGGCGTTTATCGTCGATGGTGTGCAGCAGCCGTGGCAATTCCCCCGCTTCGGCCAGAAGAACGAGTACCGGCAGCAGATAACCGTGGACGAGGCGGGCCTGGTCGAGCTGGGTGCAGCGGTGCGCGGCCGGTGGGCGATCACCAACAATGGCTGGTTTCTGGACAATTGGGCGCTCTACCCGCTGCAGGCGGCGCAACCCGACAGTGGCTGAGCGCGTATAGCAGGTGTAATCTTGTTACAGGCTGAGTGGCGCCTGGACGCCAGGCATACGGAGGAACAGACGATGCAAGACGAGAATGGACCGAGCATTGACGATCTGAAGGCGGACGAGAAGGCCGGATACCAGATTCCGGTCGAAGAAGACGTGGCCGGAGCAGCCAGGGAACCGGCCGCCGATATCACCGCGGCGCTGCGGGATTTCGGGCGGCAGTTCGCCAACACCATCCAGGCGGCGTGGAATAGCCAGGAGCGGCGCGAGTTTGAAGACGAGGTACGCGAAGGACTTAACGAGTTCGCGAGCGAAGTGCGCAAAGCTTTCCAGGAAATCAAAGAGAGCGCGGCTGCACAAAAAGTGAAAGAGGAAGCCAGCGAAGCGAAGGAGCGCGTCGAGCGCGTCGAGCGCGCCGACCTGGCACAGAAGGCTCAGGCCGGTCTGGTCGAGGGATTGCAGAAGCTCAGCCAGGAGCTGGGCAAGCTGGCCGACCAGTTCAGCCCGGCCGAAAAGTCGCCGTCAGACGTTCAGGACGACGAGGTTCTGTAACCCTCATGAACCCCCGGAGCAGCCATCCGGGGGGTTCTTTTTTTGCGTTCAGGGGAAGTGAGGAAGCAGCGTTTCGGCCAGCGCTTCCAGGCCGTCGATGTCGTCGAGGGTCAGCCACTGGAACATGACGCGCGCGGCGCCAGCCGAAGCAAAGGCGGCTACCTGCTCGACGATCTCGTCGCCCGAGCCGACGATGATGCCGCTCTCGCGCAGCTCCTCAGCGCTCCGGCTGTATTGCTGCAGCTTTTTCTGTAAGCCGGCCTCGTCACGGGCAAAGACACAGCCCGTCATGATCGAGCGGCGAACGTCTTCCGGCTTGCGCCCTTCGGCGACCAGCAGCTCGTCAAGTCGGCTGTTCAGATCCGCGTACCTGGCAGGCGAGGTAAAGACGCCGTTCCACTCGTCGGCATAGCGGGCCGCCAGCGGCAGCGTTCGCTTCTCCCCGTTGCCGCCAACCAGAATCGGCAGTCTGTCGGCTCGCTGGGGGCGGGGCAGAAGAATCGCGTCGTGCAGCGTGTAATAGTCGCCGGAAAAGCTCACCGGCTCATCGCTGCGCAGTAGCCGGATGACGACCTGCAGCCCCTCTTCAAAACGATCCATGCGCGCCTGCCGATCCAATAGCTGGTGACCGAAGCTGTGGTGCTCCCGCTCCTGCCAGCCGGCACCCAGGCCCAGGATAAGCCGCACCTCAGAAAGGTCGTCCACCGCAGCGGCCATCCGCGCTGTCATCGTCGGCTCGCGAAAGCTGAACGGCGTGACCAGCGGGCCGAATTCGATGCGCCGGGTGTTGTCGGCCAGCCAGGTAAGCGACGTCCACAGCTCCAGCGATTCCAGGTCGGGAGGCCGGGCATTGGTATAGTGATCGGAGCGAAACAATCCGGCGAAGCCCGCGTCCTCGACAGTCCGGGCAATGCGTTGCCAGCGGGGCCAGGTCAGGCCATTCTGCCCCTCGATCATGATGGCAATATCAGTCATGGCTGCGGTGACCTCCAGAACCAAAAAAGCCCGTCGCATACGCGGCGAGCTTTCTATTTCTGCTCAAAATGACGAGGTTAAGCTTCGGCTTTTTCCAGATGGGGCAGAAGCTCGGCGACGATGCGATCTTTGGGCATGGCGCCGGTAATGCGGGCTACGACCTCGCCGCCCTTAAAGAGCATCAGCGTGGGGATGCCGATAATGCCATAGCGGCCGGGGATCGTCGGGTTCTCGTCAACGTCCAGCTTGGCAACTTTCAACTGCCCCTCGTACTCGTCGGCAATCGCTGCTACGTGGGGAGCAATGACGTGGCATGGACCACACCACTCGGCCCAGAAATCGACCAGCACAGGCATGTCCGATTCCAACACGTCCGTCTGGAACGCCTCGTCATTCACTTCAAAAGGTTTCGCCATCATAAACTCCTTCAATAGCTGGCGGATGCGCAGACCGCCAGCGTAATCGACCACTTCACTCCTCAGCCGGACCATCTTCCCGTGAGTGTAACTCAGCAACGGGGCGTCAGGCAAACATTAGCGCCGGTCGGGCCATAGAGAAGCGCCGCCGGCGCAAAGCACATCATACTGATGTACTCTTGCAGTGTACTGCCTACCCGTTAGAATCATCTTAACTGTGTTGGGTTCTAATGGGAAGCCAACAGCACAGGAGGAAGCCCACCACAAATCGAGGAGAGAAACATTGAAGATTGCAATCCTGGGGGGAACGGGTCCGGAAGGACAGGGGCTGGGCATGCGTTGGGCGGCTGCCGGGCACGAGGTATGGATCGGCTCGCGACAGGCTGAGCGCGGCGCTCAGGTGGCCGGCGAATTGAATGCTCTGTTGCCGGCGAGCGCCCCACGCGTGCGCGGCGGCGACAACCTCGAAGTGACCGAAGCGGCGGAGGTCGTCGTGATGGCAGTTCCCTACCAGGCGCAGCGGCCCACGCTGGAAGCGGTGGCGCCGGCCCTGCAGGGCAAGCTGTTGATCAGCGTCGTCGTACCCCTGCAGCCGCCCAAGGTCAGCCACGTATGGGTGCCCCCGGCCGGCTCCGCCGCCCAGGAAGCGCAGCAGCAGCTCGGCGACGGCGTCCCGGTGGTCGCCGCCTTCCAGAACGTCTCAGCGGTTCTGCTCAAGGAGCTTGACCACGTCGTCGAGTGTGACGTGTTGATCTGCGGCGACGACAGGGCGGGCAAGGAGGTAGCGGCCCGGTTGTCGCGCGACGCCGGCCTGCGCGGCATCGACGCCGGACCGCTCCAGAACGC
>Ga0123333_10004392_pt1 | contig 13234 bp, 13 predicted proteins | sample BioC12SIPDNA_3_FD_89957 | JGI IMG/M metagenome (GOLD analysis project Ga0123333, IMG submission 89957) | Anaerobic biogas reactor microbial communites from Washington, USA - Biogas_R2_B C12 SIP DNA | ecosystem: Engineered > Bioreactor > Anaerobic > Unclassified | place: Washington, USA...
GCACGAGGAGTTCGAGAGCTACATGGCCGTGCCGCTGGTCAGCAAGAGCCAGCTGCAGGGCGTGCTGGAGCTGTTCAACCGGCGGCCGTTCGAGCCCGACGAGGACTGGAGCGACTTCCTCGTCGCCCTCGCCACCCAGGCGGCGCTGGCGATCGACACGGCGCGGCTGTTCGACGACCTCGAGCGCTCGAACCACGAGCTGCGCCTGGCGTACGAGACGACCATCGAGGGCTGGGCGCGCGCCCTCGACCTCAAGGACGAGGCCACCGAGGGGCACAGCCGCCGCGTCACCGACCTCACGGTCCGGCTGGCGCGCCGCCTGGGCATGTGCGAGGACGAGCTGGTGCACGTGCGGCGCGGCGCGCTGCTGCACGACATCGGCAAGATGGGCATCCCCGACCACATCCTGCGCAAGCCCGGCCCCCTCACCGAGGGCGAGTGGGAGGTGATGAAGCAGCACACCACCTTCGCCCACGACCTGCTGGCGCCCATCCCGTTCCTGCGCTCGGCCCTCGAGATCCCCTACTGCCACCACGAGAGGTTCGACGGCAGCGGCTACCCGCTCGGCCTGGAGGGCGAGCAGATCCCGCTGTCGGCGCGGCTGTTCGCGGTGGTGGACGTCTTCGACGCGCTCACCTCCGAGCGCCCCTACCGCGAGGCCTGGGGCCCGCAGCGCGCCCTCGGCTACATCGCCGCGCAGGCGGGCCGCCACTTCGACCCGGCGGTGGCGGCCGAGTTCATGGAGCTGATGCAGGGCTCCCGCGAGCGGGCGGCCACCGGCTGACGCGCGGGCGCCGGTGGGCGCCCCTACGACGACCGGGCGGCGCGCGCCTCAGCGCGCGGCGTCGGTCGGGACCACCGAGATCTTGCCGCTGCTCTCGAGGATCGCCCACTTGACGTCCTCGAGGCGCTCGTAGCCCTGCTGGCGGATCTCGCCCAGCAGCTCGTCGGGCGTGATGCGCTCGAGCCGCAGGTTGCGCTCGACGAGCTTGCCGTCGTGCGCCAGCACGCTCGGCTCGCTCTCCACGGCCCGCTCGACGCCGGGCCTGAGGTAGCTCAGCAGCGAGGTGCCGAACACGGCCAGCAGCAGCGTGCAGGTCGCCACCAGGGCGTTGGTCAGCGAGGGGTCGTGGCCCACCAGCGCCTGCTGCAGCATCTCCGGGATCAGGAGCAGCACCACCAGCTCGAGCGGCGAGAACTCGCTGAACTCGCGCTTGCCCATGACGCGCAGGGCGAACATGAGGAAGACGTAGACGAAGAGCACGCGCACGACGGTTTCCATCCGGACCTCCTCGGCTAGGGGAAGGTGAACGTCGCGAACCCCAGGCTCAGTGGCGGGACGCCGGCCGCCTCGACGCGCGCCGTGCCGGGCCGCCGCCAGTAGCGGTCGGCGGTGAGCACCGCGCTCACCACGCGGCTCGCGCCGGCTTCGAGCTCGCCGAGCTCGAAGCGGAAGGCGTCCTGGGTCGCGGCGTCGGGGGCGGGCTCGACGTCGGCCTCCTCGAACGACTCCAGGTAGCCGCGCTCCAGCTCGAGCACGACGTCGGCCAGCGGGGCGGGGCCGGCGTTGCGGACGGTGACCGTGAGCGTGGCGGTGACCCCCTTGCGCGCCCGGTTCGGGTGCTCGACCTCGAGGGTCAGGGGTCCCTCGGTGGCCGTCACGCGCTGGCTCGTGACCCCCAGCAGGCCCGTGAGCGCCAGCACCGGCGCCAGCGCCAGCAGGGGCAGGCCCCAGCGCTGCAGCGGCGTGAAGCGCGGGCGGCGCTCCAGCGAGGGCGCTCGCGGCGGCTGCGGGGCTTCCTGCGACTCCGCCATGCGGCTCCGTCCTCGGCGGCGCGGGGCCAGCGCCAGGGGCGCACGCCCGTCCGCCCGTTCCCAGCGCGGTCGTTCGGCGCAGTGTAGGCCGAGCCCTCGCGTCGCTCGGTGGCGCGGGGCCGCCCGGCGTGCGCGCGGCGCCGTGACGTTGGCCGGCCCTCGGGGCCCCACGTATACTCGCCGTCGATGACAGACGACCTTAAGAGCCTCAGCCGCGACGTGCGCGGCTTCGTGCGCGAGCGTGGCTGGGAGCGGTTCCACACGCCCAAGAACCTGAGCATGGCGTTGCTGGTCGAGGCCAGCGAGCTGCTCGAGCTGTTCCAATGGCTCACCCCCGAGGAGTCCGACGCGCTGAGCGAGGCGCAGCTGGCGGCGGTGGTCGACGAGATCGCCGACGTGCAGATCTACCTGCTGCAGCTCGCCGACCGCCTGGGCGTCGACCTGGCGGCGGCGGTGCGGGCCAAGATGGTGAAGAACGCCGCCAAGTACCCCATGGGCGAGAGGGCGGCCTTCGAGCGCGAGTAGGGGGGCCGATGCTGGTCTACACGGCGGTCAAGCGCGAGTTCGTCGAGCACGTGAAGCGCAACGAGATCGACGAGCGCATCCTGGAAGGCATGCGGGCGCGGGGGCGCGGCGGGGTGTCGCGGTCCGAGCTGCGGTCGTGGCGCGGCTCGCTCCTGTACATGAGCAACGTGCTCGACGACCCGTACATCCCCGACGACGCCGGTGTGGCCCTCGAGTTCACCATCCCCCAGACCTCCAAGCGCATCGACCTGATCCTCACGGGCGAGGGCCGCGCGCCCGAGCGCCGCCCGACCGCCGTGATCGTCGAGCTCAAGCAGTGGGAGAGCGCCGCCTGCACCGCCAAGGACGGCGTGGTCGCCACCTACCTGGGCGGCGGCGTGCGCGAGGTCGCCCACCCCTCCTACCAGGCGTGGACCTACGCGGCGCTGCTCGAGGACTACAACGAGACGGTGCAGGAGGAGGGGGTCGAGCTCCGCCCCTGCGCCTACCTGCACAACTGCGACGCCGAGGAGCTGCGCGGGCCCTTCTACCGCGAGCACGTGGAGCGCGCGCCGCTGTTCCTGCGCCAGGACCAGGAGGTGCTGCAGCGCTTCATCCGCCGCTACGTCAAGAACGGCGACGCCGGCGAGCTCATGTACCGCATCGACCAGGGCCGCATCCGCCCCTCGAAGGCGCTGGCCGACCACCTCAGCGGCCTGCTGTGCGGCAACCGCGAGTTCCACCTGATCGACGACCAGAAGCTGGTGTACGAGACGGCGCTGGCCGCCGCCGAGGAGGCGCAGGCGGGTCAGAAGCAGGTCTACATCGTGGAGGGCGGGCCCGGTACGGGCAAGTCGGTGGTGGCGGTGAACCTGCTGGTCGAGCTCACGAACCGCGGGCGCGTGGCGCAGTACGTGACGCGCAACGCCGCCCCGCGCGACGTCTACGCCGCCAAGCTGGCCGGGACGCTACGCAAGACGCGCATCAACAACCTGTTCAAGGGCTCGGGCGCCTACGTGGACACCGAGGAGAACGCCTTCGACGCCCTGATCGTCGACGAGGCGCACCGTCTCAACGAGAGGTCGGGGATGTTCCGCAACCAGGGCGAGAACCAGATCAAGGAGATCATCCACGCCGCGCGCGCCGCGGTGTTCTTCATCGACGAGTCGCAGCGCGTGACCCTGCACGACATCGGGCGCGTGGCGGAGATCGAGCGGCTGGCGGCGGCAGCCGGCGCCTGCGTGACCCGGGGCGAGCTGGCCTCGCAGTTCCGCTGCAACGGCTCCGACGGCTACCTGGCGTGGCTCGACCACGCGCTGCAGGTGCGTGAGACCGCCAACACCGACCTAAACGGCGTCGACTACGACTTCCGCGTGGTGGGCTCGCCCACCGAGCTGCGCGAGCTGATCGAGGACGTGAACCTGGCGAACAACCGCTCGCGCATGGTGGCGGGCTACTGCTGGGACTGGCGGAGCAAGAAGGAGCCCGAGGCCTTCGACATCGAGTTCCCGGAGCACGGCTTCGCGGCGCAGTGGAACCTCGCCGAGGACGGGCACCTGTGGATCCTAAAGCCCGACTCGGTGGAGCAGGTGGGGTGCATCCACACCTGCCAGGGGCTCGAGCTCGACCACGTGGGGGTGATCATCGGCCCCGACCTGCTGGTGCGTGACGGCGAGGTGGTGACGGACGGCTTCGCGCGCTCGCGCCACGACAGGACCATGCACGGCTTCAAGACGCTCCACAGGCGCGACCCGGCAGCGGCGCGCGCGGCGGCCGACGAGATCATCAAGAACACCTACCGCACGCTGATGACGCGCGGCACCAAGGGCTGCTTCGTGTGGAGCCCCGACGCGGAGACGCGCGCCTACTTCGCCGCCGCCACACGGCCGCCGGCCGCTCCCTGAGAGACGCGCCGGGTGCTGCTCACGCCAGCCAGCGCCTGAGCACGCCTTCCTCCACCACGGGCCTGGCGAGCCGGGTGTTCTCGCGCAGCTCGCGTTCCAGGTCGCGCAGGCGGTCGTCCCAGCCGCCGGGCGGCAGCTTGGCGCGCAGCGCCACCACCAGCTCGGCCTGGCGCACCATCAGCGCCCGCGCTACCGCCTCGGCGCCGCCCGCCGGGTCGGGGGCGTGACGGCGGAAGCCCTGCAGGAACGGCGGCACGAAGCGCTCGGCGGCCTGCTCGGCGGGCAGGTCACGCTGCGCGCGCACCGCGTAGTAGATCGGCATAGCCAGGTCGAAGGCGAAGGCGCCGTAGCCGCAGTCGTCGAAGTCGATGGCGGTCCAGTGCTCCTCGTGCAGCAGCAGGTTGCCGTGGTGCAGGTCGGCGTGCACCAGCCCGGCGTCGGGGCCGTCGCCCAGCAGCGCCTCGGCGGCCGGCATGAGCTCGGCCACGGCCGCCACGAAGCCGGGGTCGTCGGGCACCAGCTCCGCCGCCCGGATCAGGTAGGTGTGCTCGAGGAGCGGGCGGCGGCGCACCTCGGCGGGGCGCCAGGCGCGGCCGTGCGCCTGCAGGCGGCCGAGCAGCTCGCCCCAGGCGGTGACGCGCGCCGCGCTCCAGTCGGTCGGGCGCGTGAGCGAGCCGGGCGCCGCGGCGAACGCCACCAGCACGGTGCCGTCGTCGAGCTCCTCGACCCAACGCCCCGCTTGCGACGGCACGGGCCGCGCCACCGGCACGCCCGCCTCGACGAGGGCGAGCAGCCAGTCGACCTCGCCCCGCACCTGGCTCGCGCTGCGGTGCCCCTGCGGCATCACCTTCAGGACGGCGGGGCCGTGGGGGCCGTCGAAGCGGTAGACGTCGCTCTCGAAGGCGCCGAGGCCGGTCAGGGCCTCGGGGTCGGCGCCGAAGAGGCGCGCGGCGGCGGTCAGGTCGCTCATCGGGCAAGCGTACCGGCTGGGCCGGCGCGAAGCGAGAGGGGGCGGCGCCCGGCCGGCTCTCAGCGCGCGGCGTCCAGTAGCGCTACCAGGCGCTTGGCCGCCACGAGACGGTAGCCCTCCTCGATGAAGCCCGCGAGCTCCTGCCAGTCGACGCCCGCGCTGAGGTCGACCCCCAGCCAGCCGCGGTGGCCGACGTACGGCGGGCGGAAGAAGAGCAGCGGGTCGCGCGCGATCAGCGCCGCCTGCGCGCCCTCCGGCGCCGGCAGCCACAGGGCCTCGCCCTCGAAGCCGTGGTGCTGCCCGGCGTAGTTTGCGAACATGCGCCCCTTGCCGGCGAACCAGCTCGGCCCGCCGTGGCTGAGGCGCTCGATCGCCTCGGGGAGGGCGAGGCAGAGCTGGCGGAGGCGTTCGAGGTTGTCCATGACGTGCCTTCCCGGGTGCTCCCTGGTGTGGGTCCGATGTTACGCCAGGGCGCGGTGGGCGGCGCGGGCGGCTACGGGACGACCGCCTGCGCGCCGAGCGTCACGCCGCGCCATTGCAGCGTGGCCAGCAGCGGGGTGGCGGGCTCGACCGCCCCCAGGTGCAGGAGGGTGCTGGTCCCGGTCAGCAGGTCGAGCTCGCCGGCCGCGCTGGCGTCCGGGCTGATCAGCTGCACCGGCACCGTGCGGTCGGCGGGCCCGGTGGGCGCCGGCAGGCCCAGGGCGCCGTCCACCCGCAGCAGGCCGGCGCCGTAGCCGGAGCGGTCCATGTAGGCGGGGTCGTAGTAGGCGCTCGCCTTCAGCAGGCGCTCGACGTCGTCGGGCGTGCGGCTCGGCTCCTGCGCCAGCAGCAGGGCGGCGGCGCCGGACACGAACGGGGTGGCCATGCTGGTGCCGCTCAGGCTGGCCCAGCCGAAGGGCACGGTGCTGATCACGTGCCGGCCGGGCGCCACCAGGTCGACGCCGTCCGGGCCCCACGCGCCCGCGCCGTGGTTGCTGAAGGGGCTCAGGGTCAGGTCCGGGTCGAGCGCGCCCACCGCGATCACGCCCGGCGCCGCCGCCGGGAACTCGACCGGCGCGGCGCGCTCGGCGCTGGCGGCGTTCCCGGCCGCCGCCACGACCACCACGCCGCGCGCCCGCACCTCGGCCAGCGCCTGCTCCAGGAGGCGGCTCTGGAACTCGCCTCCGAGGCTCAGGTTGATGACGCGCGCCGGGTTCGGGTTGTCGGGCACCCCCGCCACCGGCAGGCCGGCCGCCCACCGGACCGCCGCCACGAGGGTGGCCACGGTGGTGGTGCCGCGGGGCGCGTCGGGGAACACCTTGACCGGCAGCAGCCGCACGTCCGGCGCTACGCCCACCACCCCCATGCCGTCGCCGGCGCTGGCCGCCACGATGCCCGCCACGTGGGTGCCGTGCCAGTTGCCGAAGGCGTAAGCGCCGGGGTCGGGGTCGCTGGCGCGGCAGTCGGAGGTGTCGTCGGCGCAGAAGTCGTAACCCGGCAGCAGCCGGCCCGCGAGCTCGGGGTGCGTCGGGTCGACGCCGCTGTCCACGATCGCCACCACCACGGCGCTGCCCGCACCCGTCTCGGTGTGCCAGGCGGCCGGCGCCCCGACGGCGAAAGCGCCCCACTGGTCGTGCAGGCGTGGGTCGGAGGGGAGGGGCGCCAGGCTCACGCGGAAGTTGGGCTCGACGTGGAGCACGTCGGGGTCGTCGGCCAAGCGCTCCAGGAACGCCGCGAGGTCGGCGCCCGCCGGCACCTCTACCAGCCGCGTCTCCTCGCCGCCCGGCCCGGAGGCCGCCGTCATGAGGCCGCCGGAGGCGGGCGACCGGCGGTAGGTGACGAGCGCTTCGGTGGGGGTGAGGTCGGGCGCCGGCGCGGCAGCGAGCTCGGCCGGCGGCGCCTGCGCCGGGCTCAGGCCCGCGGGCGCCTCCGGGCGGTGGTTGGCGGTGAGGAGCCGCGCTACCGTGCCGTCGTCCTGGGCGTCCAGCTCGAGCCAGCCCGGCAGGCGCACGCTCCCGTCGGTGAAGGTCAGGGGCGCGCCGAGCGCGCCCGCTTCGAGCGCCGTCGTGTCGTAGGTGAGCCGCGCGCGCACGGCGCAGGCGTTGGGAGGCTCGGCGCAGCGCACCCCGGCGGTAAGCTCGACGCGTGCGGGGGCGTGGGGCAGGGTGAGGTGGGCGACGGCGACGCCGCGCGCGTCGGTGCGGGCGCTGCTGGGCGCCAGCGTCGCGCCGTCGCTGGCCGCGAACGCCACCGCCTCGCCCGCCACCGGGCGCCCGCTGGTGTCCAGCAGGCGTACCCGGAAGGGCGCCTCCAGCGTGACGCCCGGCGCCACCGTGCTGCCCGCCGGCGGCAGCGCGTTCAGCTCCCCGATCACCTGCACCTCGGGGCCGTCGAGCGCGGCGCCGCCGGGCAGGGTCACGCGGAGCGGCCCGCTGGGCGTGCGGCGCGACGGGGTCAGCACCAGGCGGTCGGCGTGCCAGGCGACGCTGGCGGCCGGCAGCGCCTCGTCGCCGAGGCTCACGCTGCCGGCGCGGTCGCCGAAGCGTGCGCCCGTGACCGTCACCGGCTCGCCGGCGACCGCCACCGTCGGGGAGACGGTCAGGCGCGGCGCCTCGGGGCTGCAGGCCACGAGCGCCAGGACCAGGACGGTTAGCGTCAGGAGGTTCTTCGTCATCACGCTGCTCGCGGACGCGGGGGGCGCCTGGCCCTCATCTTCCCACCGAGGCCATCACGGGAATCTCACGTAGCGCGACGCGCGGGCGCGCTCCGCGGCCGCTGAGCGGCGGTCGCTCCGCGCGTAGACTGGCGCTGGGAGGCCCGTTTGAGCTCGCTGTCGCAACGCCTCTACGCGCGCCTGGTGCGGCCCGTGCGCGGGGGCGGCCGCGGACCTCAGCCGGAGCGCGCCGACCCCGAGGTGTCGGCCAACGGCCTGCGGCAGATCGCGGCCGCGGCGCTGCAGAACGCCGGCGACCAGGTGGTCAACGCCGGCACGGTGCTGCCCTGGCTGCTCGCCGCCGTGGGCGCGCCGGTGGGGCTGGTAGGCCTGCTGGTGCCGGTGCGCGAGTCGGGCTCGCTGCTACCGCAGGCGTTGCTGTCGCCCCGCGTCCGGCGGCGCACGCAGCGGCGTTGGGTGTGGGTCGCCGGCGCCGGCGTCCAGGCGGCGGCCGCGGCCGGCATGGCGCTGGCGGCCGCCACCACCGAGGGCGCGCTGGCCGGGGCTCTCGTGCTGACCACCCTCGCTCTCTTCGCCGTGGGGCGCTCGCTCTGCTCGATCGCCTCGAAGGACGTCATGGCTCGCACCATCCCCAAGGGCCAGCGCGGTCAGATCAACGGCCTCTCGACCCTCGCCTCCGGCGTGGTGGCCGTGACCATCGGCCTGGGCATCCGCCTGTGGGGCGGGGAGGGGACCGACGTCACGCTGCTCGCCCTGCTGCTGGGCGGGGCGGCGCTGGCGTGGGTGGCCGGGGCGGCGGTGTACGCCACGGTCCGCGAGCCCGCCGCCGCGCCGGAGGCCGCCGAGCCCGGCGACTGGTGGCGCGACGCCTGGCGGCTGCTCTCGCGCGACGCCCCTTTCCGCCGCTTCGTGACCGTGCGCACGCTGCTGCTCGTGTCCGCCCTGAGCCCGCCCTTCCTGGTGGTGCTGGCGGCAGAGAGAGGCGGGGCCGGCCTGAGCGGGCTCGGGCCGTTCGTGATCGCCCAGGGCGCCGCCCGGATGATCGGTGGGCGCCTCTTCGGGCGCCTGGCCGACCGCTCCAGCCGCCGGCTGATGGCGTTCGGGGCCTTGGCCGCCTCGCTGGTGGTCCTGGCGCTGCTGGGGCTCTCGGCGCTGGGGGTGGTGCGCGAGGCGCCCTGGCTCTACGCCGTGGGGTACTTCGTGCTGGCGCTGGTGCACACCGGCGTGCGGGTGGCGCGCAAGACCTACGTGGTCGACATGGCCGAGCCCGACCAGGTGACGGAGTACGTGGCCGTGTCGAACACCCTCATGGGGGCGCTCCTGCTCGTGACCGGCGCGGTCAACGCGGCGCTCGCCACGTTCGGCGCCGAGGTGGCGCTGGCGTTCCTGGCGCTGCTGGGGCTGACGGGCGTGGTCGTGGCGCGCACGCTGCCCGAGGTGAGCGCGCGCGGCTGAGCGCGGCGCGCCTAGCCCGCCCGGGTCGGCGGGCGGCGGCCGCGGGGCGCGAGCCGGCCGGCGTGGGCACAGCCCCCGCGCGCTCGCGCCCCTAGACTGCCACCAGCGCCAAGGAGGTGGCCGATGGACCGAACCCGCGAAGGCCTCAGGGAGCTGTGGGAGAAGATCAAGGACGTGCGCGTGGCCATGCTCACCACGGCCGCGGCCGACGGCCGGCTGCACAGCCGCCCGATGTACACCCAGCAGGAGGAGCTGCCGGACGGGCTCTGGTTCCTCACGTCGCGGAGCTCCGAGAAGGCGCGCGAGGTGGCGCAGGAGCGGGACGTCAACCTCGCCTACGCCGACCCGGGCAAGAACGTCTACGTGTCGGTGGCGGGCCGCGCGCGGCTGGTCGACGACCGGGCCAAGGCGCGCGAGCTGTGGAACCGCATGAACGAGGCGTTCTTCGAGGGCGGCCCCGACGACCCCGACCTGGTGCTGCTGCACGTGGAGCCCACCTCGGCCGAGTACTGGGAGGGCCCCTCGGGCAAGGTGCGCCAGCTGTTCGCCGTGGCGCGCACCCTGCTCACCGGCGACCACCAGGACATGGGCGAGAACGAGGAGATCGAGCTCTGACGCGCCTCGGGGCGTGAGCCTGGCCGGCCTGGCTCGCTGCTAGGCGGAGGATCGGCTCAGCCGGGCGCTCGTAGGTCGCGCGCAGGTAGGCGAGCAGCTCCTCGTCGTTCACCCCACCTCGAGGCGCCGGCGGCTGCCGGGGCCCACGAGGCGAGCTGCTGGAGCGTCTCGTCGAGGCGCTTGCCGGTCAGCGCCTCGACGTCGGCGATCTGGCTCGCCTTGGCCTTCTCCAGCGCGTCCGCCATGCTCCCCTCCCCGCGCCTCAGGCGCCCTCGACGACGCGCCGTATGGCGTCCTCGAAGCGCGCCAGGTCGCCGTGGAACCGGATGGCGCGCTCCTGCTCGTCGGTGATGGGGCCCACGATGACGCGCGAGCTGCGCAGCACGGCGCCGTCGGCGGTGGGCTCGAGGCTGTTGGTGGTGTCCATGATCGTGCCCGCGTGCAGGCGGCTGCGCACGGCGTAGCGGTACGGCGGGTCCCACTCCAGCACCTGGCCGTAGAGGTGGCCGCGGCCGTCGCCCCAGTCCTCGTACTGCAGGCCGCCCACGCGGTGCTCGAACACGATGCGCTTCACGCGGTTCTCGCCGTAGGTGTGGGGGAACCAGCGCAGGATCTCCTCGGGCTCGGTCATGGCGCGGAACACGCGCTCGGGGGTGGCCGCGAAGCGCAGCTCGTTCTCGAGCCTCAGGACCCGCGGGGTCTCGGTGGTCCTCTCGTCCTGCATCGTTCCCTCCGTCCGTAGATGTCGCCCCAGCGCCGTCAGCTCGGCGGCGAGGTCGTCGGCGTAGCGGTGCACCCAGCGCTCGTAGAACGAGCGCAGCGCCGCGGCGTTCAGGTGGTTGTAGCGGTGACGGCCCCGGCGCTCCGCCAGCACTAGGCCGGCGTCGGTGAGCACCTCCAGGTGCTGCATCACCGCGAAGCGCGACAGGTCGGGCAGCACCGCCGCGAGCTCGCCGGTGGTGCGCGGTACCAGGGCCGGGTCGGCGCCCACGTGGGCGCCGACCCGCTCGCCTCACGAGCCGGGGGTCAGTTCGCTCCGGGTCGCGCCGAACGCGCGCCACGGTCGCCCGCTCGCCAGCCGCGCGAGCTCCTCGCCCCAGGCCGCGGCGCGCGCGAGCTCGCCGGGGGCCAGCGGGCCCGTCATGCCCTGCACGCGGAAGCGCCCCTGCGGCGCCACGAGATCGCAGCCCAGGCGCGTGAGGCCGGTCTCGATGCCGCGGCCCGCGCCGCCGATGACGCTCAGCCAGGCGGGCTTCTCTGCCAGGGTGCTGAACGCCGACGCCGGCAGGCCGGGCTGCGGACCGAGGCGCGCGAGCCACTCGCGCACGCCGCGCTCCGCGCCCACCCCCGGGCCCGTGCCGTGCTTGGCGGCGTCGGCTCGCGTGCTGGGGCGCGGCATCCCGAAGGCGTGGGTGGGGGCGCCGACCACGAGCAGTTCGACGTCGTCGAGCGTCGGCGGCGCGGCGCCCGCTTCCACCAGGCGAACCTCGAGCGTGCGCGCGAGCCCCTCGGCGACGGCCGTCGCCACCGCGCGGGTGTTGCCGAACATCGACTCGTAGACCACCAGAGCGCGTGTCATGGCGCACCCCTTCCGCCGGTCGGTCCGCTGCCTCCGTGCGGCCGGCGGGGTCCTGCCGCCCGCGCCGCCCACGCCGGACCGCCTTGGTGCCACGATGCGCCCCGGAACCCGTCGCCGCCAGAGCCACGCGTCCCTTGCACCGCCTGGCAGGCGTCAGCTCAGGTAGCCCTCCGCCAGCGCCACCCAGTAGGCGGCCCCCTTGGTGAGGATGCGGCGGTCGAAGGTGTACTCGGGGTGGTGGACCATGGGCGTGGCGCCGTTGCCGAGGAAGCAGTAGGTGCCCGGGCGCTTCTGCAGCATGAAGGCGAAGTCCTCGGAGCTCAGGTAGGTGGGGCCGGGGTAGACGACCTGCTCGTCGCCGAACGCCTCGCGCGCGATCTCGTAGGCCTTGCGCGTGTGCTCCGCGTCGTTGGTGAGCACCGCGCCCGGCACGCCCTCGCGGATCTCGAAGGTGCAGCCGAAGCCCTCGGCGGTGGCCTGGGTCAGCTGCCGCACGCGGCCCAGCACGAGCTCGCGGTCGGCCGCGGTGGTGGTGCGGATCGACAGCCGGAGCACGGCCTCGTTGGCCACCACGTTGCCCGCGTTGCCCGCCAGGAAGGCGCCCACCGTGACCACCGCGCGGTGGGCGGGCGCCACGTTGCGCGCCACCACGCTCTGCAGCGCCATCACCAGAGAGGAGCCGGCGACCACCGGGTCGATGCCTTGCTCGGGCATGGCGCCGTGGCTGCCCTTGCCGGTCAGCTGGATCTCCCAGTTGTCGACCGCCGCCATCACGTCGCCGGCGGTGAAGTAGAGCTTGCCCAGCTCCAGGCCAGGGAGGTTGTGCATGCCGAACACGGCGTCCACGGGGAAGCGCTCGAAGAGGCCGTCCTGGATCATGGCCGGCCCGCCCTCCATCGTCTCCTCGCCCGGCTGGAAGATGAGCCGCAGCGTGCCCTCGAACCGCTTGGTCTCGGCCAGGTGCTTGCCGGCCGCCAGCAGCATGGCGGTGTGGCCGTCGTGGCCGCACAGGTGCGCCACGCCCTCCACCGCGCTGCGGTAGGGCAGGTCGTTGACCTCCTGGATGGGCAAAGCGTCGAAGTCGGCGCGCAGGCCGATGGCCTTGTCGCCGTCACCGACCTTCAGCGTGGCGACCACGCCGTGCTCGCCCACGCCCGTGGCGACCTCGTAGCCCCACGGCTCCAGCGTCTCGGCGATGAAGCGCGCCGTCTCCGCCTCCTGCATCGACAGCTCGGGGTTGCGATGCATGTGCTCGAACCAGCCCTCGATCTGTTCGCGGTCGGCCTCCAGGGCCTCGATCACGTCGTCCACTTGGGTAGCTCCTTCCGCTGCGGAAGCGCGCTAGATGGGCGTCAGCCGGCGTCGGCGTCGGCCGGCAGCTCGCCCGGCCCCGCGGCCACCGCCGCCTTGGTCTTGGGGACCGTGAGCATGACCGACACGATCGCGGCCACGGCCATCAGCAGGTTCACGGCGAAGGCCACGAAGGCGGCCTCGCGCACCGCGACGTTGTCCTGGCGGCCCAGGTAGGCGATGACGCCGTCGAGCCACTGCACGCCGCCATCGGCGCCGGCGATGCCGGTGAACACCGTGGCGGAGATGGCCACCCCGAACGAGGCGCCCAGCGACGACGCCATCTTGTAGATGCCCGAGCCGCTGCCGGCCTGGTCCTCGGGCAGCGCCGACAGCGCCGCGTCGGTGGAGGGGGTGGCGTAGAAGCCCAGCCCCAGCCCGAAGAGCGA
>Ga0123333_10004400_pt1 | contig 13223 bp, 7 predicted proteins | sample BioC12SIPDNA_3_FD_89957 | JGI IMG/M metagenome (GOLD analysis project Ga0123333, IMG submission 89957) | Anaerobic biogas reactor microbial communites from Washington, USA - Biogas_R2_B C12 SIP DNA | ecosystem: Engineered > Bioreactor > Anaerobic > Unclassified | place: Washington, USA...
AGGCTGTGAAAAAATTGATTTCAATTCATTGAGAACACAATATGTAGGGTGCGTGAAACGCACCATGCACTACCGGTTGTGGTGCGTTTCACGCACCCTACAATTTTTTCACAGCCTCGGCGTGTGCGGGATACTTACCGCAATTGATAGCGCCGCCGCAAAATCCATTCGCACGTCAGCGCGGCGACCAGCAGGGTCCACAGCGCGGGCGGCCAGTAGAGGCGCCGCTCGACGAATACGGTCTTCGTTCGCTGTTGCCGTTCGAGTTGGGCGATAAAATGGTCGGCCGTCGAGAGGTGTGCGTAGCTTCCGCCTGCGGCGGCGGCGATGTCCATCAATGTCCGTTCGTCGAGGTCGAGCCGTTCGAATTCGAGATTCAGGCGTCCGACTTCGACGGGGACGATCGGCGCGGCGAGCGTGAGTGCTTCAAGCCGGGCCTCGACGGCGATTTCGTATCGTCCGGCCGCCGGCGGTTCGAAGGCGGCTTGGAAATGCCCCTCGGGTCCGGGGACCGGGGCGAGATCGATGCGTCGGTTGCGGCCGCCCGGCCCCTTGATTTCGGCGGTGACTTGGGCATTGGCGGCGGCCCGGCCTTGTTCGTCGCGAACGACCGCCGAGATTCGCACGGGCTGTTCCAACTCGTATTGGGCCTTGTCCGTGTCGGCGGCGACGCCGGCGGACGCCTCGACCGCCGCCTCGCGGTTGGCCAGCCAGCGGACCATCTGCCCCCAAAACCGCAGAAAGGGCGACTCGCGATCGAGCGCCTGGCTGACTTGCTGCCAGTTGCGGGTCGTGTCGCCGGTGAAGACGGCCGTCCGCCCGCGACCCACGGGCCGCACGGCCAGGACGGGCATGGCAGACCGTTGGGCAGGTCTGTTTTGGGAAATTTGGGTGCCACTGCTGGCTTGCCCAGCAGTGTTATTCCGATGAAGGACGTCCTCACTGCTGGACAAGCCAGCAGTGGCACTCTTATTCGACGTGCTGATGGCGTCCGGCTCCGCGCCGAGGGTGGCCAACACCGAGGCATCCGGCCTGGCCCTTTCGACTCGCGTGCAACCGAGCAGCGGCGGCAGTCCCGGCGTTTGGGGCGGGCCGCCGCGGGTGGGAAAAAAATCGGCGATGTTGGCGAAGATCGGATGCCGCGCGCCCTCGGGCGTAAGCGTGGGCAGGAACTGCTCGACGTGTTGCCCGATTTCTCGATTGCCCAAAATCACCGGCAGTGCGTCGCCCAGCGTCGTGCCGGCGTATCCGCCCGGCCCCAGGCTGCGATAGCCGCCGAGCATGGCCAACCCCGCCCCGGCGTTGACGCGGTCGAGGATCATCCGCTGTTGTTCCGGGCGAATGTACGAAGCGTCGAGATCGCCGATAATGAACACATCGAACCGGTCGATCGTCTCGCGGTCGGCGGGGATCGCCGTCAGCCGCAAATCGCTCATGTTCGTCCGTTGCAGAAAGACGTTGGGCCGGGTCTGCACCAGCGCGCAGAACTCCAGGTCGGGGTCTTTCGAGAGGAAGCGATCGACCAGGGCGCCGTATTCCGCCCGCAAGGTTCCCTCGACGTACAGCACGCTGATTTCGGCCTGGTGGACCACGGCCACCGCCGACCGGCTGTTGTTCTCCACGATCCGCTCGCCGGCGGCCGGCGGGACGCGGACCGTGTAGGAGCGGCGTCCCTTTGCCTCGGGCGTGAACTCGAAGGCGACCTGCTGTGCGCCCTCGACGTCGTCGAGCGTCAGTTGGGCCTCGGCCGCTTGCCGCCCGTCTTCGTCGAGAAAGACCTGGACGACGCGGTTGGCGAGTCCCACGGCGTCGATCGAGCCGGTCACCCGCGCGACGTTGCCGAGCATCATGCGGCCTGGGCAGTCGATGCCGACGACTTGCACGTCGCGGTGCGCGCGGTTTCCGCGCAAGCTCGCGCCGACGCCGACGCAATGAACGGTTGCGCCCAGCCGCGCGGCCGTTTCGGCCGGATTGCCGGGCAGGTTGTGGATGCCGTCGGAGAGCAGCACGATCGCTTCGAGTTCAGCGGGTGCAAGCTGCCGGGCGCCGGCCTCCAACGCCCGCGAAAGCGAAGTCGCCTCGCCGTTGGGAATCAGCGCGGCCAGTTGCTCCCGGTCGTCGAGCGGCAAGGCCCTATCGGCGAAGGCGACCGTCAGCATGCGGAAGTTTCGGGCGAGCGAATACGTCCATTCTTCGAGTTTGGCGCGGGCCAGATCGAACCGCTGCCGGCCCGATTCGTCGTCGGCGATGCCCATCGAGGCCGAGGCGTCCAACAGAAAGATGAGGGCCGGTTTGTCCGAACGCTCTTTCTGATAGCTCAGCACCGGCTGGAACAGCAGAGTGACGACGATCAGCACGGCGGCGGCGCGGAGCAGATAGAGCGTCCGCCAGCGCCGGAAGCCGATGGCGTGGAAGGCCCGATGGTAAAACCAGGCCGTCAATATCAACGCGGCGGCGGCGACCGCCAGCATCGTCGTCGGGTTGCATCCTTGGATGAGCGAGAGTTGCATGAGAGATTATTTATCCGACCCTTCCATCGCCTCCTTGCCGAACTCGATCCGCTTCACGTAGACCAACGATTTCAAGTCGTCGCCGGTTTTTCCCTTGTCCCGCTTGTGGAGCAGGAACCGTTGCGGGGGAGTCTCGTCGTAGTCCATCTTGCCCGCCGGATGCAGGTAAATCAGCGCCGAGATGGGGCCGGAGATCGTGCGGCCGTCGTGCAGCGTGATCGTGTGCAGGTATTCCCGCGCCGGATATGTCCGCCCGGTGTGGATTTTTTCGTCGGAAGTTGTTTCCTTGAATTTCCATTCTTTTTCCATCCACTCGCGTTTGACCGTGCAGTCGATCCGTTTTACCGCCGAGAGCGGTATCTCGCGTTGCCGCTCGAGTTCGGCGTCGTAGATTTGCAGTCGCTTGTCGCGGGTGAGGTGGATCATGCCCGGGTGAAGCGAGCCGTCGGACATTTCGATGATGCCGGGCAGGGCGTCGTCGCGTTGCGTCTGCCGTTCGCCGAACGGCTTGACGGTTTCCGGCTCTTCGGCGGCGGCAAGTCCGCAAAACAGTAAGACGCCAATGAATGCGGCCAAGATGCGCATGGTAGCCCCGGTGATTTGAAGCGAAAAAACGGCTTACCTCATTGTATTCCGCCGGGCCGCATCGGTCGATGGTCGAGCGAGCAAGCACACCCACCCTCGGAGGGTCGTTTTTCAGCCGATGTATATGGCGATAAGTAATCAGGTTGACCAAACGGGAGGGTTCCGGGACAATATATTATGTGGCGTTGGGTATTGATTGCGTGTTTTCCGCCATCAACAAAAAGGGGAATCTCGTGGGGCGGCACAACATCCAGCACGGCGATGGTCTTTCGCGGCGGCGGTTCATCGAGGGTTTTGGCATTGCGTCGGCCGTTGGGGCGGCGGGCCTGCCCGCTATCGCCTGGGGCGACGAGGGCGACTCCGGCCCGATCGACTGCGGCCCTCCGCCGCCGGCCAAGCCGCAGCGGCGCACCGGGGGCGAATCGTTTCCGCCGTTGCCGCTGCCGGTAACGCCCTTGCGTCGGACGGAGAAGAAGCGCCCGCCCACGCCGCCCGCCCTGGTCGGCAAGGCCGCGTTGGGCGCGACCCGCTGGACCACCCGCAACGGAAAGCGCGTCCAATACCGCGATTGGATGACCGATCCGGCCGACGTGAAAACGCTGCTCGCTTGGACGTCGGACAAGTTGGGCATCAGCTACCGGGCGGTGGAGACCGAGTTCGACCATTTCTCGTTCGACCCGCGCGAGTTGCCGGCCCTGCTTTTCGCCGGCCACAACCATTTCGCGCTGAGCGACGAGGTCCGCGCCCTGCTGGCCCGGTTCGTGCTCGACGGGGGCACGATCATCGGCGACGCCTGTTGCGGCTGGAACGATTTCGCCGAATCTTTCCGCGGCGAGATGGAACGCATCTTTCCCGGCCGGCCGCTGCGTAAAATGTTGCCCGAGGAACCGCTCTTTTCCTCCTACCACAAGCTGGGCGACCTGACGTACAAGAAGGCCGACGGTTCGACGTTCGTCGAGCCGCCGTGTCTGGAGGGGATCGACTTCGGCTGTCGGGCGGGCGTGATCTTCTCGCCCCGCGATCTGACCTGCGGCTGGGACGGCCACGAACACCCCCGCGGCACCCGCGTGGTCATCGACCAGGCCCGGCAGTTGGGCGCGAACATGATTACCTACATCTTGGGCACGTTTCAGCTAGGGCGGTTCCTCGGCACGACGAAGGTCTATCACGAGGCGGCGGCCCCCACCCGCGACGATTTCGTCTTCGCCCAACTGATTCACGAGGGCGATTGGGATCCCGACCCGTCGGCCGTGCATAACCTGCTGAAGTTCGCGCGCGAGAACTCGACGCTGGAGGTGAAATTCAAGCGGGCAAACGTGCGGCTCGACGACCCGAAAGCGGCCGCGTTTCCGCTGCTCTACATCACCGGACATCACGATTTCGTCTGGAGCAAGCAGGAAGCGGCGTTGCTGGGGCGCTATTTGCAGGCGGGCGGAATGCTGTTGGCCGACGCCTGCTGCGGACGGCTGGCATTCGACGCCGCCCTGCGCCGCGAGCTGGCCCGCGCCTTGCCCGACGCAAAACTGGAACCAATTCCCGCCGACCACCCGATTTATCATTGCCTGTTCGACATCGAGCGGGTGGAATACACGCCGCGCGTCCGCGAAGATTTCGGCGAACTCGCCGCGCCCGCCCTGGAGGGGATTTCGCTCGACGGTCGGCTGGCGGTCGTCCATAGCCGCTTCGACCTGGGCAACGGCTGGGAACAATTCCCCCACGCCTACAGTTACGGATTGCAGGAACGCTCGGCCCTGCAACTCGGCGCAAACATTTTGGCATACGCCGTGACACACTAACCGTAGGGTGCGTGAAACGCACCATGTAGAAAACTTGTGAAAATGTGGTGCGTTTCACGCACCCTACAATAACTAACCACTAGCCACTAGCCACTCCCATGTCCCCCGCTGCTGAAAACGTGATCGACCGGATCGACGCCGCGCGTCAGAAGTGGTGGCTCTGTTCGCTGCTTTCGACGACCGTGCTGGCAATCTGCGCGTCGTTCGGGTTGTTCGTCTGCTTCATGGCGGCCGACGCGATGCTGTTGCTGCCATCGGGGTGGCTGGCGGGGCTTGCCGCCGCGTGGCTGGCGGTTTCGCTGGCGCTGATGATTCTTGTCGGGCGGCGGCTGTTGCGGGGGCAACGTTCGATCGAGGCCGCGGCCCGACGCATCGAGGCCGAGTTTCCCCAACTCGGCAGCGACCTGATAAACATCGTCCAGTTGCGCGAGGAGGCGGCCGGGCAAAACCTCCTGTTCCGCGAAGCCGCCGTCAATCAGGCCGCGGCCAGACTCGGCGGCCTGCGCCTCGACCGCGCCGCCGACCGCCAATCGCGCCTGCGGCGATTCGTTCACTGCATGCAAACGCCGCGCGACCTGGTCGAAGCGCTGGCGGTTCTGCTGCTGCTGGCCGGCGTTGCGTTGGCGTGCCGCGCGGCGTTGCCCAACTGGGGTTCGGCGGCCTCGCGGCTGTTCGCCCCCTGGACCTTCGTCCCTTCGGTCGGCTCGGTGGAAATCGTCAGCGTAACGCCTGGCGATCGGGACGTGCCGATCGGCGAGAGCGTGGGCATCGCGGCCGAAATCCGCAACCCCGGCGGGCGCCCGCTCGACGCAAAACTGTTTATCTCCAAACGGGGTCAGCCGGAAAAATCGCTCGCAATGTCCGCCGACCGGACCAAATCGCGATTCGCCCTGACCGTCCCGTCGGTGATCGAGCCGTTCGACTACCGGCTGGAGATCGGCGATACGCAGACGCGGATATATTCGATCGGCGTGCGGCGGATTCCCGTCGTGGAGAGCGCCGAGGCGACGTTCCGCTATCCGGCATATATGGAGCGGCCGGACGAAACGGCCGTGCTGGGCGATTTGAACGTCGAGGCCCCGCAATTCGCCGAGGTCGCCTTGCTGGTGCGCCCCTCGGCGCCAATCGCCCGGGGATACGTCGAACGCAGCGGCGAGCAATTCCTCGGCCGCGTCGAGCCGGACGGCACGCTGGCGGTCTCGCCCATCCCGCTGCTGCAAGACGGCACTTTCGTCGTGCGGATGTGGAACGACGCCGGACACACGGACCCCAATCCGCGGGCGAATAACATCCGTGTGGTCATCGACAAACCGCCGAAGGTCGATCTGTCGGGGTTGAACCGAGCGACGAAAAATGGTGCCACTGCTGGCTTGTCCAGCAGTGTGGCATCGGAAACGGGCACCGGCACTGCTGGACAAGCCAGCAGTGGCACCCGGGGTATCGGCACACGGCAAGCGACAATCGCCGCGCCCGGGACGGCGATTCCCTTGGCGATCCGCGCCGGCGACGATTACGGCCTGGGACGAATCGAGTTGCAGGTGCGAATGAAGGAATCGGAAAAGATCGAAACGGTTCGTCAATGGACCGACTTTCCGACGGCGGCGACTTCAGCCGAACGCCGCCACCGCCTGCTGCTCGATGCCGAACGGTTCGAGCCGGGCCAAACCCTGCTCGTCCGCGCGGTCGCGTGGGACAAGCGGCGGATCGACTCCTGGGGACACAAGCTGGAGCCGCAAGAGTCGGCCGGCCCCTGGCACGAAATCACGCTCGTCTCGAAAGACGACGAAATCGCGGCCGCCCTGGAACGGCTCGACGATTTGCGGGCCGAGTTGATGAAAATCCTCGAAAAACAGGTCCGCGCCCGCGCGGCGGTCGCCTCAGCGAACGCGGGTCGCGCCCCGATCGCGGACGTCCGCGGCCGGCAGATCGACATCCAAAAATCAGCGGCCGTGCTGGCCGATTCGATCGACCCGGCCGGCCGGAAAGCGCCGCTGGGCATAAAACGGCGATTGAATGGTCTGGCGGCGGACGAAATGATCGAGGCCGTGCGGCTCTGCGACGAACTACTGAACATCCAAAATCCGAACGGCGATAATTCAACATCCGCAAATAGCCGTGGGCAAACAGTCCCCGGGGAGGAAAGCCCAAACTCGCGGCCGCCCCGGAATCTGTTAGCCTCCGGCGATTTTGACGAACAACTTGACGAACTCGCGGTCGTTCAGGACCGCATCATCGACGCCCTGCGCGATCTGCTGAACGTCGCCCGGCGCGAACATGCCGACCTGCTCGCGGAGATGGCAAGCCGTCCCGGCGGCGATCTGCCCGACGACGCCAAAACGAAACTCGAAGAGCTGCGCGACAAACTGGAAAAATTTCTCGAACAGCAGCGCAAGGTTATCGAGGCCAGCGAGGACTTGGCCAAGACGCCGGTCGACGATTTCACCGAGGAGCAGGAGGCGTTGCTCAAAAGCCTGGCGGCGGCCGAGGACGATCTGTCGCGATTCTTGCAGGAGATGCGTTCGGACCTGAGCAAGCTGCCCGAACAGGATTTTTCCAACCCTTCGATGGCCGAGGAACTGATCGAGATCGAGACGGAGATCAAGATGGCCGAGGGGGCGTTGCTGAAAAAGTCGGCGGACATTGCCGTGCCGCTCGAACAACTCGGCTACGAGATGGCCGAGGAGTTGAAGACGAACCTCGAAAAGTGGCTGCCCGACACGCCCGACCGCGAGCGCTGGAGCCAGGAGGAATCGCCGACCGACGCCGACAAGGAGGCGCCGATGGCCGAGCTGCCCGGCGAACTGGAAGACCTTGTCGGCGAATTGATGGAGGAGGAGGAAGACCTGTTCGACGAGATGGAGGACATCTCCAGCAGCGCGGCCGATTCGATGGACACAGGGGCCGGTTGGGACGCCGCCGACGGTCCCATCTCGAACATGAGCGCGAAGGGCGTCACTGGCAACCGGCTGCCGAACAGCAGCGAGATCGGCGGTCGGTCGGGCGAGGGGCGACAGGGCAAGTCGTCCGGCGAGTTCGTCGGCGACGAAGCGGTCGGCAAGGGCGGCCGCCGCACGCCCAGCCGGCTTACGCCCGACCCCAACGTCGCCGGCGCGATCAAGGACCGCGACCGCCAGGCGGCCGGCGGCGCGACCGGCGGCGGCAAGGAGAGCGGCCAAGGCGGCGAGGGTCTGGAAGGCCCCGTGCCGCGCTCGCCCGGCCAACGCGACTTGCAACGCCTGGCCGGCCGTCAGGCCGAACTTCGCAACAAGGCCGAAGGCATCGACCTGCGCTTCCAAGTCTCCGGCTACCACCGCGCCGACCTGAAGCGGCTGATCGAGGTCATGGCCCAGGTCGAGCGCGACCTGAAGTCGGGGCGCTACAAAAACGCCCTGCGGCAGCGCGACCTGCTGCTCGAAGGTCTCGGCGGCGTGAAACAATATCTGGAAGGCGACTTCCAGGCCCGACGCGACGCCTCGGCCAACCTGCCCGCCGACGTCCGCAAGGAACTACTCGGCGGCATGCACGATCCGTCGCCCGACGGCTGGGAAGAACTCAACCGGCGGTATTACGAACGGCTGTCGAAAGGAGACGGCGGAAGGATGAATGAGGAATGATGAAGGATGAATGCAAATTGAAGATTGCGGATTGCAAATTGCAAAATGTCGGGAAAACTTTACGGCACAACCGCCGGCAATTTTCAATTTTCAATTTTCAATTCGCAATTTGCAATCTCCTTTTACTGCTTTCCGTCGCCCAGGCCGCCGACGAACGCAAGGCGGCGATTCCCTTCGATTTCGTCTCGAAGTTCGACGACGGCCGCTACGGCCGGATGGTCGGCGAGCTGGTCTGGAAAAAGCTCGAGCGCGACGGTGGGTTCATCCTGCCCGAGACGATCGGCGACGTCCGCGAATACTGCGCCGCGCATAAGCTGTCGCCCTCGCCGGAGATGGAGTTAGAGGCGATGGGGAAAATCGTCCGCGAGCATTTCGGGGCGCAGGTCGGCATCTGGGGGAGCGTCGAGCGCGTGCCGGGAACCGGCGAAGACGCCTACGACCTGACGATCAAGTGCGTCGATTTTTCCGACACCCGGCCCAAGGTCCATTACGACGTCAAGGCGCGCACCAAGACGGTCAGCGAAATCCCCCATCTCTACGTCCGGCAAATGCTTGATGCCCTGAAAGGCCGCAAGCCGGGCGAGGTCGGAAAAGGGGAAAGCCCCCATCCGGCCGCGGAACCCTCCGGGCCGTCACGGCAATCGGGGACCGACCCCCTTGCCGCTGCCGCCGAAGACAATTGGAAAAATGAACCGAATCTGATCGCCGGCGATTTCGAACGGGGCGCGGACGGCGTGCCGGCCGGTTGGGACAAAACGGCCGGGCAACAACGCGCGCCGCTCGGCACGGAAGTCCGCTGGACGACCGAAAAGAACAACCCGGCCAACCGCGTGGCCCGCTTCGTCCTCGACAAGAATACGGCCGAGAACGCCGGCGTGATGTACTACAGCGACTATTTCCCGATCGAGGAGGGTGCGAAATATCGCTTCCAATGCCGCTGGCGGTCGGACGGCCCCGCGGTCAAGGTGTTTGTGAAGTGCTACGATTATTTTCCCGACGAGGCCCGCCGCCGCGAGGTCTATCGCAGCCAGCAGAACCTGCAAGGCCCCGGCAACGCCTGGAACACGCACGCCGAGGATTTTACGCCGAGGCACTCGAAGTACGCGCCCCGCTGGGGCCGCGTGATGCTATACGCATATCTAAAACCCGGCGAGGTGGAGTTCGACGACGTAATCGTCAAGCGGATCGTCCCCGTTTCGCCCGGCGAGCGAGATTAGACGCCATTTAAGGACCGACGAATCAATAAGTGCCGTGGGGCAGGTTTGTAACCTGCCGTGTTTTTTCCGGTTTGAGGCAGGTTGAAAACCTGCCCCACGAGAAATCCGATAGTTTACGACATCAACCACCTGCCGCTCGTCCATCCAGAACCCAACGCAATGAACGCACACAACTCCGGCTATACGACGCAAGACTTCGACCGCAGCCCCTTAATGTTTTACTACGAGGTCACGCTGGCCTGCGACTTGGTGTGCAAGCACTGTCGGGCGTCGGCGCAGTCCGATCCGCATCCGAACGAGCTTTCGACCGAGCAGTCGCTGGCGTTGATCGACCAGGCGGCTTCGTTCCCGCGCCCGCCCAATCTGGTCTTCACCGGCGGCGATCCGCTGAAGCGTGCGGACCTGTTCGCGCTCATTCGCCAGGCGGCCGAGTCCGGCCTGCACGCCGCCTTGACCCCTTCGGCCACGCCGCTGGCCACGTTCGACGCCTTCAGCCGGGCGAAGGACGCGGGCGTGAAAACCCTGGGCATCAGCCTCGACGGCGCGGACGCCGCCGTTCACGACGCCTTTCGCGGCTGGGAAGGCAGCTTTCAGCGAACAATGGAAATGCTCGAAGGCGCCCGGCGGCTGCAACTACCCGTTCAGATAAACACCACCGTCACCGCCCGAAACTTCCAGCAAATCGACGCCATGGCCGAACTGCTGGCCGCGCGGGAAATCGCCATGTGGTCGGTGTTCTTCCTGGTCCCGGTCGGCCGGGGCGTCGAGGAGCGGCGGATCGCGCCGGAGCAATACGAGCAGGCGTTCGCGCGGCTCTGGCATCATGCCCAATGCAAGCCTTACGGCGTGAAAACGACCGAGGCCCCGCACTATCGGCGGTTCGTCTTCCAGCATGGCGGGAATCCGCTGGCCGGACCGGACCGCGCCGCACGCGCCCGCGCGCCGCTGGGCGTCGGCGACGGCAAGGGGATCATGTTCGTCAACCACCAGGGCGAGATTTTCCCCGCCGGCTTCCTCCCGCTGCGTTGCGGCCGGTTTCCCGCCGACTCGGTCGTCGATGTCTACCGGAACCATCCGACCTTCGTCGAGTTGCGAAACCCCGATCGCTTGAAGGGGCGCTGCGGACGCTGCGAATATCGCCGCGTCTGCGGCGGCAGCCGCTCCAGGGCCTTCGCCCTCACGGGCGACTACATGGAAACCGACCCCGATTGCGTCTACGAACCGGGCAGCGGCGCGATCGTCAAGCCGCGAAGCGCGTAGTTCGGCGTCAAAGTCCATGAGGGGCGAGATACGGGGCTTGGTTGGTCCAGAGGTACGGGCGCACGCAGCAGGAACTTGACTGCCGCGACTTGTTGGCAGGCTCTCGTGATGCTCCGGCCGTCGTCCCCTTGAAGGTGAAGGGTGTGCTTGGCTTCGATGTAGGCATAGACCGCCTCCAGCGGGATCGACTCTTTACGCTCGAACCCTTCCTGCTCGACTATGCGGAGCGTGGGAAAGCGGTCGCGGTCTGATGTCGTCGCCGCGGGCCTCGCCTTCGCCTGGCACGTTGTGGCAGCTACTCGGTCAGGACATTGCCATAGGCCTGGCGTGCCCATAAACCAATTTCCTCTGGTTGCTTATCGCCAGGCTTGACTACAAGGTACTCTGTCAGTCGCCTGGACATCATACCGGTGGGGGCCGCACAGAGGCAGCGGTGTTGCACGTCTTCTGGCAACGCGAGTGCCACAACGAATTGTGTGGACGTTTTCAGCCATATCACCGCATAAGGGGGCATTGGAGCTTTAGCCGTCGTGTACTTGACGTAAATGGTAGTCAATTCGGCGATGCTTGGGGGCAACGACCAGAAGACTATTACTGGCTTGCAGAAAGAGGTCGCGGAGGTCGTTCCATGTAGGCCCGGAGACCCTTTCTAACGCACGGGGACCAAGTGTTCCCATGTTGTCGCCTGCTGGCACTTGTTCGGATCTATTCGTGCTGGCTCACGGGAGTGCTCCTATTCCTTCTCGTCGGTCGTTCCCATCCGGTATTTAACGTCGTAATTGATGATGAAGTCAGTTTCATCAAGAGTGAGTCCATAGACGCCGCCGAGTTGGTCATCGATGCTGTCAATGACAGATTTCGACAGAAGCGCCTTCATTTCGTCGTACTCGATCCTGTGCCCGTGCTTCGTTTGGATCACTTTTCGAGTCGCGGTCCGGACCAAGTGCTCCGCCAGCTTTCGGTAAAGTGTATTCCAGTTAACGCGGTCCCAATCATTTGGGATTGGAAAACTCCTGAGAAGGGTATCGTTAATGTGCTCGCAATCGGCGAATGCGGAGTAGAACCAGTAGAAGAGGGAGGAATTGACAAGACAGGCCGCGTAACAGACGGCTTCCTCAGAATCGAAGCAGACCGTACGCCCATGGGGCGGGTCAATTCGTTTTCCGTTGCGTTTGAAGAATGGCAAGCCAACCATTCCCTTTGCCCAGTACCGGCAAGCTTCCTGGTAATAGAGAATGTACTTGGAGTCTGAACGCGCGAGATCGTCAAGGCATTTTGTGTGGCGGCTGATTTTGGTGTAGATCGCGCATTCCAATGTAGTACCAATCTTGGCGATTCGATGGCCATTGCGGCGAAAATCGTGTGTGGTAAGCACTAAAGCCGACGTGGCGTTCTCCCTCTCTTGCGTGTAGAAACGAGACACACGAGAGGAGAACACGCGGTGCAACGTTCCATGAGCCGACAAGATTATCGCCACCGGCATTTCGACACCATCGAAGATGGATTCCGGACGCCGCGGAAACGACACCGTGCAGAGTACACCACGAGCGAGGAGTATGTCTTGTAGGGACCGGACTCTCTCAGAAGACAGAACGGTCAGTTGGACAATCAATCCAACTCGGGCATCGCTCCTGGCGATGGAGAGGGATCGATCACAGACCATAGCATATAGGTTCTTAGTGTCGACGGTTCGGCAGGCAGCCGATGAGATTGTGTAGGTAAAAGTTGCTGGTGAGTAAACAACGTAAGGCGGGTTACCGATCACGACGTCAAAGCCACCGTGTGTCATGATGTGGTAGAACTCAACAAACCAGTGAAACGGCCTATGGGATTGCCTCCACTTCTCGAAATCGTTCGCCTTTTTGGCGTTGTCGGCGTCGATGCCGTAGTCGCCGGCCAGGTAGCGGTCGAGTTCGTCGGCGAGCCGCTGCTGTTCGCGGCGGAGAGAGTTTTTGGCGTTGGCCAGTTCTTCGGGCGTCGATTCGCCCTTGGCGCCGTTGGTCTGCAATCGGCAGAAGAGAGAGTACAGTTTCGCCACGGATTGGGCCTGCACTTCGAGCTTCGTCACTTCGGTGAGCGGGAAGCCGGGATAGCGGGCCTGGTGGCTGCGGCGGATTTCGTCGATCGTGGTGTAGCCGACCAGCGTGTTGCCCGCCCGAATGTTGAAGTCGATGTCCGGCAGCGGTTCGACGCCGAGATTCGGCTTGCTCGGGTCGGGATCGACCTGGGCGACCAGCTTGA
>Ga0123333_10004402_pt1 | contig 13217 bp, 16 predicted proteins | sample BioC12SIPDNA_3_FD_89957 | JGI IMG/M metagenome (GOLD analysis project Ga0123333, IMG submission 89957) | Anaerobic biogas reactor microbial communites from Washington, USA - Biogas_R2_B C12 SIP DNA | ecosystem: Engineered > Bioreactor > Anaerobic > Unclassified | place: Washington, USA...
CTGAACCCCTGGACCACCGAGGTGGGCGTGGGGATCAACTGCTTCCCGCGGATCCGCATCCCGGACGCCATCGCCGTGCTGAGGATCGCGGCCGACCCGATCGAGCCGCCCAACATCGACTACTCTTAACCGAGTAGGGCGCCATAACACCTAAAGGAGGCGGGCGCGGCATATATGCCGACCCCGCCCGCCTCCTCGTCGCAGAAGGAGCACGCGCATGGGCGATGACGAGGGGATCACCAGCAGCAACGGGCGCCTCATCTCCAAGGACGTCAGGCACCTGGAGGCCGCGCTGGACGACTTTCGCCGGGACATCAAGGGCGACATCAAGGCCCTATCCGACAAGGTGGAAAAGCACATCGAGCACGACGCCGAGTGCCGCCAGGAGACCGCTGTGGAACTCGCCACGCTCAAACAGCAGGTCCGGCAGGGGGATGAAAAGGCGACCACCATCGCCACCATCGTCTCCAGCCTGGCCGGGGCGTTCACCGGGATCATCAGCACGATCCTGGGGAGCAAATCCTGATGGCCCCGCCCACCGCGCCGTACTGCACGACGCAGCAGGTGGCCTACTACCTGTCCATGCTCTTTCCCGGCCAGGTGGCCGTGGCCGATTTCGACGACGCGGCCACCATCCCCAGCAAGACGCAGATCGAGCTCTACATCGAGCACGTCTCCGCCGAGATCGACCTGGCCCTGGCCTCGGTGGGGTACAAGCTGCCCCTGGTGGAATGGAACGGCGAGGCCTGGCCGGGCTTCCAGACCTACCTGCTGCGTCTGATCGCCTGCCTGGGTGCCGCGGCGCACGCCGTCAACGACCTGCGCCCGGCCCCGGCGACGGGAAACGGCAAGCCCCAGGACCAGGGCAACAGCTACCTGACCCAATACGACGACAAGCTGCGGGCGATCCGCGAGGGGGCGGGGCTGCGCATCCGCGCCGACTGCTACGTGAACACGCCCGCCTTCCGGCGGCTCTACGACTGGCGCGCCCCCATGACCGACTGGGGCCAGGGGATCGTGGACGCGGCGGACTATGCCACCTGGGGCGAGGCGACGCAGTTCCTGAGCCAGACCTACGACCAGATGCGGGCCTGGGCCGGGGGGACGCTGGACCGCTACGCGCTGGACCTCCCCGAGGCCTACGGGAGACGCTGACATGCCGGTTTACATAAAGGTGGCCACCGACCGCTTCCGCGACCTGACGGGGCGTCTCGCCTCCCTCCGCGACCCCTCCGCCGTCTCCCACGCCCGGGAGCACGCCGAGCGGGCCGGGGCGATCCTGGCCGCGGCGATGCGCCAGGAGGCGCCCTCTGGGCGCCCGGATCCCCTGGGGCGACCCCGGCCCGCAGGCTACCGCAAGCTGCGGGACCATATCACGGTGCGGGTTTTGCCACGTGGCAACGGGTTCGACGTCAGGATCGGCGGGCCCCGCCAGGTGATTTTCGTGCTACAGGGGACGCGGCCGCACCGGATCCCCCGCGGCGGATCGGCGGAGATGAGGGCCAAGGGGTACCCCCTGCACTTTTACTGGTTCAAGAAGCACCGGGAGGCCTGGTTCTGCCAAGTCAACCACCCGGGCACGCCCCCCAACCGTTTCGACCGGCGGGCCGCTCGCCGCGTGGGCGAACAGGTCAAGGCGGAGGCCCGCAAGGGCGCGATCCAGGCGTTCATCCGGCCGGTGACGGCCTTTTGGAGAGGGAGCGGCGGCGACCGATGACGGAGGCGGACGATGGCCACGCAGACCTTTCCACATAGCAGCTTCGGGGACGGGATCGTCCGCGTCGAATTCGACGTGAACGACGCCAACTGGCGCGTCTCCCAGGTGCGCTGCATCAACGACAGCCCCCACCCGGCCAGGGCGCGGATCCTGCGCGGTGCGGCCCTGCTTTACGACGCGATCGCCCCGGCTGGGCAGACGACCAGTTGGAACACCTCGGGCGTCCAGTTGGGCTGGAATACCGCGGACGAGGATGGCGACGGGATCATGGACGGCGGCCTCATGATGGGGGACTATGTGGTGCACGTGCAGTGGCCGGCGGGGGCGTAGACGATGGCTATCGAGATCATCGCTTCCGGGGCCGCGCAAAGTGACGTCGCTGGAACCTCGATTGCGGTCGGGGCGGGCCCTGTGCTCGCAGGCGATACGATCATCGCGCTATTCGCCGGAGACCTGGGGGCTACGGGCATATCCGCGATCGGCATTATCTCGGGCGGATCGGAATCGGCGGCTTTGACCCAAGACGTAGAGGCCACCAATTCCGGCAACGTCGTGACCTCCATCTGGTCCCGCAAGGCGTCGGCTACTCCCACAGGTGTGCCTGTCGTTGCTCAGTCCCCCAGCTACGGCGGCGACATCTATGCCCTCTGGGGAGACGACACCCATATCTACTGTGCGGGGGCCACCACCAACACGATCCGCAAGTACCTGAAAAGCGACCTGAGCTACATCGGCGAGACCGCCAGCTATGGCGGCATTATCAACGCTCTTTGGGGGGACGACACCCATATCTACTGCGCCGGGGTCGTAACCAACACCATCCGCAAGTACCTCAAGTCTGACCTGAGCTACATCGGCGAGACCGCCAATTATGGCAACTACATCTATGCCCTCTGGGGAGACGGCACGCATGTCTATTGTGCGGGGGGCATTAACACCATCCGCAAGTACCTCAAGTCTGACCTGAGCTACATCGGCGAGACCGCCAGCTATGGCAACACCATCAATGCTCTTTGGGGAGACGACACCCATATCTACTGCGGCGGGCTCGTAACCAACACCGTTCGCAAGTACCTCAAGTCTGACCTGAGCTACATCGGCCAGACAAGTGCCGGCACCAGCACCGTGGCTGCCCTGTGGGGAAACGATACGCACATCTATTGGGCAACTGCCGGCACCATTTTCAGATACCTGAAAAGCGACTTGAGCTACATCGGTGAAAACACCCAGTTGGCCACCGTGAATGCCCTATGGGGAAACAGCACGCACATCTTCTCTGTCAACAACAGCGGTGGTTTTTACAAATAAAACCTTGGTCTGGGCCTTATAATGCAGCCTACTGCTTATCCCGGCACACTCAAGGCTGTGTGGGGAGACGACACCCACGTCTACGTCGCAGGGGTACAAGACTACTTCGTCAAGTACGCGCTCGTTGGCACGACGCTCACCGCCAGCTTTAGCAGTCAGGTCGCCAAGGCGCTCGCGTGGTATATCGTGAGGGGCCTCGACGTACTGGACAAGATCGCCTCCGCCACGGGCGCAGGCACCACCCCTTCATCGGGCGCGACCGCCGCACAGGCCGCCATGGGCAACCTGGCCGTTGGGGCGATCGGCATGGAGGAGCAAACCGACGAGGCTGGCACCTGGACCACGGGCTCCGGCTATGTCGAAGGGAACCCACAGATAGCCGGCAGCACATCTGGCGGCGCGAAGGCTATCACCATCATGACGGTAGCGGAGGTCTTGGCCGAAACAGCGGCGCAGACCGCGGCCCAAACGGGGACGCTGGGCAACGACTGGGCCGCCGCGGTGGCGACCTACCTGGCTACGGCGACGTCGCGGATCCCGCGCCCGCCCGCGGCCATCGACAGCATGTTCGTGTGCTAGAGCCAATGAGTACATTGGGCCAATGAGTACATTTGGGGCCAAGAGAACTTTGGAGACGCGATGAGACTGTTCACCGAGCTGAACATCGAGACGCAGAGCACCTGCAACCGCGCGTGCCCGACCTGCATGCGCAACAGCTGGCCGGACCGGGCGGCGCTGGTGGAGCGCTTCGAGATCCACCAGATGCCGGGCGAGTTGGTCCACTCCCTGCTGGATCAGGCGGCAGCCATGGGCTACGGCGGGCAGGTGTGCCTCCAGCACTTCAACGAGCCGCTGCAGGATGGCCGGCTGGCGGAGTTCGGGCGCTACGCCAAGGGCAAGGGATTCGCGCACGTCTACGCCAACACCAATGGCGACCTGCTGACGCCCGAGCTGGCGGCGGAGCTGGATGGCGCGCTCGATCGGCTGCACATCGCCCTCTACGGGCCCAACAAGCTGGAGCGCTCGGTCCGCTACCGGGGCTGGTTCGCCCAGACCAGGCTGACCTTCACGGACGGCAGCCACGTCATCACGCACCATTCGCCCTACGCCAACCTGGCGGCGTGCGTCGCCGCGGCCCGGCCGCAGCCCTGCGAGCGGGAAGCGCAGATGCGCTGCATCATCGGCTACACCGGGCAGATGTACCTCTGCTGCGACGACATCCTGGGCCAGTTCGGGCTGGGCAACGCCCACGACATGTCGCTGGAGGAGCTCTGGTTCGGCGAAAAGCACCAGGCCGTCGTGGAAGCCTTGAGGCAGCCCGGAGGCCGCGAGCAGTACGAGCTGTGTCGCCTCTGCCCCCGGCAGAATACGCCCTATGGAAGGGAGCAACCATGAAGGTATCGGTTTGCATGATGGTACGCAACGAGGAGGCGATCCTCGGGCGGGCCTTGGCCTCGACGCTGGGACTGGCTGACGAGGTGGTGATCGTGGACACCGGCTCCACCGATGGGACGGTGCAACTGGCCCCCGACTTTGGCGCGATCGTCATCGAGGGCGGGGATCGGCGCCACAAAGCCCAGTCACGGAATCAGGCGGCGGACGCCTCCACCGGCGATTGGACGGTGGTCCTGGACGCCGACGAGGTGATCCGGGATCCCCAGGCCGTGCGGGCGTTCCTGGAGGGGACCACGGCGCAGGCCGTCTACATCCGCGAGACCTTCATGGACGGGGATCGGCCCACGCTGTCCTTCGGCCAGATGCGTTGCTGGCGGCGCGGGACCTTCGCCTACCGTTTCCGGGCCCACGAGGTGCCCCTCCCTACCGCCGGCTGGGGCGAGATCGCCCATACCGAGCTGGTATGGGAGCACCGGCCGCCACAGGTCGACAGGAGCTGGAAGCGCGAGCACATGCTGATGCTCCTGACCATGGACGTGGAGGAGAACCCCGGCGAGCCGCGGCCGCTCTACTACCTGGCGCGGGAGTACATGTACCTGGGCGCGTGGTGGGCCTGCATCGAGACCACGCGCAAGTATCTGGCCGTGGCCACCGAGAGCGACCACGAGCGGGCGGAGGCGTTCGGCCTGCTGGCGACCTGTTACCGGCAACTGAAGCAGCACGACCAGGCCCACGCCTGGCTGCACCAGGCGATGGCCGCGCAGCCGGAGAGTCGGGCCTGGCCGGGGCTGCTGGCGGAGCTGTACCACGAGGCCGGGGAGCATGACCGGGCCGCGGCCTACCTGCGCCTGGCGCTGACACTGCCCAGGACCGGGTCCGGGTACCTGGATGAGCGCTGGTACGGCTCCCACATCTATGACCTGTTGGCGCGCTGCCTGTACTACGGCGGGCACGTCGCGGAAGGGCTGCCCTTTGCGGAGCAAGCCCTGGCGTTGTCCCCGAACGATCAGCGGCTGAAGGATAACCTGGAGTTCTTCCGGCGAGGATAGGGCGATGCCTGTACTGCACATCCATAGCACGGGGGTTGGTGGCGCTGGCATTACCGGGCCCACGGGGCCGACGGGGCCTAGCGGCACCGGCCCCACGGGCCCGACCGGCGCTACTGGCACGGGCGCGACGGGTCCCACGGGGCCATCGGGCACGGGTCCCACCGGCCCGACCGGCGCCACTGGCACGGGTGCGACGGGCCCCACGGGACCGCAGGGCACCCAGGGCGAGACAGGCCAAACGGGACCGACCGGGCCGCAGGGCACGCAAGGCGATCCTGGCGCCACTGGCCCGACCGGGTTGCAGGGCGAGGCGGGGCCCACGGGCACGACCGGAGCTCAGGGCGCGACGGGTCCCACGGGTACTACGGGCGCGCAGGGCATCACCGGCACCACCGGTCCCACGGGGCCGCAGGGCACCCAGGGCGAGATTGGCGCCACTGGGCCCACGGGCACCACAGGGGCTCAGGGCACGACCGGCCCGACTGGCCCATCGGGGACGGGTCCGACTGGGCCCACGGGTCCCACCGGCGAGACCGGCACCCAGGGCATCCAGGGCATCACGGGCACCACCGGCCCGACTGGCCCCACCGGCATCGGAGAAGGCACAACCGGCCCGACGGGTCCCACGGGCGAGACGGGCGAGACAGGCCCGACAGGCGAGACAGGAGCAACCGGCCCGAGCGGCACTGGCCCCACGGGACCGACCGGGTTGCAGGGCGATCCTGGCCCGACGGGTCCCACGGGCGAGACGGGCGAGACAGGCCCTACAGGCACCACCGGAGCTCCTGGTGCGACGGGTCCGACAGGCACCACGGGCGCACAGGGCGAAACCGGCCCCACGGGGCCGCAGGGCACCCAAGGCGATCCTGGCCCAACGGGACCCACGGGCACCACCGGGGCGACGGGGCCGCAGGGCACGACGGGCGAGATTGGCCCCACGGGCCCGACCGGATTGCAGGGCGAGCAAGGCGAAACTGGCGAAACCGGCCCCACGGGACCGCAGGGCACGCAGGGCGAGATTGGCCCCACTGGGCACACAGGCACCACCGGAGCGCAGGGTGAGATTGGCCCTACAGGGCCAAGTGGTACAGGCCCGACTGGCCCCACCGGCGAGACGGGTCCGACAGGCACCACAGGCATCCAGGGCATCACGGGGACAACCGGCCCGACTGGACCAACCGGCGTCGGGGAAGGCACGACAGGCCCGACTGGCCCCACCGGCGAGACGGGCGAGACGGGGCCCACAGGTGAGGCGGGGCCGACAGGCACCACCGGCCCTATCGGGCCGCAGGGCACGCAGGGCGATCCCGGCCCAACGGGACCCACGGGTACCACGGGCGAGATCGGCCCCACAGGCCCGACCGGATTGCAGGGCGAGCAAGGCGAAACTGGCGATCCCGGCCCAACGGGACCCACGGGCACGCAAGGCGAGATTGGTCCTACCGGCCCTAGCGGCGATCAGGGCGAGACGGGCCCGACAGGCACCACCGGAGCTCAGGGCGAGACGGGGCCCACGGGCACGACAGGAGCTCAAGGCGTCACCGGACCCACGGGTACCACGGGAGCTCAGGGCGAGATTGGCCCTACCGGAGCGACCGGGGAGGCAGGTGCTACCGGCCCGACCGGGACCACGGGTCCCACTGGCCCGGAGGGCACCCAGGGCGAGATTGGCCCTACCGGCCCGCAGGGCACCCAAGGCGATCCTGGCCCAACGGGACCGACCGGAACGACGGGCGAGGCAGGGCCGACGGGTCCGACGGGCACCCAGGGCGAGATTGGCCCAACAGGGCCGACAGGCACCACCGGCGATCAGGGCGAAACCGGCCCGACGGGGCCAAGTGGTACAGGACCCACCGGGCCAACGGGCGAGACAGGCACCACCGGCACCACAGGTCCCACCGGCCCGCAGGGCACCCAAGGCGATCCTGGCCCCACCGGACCTACGGGTACCACGGGCGAGGTCGGCCCCACTGGTCCATCGGGAACTGGCCCGACTGGCCCGACTGGGCCAACAGGGACGACTGGCGAGGTCGGCCCCACGGGCGAGACGGGTCCGCAGGGCACGCAGGGCGAGATTGGCCCTACCGGCCCTAGCGGCGATCAAGGCGAGACGGGTCCGACAGGACCCACAGGTACCACGGGAGCTCAGGGCGTCACCGGGCCCACGGGCACCACCGGGGCCCAGGGCGATCCTGGCCCGACGGGCACAACTGGCCCGACGGGCGAAACCGGCCCGACGGGCACAACCGGGCCGACTGGCCCACAAGGGACACAAGGCGATCCTGGCCCAACTGGCGAGATCGGGCCGACGGGCCCATCGGGAACCGGCTCAACTGGGCCAACAGGGACGACAGGCGAGACGGGGCCCACCGGTGAGATGGGCCCGACGGGCACCACAGGCCCCACGGGGCCGCAGGGCACCCAGGGCGAGACAGGCCCCACCGGCGACCCCGGCCCAACTGGCGAAATGGGGCCGACGGGCACCACAGGCCCCACCGGGCCTCAAGGCACGCAGGGTGATCCTGGCCCAACCGGCGAGATCGGCCCGACAGGCACCACCGGCCCTATCGGGCCGCAGGGCACGCAGGGCGATCCTGGCCCGACGGGTACGACGGGGCCTCAAGGCACGACTGGTCCCACCGGGCCGCAGGGTACACAGGGCGATCCCGGCCCCACCGGCACGACTGGCCCAACGGGCACGACCGGCCCCACCGGGCCCGCGTCGACCGGCCAGATCATCCTCTCTGCCGCGGGTGGCTGGCCGAGCGCGGTGACGGGATGCGCCGATAACGCGCTCTGGGATGCCGGCACCTACAATGCCTCGGTCTACTCGCTGGACTTTGACGCGACGACGAAAGAGTACGCGGAGTGGACGCTGGCCATGCCCTCCGACTATGACGGGGGCACGGTTACGGCGGTGTTCTACTGGACGGCGGCCAGTGGCCCCGGCGCCGTGCGCTGGGGGTTGCAGGGCATCGCCCGCGGCGACGATGACGCGCTGGATGCGGCGTTCGGCACGGCGCAGGAGGTCACGGACACGCTCATCACGGCGGGCGATGTGCACATCAGCAGCGCCACGAGCGCGATCACGCTGGCAGGAACGCCAGCCGCCAGCGAGCTGGTGCAGTTCCGGGCGTATCGAGATCCGACCCGTGCGGATGACACGCTGGCGGTGGATGCGCGGCTGTTGGGGATCCGGGTAACCTTCACGAGGACATAACCCATGATGACGATCATCTCCGCGTTTACAAAAAACGGTGGGCAACCGGCGACGGGGCTCACCCTGGCCGAGATCGATCTGTATCTCACGGCCGTCAATGAGGCGGACGGCGCAGAGACAGTGATTTGGAATGGCACGCAGCACCCAGCGTCCGAGTTGGCGGCAGTGGGGATGTATGTGCAACAGTATGCCAATGACGACCTTGGCAGCTATCACTACGTTGCCGCTGCTCACTATGTGGGGGCTACGGTATTGGATACGGGCTGGGTGAGTGGCGTTCTCAGCGCTTGCGAGTTGGCCGACGACGCGATCACGGCGGCCAAGTTCGACGAGGCCACCGCCTTCCCGCAGACCTCGGCGGACGCGGAAGCGATGGTGCTGCCATGAGCCTTGGAGGGGCGTTTGCTGGGCAGTGGATCGGTGGGATGGCGAACAAGCCCGCGCCAGCCAAGCAATACTACCTGACGTTCGTTCCTGAGAACGGCCTAATCAACTGTGGCCACGACGCCAGCCTTGTTGACCTGCCCTTCGCCGATTTCACGGTGGACTTTTGGATCAAGCCGACTGCTCCGCCGTCCAGTGGCGGCAAGAGCTTGCTCTGCAAGGACGACGGCGGCTGGGAGAATGGCTGGGCGCTGTTCCTGGGGCAATACGGCACTTATCACGACCTGACTGGCTTTGTGGGTCGGTCCGGGTCGGCAGCGTGGCTATACACTGCCGTCCCGTTGCCGCATAATCAGTGGACCCACGTCGCTATTTCGTGGGATGTCAGCGAGGATCTTTTCTACACGGCCTATAACGGGACATGGATCGAGGTCTACGAACGTACAGGCGATGGCGACCTCGGCACGGACGCGGACATCGACCTCCGCTGGGGGCGCGACTTCCCACAAATCTACGGCAGCCCCCCGCCAAGCGCAAGCCTGGGCTGGATGCGGATCAGCAGCGGCTTCCGCTGGACGCCAGGGGTCGCCTTTACCTCGCCAAAGCGGGTCACGCCTCCAGTGGTGGACGGCACGACGCTGGAATTGTGGGCGCTGGACGAGGGCAGCGGGGCGACAGCCCGTGCTAGCGTGAACGCGGCCAACAATGGGACGATCACCGATTGCACCTGGACGGAGGATGCCTAGATGGAGCGATTGCAGATCACGACCCTGACCGCGCAGGACATCAGCGCGGCGCTCCTGGTCGCCACCTACACGGCCACGGCAGCCAAGGAGCTGCTGATCAACCTGCACCTGTCCGGGCTGGCGGGTGGCGGGGCGTACCGGGCCTGTCTGACGCGGCAGATCGCCGGGGCGGGTGCGGCCTATCAATCGCCCACGACTGTTATCTCCGTGAGCGGCGGCGTGACCACGGCGCTCCTCTCCACGACGCCGCTGGCCGTCAACTCTGGCGACGTGGTGCGGGTGTACGCGCAAGGGTTGGCCGGCGACACGAGCGTGGGCGTTGTGGTGGAGGTGTTCGACCTGACGGCGGCGACGCCGGGGGACGTGCAGACCTCCGTGGCCATCTCGTCCACCCAGGCCGTGGCGCTGGCCCAGAACTGCGTGGCCATCCGCTTCTTCTACGCCGTCAGCGTCGCCGTCACCAGCACCATCGCCGACGACCTGGACGCGGCGGGGTCCAAGCTCTACCTGGCCGTGAAGGAGGAGGAGAGCGACAGCGACGACGATGCCCTGGTCCTGGTCGAGCGCACCGAGGGGCTGCTCCGCCTGGCCAAGGCTGCGGCGGCGGATCCCACGAAGGGGAGCCTGACCCTGGGCGGCGCGACCGGGGCCTGGACGATCCTCTTCTGGCTGGACCAGACCGTGACCGGGAGCCTGGCCGCCTGGAAGGGCAACCGCTATGTTGAGATCAAGCACCTGCCGGCCGCCGGCGATCCCCTGCTCGTCACCACGGGCCGGGCGGTCCTGTCCTACGGCATCGTGCAGGCGAACACATAGGGAGGATCGACATGGAAGCCTGGGTGAAATCCGCCGTTCATGACCTGATCGACGATAACTCTGCCGCCCTGGTCTCGGGGCTGACGATCCAGGGCCTCTCCTGGCCGGAGGCGCAACTGAGCAAGGAGCGGATCACCGCGGCCGCGGGCCGGGGCGCCTTCCTGGGCCTCGACGTGCCGCGCTACTGGCTGGCCGAGGGCTACACCGCGGCGAACCTGCCCGACCAGGCCACCGCCGAGACGGCCTGGGCCGAGTACGAGGTGGAGCTGGAGGCGTTCTGGTACGCCCTGCCCAAGGTGGGCGAGGAACAGCAATTCGAGGGGATGGGGGCGGACTGGGACAAGTTCATCGCCCGGCTGGCCCGCCTGCTCTACCAGACGACGCACATCCGGGATCACGCGGCGACGCACACCTTCGTGCTGGCGCGCAGCCGCGACCCGATGCAGCACCGCCGGGTCAACGTGGAGGTCTCGGACCTGACGGCGGGCTCCGGCGCGGGGGACCGGCCGATCTGGTACGCGCTGCTGCGGTTCACCCTGCAACAGCGCTGCGTGGATCTGGCGGAATTGGACTAGAAAGCGAGGCGACCCATGCAACTACCGATGGTACTGGTCATCGCGGAGCAGGGCCTGGGGGTCCTGCACGTGCGCGGCTCCTACACCGGGGTGGTGTACGCCATCCCGCCGCAGGGGGTGCTGGTGCATCCCTACGACGTGGAGGGCATCCTGGCGCAGCAGAAAACCTTCTGCTGCCGCGGGGGCGAGGAGCCCAGGCAGATCTACCCGTTTCACGTGGGGAAAGCGACGGCGGGCCAGGTCGCTTATGTGGAGGTCCCTGACCCGGAGCCAACCCGGGCCTCCACCTTGGCCGTGGCGGCAGTCGAGGAGGCCGCGCCAACCAAAGGGCGAAGAAAACCAACGACCGCTCTCCCTCCCGAGCCTGACGAGGTGGCGATCCGAGAGGGCGAGCCAGCAGAGCATGGCGGCGACATGCCGCCAGGAGGATAACCTATGGCAACCTATGGGACGCCAGTGGCGCCCACCCCGTTGAAGGGCTTCCTGATCGAGCCGGCGGCCCGCGTGCTGCTGGGCACCGGGGGCACCGCCGACCTGGAGAGCACCTCGTGGCCGGCGCAGGTCTACAGCGCGCCCATCGGCCTGGCCGCGGGGGCCGGCGTCGAGCTGGGCATCCTGAACAACGTGGCCTTCTCCAGCGTGCCGACCATCACGCCCATCGAGGCGGCCAACTTTGAGGATCCGCTGGCCTACGAGGTCTCGGGCGAGGAGTGTACCATCACCGTCGAGATCAAGGACGTCAAGCCGCAGGTGCTGAAGGAGGCCCTGGCGACGGGGCACCTCTACATCCTGGGGAACGAGGCGCTGGTCACCTGGGGCGGCGGCTGCTCCCTCAAGGAGATGCCGCTGGTCATCGAGTGGACCAACGTCTCTTGCTCGGCGCCCGCCTCGGCCAACATCGGGAGCGGGATCACCGGCGGCATCTTTACCTTCTACAAGGTGGTGGCCAACTCGGGGCTGCCCTGGTCCGCGTTCAACGCCAAGGAGAACGTGGCGCTGGCGCTGACCTTCCGGGCCCTGCACGACACCGCGAAGGCGCGTGGCAACCGGCTCGGGAGCCTGTACCTCTACTAACCCAACCAGGTGTGCAGGATGTGACATAGCCTGTCACATCCTGCACCATCGCGGCATGGAATGCCGAAAAGCGAAAGGACGCTAGACGACGATGAGCGAACAACTCGCAGACAACGAGATCATCCTCTTTGGCCAGGTCCACGCCCTGCGGCCGCTGAAGGGCCGCAAGGCGCGCGAGATGATGCCCCGGGTGGTGGCCTTCTCCGCCAACGCGATCACGGCCCTGGTCCTGGGCGACTGGGACATCATGGGCCTCGCCGACCGCCTCGCCAGGCCAGAGAACGCCCTCTCCGCCGTGGCGGACCTGGGCCAGCTCGTGCAGTTCCTGATGGTCACCTTGCAAGGCAAGTGGGAGGAGTTCGACCGCGACCTGCTCCCCTTCCTCTTGCAGGTGGAGCCCGCCGCGCTGGAGGAGGAGGGCGACGTGGTGGAGGTCTACCTGGCCCTCTACCGGGCCGTCCGCTGGTACGCCACCAAGAGCATCACGTCGGAGCAGCGGGCGGCGTTCCTGGCCGCCATGGACAACATGCGAAAAAACGCCAAACCGAGGGGGTCCAAAGCGTAGGGCGCGCGGATCCCCTCACCACGTGGCGCATCGAGCAGCTGCTCTGCCGCCACTGGCAGGTCTCCGCCGACTTTGTCCAGCGGGAGCTGGAGTGGGTCGAGTTCTACCCCATGCTCTGGATCTGCTTCGAGCAGGAGGAGCTCGCCCGCCGGCAGGCCTGGATGGGCAAGCCGGAGGACTACAAGCGGGTCTTCCCCTTGCCCGGCGATGACGCGCCCAAGCCCGAGATGCGCGGCGCGGAGATCGGCGCCAAGGTGGAGGCCCTGGCCGCCAGCCTGGGCGGCATGGGCAACCGGGTCTCGCTGCAGGCCATGTCCGAATGGCGCCCCGACCGGGTGCAGGCCGTGTATGCGGGGCCGGACGGCTCC
>Ga0123333_10004405_pt1 | contig 13211 bp, 14 predicted proteins | sample BioC12SIPDNA_3_FD_89957 | JGI IMG/M metagenome (GOLD analysis project Ga0123333, IMG submission 89957) | Anaerobic biogas reactor microbial communites from Washington, USA - Biogas_R2_B C12 SIP DNA | ecosystem: Engineered > Bioreactor > Anaerobic > Unclassified | place: Washington, USA...
CAAGTCCTCGCGGCTACTCTTCAACAGCCTTCTCAGCGAGCAGCTGGCAGGGGCCGACGTGGGCCATCAGGTCGGGCAGGGCGTGGGTGTCAGTTCGGTCTTCACCGACATGGCCTCCGGGGCCATGGAAAAGACCGCCCTCGCCACCGACATCGCCGTCGGCGGCAACGGATTCTTCATTGTCTCCCCGCAAAACTCGGACGCGCTGTTCTACACCAGGGCCGGGAACTTCACCTTCGACGCGCAGGGCTATTACCGCGATCCTGCCGGCAATATCGTCCAGGGGTACCGCCTCACGGACTCGGGAGCCGCCGGTTCCACCCTGGAGGACATCCGCCTGGACGCCCCGGACGGGAACACGTTCATGTCCGACCCCAGGGCCACATCGGCAATCCGCATGATGTTCAACCTCGACTCCTCCGCGCCGGAGACACATTCCGGCTCGACGAGCCCCCTGACAGCCCTTTTCGACGAATGGGACGCCGCGCAGGACCCGCCCCTTGCACGGGACAGCTATGCCTACACGTCGTCCCTGCGTGTTTACGACTCAGCGGGACAGGCACACAGTCTGACCGCATATTTCGATCCCGCGGGGGTGGAATCGACCGGCGCCGACGGCAGGAGGGTCTGGGAGTTCCTGCTGACCACCCCACCCGCAGAGGACGGGTCCGCCCTGAGCACCAAAAAAGGCGTGCTCATGGCCGGCACTCTGACCTTTGACGCCGTCGGCGCACTCATCGACATGAGTGCCTTCCAAGGCACGACCGACGATAAAAGTTCCTGGGTTCCGGCCAGTTTTTCCGGGGATGGGCTGCCCGTCATGCGCGCGGCCACCTCCAATGCAGGGGCGTTTACGGCCACCGTGGATTTTGGGCTGCGGAACGGGAGTTCCGGGGCAGGGAACACGGACTGGATTCTGCCGGAGGAGTTCACTTCCATGGACAATCTGGGCACGACTCTGGGCGGTCTTCCCGGGCTGGCATCCCCCACCGTTGATGCCCTGGCCACCACCAGCTACAACGCGACGGCGAGCACGATTTTCCAGTCCCAGAACGGATACACCGCAGGATACCTCGAATCCGTCTCCGTGGCCAGTGACGGGACCATCGTCGGCACGTTCTCCAATGGCCAGGACCTGGGTCTGTTCACCATCCCCCTGGCGGACTTCATCAATGCCCAGGGATTGCTGCGCGAGGGCGGAAACCTTTTTTCAGCCACCCGGGATTCCGGGGCAGCCATCCTTGGCCTGGCGGGCACAGGGCGGCTGGGGACCATTGCGGGCAGCACCCTGGAGAATTCCAATGTCGATCTGACCACGGAATTCGTGAACATGATCTCCACCCAGAAGGCCTTTGACGCCAACAGCAAGGTCATCACCACGGCCGATCAGGTCGTGCAGACGGCCCTGGGCATGAAGAGGTAGTCAGACCCAGGCCTCGCCCCGGGCCACCAGGGCCACGGGTCCGAAAATCCAGGCCTGGACCCCCTGGGCGCGCCGATCGATCTGCACACCTATCTCCCTTCCGCTGGGCTGCACCACGTGGGCGGGCATGGGCAAATTTTGCCCACGCCCCAGCCACAGCGCCACGGCCAGGCTGCCGGAGCCGCATCCCGTCTCGAAGCATGTGGAGGCGGTGGAGCGCACCCACACCACGGGCTTGATGGCGCAGCCCGCCGCATGGGGGGCGTACCAGATGCAGCCCACGGCCTCTCCGTCCAGGCCGAATCTGCGCCGGAGCTGCGCCGTCTCCCTGACCACGTCCGCAGGAAAGGGATGCCTGGTCTCGTCCAGGCAGAGATGGACGATGCCCGGCAGGCGGATGAGCCCCAGGCCCGGGCCCAGGTCGGAGACAGGGTCATCCGCGTCGAGCAGGGGCATCTCGGCCCAGCATTCCCAGGTTTCCCCTGCGGGCACGGCCCTGACCCTCAGTGGGCGGCGGGCCCCGGAGGCGCTCAACTCGCCGGCCCACCCTGCGCCTTCACGGAAAAGCCCCGCGCCCTCCGTGGCCATGACCGCCGCGGCGGACCGGCAGGCATTGCCGCAGAACTCCCCGCCCATCATATCCAGCCTGACTGGATGGGCCCCAAGGTCCAGAAACCCGACCTGCTCTGCCTGGAGATGGCCCCCGGCCATGAATGCTTGCGCCACCGCAGACCGCTCCAGGGGGTCCACGGGGTCAAGAACGAGGATGGTCGGGTTTCCGCCCGGAAAAACCTTGTAGAATCGCAGCGTGCGCATGTCATCTCCTGGAATGCGTAAAAAAAGAAACTATTCCAAGATAAAACCCTGTGCAAGGCAGTATTGACCGTGACCGTCCCCGCGGGTAGGACGGCCTTTTCACATGCAGCAGCGATCACCATGACCTCCTATCCCAACGCCGTCATCCTGGGCATCGTCGAAGGCCTGACCGAATTCCTGCCCGTATCCTCCACCGGACACCTGATCATCGCCGGTCATCTCCTGGACTTCACCGGACCCAAGGCCGAGACCTTCGAGATCGTCATCCAGCTGGGGGCCATCCTGGCAGTGGTGGCCCTGTACTGGCCGACCTTCCTGGGTTTGCTGCGCCCCTCGCAGCGGCGCTTCAGCGGCCTGCGCGGTCTGCTCCTCCTTTTTCTGACCTCCCTCCCCGCCGCGCTCCTGGGCCTCTTTGCCCACTCCGCCATCAAGGAACACCTCTTCTCTCCCGTCACCGTGGCCTTTGCCCTGGCTGTGGGCGCGCTGGCCATCCTGGCTGTGGAAAAGCTCCCGCGCACCAAGACCGTGTTCACCTTGGACCAACTCAGTCCCGGCCTGGCCCTGGGCATCGGCTGTTTCCAGTGCCTGTCCCTTTGGCCCGGCTTTTCCCGCTCCGCCGCCACCATCATGGGCGGCATGATTCTCGGCGCTGACCGCCGCATGGCCGCGGAGTACTCATTCATCGCCGCCGTACCCATCATGTTCGCGGCCACGGGCTACGACATGCTCAAGAGCTGGAGCCTGTTCAGCCCCGACGACCTCCTGGTCCTGGCCGTGGGCTTTGCCGTCTCCTTTGTGTCGGCGTGGCTCGCGGTGAAAGGCTTCATCTCCCTCCTGGGCCGGACGACCCTGCGCCCTTTCGCATGGTACCGTCTGGCCCTGGCCCCGCTGGTGCTGTGGATGTTCTGGTGACGGCATGACCATCGAATGCGAAGCCAAGTTCGCCCTGGAGAACTGCCTGGACCTGGAGCGTCTCCTGCGGCCGCGCGCCATGCTGGAAACCCCGTGGCACCTGGAGTCCAACACCCTCTATGATCGCGAGGGGGAGCTCGTCGCCACGGATCGCCTGCTCCGGCTGCGCCGGGCGGACGGGGCGACCCTGACCTACAAGGCCCCGGCCCCGGATCCGTCCGAGCCCGGAGTGAAACGCCGGCTGGAAATCGAATGTCCCCTGTCCCGCCCCGGTGACATGGACCTCATCCTGCGCGGGTTGGGCTATCTCCCCCGGCTGTGCTACGAGAAATTCCGGTCCGTATGGACCCTGACCCAAGCCCGGGTTTTTCTGGACATCCTGCCTTTCGGCCATTTTCTCGAAATCGAGGCCAGTCCCGCACGGATCCGCGGACTGGCCCTGGAACTGGGCCTCGATCCCCGGGCCGCCCTGAGCCAAAGCTATCACGATCTGCACCTGGTCTGGCTTCAGGTCCGCCATCTCGAACCCTGCGCCGACTTTGTCTTCACCCCCACCGAAAAAGAGCGGCTGCAGCTGATGCTGAACTGCCCACCCTGCGGAGATGCCAATGCTCACCGACATTCAGCTTGAAAAATACGCCGAGGTCCTGTTCTGGGGCATGCAAAAGGCCCGGGTCACCCCCCTTGCCCCGGGGGACATCGTCCTGGTGCGCACGGACATTGCCGCCATGCCCCTGGCTGAAAAAGTCCAGGCCCTGCTCCTGGAACGGGGGCTGAACCCGGTGCTGCGCTTCAATCCCCCGAGCGCCCTGGAGAAAGGCTATTTCACCCTGGCCGGGGAAACCCAGCTTTCGTTCATCGTCCCCGGGGACCGGGAACTGTACGAACGCCTGGACGGCCTCGTCTCGCTGCTGGCCCCGGACTCCATCACCCACCTCAAGGATGTCCCCCCGACCAGGATCGCCACCTTCTCCGTGGCCCGCAAATATCTGCGCGACATTCTGGACAGGCGCGAGGCGGTCCGACAATTCGGCTGGACCCTTTGTCTGATGCCGACCTCGGCCCTGGCCGAAAATTCGGGCCTGAGCGAACCGGACTACGCGGCCCAGATCGTCCGCGCGGCCTACCTGGACGACCAGGATCCCGTGGCGGCCTGGGAACGGGTCTTCCTCCAGGCCCAGGGGGTCAAGAACTGGCTCAACGCCATGGACGTGGACCACTACCACGTGCAGTCCGCTTCCACGGACCTGCAGATCCACCCCGGGCAGCACAGACGCTGGATTGGCGTGTCCGGGCACAATATCCCGAGCTTCGAACTCTTCCTCTCCCCGGATCACCGCCTGACCGAAGGGGTCTACCACGCGGACCAGCCGTCCTACCGCAGCGGCAACCTGGTCCGCGGGGTGACCCTCGAGTTCCGCAACGGGAAGGCCCGGGTGACGGGTGCCGAGCAGGGTCAGGACTTCGTGCGCGCGCAGCTGGACATGGACCCCGGAGCCTCCCGGCTGGGGGAATTCTCCCTCACGGACAGGCGGTTCTCGCGCATCAGCGCGTTCATGGCCCACACCCTTTTCGACGAAAACTTCGGGGGGGAGCACGGCAACTGCCATGTGGCCGTCGGGGCGTCCTACGCGGACACCTACGCGGGCGATCCTGCCGAACTGACCGAGGAGAGGAAAAAGGAACTGGGGTTCAACGACTCCGCTCTGCACTGGGATCTGGTCAACACGGAACCCAAAAAAGTGACCGCCGTCCTGCGCGACGGCACATCAGAGGTCATCTACGCCGACGGAATGTTCACCCTGCCTGATCCGGCCACCCCGCACCGGGGGCCGGGGGCGCCAGGACACAGATGACCCGCCCCTGCTGACGCGCCGGGCCAAAACCAGGACCAACGGCCTTTTGGCGGGCTAATCCGCTGGCAGAAGGGCCTCCTTACCGATCCCCGGGATGCATTCCCGTATCTTCCCCTTGCCTGTCCCGGAGCTTCTTTGTAGACGTGTCTAATCCGAACGGCACCGCAACAGGATGTTGACCATGGAACACATGTCCTCCAACCTCGAAGACTACCTTGAGGTCATTTTCTCCCTCGAATCCCAGCATTCCGAGGCCAGAGCCAAGGACATCGCCGACGCCATGGGCGTGCAGCGGGCATCCGTGACCAACGCACTGCAGAAACTCTCCCAGCGGGGGCTGATCAACTACCAGCCGTACAGTTCGGTGACCCTTACTCCCGAGGGCTTCCGCACGGCCACCCGCATCGTCCATCGCCACAAGGTCCTGTACGATTTCCTGCGCACGTTCCTGCAGATCCGTCCCGAAGTGGCCGCAGAGACCGCCTGCAAACTCGAACACGACATCGACGACGAAAGCCTGGAAACCTTGACCAAATTCGCACGGTTCATCATGACCTGCCCCCGCACGGGCAAAGACTGGCTGGAGGCCTTCACCAGGACCTGCAGGGAGCGCGGGGGTTGCTCCAACTGCACGGAATGCATCCAGTCCTGCCTGGACCGTCTGGACAAGGCCCAATCCAAATCTCCGTGAATCACGACAGCGGGATGCGGCTTGACAAATTAGATGTATTAAATATTTTCTCTGGCCACCCCCTCAATCCGAGCAAAAAAATCCGGTTTCCGCTTCCGAGGGGATTCACAGCAGAAACCGCCGATCAAGGAGAGCATTCGTGGGCACCATCGTCAATCTGCGCAGGATGCGCCTGGACCAGAGCGGGGTCATCAGGGCCATTTCCGCCCAAGGCGAACTTGGCCGCAGGATCCGGGACATGGGCCTGGTGCCGGGGACGGAGATCACCGTCATCGGACGCGCCCCTCTGAAAGACCCCGTGGCCCTGCGCCTGAAAGGGTTCACACTGACCCTGCGCAACAGCGAGGCGGACTACATCACTGTCGAACTTGCGGACGCCGATCTTGTCTGAACCCACAGCCATCACCATCGCCCTGGCCGGCAACCCAAACGCCGGCAAGACCACCCTGTTCAACGCCCTGACCGGTTCCCGCCAGCATGTCGGCAATTATCCCGGCATCACGGTGGAAAAGAAGGAGGGGTTTGTGGACACCCCTGCCGGCATGGTGCGGGTCGTGGACCTGCCCGGCACGTATTCCCTGACCGCCTACTCCCAGGAAGAGCTGGTGGCCCGCGATTTCCTGATCCACCAGCGGCCCCATGGCGTGATCAACGTCCTGGATGCCACCAGCCTGGAGCGCAACCTCTACCTGACCGTGCAGTTCCTCGAACTGGGGATCCCTGTCACCCTGGCCCTGAACATGGTCGATGCCCTGGAGTCCAAGGGGATCCGCATCGATGCCCGCCGATTGTCGGAGCTCATGCGCCTGCCCGTGGTGCAGACCGTGGCCAGGTCGGGCAAAGGGGTGCGCGAGGCCCTGGACGCAGCCCTGGCCAATCCGCAGAAAACCTGGGAACCGCTGCACATCTCCTACGGTCCAGACCTGGATCCCGTGCTGCAGGAGATGACCTCCCTGATCGAGGAGAGACATTTTCTGACCGCGGTATATCCCCCACGCTGGCTGGCCCTCAAATTCCTGGAGAACGACGCTGTCGTGCGGCAGCTGTTCGAGGCGGACCACGACCTGCACCGCAGCATGCGGGATCTGGACGCGACCGTAACCGCGCACTGCGCCAAGACCCTGAACTCCCAGCCCGAATTCCTGGTCGCCGACTACCGCTACGGGTACATTGCATCCCTGCTCCGCCAGGGCGTGCTGACTATCCTGCCAGACCTGTACAACCGGGCCGATCTTTCGGACAAGATTGACTCCGTGCTGACTCATCAGGTGGCCGGGCCGGTCATCATGCTTGCCGTCCTTTACGGTCTGTTCAGCCTGACCTTCGCCCTGGGGCAGGTACCCATGGGCTGGGTGGAAGCCTTTTTCGGCTGGCTCTCCGGTCTGGCCGAGACGCTGCTGCCCGCGGGCCTGTTCCGGTCCATGGTGGTGGATGGCATCATTGCCGGAGTGGGCGGGGTGCTCGGCTTCGTGCCCTTGATCCTGATCATGTTTCTGGGCATCACCTTTCTGGAGGATTCGGGCTACATGGCCCGCATGGCCTACATGCTGGACCGGGTTTTCCGCGCGTTCGGCCTGCACGGCAGCTCCGTGGTCCCCTTCATCATCTCCGGAGGCATCCCTGGCGGCTGCGCAGTGCCTGGAGTGATGGCCGCCAGGACGTTGCGCAGTCCCAAAGAAAAACTGGCCACCCTGCTCACCGCCCCGTTCATGGCCTGTGGCGCCAAGGTTCCGGTTTTCATTCTCCTGGCCGCGGCTTTTTTCCCCGCTCACGGGGCCACTGTCATGTTCTGCATCACCCTGGCCGGCTGGGCCGCAGCCCTGGTGGTGGCCAGGGTTCTGCGCTCATCCCTCATCCGCGGGCCCTCCACCCCCTTTGTCATGGAGCTGCCTCCTTACCGCATGCCCACGTCCATGGGTCTCGTGCTGCATACCTGGGAACGCGGGTGGCAGTACATCAAAAAGGCCGGCACCGTGATCCTGGCCATCTCCGTGCTGATCTGGGCCATGATGGTCTTCCCCCGTCTGCCCCAGGAACAATCTGCCCTGTTCAAGACGGAAATCGCAAAGCTGGAACAGCAACTGGCTGTCGCAGTGGACGACGGGACCCGCCAAGAACTCCAGGCCTCCATCGATCTGATGGAACTGCGCCGCAAGGAGCAGGGACTGACCCATTCCCTGGCAGGCCGCATCGGACAGGCCATCGAACCCGTGACCTCCTGGGCCGGATTTGACTGGCGGACCAATATCGCCCTGCTGGGCGGCATCGCGGCCAAGGAAGTCATCGTTTCCACCCTGTCCACCGCCTACGCCATGAACGACGAGGGAGACCTCGGATTTTCCAGGCGCATTGCCCAGGCTGAGGGTTGGAACACCAGCGTCGCCGTCAGCCTGATGCTCTTCGTGCTCCTGTACTCGCCGTGCTTCGTCACCGTGGTGGCCATTTCCCGGGAGGCTTCGTGGGGCTGGGCCGTGTTCAGCGTGCTCTTCAACACCGGTTTTGCCTTTGGCCTGTCAACGGCCATCTATCAACTTGGCATACGTCTGGGATGGTGATGTTTTTCTGCAAACACAAAGAAGGGCAGACCGGGGCCCGCACCCTGTGCGACCTCAAGGAAGGGGAAAAGGCCGTGGTGCGCTGTCTGGCCAGGACCCAGGATTGTCATGTGGGCAAGCTTGCGGCCATGGGGCTCACCCCAGGCACCGAAGTGGAGATGATCTCCAACTCCAGTGGTCCCCTGCTGATCCTGGTCCGCTCCGGGCGGCTGTGCCTGTGCCGCAATCTCGCCCAGGCCGTCCTGGTGGAATGAAGATCTCCGTCATCATCCCGGTCTACCGTGAGGAAAATCTCCCAGGGCTGCTGGCGGACCTCCTGGACCGGCCGGACCTGGAAGACACCGAAGTCCTGGTGGTGCGCGGCGATGCCGGACAGACGGCCCTGGACGGCATGGCCGGCCTGGGCGTGACCTGCCTGTCCTCCCCCCCGGGGCGCGGTCTGCAGCAGAACCGTGGCGCGGCGGCGGCCGCAGGAGATGTCCTGCTGTTCCTGCACGCCGACACACGGCTTCCCCACCGTGCCTTTGCCGCCATCCGCAACACGCTGCAGGACAGCCATCTGGCCGGAGGGGCCTTCCGCCTGGGCTACGCGCCCTCCTCCCCCGGGCTCGATTTCATCGCGGCGGCGGCCAACCTGCGTTCCCGATTGACCCGGGTCCCTTACGGGGACCAGGCTATTTTTGTGCGCCGGGACATTTTCGAGGCCTTGGGAGGGTTCGAGGGCATACCCATCATGGAGGATGTGGACTTCATGACCAGGCTGCGCAAGGCCGGACATCCTGTCCGCATCCTACATACGGCCGTGCGCACCTCGGCCCGCCGACAGCAGCGTGAAGGCATCGCGTGGTGCACGTTGCGCAACCTGCTGCTCCGCCTCCTCTATCACCTGGGCGCTCCTCCCCGGACCCTGGCAAGCCTGTACCGCAGGCACGGAGACTGAAATGCGGGTCATCGTGTTCACGAAATTCCCCCGGCCCGGGCTGGTCAAGACCCGGCTGGCCCGAAGCATCGGTTTCGATCACGCCGCGGCCCTGCAGGCCGCCTTTCTCCGCGACGAACTGGACATGCTCGCAGGGCTGAACGCGGCCGTGACCCTGTGCTGCGACCCCGTTGTTCCCCTGCGCGAGTACATGGACCTCCTGGGCCGCGGATTCTGCTACACCGAACAATGCGGGGCGGATCTGGGCCAGAGGATGATCTGCACCATGAACGCAGCCCTGGAAGACGGGCCGGCCCTCCTCATCGGCAGCGACCTTCCCGACCTGCCCCGGACGAGCATTGCCGAGGCATGGGAGATGCTGGACCATGCGTCTGTCTGCCTCGGCCCGACTCCGGACGGCGGATTCCATCTGCTGGGACTGCGCCGTCCCCTCCCGCAGGAGGTCTTTGCCGGGGTGCGATGGGGGGCACCTGACGTGCTGGCCCGCTCCCTCGGCAACTTCAGCGCCCTGGGCATAGGGCCAAGGTTGTTGCCCTCATGGCCCGACGTGGACACGCATATGGATCTGCTGGACTACGCCCGCCGCAACCAGGACAGCTCCGCCCACACCATGGTCTACATCCGGGAGCACAATCTGGTTCAGAACTTTGGCATCAGCTCTTGAGGACGGGAACATGGCCGACTCCTGCAATACAGTCTATTCCACGGAACAGCGCATCTGCCGCAAATGCGGACAGGCCTCCTGCGTCTGCCGGGCAACCCGACCCCCGGCCAGGGGTCCTGTGCGGGTTGGCCGGGAGACCAAGGGCCGCAAAGGTGCCGGGGTGACCGTAGTCACGGGCCTGGGTCTGCCGGAGGCGGAAATGAAACAACTGCTCTCCGCCTGCAAAAAACGTTTGGGCTGTGGCGGGACCCTGCGCGGGGAGGTGCTTGAATTCCAGGGCGAACACCGCGACGCCCTGGTGGCGGAACTGGCGGCCCTGGGCATCGCGGCCAAGAAATCCGGCAGCTGATGTCTTTTGGCCGGGATCGGGAAACGCCGTGACGAGACCTGGCCCGGACCCGGCACCGTTCCCCGGATTGCACCCCGTTGATGCCAAAAAAAACCCCCGCCGGAAACCCAGCGGGGGCCTGCAGGCACATCCCAGCATCACCTATCTGCTGAGACCGGCTGAACCCAGAAAGTTGACGGACATGATCTCGTACTCTACCCGCCCACGCGGCACCTGCACCGAAACCTCGTCTCCTTCCTGCTTGCCGAGAATGGCCCGTCCCACGGGCGACTCGATGGAAATGCTCCCTCTGGTGTGGTCAGCCTCGTCCGGTCCCAAAAGGGTATAGGTCCTGTTCTCCCCGCTGTCCATGTCCTCCAGGGTCACGGTGGCCCCGAAGACAACCCGGTCGGACTGCAGGGTATCGATGTCGATGATGTCGAAACGGGCCATGCGCGATTCAATATGGCTGATGCGGGCCTCCAGAAGTCCCTGGCGCTCCCGGGCTGCGTCGTAGCCGGCGTTCTCACGCAGGTCGCCTTCCTCCCGGGCTTCCTTGATGGCCTGGATGACGGCTGGCCGTTCTCGTTTCAGACCTTCCAGCTCCTTTTCCAAACGTCTGTAGCCTGCCAATGAAATGGGAATTCTGTTCATCGTCGTCTTTCACCGTCACACAGGGTCCAGGGCCCGGAAAAAAAAGATGCTTTGCTCACCAGGGCCCGTGGGGAGCAAAGCCATAACTGTAACCTCAGATGCGATCCGATATCCCTGGTAGTTCATCCCGGACTTCGGGTCAAGGCCCCATACAATCCCGCTGCCTGCCCAGGGGCGGAAACTCCGACCCTGCTCCGATGCCGGCATGACATGGCCAAGTTGGGCAAAGACGTCCACAACCGCTGGACGCAGCCGCCCGTCATGCACATCCTGCACCGTGCGCATCTGCCGAATCATCTGCTCCAGACAGCCATCCTCGTTGACCAGAAGCCAGATGCAGCCCGCTTGGCTCCCTGCCGAGGGACAGGCAGGAAGGCCCCGCGGAAAAAAAGACCGCTGACATGGGACATGTGGATGTTCCTGGCCTGCGGACAACATTCCTGCACCTCTCTGGAACCGGGGTTCACGATCCACGATTTTGCGTGGCGGCCCGCATGGCCCTGTCGAGCAGGAACCGCTTGACTTCCCTGCCCTGGGACGTCAGGAAGTGCGGCGCGCCCTGCCAATACCGATCCCAACAGGCATGCGGACCGGAACTTGATTCAGGAATGTATTGCAGGCATAGTGCCATGGTCTGCGCGAACAACCACCATTGATCATATTCAACTTCAAATCTCACAGGAGAACCCATGGCCACATCGGAATACACGCTTTTCAGCGGCGGCGCCCAGGGCACGGAAGCGGAATTTGGCCGTCTGGCCGAACAATACGGGGTCCAGGAAGTGACCTTTACCTTTGAGGGGCACAAGGTCGAACGGACCAGAGGGATGCGCGTGCTGACCCCCGAGGAACTGATGCGCAAGGATGTGAGCCTGAGCTATGTCTCCAAGCTCCTGAACAGGACATTCACCAACGCGCCCACCATGCGCAAGATCCTGCAAACCATCATGTACCAAATCGACGCCGGGCACGAGGTCTTTGTCGTCGGCACCATCATGGAGGACGGAACGGTCAAGGGCGGAACTGGCTGGGGAACAGAATTCGCAAAAATCTGCAACAAACCCCTGTACGCCTTTGGACAGGTCCGTAATTGCTGGCACAAGTGGACCGGCGAAATCTGGGAGCGCTGCGACACCCCCGTCATCACAAGCCTCCATTTCGCCGGCACCGGGACGCGCTTCCTTGAAGACAATGGCCGCATAGCCATTGCCGAGCTTTTTGCCAAATCGTTCGGAAAATAATCCCATCCAGGGCCGCGGAGCGGCCCTACCCTCCCACATACCGGGCAGCTGCAGACGCCACGGCGACTCCATCCATGGCCGCGGACATGATTCCTCCGGCATGCCCCGCCCCTTCGCCGCAAGGAAAAAGGCCGTCCAGGCCAGGGTGCATGCAGGTAATGCTGTCGCGAGGAATGCGCACCGGCGAGCTGGTCCGCGACTCCACAGCCAACAGCGTGGCCTCGGAGCTGTCGAAACCTTTATGCCTGCGGCCGAAAATCGTCAGCCCCTGGCGTAAGGCCCGGACCACAAAGTCCGGCAGGAGTGCGTGCAGCGGGGCCGAATGGATGCCCGGGATATACGAGGACCTGGGCAGCACTTTGGTCAGCCGGCCTTGCATGAAATCAGCCGCGCTCTGGGCCGGCGCCTGCTGGGTGACCTGGTCTCCGGCTTCGAACATGGCCTTTTCGACCCCGGCCTGGAAGCGCAGCAAGGCCAGGGTGTCGTCTCCCTGCACGTCGGACAGGCGGATCTCGGTGACCAATCCGGCATTGGCCAAGGGCGCCTTGCGGCTGGCCAGGCTCATTCCGTTCAGAACCAGTTCTCCCGGAGCCGTGGAAGCGGGAACCACAAACCCCCCCGGGCACATGCAAAAGGAGAAAACACCCCTTTCCCCGGTCTGGCATGCGATGCGGTAACTGGCTGCGGGCAGGGAGGGATGCCGGGGAGAATGGTGGTAGAACATCCTGTCCACCAGGGTCTGCGGGTGTTCGATGCGCACACCCAGGGCAAAGGGTTTGGCTTCCAGCAGAATCCCCCGCCGGTGCAGCAGGGCGTAGATATCCCGGGCCGAATGCCCGGTGGCCAGGATGACGGCGTCCGCGTCCACCTGCTGGCCATTGTCCAGGCGCACCCCGCGCAACACTCCGGCATCCACCACAAGATCCGCGACATGGGCGCCGAAATGAATCTCCCCTCCGGCGCCTTCGACGGACGCGCGCATGGAGCGCACCAGGCGGGGCAGGACATTGGAACCCAGGTGGGGATGGGCGTCCACGCCAATGTCCGGGGATGCACCGTGTGCCACGAAAAGATCCAGAATGCGATCCACGTTCCCGCGCTTTGTGGACCGGGTATAGAGCTTGCCATCGG
>Ga0123333_10004406_pt1 | contig 13211 bp, 11 predicted proteins | sample BioC12SIPDNA_3_FD_89957 | JGI IMG/M metagenome (GOLD analysis project Ga0123333, IMG submission 89957) | Anaerobic biogas reactor microbial communites from Washington, USA - Biogas_R2_B C12 SIP DNA | ecosystem: Engineered > Bioreactor > Anaerobic > Unclassified | place: Washington, USA...
GAGGTGGAGAGGTACGGCGAGGCCTACGGCCTCTACACCCAGGTACGGCCGGGCATGACCGGCTACTGGCAGGTATCCGGCCGGTCGGACACCAGCTACGAGTACCGGGTCGAGCTCGACACCTACTACGTGCGCAACTGGAGCGTGTGGCTCGACCTCGACCTGATCCTCAGGACCTTCGCCGCCGTCCTCCGCCGCGACGGCGCCTACTGACGCCAGCCGAACCCAGCCACGCCCCGTACCGAGCCCGTTACTTACGGGCCCCACCCGCCGGCGGTAGACTCGGACCCGTGTCCGTCACACCCACCGGCTCCGGGGTGACCGAGGAGCCGCCTGAGGCCGAGGCCGGGCAGACGCCCGCCGCGGCCGACGCGCTGGCGCCCGCTACCGCCGCGCCGCCCGCGCATGGGACCGACGCCGCCCACGGCGGTCCACGCGCCGTCGCCGCGAGCGGCGGCTCCCGCGCCACGGCCGCCAAGCGCACCCTGCGGACGTTCAACGCGCTCACGCGCCCGCTCTACTGGCTCTACGAGCGGCAGCTGGTCAAGGCGATACGCGCGGGCGGCAGGCTGCCGCGGCACATCGGCATCATCATGGACGGCAACCGGCGCTTCGCCAGGGCTGTGGGCCTGGACGTGAAGGCCGGCCATGACCACGGCGCCGGCAAGGCTCGCGAGGTCCTCGACTGGTGCCTCGAGCTCGGCATCGAGCACGTGACCCTGTGGGGCTTCTCCACCGACAACCGCGGCCGCTCCCCCGACGAGGTCTCGCACCTGCACGCGCTGTTCGCGCAGCAGGCGCGCGACCTGCTCACCGACGCCAAGCTGCACGCCAACCGCGTGCGCGTGAAGATCATCGGCGACACCTCCGACTTCCCCGCGGACGCCAGGGAGGCCCTGCGGGCGATGGAGGAGGCCACCGCCGGCTACGACAACCTCCACGTGAACGTCGCGCTCGGCTACGGCGGCCGCGAGGAGATCGTGGGCGCGATCAACGCCCTGCTGCGCACCCGTCTCGCGGCGGGCCAGACGCTCGAGCAGGTCGCGGGTGACGTACGTGCCGAGGAGATCACCAGGCACCTCTACACTGCCGGCATGCCCGACCCCGACTTCGTCATCAGGACCTCTGGCGAGGTGAGGCTGTCCGGGTTCATGCCCTGGCAGACGGCGTACAGCGAGTTCTACTTCTGCGACGCCAACTGGCCGGAGTTCCGGAAGGTGGACTTCCTGCGCGCGGTCCGGGACTTCCAGGCGCGCGAGAGGCGGTACGGGCGGTGAGCGCTGCCGAGGACGCGCGGCCCGGCCTGGGCCCGATCCCCGGCTTCCGCGCCGTGATCATGGCCGGCGGGCAGGGGCAGCGCTTCTGGCCGCTCTCGACGCCCGAGAGGCCCAAGCAGTTCCTCGACCTGGGGCGCTCGGGCCGCACGCTGATCCAGCAGACCTACGACAGGGTGCTGCCGCTGGCGGGCTCCCCGGCGAACGTGTTCGTGGCGACGGCGCGCAAGTACGTCGGGCTGGTGTGCGAGCAGCTGCCCGACGTGCCGCTCGAGAACCTGCTCGTCGAGCCGACCCCGCGCGACTCGGCGCCGGCGATCGCCCTCGCCTGCCTTACCGTCGCGCAGCGCCACGGCGACGTCGTCACCGGGTTCTTCTCGTCCGACCACCGCATCGGCACCGGGTTCCACGAGGCGATCCACGCCGCGGCCGAGCTCGCCAACGACGCCGGCGGGCTCGTCACCGTCGGGATCAAGCCCACGCGGCCGGCCACCGGCTACGGCTACATCGAGGTCGGCGAGAGGGTCGGTCCCGGCCACCGCGTCAGGCGCTTCGTCGAGAAGCCGAGCCTGCGCACCGCCGAGGCCTACTTGTCGGCGGGCGGCTACCTCTGGAACGCCGGCATCTTCGTTTGGCGCGCGTACGCCGCGCTCACGGAGCTCGACAGGCACGCCCCCGACCTGATGGTCCCGCTGCGCGACGCCTTCGAGGCCGGGAAGGTCCAGGCGGCGTTCCCGCAGCTGCCGCGCATCTCCATCGACTACGCGCTCATGGAGCGCACCGACAGCGCCTTCGTCGTGCCCGGCCGCTTCGAGTGGGACGACATCGGCGACTGGGCGGCCCTCGAGCGCCTCGTCCAGGGCGACGGCACGAACACCGTCGTGGGCAGGCACGTGGGCCACGACGCCTCGGGGAACATCGTCTACACCGAGGAGGACAGCGACGTCGTCGTGACGCTGGGCGTGCACGACCTCGTCGTCGTGAAGCGCGGTCACATGGTCCTGCTCGTGCACAAGGACCGCGTCCAGGAGATCAAGACGCTGCTCGAGGACGAGCGGCTGGCGGGGCTGCTGGCCGAGAAGGCGTAGCCGAGCGGGGCGCGGCGCCCGCCGGTGAGGCCCGCGGCGGCGGTCCGCGTCCAGCGGCGGCGCGCGAAACCGTGCGGCGCCGGCGAGGCTCGTAACGACGGGGGCGCGAGCCTGCCCGGCCGCGCCCCTCGTCTCGGTCAGCCGCTCTCAGAACAGGCTCGCGACGTCCACCTCGCCCTTCGGCTCGACGTACGCGGTGTCCATCTGCGCGAGCTGCAGCTTGCCGGAGACGTCGTCGTTGACGGCGTGCCAGTAGGTGTAGCCCTCGATCACCCAGATGCCCGACTCGCGCGTGCCGTTGCCCGAGCCCTTCACGCCGCCGAACGGCATGTGCGCCTCGGCGCCGACGGTGGTGTTGTTGATCGAGGACATGCCGGCCTCGATGTGCTCCTTGAAGTGGTGCACCCACTCGCGGTCGTTCGTGTAGATCGCGCTCGAGAGGCCGTAGTCCACCGAGTTCGCGACGCGCACGGCCTCCTCGATCCCGTCGACCTTCACGAGGTTGATCGTGGGGCCGAAGACCTCCGTCTGGAACAGCCGCATGCCGGGCCTCACGCCCTCCCACACCGTCGGCCAGCCGTAGTACGCGGCGTCGGGGTCGCCCACGAAGCCCTCGGGCGCCTTGCCGGCCTCGATGCGGCCCTGCCCGTAGAGCAGCGTGGCGCCGTCCTCCCGGCCCCAGTCGTAGTGCTTCACCCAGGTCTCGAAGAAGCGCTGGTTGATGAAGGGCCCGTAGAGGACGTCGTCGTGCCGGTTCGGGTCGCCGATCCTTATCGCCTTCACCCGCTCGAGGAAGCGCCGCTTGAACTCGTCGTAGACGGGCGCGTCGACGATGACGTTGCCGGCCGACGTGCAGCGCTGCCCGCCGGTGCCGAACGCCGAGAAGACGGCGCCCTGCACGGCGTTGTCGAGGTCGGCGTCGCGCATGACGATGAGCGGGTTCTTGCCGCCCAGCTCGAGCGTCGGGTGCAGCAGGTTGCGGCCGGCGATCTCGCCGATGCGCCTGCCGACGGCGGTGCTGCCGGTGAACGCGAACTTGTCGAGGCGGCCCTCGTCCATCATGTCGACGAGGAACTCGCCCGCCGCGCCGGCGCCGCCGCCGAAGACGACGTTCAGCACGCCCGCCGGGATGCCTGCCTCCTCGATCAGCTTCGCGAACGCGTAGGCGACGGCCGGGGCGTCCTCCGACGGCTTCCACACGATCGTGTTGCCGGTGAGCAGCGCGGGGACGATCTTCCACGACGGCACGGCGATCGGGAAGTTGCCGGCGGTGACGATGCCCACGACCCCGAGCGGCCGGCGGTAGGTGGCCAGCTCCTTGCGCGGCATCTCCGATGGCACGGTCTGGCCGTAGAGCCGGCGTCCCTCCGACTGGAAGAAGTGGCAGGTGTCGATGGCCTCCTGGACGCTGCCGCGCGCCTCCTTGAGGGTCTTGCCCATCTCGCGCGTCACGAGCCTGGAGAGCGACTCCTTCTCCCGCTCCAGCGCCTTGCCGAGCTGGCCGATGAGCTGCCCGCGGATCGGCGCGGGGGTGCGCGACCAGGTCGCGAACGCCTCCCGGGCAGCGACGCACGCCTCCCTGACCTGGTCCTTGGTGGCCTCGGGGAAGTGCCCGACCACGTCGTCCAGGCGGCTCGAGTTGCGGGAGGCGAACGTGCTCGGGCTGGTCACGCTGCGGCCGCCGATGATGTTGCCGTAGGTCCTGGCGGCGCCGGTCGCGGGCGCCTGGGTCGCCGTCTCTGTCATGGCCGGACGATACCACCGGTCACCGGGGCCGCCCGTAGGGCTTCCGGCCCGTCGGGAACGGCGCCTTCTCGGTCTCGTGGGCGCGTGGGCCGGCGTCCGCCGGCGCAGGCCTCGCGCGGCGGTCGGCGCCTCGTCGGCGGCGCACGGCCACCCTCCGGCGGGACGCGGCGACGTACCGTGGACGAGACGCGGCGTTATGCTGCCTAGACCTTTAATCCGGTCCCGTGAGGCCGGGAAGGGAGCGAGATGCAAGAGACCGAGAACGTCACACTCAAGTCGACGATCATGTCCCCGGCGGAGTTCGACCGGGCCCTGAGGCGCATCGCCCACGAGGTGATCGAGCGCAACAAGGGCGCGGGCGACGTGGCGCTGGTGGGCATCCACACCCGCGGCGTGCCGCTGGCCGAGCGGCTCGCCGACCTCATCGAGCGCTTCGAGGGCACGCGGCCCCCCGTCGGGAAGCTCGACATCACCCTCTACCGCGACGACCTCACCGAGATCTCCCTGCAGCCGGTCGTCAAGCGCACCGAGGTCGACTTCGACGTCCACGGCGCGAAGATCGTGCTCGTCGACGACGTGCTCTACACCGGCAGGACGGCGCGCGCGGCGCTCGACGCCGTCGTAGACATGGGCCGTCCCGCGGCGATCCAGTTCGCGGTGATGGTCGACCGCGGCCACCGCGAGCTCCCGATCCGCGCCGACTACGTCGGCAAGAACGTGCCGACCAGCCGCTCCGAGATCGTGCACGTGCTCCTGCAGGAGATCGACGGCACCGACGGCGTCGAGCTGTGGGAGCGTCACGGGTGATCGGCGCCGCCGCTCAGGTCCCGCCCCCGCCCACGCCCCCGGCCGCAGCCGCCAGACGCCACCGCCACCTCCTCGACTTCACCGACTGGACCGCGGAGGAGGTCGTGTCGCTCCTCGACACGGCCGAGGTCATGGCGCAGGTGCTGGCGCGGCCCGTCAAGCGCGTGCCGGCGCTGCAGGGCTACACGGTCGCGACGCTGTTCTTCGAGGACAGCACCCGCACGCGCCTGTCGTTCGAGCGCGCGGCCCGGGCGCAGTCCGCCGACGTGATCTCGTTCGCCGCCGGCGGCTCGAGCCTGAGGAAGGGCGAGAGCATCAGGGACACGCTCCGCACGATCGAGCAGCTCCAGGCCGACCTCTACGTCGTGCGGCACCCGTCGGCTGGCGTCCCGCACCAGCTGGCGCGCTGGACGAACGGCGCGGTGGTGAACGCCGGCGACGGCCGGCACGCCCACCCCACGCAGGCGCTCCTCGACGCCTACACGCTGCGCGCAGCGCTCACCGCGGCCGGCCTGCCGCCCGCCGAGCGCGAGAGGCCCTTCACCGGCCGGCGGCTCGCCGTCGTCGGCGACGTCGAGCACTCCCGCGTGGCCCGCTCGAACGCCGAGCTGTTCACGCTCCTCGGCGGCGAGGTCGTCCTGTGCGGGCCGGCGGCGCTGCTCCCGCGCGAGCTGTCGCGCCTGCCCGGCGTGCACCTGACGGCCGACCTGCGCGAGGCCGTGACCGGCGCCGACGCCGTGATGGCCCTGCGCATCCAGCACGAGCGACTGGGGCCCAAGCGGCTGCCGTCGCTGGCCGAGTACGTCGCGCGCTACCAGGTCCGGCCCGCCCATCTCGAGCTGGCCGCGCCGCACGCCTTCGTCATGCACCCCGGCCCGCTGAACCGCGACGTCGAGGTGGCGAGCGAACTGGCCGACGGCGAGCGCAGCCTCGTCGAGCGGCAGGTCGCGAGCGGCGTGCCCGTGCGGATGGCCGTCCTCTACTCGCTCCTGGTGGGCAAGAAGTGAGGCTCGTGCTGAGAGGCGGTCGCCTGCTCGACGGGGCCGGCGACCGCGGCGTCCACGACCTGTACGTGAGGGACGGCGTGATCGAGGGGCTCGACCTCGGCGGCGCCGTGGACCAGGAGGTCGACGCCGAGGGGCGGCTCGTCACCCCGGCGTTCCTCGACCTCCACGTCCACCTGCGCGACCCCGGCCAGGAGGTCAAGGAGGACCTCGCCTCCGGCCTCGCCGCCGCCGCGGCTGGCGGGTACGGCACCGTCGTGTCGATGGCGAACACCGACCCCGTCGTCGACGACCCGGGCATCGTGGCCGACCTCGTGGCGCGCGCGGCGCGCGTCGCGGGCGCCAGGCTGCGGCCCGCGGCCGCGATCAGCAAGGGCCTGAGGGGCGAGGAGCTCACCGACATGGCCGCGCTGCGGGCGGCCGGGGCCGTGATGGTCACCGACGACGGCGTGCCCGTGGCCGACTCGCGCCTGTTCCGCAGCGCCTGCGAGTACGCCGCCGAGCTCGGGCTCGTCGTGCAGACGCACTCCGAGGAGCCCTCGTTGCGCGACGGGGGCGTCATGCACGAGGGCGCCGTCAGCCAGCGCCTGGGCCTGCCCGGCAACCCCGACGCCGCCGAGGCCGTGATGATCTTCCGCGACGGCGAGGTCGCGCGCCTGACCGGCGCCCGCGTCCACCTCGCGCACGTGAGCTCGCGGCGGGGGCTCGAGGTGGCGACCTGGCTGAAGGCCAGCGGCGCGCCGGTCACGGTGGAGGTCACGCCCCAGCACCTCACGCTGACCGACGAGAGCCTCGCCGGCTTCGACCCGGTCTACAAGGTCGCGCCGCCGCTCCGGACCGCGGACGACGTGGCCGCTCTGAGGGCGGCGCTGGCGGGCGGCGCGGTCGACTCCATCGGCACCGACCACGCGCCCCACACGCTCGCCGAGAAGCAGCAGGACATGCTCAGCGCGCCCTTCGGCATCGCGAACCTCGAGGTCGCTTTCCCGCTGCTGTACACGCGCCTGGTCGCGGCGGGAGAGCTGCCCCTCGAGCGCCTGCTGTGGCTGCTCCAGGACGGGCCGGCACGCGTCATGGGCTGGCCCGCGCCGCGCCTCGACCCAGGGGCCCCTGCCGACGTCACGGTCCTCGACCTCGAGACCGAGCGCGCCGTGGAGGGCGCGCGGTTCAGGAGCAAGGCCAAGCACACGCCGTGGGAGGGCGAGCCCCTGAAGGGCTGGCCGGTCGCCACCCTCGTCGCGGGCAGGGCCGTGCACCTGGCAGGCTAGAACGCGCGAGGCGCCGGCGCCCCCACGGCCGGGAACGCGGCCATGACCAGCTAGGCCTGAGACCAGGGCCACGTGCGATCGCGGCGAGGAGGCATACAATCGAGGCATGACGCCGGCCTTCGACGCCTCCTCGCCTCCTCCCGCGGCCCAGCCGGACCTGCTGCCGCCCCAGGCGCAGCCGGCCCCGGTCGCGGAGGGCCTCGTCCTACCCCAGCAGGAGCTGGGGCGGGGCCTCATGCTCGCGGCGGGCGAGACCCTCTACCACCAGGGCGATGCGGCCGAGTCGGCGTTCCTCGTCACCTCCGGGCTGCTCGCGCTGGCCGTGGGCGGCACGCCGGGCCGGGAGCGCCTCGTCGACCTCGCCGGCCCCGGCGACGTAGCCGGCGCCGCCTCGCGCTTCCAGGCCCGCTACCTAGACACCGCCAGCGCGCTGGGCCCCGGAACGCGCGTCGTCGCCCTGCCCCTGTCGGACGGCCCCGAGGCCGCGCGCGAGCTCCTCGAGCGCGCCGCTGCCAGGCGGCTCGAGCGCCTCACGCGGCGCCTGGGCTGGGAGGGCGCCCCCGTCGCGGCGCGCCTGGCCGCCGTCTTCGTCGACCTGGCCGAGAGGTTCGGGCAGGAGGTCGCCGACGGCATGGTCCGCCTCACGCTGCCCCTCACCCACGACACCCTCGCGGGCCTGGTGGGCGCGGCGCGCGAGACGACGAGCGTCGCCGTCCAGGAGCTGAGGCGCCGCGGCCTGATCGCCGGCACGCGCGGCCGCTACCTGGTGCTGCCCCGCGCCCTGCGCGACTTCGCCCTCGAGGCCGCCGCCAACTGAGCGGCGCCGCCCGCGGTCGTGCGGCTCGGGTGCGGCCCGCGGTCGTGCGGCTCGGACCCGGCTGACGACGTGCGAGCCGGGCGTGCGCCCGCCCGACGCCTCCTACAGCTCCCGCAGCAGCCGCGGCAGGTCGCGGCTCAGGCTCGGCACCGCGTCCGACCCGTAGACGTAGGCGATGCGCCCCTGGCGGTCGAGCACGGCCACGTACTCGGTGTGGATCGTCTCGACGCCGGCGCCGCTGTACCCCACGAAGAACGCCTTGGCGGCGGCGGCGACCTGCGGGTTCGTGCCGGTGAGGCCGACGAACGCGGGGTGGAAGCGCTCGACGTAGGCCCCCACGACCTCGGGCGTGTCGTGCTCGGGGTCGACGGTGACCATCACGACCTTCAGGTCCTCGGGCTCCCCCACGGCGCCGTAGGCGCTGGAGAGCTGGGCCATCGTCAGCGGGCAGACGTCGGGGCAGCGCGTGAAGCCGAAGAAGACGAGGGCGACGTCGCCCTCGAGGTCCCCGGCGAGGTCGAACGCGGCGCCGCGCTGGTCGACGAGCGTCAGCCCCGAGACGGCGACCGGCTCCTGCAGCGCCGTGCCGGCCGGCTCGGGACCCGGCCGCAGGCTCGTCCCGAGCAGGTAGGCGCCGGCACCGGCCACGACGAGGAGCACGACGGAGAGGGCTGAGCGGACGGAACGGGTCACGCGCGCCAGCATATCGCCCGGCCCCGGCGCGTCCGGGAGCGGCGCGAACGCGCGCGTAGCCCTCGCGGGCGCTCAGGCGGCGAGCGGCCAAGGGACCCGCGAGGCGCCCGGCCAGGTGGCACGGGTCGAGCCCGGCCAGCGGCGCGCGAAGGGCCCCGTCAGGGGCCGCGGGTCACTCCCCGCTCGTCTCGATCAGCTCGAAGAACGCCTCGGCGACGCGCGGGTCGAAGTGCGTGCCCACGCCGCGCCGGATGTGGGCCAGGGCCTCCTCGCGCGTCCATGCCTTGCGGTAGGGACGGTCCGACGTGAGCGCGTCGAACACGTCGACGATCGCGAATATCCGCGCCGCCAGCGGGATCTCCTCGCCCTTGAGCCCGCGCGGGTAGCCGGTGCCGTCCCAGCGCTCGTGGTGCGCGTACGGGATGTCGAGCGCGGGCCTGAGGAACTCGATGGGACCCAGCAGCTCGTAGGCGTAGACCGGGTGGCGCCGCATGACCTCGAACTCCTCGTCGGTGAGCGGGCCGCGCTTGAGGAGTATCGAGTCGGGGATGCCCATCTTGCCGATGTCGTGGAGGAGCGCGCCGCGCTGGACGTGGACGAGCTCGTCGGTCGTCATCCCCAGGCGCCGCGCCAGCCGCACGGTCATGTCCGTCACGCGCTTGCTGTGGCCGGCGGTGTCCTCGTCCTTGAGGTCGAGCGCGTTGGCCCAGCCGGCGATCGTCCGGTCGTAGGCGCGCTGCAGCTCGACGTTCGAGCGCTCCAGCGAGCGCAGCAGCTGCGCGTTCTCGATCGCGATGGCTCCCTGGTCGGCGTAGGTCTCGAGGAACTCGAGCCACTCGTCGTCGGGCTCGAGCGTCTGCCTGGTGTAGAGCTCGATGACGCCCTGTAGCTGGCCCTTCGCGAACATCGGCACCGCCATGTAGCTGGCGAACTCCTCCTGCTGCACCTCGGCGATCGCGGCGCCCTTCTGCGGCTCGTTGGCGAGGTCGGGCAGGAAGATCGAGCGCTGCTCCAGCGCGGCCCGGCCGGCGGGCCCGTCCCCGAGAGCGAGGCGCAGGCGCTGCCTGAGCTCGGCCGTGAAGCCGCGCCCGACGGACGGCCTCAGCACCTGGCCGGCGGGCTCGTAGAGGAGCACGGCGACGGCGTCGACGCCGAGGTCCTGCACGAGCTGGTCCATGAAGATGTCGAGGACGAGCCTGACGTCGACCGAGTTCGTGATGGCCATGTCGATGCGCCGCAGCGACTGGACGTGGTCGAGGCGGCGCTTGAGCTCGTCGTTGAGGTTCTGGATCTTCTCCATGGCCCTGACGCGGTCGCTGATGTCGCGGAAGTTGTGGACGAAGGCGCGCACGTCGGGGTCCTCGAGCAGGTTCGTCACCGTGCCCTCGAGCCAGCGCCACTCGCCGCGCGCGTCCCTGAACCGGTAGCGCACGCCCTCCGTGATGCCCGGCACGGCCTCGGCCATGTCGAAGGCGTCGTTGAACGCGTCGAGGTCGTCGGGGTGGACGTGGTCGCTGCGCTCGGTGCCGACGTAGAAGTCGGCGGGATGGCCGAGCATGCGGACGACGGCCCCGCTCACCGACCGCACCCGCCTGTCGCGCCCGAACAGCACGACGCCCTCGAGGCTCTTCTCGAAGATCGCGCGGTAGTAGGCCTCGCTCACGCGCAGCCGCTGCGCCGACTCCTCGCGCTCGGTGACGTCGCGGACGTTCAGGACGATCCCGCGCACGTCGGGGTCGTCGCGGAGGTCCGTGCCCACCGCCTCGACCCAGCGCCACTCGCCGCGGACGCGGTAGCGGAAGCGCGAGACGCGGGGCGGCGACTGCGGGGACGACCCGGCGCGCGAGGACTTCAGCTCGTTCATCTCGCACTCGACGCGGGCGCGGTCGCGCGGGTGCAGCACGCGCCACAGCTGCGACTCGGTGTAGATGGGCTGGTGGACGCCCAGCCGCGCGATCGAGGGCGAGACGTAGCTGACGCCGCCCGAGCCGTCGAGGACGATCGTGACGTCGGAGGAGTGCTTGACGAGCGCCATGAAGCGCCGTTCGCTGCGCTCCAGCGCCTGCTCGGCGGAGCGCGAGACCGTGGTGTCGCGGCACAGCAGCAGGGTCGCTCCCCCGTCGAGGCGCCTGGCCAGCATCTCGACCGGCACGAAGCCGCCGTCGCGGCGCTCGAGCTCCACCTCGAGGCGCAGGGGCTCGTCGGCGTCCTGCACCGCCAGCAGCGCCAATAGCGGCGAGCCCATCGGCACGAGCTCGGAGAGGGGCAGGCCCAGCAGCTCGCCGCGTCTGGCCCCCAGGGCCAGCTCGGCGCGCGGGTTGCAGTCGATGACGGTGTCGTCGCTGCCGAGCACGAAGACCGCCTCGCTGGTGTGCTCCAACAGCTCCTGGAGCAGCCGCACCGCGCGGTTCGCGGCGCTGACCGACTCGGTCTGCTTCTCGGGTGCCAGCCTGCCCGTGCTCACCGTCAGGCCTCCGCGGGACCTGGCGCGCGCTCGGCGCCGGTTCCGCGGGCGCACGGAACGGCCGTCGCCACGAAGGCTGTCACCGGCCCAGGATACGGCGGCGCCGGATGAGCGGCTGCTGAGATTGCCACTACGCAGGCGGGGAACGCTTGCACTCGGGCGCGCCGAGGAGCAGTATGTCTCCACGCGAGCCTCGGGCGCTTGCCGCACGGCCCCTAGCGGGCCGCGAGTGGGACCTGGGCCAGCCCGCCTCCACCCTCCTTCCCATACCCCCGTCATCACCTGACCCGCGACGGTCGCCTCGCTCCTTCTCGCCCCCTTCACGCACGGCCGCGCGGGGGAGCCGCGGCGCGGCACGACGCGACCGCGGAGGGGAGATGGTCTTCGTTGGGACACGCCGTCGACGTCGGTCTGATCCACGGGACCTGGCTGCACCGCCACGAGGAGGGCGGGGACGGCCTGGTCTTCGTCCGCAGCGGCACGGACCTCCCACCCTCGCGCGGGCGGACGGTGCTCACCTTCCGCCCCGACGGCGCCCTCGTCGTCGGCGCCCCCGGGCCCGACGACCGCCCCAGCGACGCCGCGGGGTCGTGGCGGCTGGACGGGGACGTCCTGACGATCGAGGCGCCGGTGCTGGCCGGCACCTACCGCGTGGTGGCGGCGAGCCGGGACCGGCTCGTGATCCACGAGCAGGACTAGGGAGAGGGAGGTGGCGATGGCGGACGACCAGCAGACCATGAGGCGCGAGTGCGGCACGATGGAGGTGCACGAGAGGCTCCTGCGCCTGGTGCCCGGCTACGCGGAGGCCCGGTCCAGGAGCGAGAACTACGCGCTGCGCGCCGCCGTCCTGCCGCAGATGTCGCGGGAGGGCTGCACGACGATCCCCGTCGTGGTGCACGTGGTGCACAGGACGCCCGCCCAGAACATCTCCGACGCCCAGGTCCAGAGCCAGATAGCCGTGCTCAACGACGACTTCCGCATGCGGAACGCCGACCTGTCCACGGCGCCGGCGCCCTTCGCGGCCGTGGCGGGCGACGCGCGCCTGAGCTTCGAGCTCGCCACGACGGACCCGGACGGGAACCCGACCGACGGCATCGTGCGCGTGAGGACCGAGAAGTCCGAGTTCTCCACGGTGGCCGACGACGTCAAGTTCTCCGCCGAGGGGGGCTCCGACGCCTGGCCGGCCGACAGGTACCTGAACATCTGGTCGCGCCGCGGCTCGTCGGCGCCGGCGGGCAGACGATCCTGGGCTACGCGCAGTTCCCGGGCGGGCCCGCCGAGACGGACGGCGTGGTGATCCTCCACAGCGCGTTCGGCACGACGGGGACCGCGACGGCGCCGTTCGACCTGGGCCGCACCACCACGCACGAGATCGGACACTGGCTGAACCTCAGGCACATCTGGGGCGACGACGGCACCGGCTGCGCCGGCAGCGACTTCGTGGCCGACACGCCCAACCAGGGCGGCCCGAACTACGGGAAGCCGACCTTCCCGCAGATCAGCTGCGGCAACGGGCCCAACGGCGACATGTTCGTGAACTTCATGGACTACGTCGACGACGCGGCGATGGTGATGTTCACGGCCGAGCAGACCGTGCGGATGCAGGCGGCCCTCGACAGCAACCGCAGCACGCTGGGCGTGACGCGCCCGTGCGCGAAGCTCCCGCTCAAGGACCAGGTCAAGGACGCGCCCAAGGACCTCGCCAAGGACCTGCCGAAGGACGGCGTCAAGGACAGCCAGAAGGACCTGCCGAAGGACCCCCCGAAGGACCTGCCGAAAGACCTGCCCAAGGACCCGATCAAGGAGCACCCCAAGGACCTCCCGAAGGAGACCGCGAAGGACCAGCCCAAGGACCTGCCCAAGGACCTCCCGAAGGACCCGATCAAGGAGCACACGAAGGAGATCCTCAAGGACGTCGTCAAGGACCTGCCCAAGGACGGGCCCAAGGACCTCCGCAAGGAGCCCCCGAAGGACCTCGGCAAGGACCTCATCAAGGACCCGCCGAAGGACCAGCCCAAGGAGCTCACGAAGGACGTCGTCAAGGACCTCC
>Ga0123333_10004407_pt1 | contig 13209 bp, 11 predicted proteins | sample BioC12SIPDNA_3_FD_89957 | JGI IMG/M metagenome (GOLD analysis project Ga0123333, IMG submission 89957) | Anaerobic biogas reactor microbial communites from Washington, USA - Biogas_R2_B C12 SIP DNA | ecosystem: Engineered > Bioreactor > Anaerobic > Unclassified | place: Washington, USA...
AGGCATCCCGATGGCCCTATTCAATAAATTCAGAGATCGCTCCGTCACCGGCAGAGAAGATGACATCAAGGATATCCTTGACAACCTCAATCACGTGCTCAATACCAAGAAGGGCTATGGCAGCTTCCTCTCCGATTTCGGCATACGGGACATGAACCAGTTCAGCTCCCGCGATCAGCTGGCCACGGTCATCATGGAGGAAGTTCAACACAACATCGAACAGTACGAGCCGAGGCTGCAGGTGGTGAAGATCTCCGTCGAGGACCATCCCGATCCTTTCCGCATTTCCTTTAAAATCGAATGCCTGGTCAAGGATACTCAGAAGGAGCTGTTCATGGAATTCAACTCGGTGCACCATGACTTTCACATCAAGAACTTATGAACCCGGAGCGGGAAATGTTCGAAGATAGCCTGAAAATGACGCTGGCCCTGACGATCGGCATGGACAGGATCAAGGTGCCGGGCGGTCAGATCAAGTTCCTGACGGCTTCCATACACCCTTACGGCTACACGGCACGCCTGGAGTTCTGGATTTCATCGGCAACGGCCAGGGGGAAGGAAAACGATCCCCTTTTCTCCAGGTTTGTGGAACAGGATCTGATCGAGGTCAAACTGGATATCGAGCCGCATTTGAAGCCCAGGGACACGAAGATTGAACCCCTGACTCTGCAGGGATTTGTAACGGACAAAGCGATTCTCACGGAGCTCACCATTGAGAATGTAAACCTGAAGGGCGATCCTGTTCTTTATCGGCATTACCAGATTGATTTTGCCGATCCTGCCCATGTCCTCTGGCGTCAGCATTTTCCCTGTGATCTGATGGTTGATGAAGACGTTAAGGAGCTCATCGAAGCCAACAAGGCGGACGGAGTGAATCTGACGTATGACTGGTCATTCTTGAATGAAAAATTTGCCGTCAGCACGCTTTCGCCGGGCTCCCCCGATGAACCAACCAGCTTTTATGACTTCATCATCTGGTACGCGGCGACTTACAACGGCGTCTTCACTTATGAAGGCAGGACAAACTCGTACACCCTGTCCGGATCAAAGGAACAGGATGGAAAAGTGACGGCCATGAGCGAACTGGAAGTCGCAGACCATCGGATCGATTTTCCTGAGACTTCCCGCTATAATGAACGGTTTCTCAATGCCGTGGCGGAAGATCCCCAGGAAATGGAAACAAGCCGAAGTACGGCGGAGAAAGACCTGAGGCGGGACGTTCTGGTGCTGGAATCAAACGCCGGGAATTTTGAAAAAGCGTTCCGGCTTGAATCAAGAAAGCGGAAAAGCCGGCAGCATGAGCTGTTGCTGACCCATCGGCGTTTTCCCCTCCTCACCTACCGGCCGGGCACCTTTGTCAAATTCGAAGGCGGCCTCTGGAGCAAAAGGATTTTTCTCAAGGGGAAGGAATACCGGGTAAGGGATATCTCCCTCGAGGCCCATGCCGTCCATGATGCCCCCGATGCCGATCACAATATGATGTCTGCGACCTACAGAATGGAGATGACTTCCCGGTTGGAGCTCAAGGGGGAACGGGCGTTGAATCTGCCACCCTTCAAGGCCCCGGCCTACCCCATCCAGGTGGAGGGAAAAATCGTCAGCGACGAGGGGCAGGAGAAGGAAGAAACCTATCAGCTCTATCAATATCCGGAGTACGATATCGATATCCCCTTTGTCGGCGAGGAAACGGAGGAGATGCTCGAGCAGCAGGCGGAAAAAATCCCCTTCGTCGGCGATAAGCTGGAGGCGGAGAAGAACCATTACAGGGTTAAAATTCCGATTTTTGACGACCTGCAGGTTGTCTGCCCCTTTGAGCCTCTCTTTGCACCAGGGCACTTTTATTTTCCGGCCTACAAGGACGAGCGGGTGCTTGTGGAGCTCGATTTTCACGGCGCACGGATTGTCCGATTTCTGGACTGGCGTCCGGGCGGCCAGCTGCCCCTGGACACGCAGGGAAATCAGATTCTGTTCGGGAAAAGCGAGGACAGCCAGACCTCCATTCGCCATGAGTATGTGGACAACAAACCCCAGCTCAACGTGAAGCGTTCTTCCAGCAATGATACGGAAATCATCCAGCTGCAGGAAGGAACCATTATTCTCCAGACCAAAGAGGAGAGTTCAGAAGAAAAATAGGATTGCGATTATGGGAAACCTGGTTTGCCGGGTAGAGCTCGACAAGAAGAAGGGGATCGTCCTGACGGTGGAGAACGGCGAGGGAAAGATCACCCAGACGGTGGTCATGGATGGAACGAAGATTACGGCGACCGTCAAGGGGGCGAATGAAACCAGCACGATCACCCAGCAGGAGGATGGGATTCACATTGACTGCAAGGCCTTTACGCTCCATGCGGAAACCATCACCTGCGTCTCCAAAAAGGAGACCACCCATGAAAGCGGTGAGGATTTCACGATCAAAAGCAAGGGCAATCTGAATGCCTCCGCCGTCAGCGACGCGACGTACAAGGCCATGAATTCCGCCATGGAGAGTTCCTCGGAAACGAAGATCGGCGGGATGAGCCTGAAGCTCTCCGGCACAACCAGCGCGGAAATGAAGGGGGCCATGATTACCGTTGACGCGTCGGCGACGCTGGATCTGAAATCGAAAATCGGAAACCTCAAAGGCTTCAATGTCAATATAGGTTGAAAACCGGAAAAGATAGCGAGCATGAGAATCGACGAAGGCCTGTATAAAATCTTCCTGGAAGAGATGAACGCCCTGGAAAATTTCCGCATCGCCTACGCATCCCTGCACCCCGGCGTTCCTCTGGACCGTGAGGACCCGGACGTGAGGCGATTGATCGAGGCGATGGCCCTTTTTTCGGCGCGCACCCGGCTGGCCGGTTCGCGCAGCATCAGCGCGGTCAGCCGAAGGATCTTCCAGCAGTTTTTCCCTCACCTGCTGGCTCCCATCCCCTCTATGGCCATCCTTCAGGCTCTCCCAAGCCGGCAGTTTGTAGAGCCCGTGATCTTCCCCAGGGGATCGGAATGGATTCTTTCTCCGGAATCCGGTGGGGGAGCGGTCTTTCAAACCCTGGGAGACCTTCGCATCCTGCCGATAGAGCTTGCCAGATTCTCCATGCTGCTGCGGGACAAGGGATTCCGGATCGCCCTTCGCTTCGGCGCCTTCTTTGCCCGCAGTGAAGACATCGGACAGATGAGCTTTTTCATCAACCACCTCAACAATTATGAATCCTCCCAGATGGTTCTTTTTTCCCTCAAACGCCACCTCAGGAGGGTGTCCGTCCTCTTCAACGAAAAAGCCACCGAAACATCCTCCGGAGCCCCCTGCGGCGTATCCTTTGGAATGCCGCGGGCGGCTGATGATCATGCCCATCCCCTGCACAGGGAAAGGATTTTCTTCCACTTCCCCTGGCAGGAAACCTTCCTGAATGTTCAGGTCCCCCGGTCTCCGGGAAGCTGGAGCGATTTTACCCTCCTGCTCGACCTTGACCCCGGATGGCCGCGGAATCTTGTCTTGAACCGGGATGTGTTCCAGCTCTTTGCCATCCCCGCCATGAACCTCCGTCAGGGCACGGCCCAGCCGGTCATCTGCGACGGGACTCAGGAACGCTATGCGATTCGCCACCCGGAGAAGGATTACGGATTCGAAATCCATTCCGTAACGGGTGTCCATGAGGTCACCAGAGAGGGCATGGCCTTTGTCAAGCCGGGCATTCTTTCCGGATCGGCCCCGTCTTACGAGACCGAGGAATCGATGGACCCCCAGGGACGGAGGCGCCATTACCTCCACCTCCACTTCCCCAAGGCCTTCGAAAAGCCGAGAACCATCGTGACCGACGCCCTCTGGTTCCAGCCCTGGTTCAGTGCCAGAATCGCGGAAAGGCTGACGGCCACCCCCTACAGCCGCAGAACGACGGGGCTGAAGTGGGATCTCCTCGTCAACCCGGTCCCCCATGCCGAAAACCTCTTCCAGGACAGCATCGAGGGATTTCTCCATTTTCTCACCCTGACCAACCGGGAAACATTGAGCCGTGATGACCTGATCGACATCCTGCAGGTGATGGGCATTACGAGGCAGAAACAGTTCCAGGCCCTTTGCGACCTGCTGGCCGATGTCCGGGTTGAAAAATCCCCGCTGCCGGAAACCCGCTTTTCAGGGCTTTTGAAACATAGATATATCCTGCGCTTCAGAGAGTACGATCCCAGCAGGGAACCCCTGATGGAGATTTTCCTGACGCAGGTGGAACATATCCTTAACGCGTGGATTTCCGGCGCCACCGTCGAAGTCCGAAAGGAGATCGGGGACGCTGAAACCGGCATGCCTCAGATAAGGAAGAAAAATGAAGAATAAGTCATGGGAAGCCATACATGAACTCTATACCCGCATGGAAAAGCTCTGCGGGAGAAGCCTGTACGTTCCGGAAGAGCAGCTTTCCGCCGCCGGGGAAGAAAACCGCGAAGAGATGGAGAGAAAGCCGGAGGCGGCACCGGGGGCATTGAGCATCGACGACATGGTGCGCATCCGCGCGGAACTCAGGAATCAGCTGGACTTTCTTCAGGCGACGCTTGCCGAACACTATTCCGGAAGGGAAACCTACATGGTCCTGTTCGCCGTGGTGGCTCAAATTGACGAGCTGATCCAGACGAATGTTCTCCACAGTCTCAACACCAGCTGGCCGCTTCTCCAGAAGGAGCTCTTCGACCTCGAAGATGCCGGTGAAGTCTTTTACGAAATCCTGGATGACATCCTGTCGAAGCCGCAGACCAACACCTTTGTTTATGAGGTCTATTTCTTCTGCATCCGTTACGGATTCCGCGGGCGGTACGAAAACAATCCCGTGAAGATAACGGAATATCTCAAAAAGCTTCAGGCGAAGCTCAAGCAGGATGAGATCCCTCCGCCGCCTGCCGCAGGCGGCGAGAATGTGAAGCTGAAGCGGTTTTATTCGCCCTACTGGTACTACCTGATAGCGGTGGGCGTCATTGTGTTCGCCTATCTCTTTTTCTTGATCCTGGCGAATATCGACCAGCCGTAACCCGCCTGGCCGCCCCGGGCGCTTTTAAGGAAGCAGAGGAAGGTCATGCCCAACAAGATCGATGAACTATTTTCCCCGGAACGGTTGAGCCAACGCTGGCAGAAGGCCCCGAAGCCCGCAGGCCGATCCGCCACCGCCAAGGGGGAAGGACCGTCTCCCCTGGAGCTTTTTGAACACCTGAAAACGCTCGTTTCCGGACGCTTCTCCGGGGATGAGGCCGTCGTGGTCAATCGGATGCTTGAAGAGCTGCATCTTCACCTGTGCCGCGTGTTTCCGAAGGGCTCAAAAACGGAGCCCCGAGCGGAAGACATTGCCGCTCTTCACGAGGCCCTGAACCGGCTCGAGGATCTTCTGGACGCTTATGAAATCGACCGCCCCAACGGGAAGGGGAGATAAGATCTTCGCCGCCGTGCGCGCCCGGTGCAGGAAGAAAAGAGCGGGACATACCGTATCGGAGGATCGTGATCCATGACGGGCCTGAGGGAAAAAATATCCGGAGCAATCCATGAGTTCGATATCGTCTCGCTTCTGCATCTCCTGAAGACCATGGATTACGCCCCGGAAGACATCCGGTTCCGGAGTTCCAACAGCACCTGTTCACAGCCCGGCCTGATCCAGGGCATTCAGTTCTACTCCGAACCGGTTCGAGAGGCGGTCATTACGATGAACATGGGCCTTCTGAGCGCCCAGTCCCCGCTGCCCTCCTACTTCAGAAAAAAAATGGACCAGGAAGAATCCGGTCGGGCCTCGCTTGTGGATTTTATTCGATATTTTGATCACTGCCTGATCCGGAATTATCTCCTGAACATCTATCCCGAAATCAACGCCTTTTTCTTCCCGGATTGGGAGTTGACCAAAAGGCGCTATCTCCAGATTCTTAATATCAGATCCATCGGCACACTGCACTGGCTCTTCTCGAAGGTCTTTCCCGAGATCGGCGTCCAGGTTGAAAATGCCGTGTTAAGCAGTGACGTGCAGACGCGGCCGATCCGCCTGGGGGAAACCGCGCTCGGCTTTGATGCGGTCTTTGGCAGCAGAACCCGTGTCCCCATTAACGGCCGGAGAATCACCTTCTACAGCGACGAGGAGATGACCGATACCCGGGTGCCCTGGCCGAAGGAGATAAAAAACCGGCTCACCAACCTGGTCTTTCCAGTCCTGCGACCGGCTGGGATCGACCTGGAAATTCTCCTTGTTTTGAAATCCCAGAAAAGGTGGGTGCGCCTTCACGAGAAAACCTACCTGGGTTATGACCGGATTCAAAGTGACGAGGATACCTACCGGCGGGTTCGTATCTTCAGGGGGCATATCGGGCAGTCATTCGGAAATTCAGAATAATCCCGGCGCCCATCGCCGCGGGAAACATCAGGGGGGAGTGCTATGGAATGCAAAAAATGCGGCATCGACCTTTCCGGAAAAGAGTACAAAAAGGTCGCCTCATGGCCTTTCTGTTTGGAGTGTTTTCAAGCCCTGTTCGCCAGGGCCGAGGAGGAGAAAAAAACCCCGGACGCTGCGCCCGAGGCGGGGGCAGCGGAAAAACCGCAGCAATGCCTGATTTGCGAAAAGGAGCTTGAAGAAGGAGCCGCCCGCGAACTCCTCGGGATGATCCTCTGCCGCCAGTGTTATGAAAACCTGATCAAAAAACCGGAGATCCCCCCCGCGACAGAAACAGGGGAAAGGGAACAGGAAATGGCCGAGACGGAGAAGCCGCCGGTGATGCAGGTCCGCGTGGACTTCAGCACCCCCGTTCAGTGTTATGGCTGCGGCAGGCAAATCCCCTTCATCGGCAGCAAGCAGTTCGACGGCCATCCCTACTGTCCCGACTGCTACCACTGCCTTCAGGAGATCATCGCCCGGAAGCCTAAGCCATTTCCCACGGAGTATGCCGCACATCGCGCTGAAGCAGAAGAGGTCCCTGCCGGTGCGGGGGAACAGGCCGTCGGCCTGGTCTGCCAGGCCTGCCGGCGTCCTGTCCTGCCCGCCAATCTGAAGACCGTGGAAGGCTTTGAGATCTGTCTGGCCTGCCTGGCTACGGATCCGGAAACGGCCCTGGAAATTGCCCGTGCGCGGCACCGCAGCACCCTGGAAAGGATCAGAAAAGAGTTGCTTTAGCCAATTTTTTCATCTACGGGAGACCCCATGAAGATTGAACTGATACAAGGGACACTGGAAGTCGGAGAGAAACCCGGCCTGGACATCACCGATCCGAGGTTTACGGACATCGCCACCCTGGTGCAGGAGGGCAGCTATCTGGAGGCGGCGGCGGGGGCGGAGGCGATCCTGGAGGACCACATCTACGATATACGCATGATCGGCTATGTTCTCTACGGCCACTTCATGGAAGAGGGCATCCCGGCCCTGACCGACATCTATCGGAGCCTGGCAGACCTCCTGGGCGAAAACCTGGAGGCCCTCGGCCCGACGAGAAACCGGGCCAGGCATATCCAGACCATCCTGAACTGGCTGGTCCGACAGATTCTCAAAACGCTTCAGTACGAAGAGGGTAGGAAGAGCCGCCTTTACGAAGACTGGGTTTCGTCCGTTTCCAGCGATTCGGTCCGGGAGTCCCTGGAGGCGGGCGAAAAGCTGAGCCGCGTCCTGGGGGCGACCCTGGAAGACGCGGCCGCTCCCGTCCTCGAGGGCCTGGGGAAGATCAGCGACTGGCTGAAGGCTTTTGAGCGCCTTGTCTACCGGGCACCTGAACCGGCAACCGAAGAGGCACACGAGGAATATCCACCGAAAGGAAATGAACCGTCCGCACCAAGAGAGGAAAAGCCGGGCGAAGGAAAGACGGGACAGGAGGAAGGCAGGCCGGCTTCCATCCCCGACTCTTCCAGAGGAGAAAAGGCGGATCATGCGGAAGGCTCTTATCATCTGACGGCCCTTCTACGCAAACTGGAAGTCTTCGACGAGCTGATTTCAAAAGGAAAATATCCCAGTGCCGCCATCGTCGCCGATGACGTCAACGCCATTATTGCCGACTTCGATCCCAGGATCTACTTCCCGAAGCTCTTCACCCCCTTTGTGAGACAGTCCGCCGCACATATCCATGAACTGACGGCTTTTGAAGAATACAAAACCTCTGCGGCATGGCAATCCCTGAAGGATTTATACCGGGTAGATCTGGAGAGCTTCGTCGACTTCGATCCGGCGCTCGTCGGCCTCGACGCCTGCGGTGGGAGCGGAGGGCACGAATACCCCGGTCCCCGCGGGGACAGCTCAGAGGACGAGGACCAGTACCGGGAAGATTCTTCGGACCAGGAATCCGATGAGACATGGTGAAGTCCTCTCAGAACGGTCCGCCCATGAACGCAAAAAAACACTTCAGTGCTTCCCCGAGGAAATGCTCCATGCTCCGCAGACTCCTTTCATACATCCTGCCGGTCGGCTGTCTTCTCGGCGCGCTGCTTTTCGGGTCCTCCGCTCTGGCGGCTGCAGGAGAACTGAAGACCGTGACCTTTCTCCCTCAGTGGCTGCCCCAGGCCCAATTCGCCGGATATTACGTGGCCTATGAAAAGGGCTTTTATAAAAAGCACGGCATCGATCTCAAAATTCTCCGGGGCGGGCCGGGATTTCCCTCCGATGTCATGCTCTCCCGGAAACAAGCGGACGTGACGACGCTCTTTCTTTCCGACGCCATCCAGCAGCGGGACCGGAACGTTCAACTCATCAATATCGGCCAGATCGTTCAACGCTCCGGCTACATGCTTGTGGCCAAAAAAGGCAGCGGAATTTCCAGGCCGGAAGACTTGAATTCCAGGAAGGTCAGCCTCTGGCAGAGTTTCAGCGTTCAGCCGCAGTCTTTTTTCCGCCGATACAAGATTACCGTCCGCCCCGTGGTTCAGGGGACGACGGTGAACCTCTTTCTTCGGGGCGGTGTGGATGCCGCTTCGGCCATGTGGTACAACGAATACCACGCCATTCTCAATGCGGGGTGGGATGAAAACGAGCTGACCCTTTTTTTCTTTCACCAGTACGGCCTGAATTTTCCCGAGGACGGGATCTATGTTCTCGAGGAAACCTTTCGTCGGGACCCGGCCCTGTGCTGCAGCTTCGTCAGGGCGTCGGTGGAGGGCTGGAACTACGCCTTTGAGCACCGCAAGGAGGCGCTTGACATCGTGATGAGATACGCAGCCGAAGCTCATACGGGAACCAACCGGACCCATCAGCAGTGGATGCTTGACCGGATGAAGGACCTGATCCTGCCGGAAGGTTCAAGGGTCCCCATGGGCGTCCTGGAGTCCGGGGGCTATCAGACGGTCGCGGAAGAGCTTCTCAAGGCAGGCCTTATTCGACAGATCCAGCCCTTCGACCGTTTTTACGTCGACTGCCTGCGTGACGGCTACCATGATTAAACACGGCCTCGCCTTTAAACTGACCCGCGTCATCCTGTCCTGCACGGCCTTCATTTTCCTTGCAGCCTTCGGCTACACCTACCTTTACTCACGGGACCAGCTTCTCAGGGATACCCAGGTCAATGCGGCAAACCTGACGCTGGCCGCCGTCAACAAGATTGAGACAACCCTCAACGGAATCGAGAAAGTCCCCACCTATGTCGCCCGTTCGCTGGCCACCCAGAATCTGGAGGATTTGCCCCTGCAGCGGGAGATGGAAAATTTTCTTTCGACCAATCCGGAAATATTCGGTTCCGCTGTCGCCTTTGAACCTTATGCCTTTGATGGGAAAACGCTCTATTACGCCCCCTACGTCTTCCGCGAACGCAACACGCTCAAAAGGATCGCCCTGGGAAGTTCGCAGTACGACTATTTTCATCTCGACTGGTATCAGATCCCCAGGGAGCTGGGGCGCGCCGTCTGGAGCGAACCGTACTTTGACGAGGGGGGTGGGAACATCCCCATGGCCACCTACTCCGTTCCCTTCTACCGGTACGTCGACAACAGGAGAACCTTTACGGGCGTCGTCACCGCGGATATTTCCCTGGATTGGCTTCTGGATATCGTCGCGAAACTCATCCCGGAACAGACGGGTTACGCGTTCCTCGTATCTCGAAACGGCGTTTTTGTGATCCATCCGAACAAGCACTATATTCTGCGGGAAAGCGTCTTCAGCATTGCCGAAGCCCTCGATAATCCAGAGCTGCGGCGGATCGGCCGCCACATGACCCGCGGAGGAGAAGGATTCGTCTCGATCACGCGCAATTATGCCAGCCAGAAGATCTGGATATATTACGCGCCGCTGCCCTCCCTGGGCTGGTCCATGGGCATCGTCTTTCCGGACGAGATCCTTTTTGCCGAGATCCAAAGGTTGAACCGGGTGAAGCTCGCCATCGGCGCCGCCGGTTTGTCGGTTCTCTTTTTCGCCATCATCTTCATTTCCGGAAAGGTGACCCGCCCCCTGCGGGTCCTTGCGGAAACGACAAAGGAAATTTCCAGGGGAAACCTCGACCTCGATATACCGCCCACGGCTTCGCAGGATGAAGTGGGGGAACTGACCCGGTCGTTCCGCGACATGCAGACCGCTTTGAAAGATTATATCAGCGACCTGGCTGAAACAACCGCGGCCAAGGAACGGATTGAAAGCGAGCTGAAGATTGCCCACACCATCCAGATGAGCTTCCTGCCTAAGAAGTTCCCCCCCTTCCCGGAAAAGCAGGAATTCGAAATATTTGCGGCTCTGGAACCGGCCAGGGAGGTGGGAGGGGATCTCTACGATTTTTTCCTGATCGATAACGAACACCTGTTCTTTTCCATCGGCGATGTTTCCGGGAAAGGCGTCCCCGCGGCCCTGTTCATGGCCGTTACCAAAACCCTGATCAAGGGCATCGGCTCAAGCCAGGGAATCCAGCCGTCGGAAATCCTCAACGCCGTCAATGCCGAGCTTTGCATAGACAATGAATCGTGCATGTTTGTCACCCTGTTCTGCGGGATCCTGAACTTCAGGACGGGGGATCTGCGCTTTACCAACGCAGGCCATAACCCCCCCGTGCTGGTGCCTGCGGAGGGCGCACCGCGCTGGCTGGAAGTTCCGCCGGGGTTAATTCTCGGAATCATGGAGGATGCCTCCTATGACACGAGCCTCATGACCCTGAAGCCTGGAGAGACGCTGCTCCTTTATACGGACGGCATTACCGAAGCCATGAACGAAGAAAAACAATTGTTTTCCGATGCGGCGCTCCTCGAAACGGTAAGTTCCTGCCAGAGTTCGACACTGGAGGAGTTGATCTCTTCCGTCCTGACATCCGTCAGGCATTTTGTCGGCCAGGAGCCGCAATCGGACGATATTACGATCCTGGCGCTCCGCTACCGAGGTCGGCCATGATGAGGACAAGCATTTTATTTTCCGCTCTTCTTCTGCTGACCATCCTGGGTTTGTCCGTTACAGGCTGCTCCGATCGTGGGGAACCCGTTCGAATCGGCGTCATAGCGGAGCTCACCGGTGATATGTCGGCAGTCGGGGCATCCTGCCGCAAGGCCGCCCAGATGGCGGCTGATGAAATCAATGAAGGCGGGGGTCTCTTGATCAATAAAAAGAGGCATCCCGTAGAACTGATTCTGGAGGATAACGGCGGCAGAGAGGATCTGTCTGAACAGGCCGCCGTTAACCTGATCCGCAAGCACTATGTGGTGGCCATCGTCGGACCGAACGCCAGCCGCTATGTGATGCGGGCGGGAGCCGTTGCCGAGAAGAATGAAACGTTGCTGATTTCACCCTGGTCCACATCTCCCTGGTCCACGCTTGACGAGACGTCGGGAAAACCGAAGAAATTCGTCTTTCGGGCCTGCTACAACGATTTGTTTCAAGGCCGTGTCCTTGCGGAATTTACTCTTGAAACACTGCGGCTGAAAAAAGGGGCTGTGCTTTACGAAAGCGGCAAATCGGTCATTGCCCATTTCTTTCGGGATGCCTTTGAAAAGAGCGGGGGGAAGGTGGTGGCCTTTGAAACTTACAAAATCGGCGATACGGCCCTTGCGGATCAGTTGAAAAGAATCAAGGCGGCTCGTCCAGAGATCGTTTTCCTCCCCAACTATTATTGGGAAATACCTCTTCAAATCCATCTTGCAAAAAAAATTGGCCTGACGGCCTCCTTTCTCGGCAGTGACTCCTGGGGAAATTATGAGCTGCTGGAGAAATGCGGCTATGACTGCGAATCCTGTTATTTCAGCGGCCACTATGCGTTGGATGCTTCGACCGCTGCAGCAAAACAGTTTATCAACAATTACCAAGCACGGTACAACCAGATTCCCGATGATGTGGCCGCTTTGACCTACGATGCCCTTGGGTTGCTTTGGGAGGGGTTGAAGACTGCCGGAACAGTGGACCGGAAAAAACTCCGCAATGCCGTGGCAAAAATGACGCACTACGAAGGTGTCACGGGGACGATGAAGTTCAGGGAAGGTTCCGGAGATCCCATCAAGAGCGCCGTCATCCTCCAGATTAAGGACGGCCTGTTTGTCTGGATGATGAACGTCAAACCCTGAAGATGTTATTCTGTTTTATAAGCAGGAACAGAAGGAGTATTTTCCCATGCGTGGTATGCGGACCCCTGCCAGGCAATGGCCATAGATGATTGAGATACACACCTGTAAAGTCCTTAAAAAATGAATGTGACCTTTTGACCGTTCTTTCTGTGGAGGAGAAATTATTATGGACCAGGATTTTCACTACTTTGCCACGTATACCGCTGCAAGGATTGTCGGCTTCGACTACGATGAAGCTGCAATATTAGCACGGGCCGCCAATTACGTTGACTTTTTCTCTGAATCCAGATTTCGAGGGTATTGGGTATTTAAAAAAGAGGGACGAGAAATCGCAACCGTGAACTATCCTAGATACACTTTTCAGGCTAATCTTACAGGCAATGCTGTGGGAGCTGAAGGCTTGTGGGCGGCCTTTCACTTTCTTCCCGGAAATTACAAAGTGGATGGGCAGCATGCCATGCAATTGCCGCCAAACCTTGTAAAACAGATGTCACAAGGCACATTTACCATGCGTGACCAGACAAGTGGGGACGATGTGTCCAGCCAGTGGCGTCTCACGCGTCCACTTGGCGCCTTGTCGCGGGCCATTGTTACCGACCTGCATCTGCTTGCCAAGGACGGGGTAAGGGAAATTCTGGAATACGGCCCTGGCTTGAAAGACTTCATCGCGAAAGAAAAAGATCACGATACCGAGAAACGCTTTTTAAATATTCTAACCGGACTGAGGTCGCACGTTATTGCAGATACCTGGGCACACCAGGATTTTACAGGCG
>Ga0123333_10004408_pt1 | contig 13209 bp, 10 predicted proteins | sample BioC12SIPDNA_3_FD_89957 | JGI IMG/M metagenome (GOLD analysis project Ga0123333, IMG submission 89957) | Anaerobic biogas reactor microbial communites from Washington, USA - Biogas_R2_B C12 SIP DNA | ecosystem: Engineered > Bioreactor > Anaerobic > Unclassified | place: Washington, USA...
CCGACTACGCCGCCGGGCCCGCAGGCCGCGGCGCAGGGCCCCGCCGGCGAGCCAGCAGTAGCTCCCTGGCCACCTGCCGGTCGTCGAAGGGGATCGTCTGGGTGGCGAATTCCTGGCCGGATTCGTGGCCTTTGCCCAAGATCATGACCACGTCGCCGTCCCTCGCCCGGTCGAAGGCCTCAGCGATGGCAAGGCGCCGGTCGGATTGCACCACGGCCGCCGTCGGACGCTCCAAGCCGCCCACTATCTCCGCGATGATTGCCAGAGGGTCTTCGCTGCGGGGATTGTCCGAGGTGACCACCACCAGGTCGGCCGCGCTCTCCGCCTCCCGACCCATGAGCGGCCGCTTGGTCCTGTCGCGGTCGCCTCCACATCCGACCACCGCTATCACCTTCCCGCGGGTGATGCCGCGGGCGGTCCGCAGGACGTTCCGCACAGAGTCGGGGGTATGCGCGTAGTCCACCAGCACTAGGAAAGCCTGTCCGGCGTCCACCGACTCCATGCGCCCAGGCACACCCCGGAAGCCGCGCAGGCCGGCAAGCATCCCGTCGAGGTCCAGGCCGAGCCCCAGGCCGATGCCGAGGGCGGTGAGCATGTTGGCCACGTTGAACGCCCCCACGAGCGGGGTGACGACCGCGAACCGCCGCTCGGCGCCGGGGTCTCGGACGGCGCCCCCGCCTGCGCGCATCAGCGCCGTGCCTCTCACCGCCAGGGTGCCCCTGGTCCCGGCGGCATCCATCTGGTAGTCGCTCATCTCCAGATCCGCCGGACCCCAATCCGATGTCTCCGGCAGACTGGAGAAGGCTATGACGTGCCCCCTCGGGCACCGAGAGGCCAACTCACGTCCGTGCGGATCGTCGATGTTGATGACCGCGACGATGCGGCCGGATGAGAAGTCCGCTTCCAAGAACAGCCTGCTCTTAGCCGCGAAGTAGTCCTCCAGCGTCTTGTGGTAGTCGAGGTGGTCCTGAGTCAGATTGGTGAAAGCGATGGCACGGAAGGCGACATCGGCGGCGCGCCCCAGGTCGAGCGCGTGAGATGAGACCTCCATCACGACCGCGAGATCGCCCGCATCCACCATGAGCGCCAGATCGCGCTGGATGTCGAGGGCCTCCGGGGTCGTCCGGCCCGCGGGGAGCGTCCGGCCCCCTATCCGCCGTTCGACTGTGCCCATGAGTCCGGATCTCAGGCCCGCGTGGTCGAGCAGATGGGCGGCCAGAAAGGCCGATGTGGTCTTGCCGTTGGTCCCGGTGATGCCGGCCGTGAGCAAACGTTTGCTGGGGTGCCCATAGAAGGTGGCGCCCACCGACCCCATGGCCGCTCGCACCGAGGGAACCACAACCTGGACCACCGGCAGGTCCAAGGCGCGCTCCACACAGAGAGCAACCGCACCCCGGGCCACCGCGTCGGGAGCGTAGTCATGCCCATCGCGCACGAACCCCGGCACGCAGAAGAACAGGCTGCCCGGACCCGCCTGATCGCTGCGGTAGCTGAGTGAGGTGATGTCGACGTCACCGGCGCCCGCCAGGCGCCAGCCCTCGACACCGGCGAAGAGATCACAGAGTCTCACAGGGGAGGATTCTATCATCAGGCCGCTCTCCGGATTCGGAGGCTTCCAGGGCCTGGTGTCAGACCGGCGCTTCGCACTCATCGGGTCTCGGGGCCCGGCATCAGGCGGGTACTTCGCGCTACTCATCGGGTCTCGGGGCCCGGCGGCCATGACGGCTGTCCTGTCTACTCGGCGGGCGTGGGCGGGATGCCCAGAGCCCTCAGCGAGAACGCCGCGATATCCGCGAACGCCGGCGCCGCCACATATGCCCCCAAGTGTTGAGTCGCGGGATCGTCCACCGTCACAAGAATGACCAAACGCGGATCGTCGGCCGGCACCATCCCGACGAAGGAGGCCACCACGTGGTCCTGGTAGTAGCCCCCGCCCTCCTTGACCTTCTGTGCCGTCCCCGTCTTGCCTGCCACCTTGTAGCCGGCCACCCGGGCCAGCTTGCCGGTGCCGTCGTCCACCGTGACCGTCAGCATCTGGCGCAGTTGCGCGGCGACGTCTTCGCTCACCACCCGCCGGCTCCACGGCTCGGCGTGCTCCTTGGCGAGGTGCGGCTGAATGAGGACGCCGTCGTTGGCGATGGCGGCATAAGCGGCGGCCAGTTGAAGAGGCGAGACGGCCACACCGTGGCCTATGGGGACGTTGGCGATCGTGGTACCCGACCACTTCTCCGGCGGAAGCATCTGCCCGCCGGTCTCGCCGGGGAAGTCGACATCGAGCTTCTCGGTGAAGCCGAACTTGCGGATCATCTCCACCAACCGGGCCTTCCCCACCTCCAGCCCGAGCTTGACTGTGCCCACATTGGACGACTGGGCGAGTATCTCGGTCACGGTGAGATCGCGCATCTCCGGGACCCCCTCTTCGTGGGCTTCGTGGATGGTCACGTCGTAGACCGTGATGTCCTTGCCCAAACGGAAGCTGGTCTCCGGCGTGACTAGACCGGCCTCGAGAGCCGCGGCCGTGGTCACCATCTTGAAGGTCGAGCCGGGCTCGTACTGGTCGGTCACCGCCATGTTGCGGCGGTCGCTCTCGCCTATGTCGCTGGAGGCGTAACCGTTGGCGTCGAAGACGGGAGTGTTGGCCATGGCGATGATCTCCCCCGTGCTGGGATCGAGGACCACGGCGCAGGCCTTGACGGCCTGGAACTCCTCCACGACGTCGGTGAGGACCTTCTCCGTCTCATACTGGACGTCGGCGTCTATCGTGAGAGCCACATCGGTGCCCGGCTGCGCCTCTTCCACCGAGACCGTGGAAAGGCGGTTGCCCGCGAGATCACTGATGACCTGCTGCTCGCCGGGCGTGCCTGACAGCAGATCTTCATACTGCAGCTCCAGCCCGGCCAGCCCCGCGTAGTCGTCGCCTCCCACCAAGCCCAGCAGCTGCGGAGCCAGCGCCCCTTTTGGATAGACTCGTTTCACCTCCGGGCACACCCCGACGCCGGCCACATCATGCTCCTCGATCAAGGCCTGTACCTGCTTGCCCACCGACTGTTCCACCCGACGGGCGAGGTATCTGAAGCCGGAATCCGCGCTCAGCTTCTCTACCAGATCCTCCTCCGGCACTTCGAGCACCGGGGCCAGCATCTGGGCCAGCTCCGCCGCCTTGTCCACCTGGCGCGGGTTGGCGTAGACGGACGCCATGGTCTGCGACACGGCCAGCGCTTGCCCGTCGCGGTCGTAGATGGTGCCCCGCGGCGCCTCCAAGGCGATGGACCGCAAGGACTGGCCCTCGCCCTTCTCCTGCAGAGCCGGAGCGGCGATCACCTGCACGTAGAAAGTCCGGCCGAAGAGGACGACCAAGAACACGATGGCGAGGCCCATGAACAGCGCCAGACGCTTGTTCGTCCGGCTCATGGTCACCTGCCGGTGGTGGAAGGCTCACCTTCCGGAGCTGCAGTCTCGACCCCGGCTTCCACGTAGTACACGGAGACCGCCGGTCCCAGGCCGAGCCGGTTCGCCTGTTCGGCGACCCTCTCGGGGGACGACAGCGCGGAGATCTGAGCGGACAGGGCCGAGTTGGCCGCGGCCAACTCCTTCTGCTGGGATTCCAGCTGACCGATGGTGGATTCGACACCCGTCGAGGCCGAGTGGATCAGCATCGGAGCGATGATGCACGCCGCCAGGAGGGCAGCGGTCATCACCAAAGCCATCGCGATGAGGCCCCAGCGGGGCTGCCGCCGGGTGACCACCCGCAGTTCGGGGAGCGGCCTGGGGGCGGCGACGGTCTCCCGCGTCGGCTGCGGCACGCGGGCGGTGGCTTCGCGGCCGTAGTAGCGGGAGGCATCCACACGGGCGGTCACCGGCGTCCGGCCGGTCGCCTGCGTGCGCGCGGCGGCCCGCGTCTCAGTGGCTCCCCGGGTTCCGCTCCGCCGGGCGACCGAAGAGGCGCTCACGCTCTCCTCCCAGTCGGCCATCCAGGCCAGCCGCGCGATGCTGGTCATCACAGCCTCCTCAGGGCGCGCAGCTTGGCCGAGCTGGAACGCGGATTGGCTTCCAGCTCCCGCACGCCGGGAGTGACGGCCTTCGACGTCATGAGCTCCCCGGTCGCCTTGCCCCCGCACACGCACACCGGGAACTCCGGCGGGCAGGTGCACGCCCGTGCCTTGCCCGCGAAGAATTCCTTGACCATGCGGTCTTCCAGCGAATGGAAGCTGATGACCGCCATGACACCCCCCGGCTCCAGGAGCTCGAAGGCCTCAGGCAGAGCCCTGCGCAGGCTGTTGAGCTCGTCGTTGACCTCGATGCGGAGGGCCTGGAAGACCCGCCGGGCCGGGTTGCCGGCGCCGAAACGGGCCGGCGTAGGGATGGCGCCCTTTATGGTGTCCACCAACTCGGCCGTGCGGGTGAAGGGGTTCTGCGCCCGCCGGGCCGCGATGGCCCGCGCGATCCGGCCCGAGTAGCGCTCCTCGCCGTAGCTGCCGAACAGGCTGGCCAGCTTCCTCTCCGGCCAGGTGTTCAGGATGTCGGCCGCCGTGATGGGCGACGCCGGGTCCATGCGCATGTCGAGAGGAGCGTCGTAGCTGTAGGAGAAGCCCCGCTCAGGAGTGTCGATCTGCATGCTGCTGACGCCCAGGTCCATGTATATGTGAGTCGCTCGGAAGCCCTCGTCGAGCAGGTCGGCAAGCGTGTCGGCGAAGTCCCCTGAGTAGAAGCGAGACCTACAGCGCAGCCCCGCTTTGAACGAGACGTAGTACTCGTGAGCGACGGGATCCTGGTCGCAGCAGATGAGCGAGCCGTCGGGGCCCAGTTCCGCCGCGACGGCGCCGGCGTGCCCACCCGCACCGAACGTGCAGTCGACCACCTGGGAGTCGCTCCCCACGTCGAGCAGGTCGAGTAGTTCTTGCGTCAGCACCGGAACATGAGCCATGGCCATCTCCGTCACGAATGAGGCCGCCTCGCTAGCCATTCCCGCCCCTCTTCGACGCTTCCAGAGCCTCGTAGGTCTCGGGATCCCAGATCTCCAGGTGAGTACGGTTGCCGATGATCTTGATCTTTCCCGAGAGCCCCAACTCCTTGACCCTCGGCGCCGGAACCAGGACCCGCCCCAGCCGGTCGGGATCTACGTCGACCTGGGTCTTGTAGATCAAGCGGGTCTTCCACCTGTCCTCCGGACTGCCGAACTCGTCCAGCGGCTCGAGGTACTTGGCGTCGAACTCCCTCCACGCCTCCGGGTGGTAGACACGGATACAGGGCTCGTCTTCGAACAGGCGAACAAGGACGGCGCCGTGTTGGAAGTAGTCGCGATACCGCGCAGGAAGAGTGACTCGACCCTTGGGGTCGAGGGTGTGGTCGTACTCCCCTGACAGCAATACCTGTTGCATGGACCCCACAATAGCCCAAATTATTCCACTACGCAACCCTTTTCTTCCATTTCAACCCACCCTTGTCCTTCCTACGCGTCTCAGACAGCGCATTTCGGAGGTTCGGGGGGTCCGAGCAACGTCACGGCTCTAGTGGCCCATGTGTGCATTGCTTCATGCGTCCATAGAAGAATGCAGCGTATGTTGCATAATTCGCACGGCGTTGAGTAATTAGGAAGACGCGTTCAGGGCGTCCGTTTGGTCCGGGAATGGATGCGATCGCACCAATCGGCCGGCCGGACGTGGCGAGCGGACAGCCGCCGCCTGCCCGCCGGCGCGGTTGTCTTGAGCGAAGAGTCCTTACCGGGGAAAACGAGAGTGCGGGCGCTCTGGACTTGGGCCTAGGTAACAATCACTGGAACTGCGCGCACGATCACGCGGACATAGCAGACCAACACCGGCCCCGACATCCCTGCTCCGAGGATCGGGGACAGCCCCTTCCACCGCTCTCGCTTGAGCCCGATCGCGCCAAGCACGAGGCCCGCGAGCGCCATGACTGAGGCTGCACACGCGATCGCACCAAGAACTGTGAGGATGCGCTCGTTCGGCTCAACTGTCGCTGCCGATGTCGAACTGATCCACTGGTGAAGTGAGTGAGGTTGACCTCGACGTCCTTTGCCTTCCCACAGTCAGAGTCCAGGGCTGGCTGCCGATAGTAGTTGGCTTCCCTCTAAATGCGAAAGGCAAGAAGGGTGCCGCAGAACCCAGCCAGTATTGCCCCCGCGGTGACAAGCGAGGAGTAGAGACCCGCGGGACCGATTCCCACGACTCCCGCCCAGACACATTGTGGTGCCGACCGCACAGGTTCATTCCAGTGTTCACGCCCCGCCATGTCTATTGGCTGCGGCGTCAATCCGGGTGCGCCCAGGGGCTACACCTTCTTCAGTGGCGCGTACTCCAGGAGAAGCCGCTTCTGTTCGCCTAGCCCCGGGAAGAAGACACGCACGACGCCACCGGGCTCCACCCCCAGGACCATCCCCTCGCCGAACTTGGCGTGGATCACTTTGTCGCCGGTGGCGAGGCCGGAGACCGCCGGCGCGGCCGCCCGCCCCGAGCCGGGGGCCGCGCGGCCTTGACCGGGAGCGCCCGCGGCGCCGGGCCGCCTGCCGGCTTGGCCCGCATAGGGGCCGCGGGGCGCCCGCCCCGCCCAGGACGTGCCTCCCCGGTACTCCACCAGCTTGGCCGGTATCTCCCCCAGGAAGCGGCTGGGCACTTTGTAGCCGGCGCCGCCGTGGAGGGTCCGCGACCGGGCGTGTGAGAGATACAGGCGGTCTCTGGTCCGCGTGATCCCCACGTAGCAGAGGCGCCGTTCTTCCTCTAGACGCTGCTCGTCCAACGAGCGCGAGTGTGGGAAGAGCCCCTCCTCCATCCCCGTGATGAAGACCACCGGGAACTCCAGACCCTTCGCATTGTGAAGCGTCATGAGCGTGATGACCGGCTGCCCCTCCTCTAGGCTGTCGAGGTCGGCGTAGAGGCTTATCTCCTGCAGGAAGTCGGTCAGGGTGCCCCCTGGGTTCATGCGATCGAACTCGGCGGCCACGCTCACGAACTCCTCCAGGTTCTCGACGCGACCCTCCGCCTCCAGGGTCCTCTCCGCTTTCAGCGCTTGAAGCAGTCCGCTCTCCTCGAGGACCCGGCGCACCACCTCAGCCACAGGGACCCGTTTGTCGGTCTTGCCGGCCGCGGTCCCCATCACGGCCTCGTCGGAGGCCTCCGGCGGTTGGGCGGCCTCCGCTCCGGTGACCTTCGCCTCCGCGGCGACCTCCGCCTCTTCGGCGGCTCCAGCCACACCTGCCACCTCGGCCCAGCACACGAAGCCCTCCCCCAGCCGCACGCAGGCCGCGGCGGCCCCCGAGGTCAGACCCGGCACCTCCGCCGCCTGCACCAAGGTCTCCCGCAGGGGTATCCCCTGTTCCCGGGAGTAGCCCTGCAGCCGACCGACGGCGATATCTCCCAGCCCCCGTCTCGGGGTGTTGATGACGCGCAGCAGCGACAGGTCATCTGTCTCGTTGACCATCACGCGCAGGTAGGCGAGCAGGTCCTTGATCTCGGCGCGCTGGTAGAACTTGGTGCCGCCGATCACGCGGTAGCCGATGCCCTGGCGCACCAGCATGTCCTCGAGCACCCGCGATTGGGCGTTGACCCGGTAGAAGACGGCCACGTCGGAGGCGGGCCGCTCCCGGAGCGTCTTCACGATCTCCTCGCAGACCAGCCGGGCCTCTTCGTGCTCGTCGCGACACTCGAGCACCACCACCTGGTCCCCGGTGCCCCGCTCGCTCCAGAGGTTCTTGGGCTTGCGGCCTCGGTTATGGGAGACGAGGGCGTTCGCCACGTCAAGGATGGTGGTGGTGGAACGGTAGTTCTGCTCCAGCTTGACCACCGTAGTGTCGGGGAAGTCCTCCTCGAAGTTGAGGATGTTGCGGATGTCGGCCCCGCGCCAGGAGTACACCGATTGGTCGTCGTCGCCGACCACGGTCACCTGGCGGTGCTCCTCGGTCAGCAGCTTCACCAGCACGTACTGGGCCCGGTTGGTGTCCTGGTACTCGTCCACGAGCACGTGGCGGAACTGGCTTCGGTAGTACTCAAGCCGCTCCGGGAAGAGCTGCAGCACGTCGACCATGCGCATAAGCAGGTCGTCGAAGTCGAGGGCGTTCTGCTCCAGCAGCCGAGCTTGGTAGCGTTTGTAGACTTGGGCGGCCACGTCCCAGTACCCGGAGGCTCCATCGTCGGCGGGGGTCCCGCCGGCCCATGGGTCGTGACTACCCAGGTCGTGGTCGCCGGCCGACCGTTGCCTGGCGAAATCATCCACGTCGACGAGCCTGCTCTTGGCGTCGGAGATGAGGTTCTGGACCCCCTTGGGAGGGAAGCGCTTGATGTCGAGACGCAGATCCTCCAGGCAGTGTTTGATGAGCCGGGTGGAGTCGTCCTCATCGTAGATGGTGAAGTTGGTGCGATAGCCGAGCAGAGGAGCATCGGCGCGCAGCATGCGGGCGCAGGCGGAGTGGAACGTGGAGACCCACATCCACCCGGAAACGGGGCCCAGAAGGCCCGCCACCCGTTCCCGCATCTCACCGGCCGCTTTGTTGGTGAAGGTGATGGCCAGAGTCTGGTGCGGCCGCACCTGCCCGCTTTCGATGAGGTGGGCCAGGCGGTAGGTCAGCACCCTGGTCTTGCCGGAACCGGCGCCGGCCAGAACGAGCAGGGGACCCCCTGAGTGGAAGACGGCCTCGCGCTGCCTGTCGTTGAGGTCTTGGGCCAGCCGCGAGCCGGCCGGGTCAGGAGTCCGGCGAGCCATCTAGCAGGAAGATATCACAGGCCGCGTCTGAAGCCGGAGGTGGCTGCCGCTGACTCTGGTCCGCGCCCGGGACCCGGGGCACTCCGGCCTCACCGGCTGCGTCACGGAGCCGTTCGATCTCGTTCTCGAGCTGTACCACCCGGCGCACCAGGCACTTCATCGCCTCGGCCACCGGGTCGGGCAGATGGGTGTAGTCGATGTCGGGGATGCCGACCTTCGCCCCCTCGCTGATGACGGGACGCCCGGGATTGCCCACCACGGTGGAGTTGTCGGGGACGTCGTGTATCACGACGCTGCCGGCCCCCACCCTCACGTTGTCGCCCACTTCTATCGAGCCCAGGAGCAGCGACCCCGCGCCGATCACCACGTTGTCGCCCACTGTGGGGTGGCGCTTGCCCGTCTCCTTGCCCGTGCCTCCCAAGGTCACGCCCTGATAGACAGTGACGTTCTCCCCCACTTCGGCCGTCTCGCCGATGACCACGCCCGCCCCATGGTCGATGAAGAATCCGTCGCCCAGCGTCGCCCCCGGGTGGATCTCGACGCCGGTGGCCAACCGCGCAGCCTGGGAGATGAGCCGCGGGACACAGGGCACGTCGCGCTTCCAGAGAGCGTGAGCCAGGCGGTGCAGCCACAGGGCATGCAACCCCGGATAGCAGACCAGGATTTCGAATAGGTTGCGCGCCGCGGGGTCCCGCTGTCTGACCGCCTGCACGTCGCTCGCGAGGAGTCCGATCATGCGTGCCACGATGTCGCCGAGGCGCGTCAGGTTGCCGGCAGCGCCGGGAGTAGCGGTGCTGGGAGCAGCGGTGCCGGGCGTGGCAGCCGCGCCGGGAGCAGCAGCCGCGTCCACCGCGCCGGTCTGCCCCGCCTCTTCGATCTGCCCGTTCAGCCCGTTCATGCCTTCTCCTCCGGCGCGGCGTCGGGCTCCGGAGGCGCCGCGGCGCGCCCCAACGCCTCGTTCAAGCTGCCGCTCCTGAAACCCTCCAGGTCCAACGTCACATACATGTAGCCCACCTCGCGCAGGTGCCTAACGATAGCACGCCGCACGGACTCCTCCGCCGCCATGGGGATGTCGTCCGCGCCGACCTCTATCCGAGCCAGCTCGCCGTGGTGCCGCACGCGGCAGGTGGTCAGGCCAAGCCCTCTGAGACAGCGTTCCCCCTCGGCCACCATGCGGAGCTTGGCCGCGGTCAGCGGCTCACCGTAGGGGAATCGGGAGGCCAGGCAGGGAGAAGCCGGCCGGTCCCACTCGGGCAGCCCGAGCTCCCGCGCCAGAGCGCGGACCTCGGCCTTCCCCATGCCCGCTTCGGCCAGGGGGCTGCGTACGCCCAGATCCGCCGCCGCCCGGCTTCCGGGGCGGTAATCGGCCTCGTCATCCCGGTTGCCGCCGTCCACGACGGTCTTCATGCCCTCAGCCCGTGCGATCTCCACCAACTTGGCGTACATGTATCTCTTGCACAGGTAGCAGCGGTCCTGAGGGTTGGCGCTGAAGCCGGGGATCGCAAGCTCCTTCGTGGTGACGACCAGGTGGCGGGCGCCCAGCCGCGCGGCCGCTTCGCGGGCCGCGGCCGACTCCTCGTCGGTGTGTACGTCACCGCGAGCGGTCACCGCGAGCACCTGCGCGGCGCCGAGCTCGTCCAGCGCAACTTTCAGGACCACCGTGGAATCCACACCCCCCGAGAAGGCCACCAGCACCGGTCCCCACTCCCGGAGAAGACCGCGCAGTCTCGCAGTACGGGCCGAGCTCCGAGCGTCGTCGAGGGCGCCTGCGACGGCCCCATTCGTGGTCCCGCCATCGCCGCCTACGGCGCCTGGAACGGCGCCCGCTGCTGCACCCGGTCCCGCGCCCCTCGCCGCGTCGCCCAGCGGCCCGCTCATGAGAGTTCTGCCGCTCGCCCGCCTCCGCAGCACCGGCAGCCGGGGTCCCGCGGCACGTCCAGCTTCTCGAAGCTCGGTCCCCACACGTCGACCACAAGCAGGGCACGGCTCCGAGCCGCCGGAGCCACGACCAGTTTGATGGCCTCCGTAGCCTCCACGCTCCCGATCACGGCCACCACCGTGCTCAGCACTCCGGCCACATCGGCGGTGGGAGACTGCTCCCGAGGAGGCACGTCGCGGACGAGGCAGCGCAGGCAAGGTCCCTCGCCGGGGACGATGGTCATGGACATGCCGGCCGTGGTGATCACGCCGCCGTAGACCCAGGGCATCCCCCGGGCGACCGCGTAATCGTTGATGACGAAACGGGTGGGGAAGTTGTCGGTGCCGTCGACGAGGAGATCGAGGTCGTCGGCCAGGCCCGGCAGGTTGCCGGCGTCCACCGCCGTCACCACCGGTTCCACCACCACCTGGCTGTTCACCTTACGCAGATAGGCGGCGGCCGCCTCAGCTTTGTGGAGCCCTCGGGCCACGTCCTCCTCTGTGAAGAGGATCTGCCTTTGCAGGTTGTGCATCTCCGGATAGTCCCTGTCGGCGATGCGCAGCAGCCCCACACCCGCCCGGACCAGGTGGCTCGCTATGACCGAGCCGAGGGCCCCACACCCGATCAGACCGATCCGAGCCGCGGCCAGCTTCTCCTGGCCGGCGCGGCCGATCTGCGGCAGCAGCATCTGCCGGCTGTATCGTTCGAAGCCGCCTTCGGATGCCATGAGTCTGACCTCCTCCTACCCGGCCGGCTCGGTGGTCGTCGTGGGCGGAACGTAGTCCTTGCCCAGCACCACGATCATGTGGCCCTGCTCCAGAGTGGCGTCCTCGGACACGGTGCCCACGCCCAAGAAGCTCCGCACCCGGCGCGCCTCAGCCGCCGCGTCGGGAGAGGCGCTGATGCGCGTCTGCTTGACGTCGGGGAAGCCTTGGGCGTTGCCGACCGGCAGCATCGTGTAGCCCATGGTCTGTAGCAGCTCGACCGTCTGCTCCGCGATGCCCACCACACCCGAGCCGTTCTGCACCTGGACCGTGAACTCCATGTCGTCCCAGGTGCCGTCAAGGAGAGCCTTCGCATGCTTGACATCCGGCTCGAGATAGCGGCCTCCGGTGCTCTCCACCAGTCGGCCGCTGAGTTCGGCGGCGGTCCACTCACCGCCAGCCAGAGACGCAGCCATCTCGGCCACGGCCTCGCGCAGGCCGGAGGAGTCGCCGTCCAGGGGCAGCCCGTCCCAAAGCTCCCTGGCTCCCGGTCCTTCTCGTCCCAACGAGGCCAGCACGGCGCGGGCCACCTGCTCGTTCTCGCTCCCGTCTGACGTGAGAGTCTCAGGCGGCATGTCCTCCACCCCGGCCGTCGCCAGCGCCCCTCGCAGCTTGGGCCAAGAGACCGAGGCCGTAGCGGGGGCCGCCACCCCCAAGGCGTCGCCCACCACCACGCCCAGCTCTCCGTCCTTCCCGGCCCCGCAGAGCTCCACCAGGGTCTTGAACCCCTCGGAAGGGGTGTTGAACAACGTGAGCCCAGGCATGGCGAGAACGAGCCCCCCGCCCTCACGGGCCTGTAGGAGCAGCACCAACAGCACATCTTCCTGGTCTTCCACGACGAGCAGTCCCCCTGGATAGACCTTCGCCGGGGTCAGAGTCGTGGTCGGCCGTGTTTCGGCCTCGGGGCCCCCGAGCAGGGTGAGCAGCGCCACTACCAGGGCGATCACCACCAGCACCGGGGCGACCACCAGCCACAGCTTGGCATGGGACCTGCGCCGCCGCTCCGCGCGCCGGTAGGTGCGCCTCTCCGACCTCGAGCGGTAGCCCAGAGGATTCGGCGGCGGCGCCGGGCCGTCGGTCTTAGCCAGAGCCTGGTAGAGCTCGAGCTCTTCGGGGGTGGGAGCCGTCTTGGGATCCAGTGGAGCGCCGGTCTTGGGGTTTGTGGAGCGGTCGCTCCTCCGCGCCCTGCGACTATCCGGGGCCCGCTCGTCACTCACGACCGGCACCTCTCGCGACCCGTCGCCTGCGGTCCGCCCGCCTTGTAGTAGCCGGACTTGTCAATCAGCTCGGCCACCGGGTCCGGGACCAGATACCGCACCGTCTTGCCGGCGGCCAGCCGCTCCCTGATCATGCTGGACGAGATCGCCAGCGCCGGCACCTCCATGGTCTTGACCCTGGCCTCGGGCACCAGGCCCACCGTCTTCGAGCGGAGTTCCTCGAGGAGCCCGGAGAGACGGGACAGATCGTAGCCGGGCCGGGTCGCCGCGATGAAGGCCGACAGCTCCAGCACCCGGGCGGGATCCTTCCAGGTGAGGATCTCCAGCACCGCGTCGGCCCCCGTGATGAAGAACATCTCAGTCCCCTGCGGGACGATGCCTGCCAGGTGCTCCAGCGTGTCGACCGTGTAGCTCACCTGGTCGCGGTCTATCTCGAAGCGCGAGACGGAGAAGCAGGGATTGCCGGCGGTCGCGGTGGCCACCAGCAGATATCTGAACTCCGGCGGCGCACCGTGCCTGCTCTTGTGAGGAGCGTCGCCGGCCGGCATGAAGAGCACCTGGTCCAGGTCGAACTGTGCCAAGGCCTCCTGCGCGGTCA
>Ga0123333_10004409_pt1 | contig 13207 bp, 9 predicted proteins | sample BioC12SIPDNA_3_FD_89957 | JGI IMG/M metagenome (GOLD analysis project Ga0123333, IMG submission 89957) | Anaerobic biogas reactor microbial communites from Washington, USA - Biogas_R2_B C12 SIP DNA | ecosystem: Engineered > Bioreactor > Anaerobic > Unclassified | place: Washington, USA...
CAACTGCCCTTTGTATGGAAGGCACTGGAATTCTCTCCCGACTCCACTATTGTCGGACATTATCGGCCGCTGTCAAGTGCGCGGCGCAAAAAGGATCGCGGGGATTCCCGGCGCGCCCCATCCCGGGGGCTGCGGGACCCGAATTATTGTCCGTCCGGGCCTGTGCGCGGCGGATCCCGGGTGTTAGAATAATACATTTTGGGAGAAGCGATGCTGCAGATCAAGGGACTGGGGAAAGCATTCCGCGGCGAATGGCTTTTCCGATCGCTCGATATCCAGATCAACGACCGGGACAGAATCGGTCTTGTCGGGGACAACGGGACCGGGAAGTCCACGTTTATGAAAATCGTCTCGGGCCTCCTCCCCCCGGACGAAGGCGAGACCATCGGCGCCCGCAGCCTGACGTCCGGGTACCTGCCCCAGGACGGGCTCTTCGCGCGCGGGAGAACGCTGCTGGAAGAGGCTCTTTCCGTTTTTGAATCCCTGAAGTCTCTGGAGACGGAGATCGGCCGGCTCGAACACGAACTGGCCGACAGGGAGCATTCGGAAACGGAATACGAGAAGAAGCTGCGGCGCTACTCCACGATCACCCAGCAATTCCATCTGCAGGAGGGCTACGCGATCGAAGCGAGGGCGGGCGGCGTTCTCCAGGGCCTGGGGTTCACCCGCGACGATCTGGGGCGCCGCTGCGAGGAGTTCAGCGGGGGATGGCAGATGCGCCTGGCTCTCGCCAAGCTGCTGCTGCAGAAACCGAGCCTGCTTCTTCTGGACGAACCGACCAACCACCTGGACCTGGAAGCGCGCAACTGGCTCGAAGAGTACCTCAGTGCCTACCCGCATGCCCTGGTGCTCGTATCCCACGACCGCTACTTTCTGGATGCGTGCACGGAACGGATCATGGAGATCCGGAACCGTTCGGTCCATTTGTACAGGGGCAATTATTCGGATTTCCTGCGCCAGCGCCAGGAGCGGCTCGCCCAGCTCGAGGCCGCCTATGAGGCGCAGCAGAAGGAGATTGCGCGGATCAAGGCGTTTGCCGACAAATTCCGCTACAAGGCCACCAAGGCTTCCCAGGTTCAGAGCCGCTTGAAGGACCTGGAGCGCATGGAGCGTATCGAACTGCCGCCGGAGACGAAACCGATCCGCATCCGGTTCCCCGAGGGGCCGCGGACGGGGCGGACCGTCCTCGAATTGTCCGGCGTCTCTGCCGGGTACGGCGGGACTCCCGTGTTTGAACGTCTCGATTGGAAACTGGAAAAGGGAGAGCGCATCGCCCTGGTCGGCCCGAACGGGGCGGGGAAGTCCACATTGATGAAGCTCCTTGCGGGCAGGCTGCCCCTGACCGCAGGGGAGCGCACGGTGGGGCACAATGTCGTCGTCTCCTATTTTTCCCAGGACCAGGACGACCTTTTGTCCTCCGCCTGCACGGTCTGGGACGAAGTCTACTCGGTTGCGCCGAACCACATCGTCCCCCAGCTCCGCACATTGCTCGGGTGCTTCCTGTTTTCGGGGGACGCCATAGAGAAGCCCGTATCGGTGCTGAGCGGCGGTGAGCGGAGCCGTCTGGTGCTGTGCCGCCTTCTGCTCTCTCCCGCCAACTGCCTGCTGCTGGACGAGCCGACGAACCACCTCGATATCCGGTCGAAGGATATCCTGATGGACGCCCTGCGGCAGTACCAGGGGACGATTGTCTTCGTCAGCCACGACCGGTACTTCCTCGACGGCCTGGCAACCGGAGTTCTGGAAATCGGGAACCGCACGGCCGTGTCCTATCTGGGTAACTACGAGGACTACCTGCAGAAGAAAGCCGCCCGGGCGCCGCAAGACGGGGACAAGCACGGCGCGGAAGGCGTCGCCGGGCCGGCACCGGGCTCCGGGGACGGCGCCGCGACGCGGGGCAACGGGAAGAGGAAGGTCAACCCCATCAGGATTCGGCAGATGCGGGAAAGGGTGGTGACGCTCGAAGACGAGATCCATCTGCATGAAACCAGAATCGCCGTTCTCAGCCGGATGCTCGCGTCCGAAGAGCTCTATCGCGACCAGCAGCTCTTCCGAACCACCATAGGGGAGCACGACGCGCTGCAGGACCAACTGGTCCGGCTTATGAAACAGTGGGAGACCCTGCAGTCGGAACTCGACGCCTTGTGATCGAGGACTGACCGTACACGGCCGGGGACGGATCGGGTCCCGATCCGTCCGGAGAGCGGTCGGCGGCGGGTGCAACCGGGTGCCGTTCCGGGCGGGATGGTTGCCGACTGCGGCGGCTTACCGTTTCCCGCCCGCGAGCATTTTCTGGTGTTCGACCTTGAGGCACCTCGACTGCACGGCCTGGAGCCCGGCTTCGGAGGCTTTTCTGGCGGCCGCGTTGTGGGCCAGGCCGAGCTGCATCCACACAACCTTTGCCTTGATCCGGATCGCTTCGTCGACGATGCCTTCAATGGCGTCGACTTTCCGGAAGATATCCACGATGTCCACCGGCGAGGGGATGGAGGCCAGATCGGGGTAGGAGGTCTCTCCGAGAATCTCCGCCCTGGCGGGGTTTACCGGGATGATGGTGTAGCCGTGCTCCTTCAGATACGCGGCCACCCTGTAGCTGTCTCTTTCAGGATTGTCCGAAAGGCCGACAACGGCGATGGTCTTGCTGGTCTCCAGGATCTTTCGGATCGCGCCGTCCACGGGATTGGATTCCGGGAATTCGCAGGATTGTTTGTCGCTCATCGGGCCTCCAAACGGTTGGGAATGCCGCGCCGGGGCGCCTCGGGAGCGCCCCGGCGGCTGCGCTTCAGATCTTTTCGATGCCGACGAGCGGCTGCCCTTTTTCCACCGACTCTCCGGCGGCAACCAATGTTTTGACAATACGGCATTTGTAGGGGGCGGTTATTTCATTGAAAAGCTTCATGGCTTCGACGATGCACACCTTGCCGCCCGCCTCCACGATGTCGCCCTCCTTGACGAAGTTCGGCTTTCCGGGACCGGAGGCCAGGTACAGGGTGCCGACGAAAGGGGCGTCGATCGTGGCGGTGTAGGACGCGGCTTCGGGCGCTCTCCCGGGAGGCTCCTGGGATTGTTCGGGCTCCGGTGCGGTCGGGGTCTCCATCCCCGGGGCTTCGGGCGATGCGGCCGCCGGGCAGGGATTCTGCGGGATGTCCGCCGTTGTGGGGCGGCTTCCCGACGGCCGGATCACTATCGTCGCTTGGCCTTTCCGAAGCACCAGTTCCTCCACGGTCAACCCTTCGATCTTCTCGAGCACTTCCCTGGCCACATCGGGGATGTTCTTCGGCAACTGAACCTGCGCAGCCGTCTGGCACGCCGCGGCCGCCGGGCCGTCGCCTGCCGGCTTCGGCGGTTCCTTCGCCTCTTCGTTCCGCATTTTGTCGATCTCGAGATCCGCCGGCGTCGGCGGCCGCTGCTCGGGGGGCAAGGCGCGCCAGGAGAAAAACTGCAGGGCCGGTTCCGGAAGAAGGATGTAGGAAAGGATATCCTCCTCGCGCTCGATATAGTTGGGTTCGATGTTGTCCGCCCCGCCGGGGAGCATCGGGCTCAGTTCATCCGCCGGACGGTGGTCGATCGGTTTTTCATCCCCGAGTATTTTCTTTAAAAATTTGTCGCTGATCGGAACCGGGGACCTTCCGTATCTGCCGCGGACATAGTCTCTGACTTCGTTGGGAACGATCTTGTACCGCTCTCCGGCGAGGACGTTCATCACCGCCTGCGTTCCGACGATCTGGCTGGTGGGCGTGACCAGGGGCGGAAAGCCGAGATCCTCCCGAACGCGGGCGACCTCGTCGAGCACCTCCGGAAGCTTGTCGAGGGCTTTCTGCATTGCCAGCTGGGATTTGAAATTGGAGATCATGCCCCCCGGTATCTGGTGTATGAGGATGCCCGGGTCGATGAAGGGGGACGATCCGGCGCCCTGGCGGCGCGGCGCCAGGTCGTTGAAGTGGCGCGCCACGTGCTCGAGCGCCTCGAGGTCGAGTTCGGCCGAGTAGTCGGTTTCCGAGAAGATCGCGCTCATGGTCTCCACCGGAGGCTGGGAGGAGGAACCGGACATGGATGAAATCGCGCAATCGATCGCGCCCGCGCCCGACCGGACGCCTTCGACGTAGGTGGCTATCGCCATGCCGCTCGACGCGTGGCAGTGGAGCTGGATCGGGATATCGAATTCCGCCATCAATCCCCGTACCAGCCGCTCCGCGCTGATGGGGGACAGGATGCCGGCCATGTCCTTGATGCAGATGGAGTCGATCCCGAGCCCCACCTGCTCCCGGGCGTAGGAGATGTATTTTTCCACCGTGTGGACCTTGGATATCGTGTAGCAGAGAGTGCCCTGCGCGTGCGCCCCGTGTTTTTTCACCGCCCGGATCGCGGCTTCCAGGTTCCTCGTGTCGTTCAGGGCGTCGAATACCCTGAAGATATCGATCCCGTTCTCGCAGGCGAGCGCTACGAACCGGTCGACCACGTCATCGGCGTAATTGCGGTAGCCCACCAGGTTCTGCCCCCGCAGAAGCATCTGTAGCGGGGTGTTTTTCGCCTTGGACTTGATTGACCGGAGTCGCTCCCAGGGGTTTTCCCGCAGGAAACGAAGACAGACGTCGAAGGTGGCCCCGCCCCAGCACTCCAGGGAGTAGTAGCCGACATTGTCGATGACGTCGATGATCCGCAGCATGTCGTCGGTGCGCATCCGGGTCGCCCACAGCGACTGGTGCGCATCCCTGAGGGTGGTGTCGGTGATCCTCAGGGGTATTTTATGCAGCGTGTCTTCAGAGCGGTTGCCCGTAGTAACCTTCATTCTTTTCCCCGTCTCCTATTTGGTGAATTCTCCCATGGCCGCGAATTTTTCGAATCTCCGCGAAATCAGCTTGGGTGCGGACCACGGAGTGAGCTTGCCGAGGTGCTCGAGCAGGGCGTGTTTCACTCCTTGGGCCGTCGCGACGTAATCGGTGTGCGCCCCCCCCATGGGCTCCGGAATGATCTCGTCGATAACCCCGAGCTCGAGCAGGGATTGAGCCGTGATTTTCATTGCCTCGGCCGCCTGCGCGTTGAAGGAGGCGTCCCTCCAGAGGATGGAGGCGCACCCCTCGGGCGATATGACCGAGTAGATGGCGTGGGAGAGCATCAGCAGGATGTCGCCTACCCCTATCCCGAGGGCCCCGCCGCTTCCCCCTTCCCCGGTGACAACCGAGAGGATCGGCACCTCGATGCGCGCCATTTCGGTGATGTTGCGCGCGATGGCCTCGGCCTGGCCGCGCTCCTCGGCGTCGAGCCCGGGATAGGCGCCCATCGTATCGATGAACGTGATGACCGGGACCCTGAACGTTTCAGCCAGGTGCATCAGGCGCAGCGCCTTGCGGTACCCCTCGGGACGCGCCATGCCGAAATTCCTTTCGGCGTTGTCTTCAGCCGTGTGGCCTTTCGCGTGGCCCAGAAGCATGACCTTTTCGCGGTCGAGCATGGCGAAGCCACCGATGAGGGCGCGGTCGTCCCCGAAACAGCGGTCCCCGTGCAGCTCCAGGAAATCCGTGAAGACCAGGTCGACGTAATCGTGCAGGACCGGCCGCTGCGGATGGCGGACCACCTGGACCGTTTGCCACGGCGTGAGATTCTCGTAAATCTCTCTTTTCCTCTCGCCGAGCTTCGCCTGCAGTTTCTTCAGCTGGTCGCTGATCTCGGTCGAGCCTTCGGCCGCCAGATTCTTCAGGTTTTCCACCGCCTTCTCAATGTCGGCGATCGGCTGCTCAAAGTCAAACTCGGGTTTCATGAACCGTGTCCTTATCGATTGTAGAAAGAAAGTATGGAGGAAAGCGCGTGTTTCATCCGGCCCCGCTCGACGATCATGTCCAGGAAACCGTGCTCGAGCAGAAACTCCGATGTCTGGAACGTGTCGGGAAGCTCCTGTTTGATGGTCTGTTCGATCACGCGCCGCCCGGCGAACCCGATCAGCGCCCCCGGTTCGGCGATGTTGACGTCGCCCACCATCGCAAAGGACGCGCTGACGCCGCCGGTCGTGGGATCGGTGAGAACGGACAGGTACGGGATCCGGCGCTCTCTGAGCCGCGCGATCCCCGCGCAGGTCTTCGCCATCTGCATCAGGGACAGGATGCCCTCGTGCATCCGGGCGCCGCCGGAGGCGGAAAATATGATGTAGGGCAGGCGGCGGTCGTAGGCGCAGGAGGCGCCGAGGAGTATTTTTTCACCCGTCGCGGACCCGAGGCTCCCCCCGAGGAACCGGAAGTCCATGACCGCGATCGACACCGGGATGCCGTTGATCTTCCCGGTCCCGGTGACGACGGCCTCGTTGAGCCCCGTCAGCTTCCGGGCTTTCTCGATTTTTTCGCTGTAGGGCCCCTTGCCGTCGACGAATTTGAGGGGGTCGCTCGGTTGTATTTTCTTGTTGGTCTCTTTGAACGTCCCCGCATCCAGGGTCAGTGCGATTCTTTCGTACGCGTCTATTTTCCCGTGCCACCCGCATTTGGGGCATACGCTGTGATTGGCGATGAAGTCCTGTTTGAATATGTGGGAACTGCATTTCTGGCACTTGATCCAGATTTCATCCGCCTGTTTTTTCGAGGCGTCACGTTTCGACCGTGACTTTATAAACCAGGGCATGGAACCCTCCGTTGGCATACAGGTATCAGACCCGGGCGCGGCGGACCCGTCCGGCGGCCGGCACCCTGTGTATTATTATTCTTAATGCACCCGTAGTCAAATCAAAGCCGAGATGGATACCCCCGCGACCGGGCGTCCCGGAAGATCCGCGAAGATTTTGAAAAGGAATTACTTAGCAGAAGCAGGGTCGGGCACTGCCCGCGCCCTGCCGTCGCAGCCGGGATGCCCCCGGCCGGAAGGTCCCGAACCTCATTTTATCTTCAAGGGTCCCCGCGTTCCGGCCGATATGGTGGCGCGACTGGATCCGTGCGGGAGACCCGGCGGTCCGGACCGGCGAGCCGGACGGGCCCCGAAAGCGCTCCCGGGCGGAATCCACCAGCCACCGTGAACCACCTAAAAAATACGGCGGGCATGCCGGTACTCAGGCACTTGTGGCGGATCAGTAGCTTCAAAATCCGCTTTTTCTGAAAATATTCGGAACAGGCAAAACCCTGTATCCGGTCACCATAACAGACTATGAGGGACTCTATGAGAAAGACGTGTACCATGCTCTGGGCCGCCGCCTTGCTGGCAGCAGGCGCCGGTACGGCCCTGGCCCAAACCACGGCAAGCCATGACATCACCGTCACCGTCAACGAGGTAGCCCTGCTCGGGCTCGATGACAATACCGCCGTCGCCTTCACCCTCGGCGCGCCGGCCGCGCCCGGCGCCGCCTTCGGGGTGACCGCTTCCTCCGGCACCATCAAACACCTCCAGTACACCTCGATTGTGCCCTCGGGCGCATCCCGCAGGATCACGGCCGAGATTGACGCCTCACTGCCGGATGGGCTCGGAATCAACGTCGCCGCCACCGATGCGGCAAACGGCTGCGGAACCCTCGGGAGCTCTGCCGATATCGCCCTGGGCACGACGCCGGTCAATATCGTTACCGGGATCGGCAGCGGCTACACCGGAACCGGTGCCGCCGATGGCGTGCGGCTCAACTACAGCCTCGATGCCATCGATTGCACCGGTGAGGCCTGCCTTATCTTCCAGGACGACACCACGGTGACGGTCACCTACACTTTGACCGACGCCGCCTGACGGCCGCCGGCGGGCATCCCGGCGGCCCGGCAGGGCTTCCGGGACAGCCCGCCACGGACCGGGGATCTTCTATGAACACTACCGTCCGTTTTCTTCTGTTGCTGGCCGTTTTAGGCCTCCCCGCGGCGGCCCGGGGCCAGGTCCACGTCGTCGGGAGCCTGCGCCGGCACATGGAGCTGGCCCAGGGGGATGAACGCCAGGGGGAGGTGCTGGTGCACAACCCCGGCACCCGGCCCGAAACCGTCCGGGCCTACCTTACGGGATACCGTGCGACCGCCGAGGGCAGGACGTTCTACGGGGATCCGGTTGCGGCCTACCGGTCCTCGGCCTCCTGGATACACCTGGCCCCCCGGGAGCAGGAGATCGCCCCCGGCGCCACGGCGTCGTTTCACTACGTGATCCGGGTGCCCCGCAACCCGGAACTCGCCGGCAGCTACTGGAGCATGCTCATGGTCGAACCGGTGGATCCCGGGACCCTGGACCCGCCGAAGGCGGAGACGGATCGGACGCGTCTCGGCATCCGCACCGTCACGCGCACCGGCATCCACATGGCCACCCACATCGGGGACAGCGGAAGCAGGGACCTGAAATTCATCGACCGGAAACTCGTGCATGCCGGGGGGAGCCCCGTGCTGCAGCTCGACATCGAGAACACGGGCGAGCGCTACCTCCGGCTCGCTCTCTGGGCCGAACTGTTCGACGGCCGGGGCCTTTCCGCGGGCCGCTTCGAAGGGGGGGTCCGCGGGCTCTACCCGGCCGACTCCGCGCGGGTCCCAATCAAGCTTTCCGGCATGCCTCCGGGAGCCTATCAGGTTCTGGTTGTGGCCGACAACGGGGACGACGCTGTCTTTGGAGCCCGGTATGACCTGGAAATCCCCGAATAGGGATCCCGTCGGGTCCTCCCGGCTTCCTGCGACGCCGATGGACATTTTTCGGAGAAGAATAGCGGGGCGGCTGTTTGGGCCGCTTCTGCTGGCAGCGGCCCTGTCCCTGGACGGCTTCCCCCAGGAGCCGGCCGTCGAGGTGCGTCAGGTGGCGCCCGAAACCGTGGATGCCGAACCTGGGAGGATTCTCTCGGTCGCCTTCCGCGTGACCAACCGGTCGGGGGACCGGGTGCCGCTCCGTGAATCGGTCCTGCTGCCCGAGGGGTGGCAGCTGGTGATGCCGCCGCTCGATTTTGAACTGGAGCCGGCCGAATCGGTGACCCGCATGGCGGTGCTGCGCGTTGGCCGTGCCGCGCCGGCCGGGGAATACGAGGTTGTGTACGAGGCGTCGGGGCGGGCCGAGTACGCCATGGCGGACCGGGCCGCAGCCCGGGTCCGCGTGACGACTGTCTACGGGCTCCAGCTCCTGCTCGAGAACAGGCCTCCGGAGCAGGTGGCGGCGGGCCAATCCTTCTCCCTGCACGTCCGGCTGATCAACCAGGGCAACGCCGGGCTGGACGTGACGCTGGCGGCGACCATGGGATCCGGAGGCCGTGCAACCCCTACCCCCGAATCGTTCCATCTGCCCGCCGGATCGAGCCGGCTGGTGGATATTGCGGCCATGGCCGATCCCGGGGAAGACCGGCTGCGCAGGTCCCATGTGCATCTGACCGCCCGGACCGACACCACCGCGGCCGGCCGCCCGGTGGATGCCCGTCTGAGCGTGCCCGTGCAGGTGGTCCCCCGCGTGGCGGGGCAGGACATGTACCTCCGGTACCCCGTGGAGCTTTTCGCCCGCCTGGGCGGGGACGACGAAGACGCCGCTTTTCAGTTCGGCCTCAAGGGGAGCGGCTACCTCGACGAAGGGCGGAAGCGCCGACTGGAGCTTTTCATCCAGGCCCCGGACCGGCACGACAAGGGGACCCTGGGGCGCCGCGATGAATTCTGGATCCGCTACGACGAATCCCCTTTCAGCTTCAAGGCCGGCGACCTGTCCTACGCCCTTTCCGAGCTGACATCCTGGCACCGCTACGGCCGGGGGGCGGGCCTGGGGCTCGTCCCCGGTGCCGGCCCCGTCCGGGCGGGTGTCTACTTCGTGAAGGACCGGTGGGCGCTCCAGCGGCGGAGCGACATCGGCGCCCACCTTTCCTTCGCCCCGAATCCTGAAACCACGCTGCGGGCCAACTACCTGGCGCTCGATTACGAAGCATGGTCCGGCCTACCCGCCGCGCGGGACAGCGTCTTCAGCCTCCAGGCCGAAACACGCCTGCTGGACCATCGTCTGGAAGCGGAAATGGGGTGGAGCACCACCAACGGGCCGGATGCCGGCCGCGACACGGCCTGGCGCCTGGAGTTGGGAAGCCCGGCCGGCCCCGGCGTGCGCTACGGTTTGTCGGCGCGCAGGACCGGGACGGATTTCGCGGGCCGCTACCCCGATTCGGCCTCCTACTCGGGCTCCTTCTCCCTGCCCCTGGCCTCCGGCCTCCGGCTCCACGGCGCCTACGACCGCTACGAACGCAACCTGGCCGCGGATTCAGGCCGCGGCGCCGCGCCGAGGGAAGACCGCTACCAGGCCGGACTGGACGCCCGGATGGCCGGCCGCTGGTATGCGTCCCTGGAATATGACCTCTACGACCGCGAGGACGGGGCCTCCCCTCCCGCCTATCGTTTCCGGGAGTACGGCGTCACCCTGTCGGCGGGACGCACCGGGGGCCTTGTCTCCTACCGGGCTGAAGCCCGCCGCGGCCAGACCAGGGACCGGCTGACCGGCCGCGACTACGGCGGCTGGAACACCGGTCTCTACGGAACCTTTACCCCGCACAGGGATTTCTACCTTTCCGTCTTCTCCACCTTCGGCAGCGACGACTCGCCGGGCGAAAGCCGCCTGATGCGCCGGGGACGCAGTCACGGCGGATTCCTGCGGTGGAATTCCGGGGGCGCTTTCTCGGCCTACCTCCACGTCTCCCGCAACGACGAGACCTTCCCCGATGAACCCCTGCGGGAACGGGTGGAAACCGATCAGTGGGGTGCCGGGCTGACCTGGAGAACCCGGCGGGGCCAGACGGTGGAAGTCGCCGCACGCCGAAGCGATGGCCGCGACAGGGAGTCGTATACGTCCTATTCGGTCACCTGGACGTTCCCTTTCGGCATGCCCCTGGGCCGGAAACAATCGGTCGGCGCCCTGGCCGGCCGGGTGTTCCGCTCCGATCTCCCCGGACAGCCGGGGGTGGCCGGCGCGGTGGTCTATGTCGACGGCACCGCCGCGGTCACCGACAGCGGCGGCCGGTTCCTGTTCCGGACCCTGGCCCCGGGCGCCTACGCGGTGCGCGTCGACGAGCTTTCCGTAGGCATCGGGACTGTCGCCGCCTCAGGCGGTCCGGTGGAGATGAAGGTGGAGGGCGGTGAGACCACCGGGTGCGCCATCGCCCTCGTGGCCTCGGGGAGCCTCGAAGGGCGGGTGGAGCACGATCCGGCACGCGGGGCCGCGCCGGGGGGCCTGGCCAACATGCTGGTGGAGCTTGAACGGCCGGGAGAAACCCGGCGCACCGTCACCGATACGGACGGGAAGTTCCTTTTCCAGAGGCTTGTGCCCGGGGAATGGACTCTCCGGGTGTACGCCCGGAACCTGCCCGAGCAGTATGTGCTCGAAAAAGAGCGGCAGCCGGTGGTGATCGGCCCCGGAGCCCGGGCGCAGGCCACGGTGCGGACCCTGCCCCGGGTACGGCAGATCCGCTTCATAGATTCGGGACGGATCGGGCGGGCCGCCGGACGGTAGTACCGCCGGTGTTTTTTGGAGTGGATGCGTATGCTGGCAGAGTGTACCCTGGTTCGCCCGACAGTAGGGATCGGCAGGCTGCGCGGGAAGCGCGGTGCCGCCGTCGGCCATGGCACCGGAGCGCGTTCTCCGATGGGCCTTCTCCGTCCGTGCGCGTGGATTGCCCTGGCGGTCCTTGCCCGGGCCGGCACCGGATTCGCCGCGGGCGAGTCGGGCGGCATCATCACCTACGACGGCGACTGTATCATCCACACGTTCACGGCCAGCGGCACCCTGGTCCCGGCTTTGGGCGTTACCCACGCGGAGATTCTCGTGGTGGCCGGCGGCGGCGGGGGGGGCGGCAGCAACAACGCCCGTCGCGCCGGGGGAGGCGGCGGGGCCGGCGAGGTGGTCTATGAAGAGGCCCTTGAGGTCGGGGGCCCGGTGGCGGTCCACGTGGGGACGGGCGGGTCCGGCGGCGGCGGGAACGGCGTGGGCGCAAGCGGCGGCGATTCGGCCTATGCCTCCCTCCGAGCCATGGGCGGCGGCGGAGGCGGCAGCGGCAACATGGAGGGCCTCTACGGCGGGTCCGGCGGCGGCGGCGGCGGGACCAACAGCGCCCGCACCATACAGGGGGGGGACGGAAGCGGCGCCGGAGGGAACCTCGGCGGCTATGGGGTGCAACGCAAGGGGGGTGGCGGCGGGGGGGCCGGCGGGCCGGGCGGGGATGCGTACGGCGCGAAGAGCGGCAACGGGGGTGACGGACGGCATTTCCCCCAGTTCCCCTACGCGAACGGGGGCTGGTTTGCAGGCGGGGGCGGCGGCGGCGCCGGCATCGACAACACCGCCGGGGAGCCGGGTGCCGGCGGGGGCGGACACGGCGGCGACCCCGGTATGCCGGGCATGCCGGCTGTTCCCAATACCGGCGGAGGAGGAGGCGGCGCCGGGGGGAACAGTACCGGGGGCGCCGGGGGCTCGGGCATTGTCATCGTGCGCTACCGGGCAGAGAAGACCTCCATCCGCGTCTACAACGACGTGTCCCTGTCTGTCGGGCCCGGCATGGGGGCTCCGGGCCAGGGGCACCCCCCGGTTGCCGATGCTTCGGCCGCTCTCGACTGGGAGTCTGCGGCGCCTCCGGGGGAATACAACAAAATCATGGTCCGCATTGCGGACGGAAAGCTGCCCGAGGGACTCCGCCTTGCGGTCGACACCGATCGCGCTGCGGGGCCGGTGACGCTCGACGGCATCGCACAGGACTTCATCACCGGGATCGGCAACGAGGCCCGGAGCGGCCAGGCGCTGGTCTATACCCTCGACGCAACCGACTTCGGAGCGCTGGCCGGCGGCAGAGCCACCCTGTCGGTCGAATACACCATAACAGCCCAGGACCCCTGAAATTGGAGACGCCTGCCCGGGCTCCGGTTTCCGTGCGGTTTCGTGCGTGCCCCGTCGGATGCGCCCGCGGACGCAAGGGGTCTCGCGGCAGAAGCAGTGGGCTCTGTTTTGCGTGATGGAGATATTTCGCAATCGACCTGCGGCAATGTTTGTGGTATGCTGTACTTTCTGGGTGTACGCGGGAGTTCCACTATAGTCTACATGGAGAGTTCCGGAAACACTTGACGGCTGCTACGGCCGCGCAAGACTCTCCCGAATGCATATGCGGTAACCAGGAAGTTGCAGATCCTCCAAGACTGACATGATCTATTAAAATCAGGAAGCCTGGGAACACGATCCCCACCGTGGTTCCGTGGTTCCAATGTGCGACTGTGAATGCAGGGCCGGAGTATCACTCGGCCCGAGGAGTGAAATGTCCAGGAAATATCGTCAATCAGGGTATATG
>Ga0123333_10004410_pt1 | contig 13207 bp, 12 predicted proteins | sample BioC12SIPDNA_3_FD_89957 | JGI IMG/M metagenome (GOLD analysis project Ga0123333, IMG submission 89957) | Anaerobic biogas reactor microbial communites from Washington, USA - Biogas_R2_B C12 SIP DNA | ecosystem: Engineered > Bioreactor > Anaerobic > Unclassified | place: Washington, USA...
AGGCCTCGCCACGCAGGACAACAACCTCTTCGGAATCAAATGGGCGTCGAGCTTCGCGAGCTGCCCCGAGGTGTCGGGCAAGTCGTCGTACGCGACCCAGGAGGAATACGGAGGCGAGACCGTCACGATCATGGCGGACTTCACGAGCTTCAAGTCGTACAAGGACTGCATCGTGTTCCGCTCGCGCGTGCTGCTCGCCAACGACCGCTACGCGGGGAACGCGCTCATACAGGAGGCCATCGCCAACCACGACTCGGACAAGATGGCCGAGGGCCTGAAGGACGCGGGCTACGCCACGTCATCGGCATACGTCGACAGCCTGAAGTCGATCATGAAGACCTACAACCTCTACCGATTCGACGGAATGACGCTCGATCAGTTCAAGAGCGGCACGGCATCCGGCAACGCCATCGTCGAGGCGGCGCACTCGCAACTCGGCGTGCCGTACGCATGGGGCGGCAGCACGCCGAACGTCGGGCTCGACTGCTCGGGGCTGACCCAGTGGTGCTATGCGCAGGCGGGCATCTCGATCCCGCGCTACTCGGAGGACCAGGCCACCGGGGGAACCAAGATCCCGCTGTCGGAGGCACGCCCGGGCGACATCCTCTGGAGGCCGGGGCACGTCGCCATCTACATCGGCGGAGACCAGTACATACACGAACCGCAGACGGGTGACGTCTGCAAGATATCGAACGGCATCTCGTACTTCACGTGCGCGGTGCGCTACCTGTAAAGGAGGAACGCAAATGGAACGCAAGAACAAGCTCATGCTCATCGCGGCGATCGGCGCGGTCGTCGTGCTCATCGCCAGCAGCGCCGTGCGCTGCACCATTGCCAGGCAGTCCGATCCCGGAACCGCAGCGGAGCAGCAGCAGTCGCAGCAGGCCGAAGAGGCCCCGGAGGCGCAGGCGGGCAACGCGGGCGCGATGGAGATCCTCAGGTCCCACGTGTGGCAAGCCGAAGGCGAGCCCAAGGACACCTGCACATTCAAGGAGGGCAGCTTCGTCGAATCGAAGGACGGAAAACTCTCGGCGACGCCGTTCACGGCAGGCGACGAGACCGTGTCTGAAAGCCAGACGACCCTGACGATCACCCCGCTGAGGGAGGACTCCTCCGACGGAGAGAGGGCCACGATCATCATCGACGGCGAGGAAGGCGCCTACACCGTCACATGCGATGCGTTCCAGCTGCACAAGACGTACGTGCAGGGCAAGGCGCCCGACGTCGAGTTCGCGGTCATCGGCATCGCCGACGAATACGCGGACCTAATCGACGGGAAGACGGCCGAGCTCGAGTCGGCCATCGGCGAGTGGGCCGAGAGGAACGCGCCCGCCGCCACCAAGGCCTCCTTCGACGGGGAGGTCTACCTCGACCTCAAGGCCAAAAGGGTGACGGCTACGTTCCATCTGGACGACTCGGCGTCAAGCATCGTCTCGGTCGCGTACGCCGACGGCAAGTTCGCCGTCTCCGGCTAGGAGCGCGGCGATGGTAGATGCAATCAGATCGAGGAGGTTCGCACTTCCCTTCGCAGGGGCGTTCCTCCTGATGACATGCCTGCTCGCCGTGCCGGACCTCGCCTGGGCCGGCATCGCCGAGGACATCAACGCGTGGATATGCGGGGTGCTCAGGGACTGCTGCAACTGGATCTTCGAGAGCCAGGTGAGCGTGCTCTCGTCGATAGGCGTCGACGGCGTGCTGTCGGCGGGCTTCGAGCAGATGCTCGGCAACGCCGGCACCGTGACGATGTACTCGGTAGCTAGGGGCGTCTGGGAGGTAGCCATCCTGCCCATCGGCTGCGGCGTGCTCTCGTTCGTGTTCACCGTACAGCTCATCAAGATCTCCCAGAAGATGGACGGCAACGCGAGCATGCCCGGGGTAAAGGAAGTGGTGTTCCTGCTCGTCTTCTTCGCGGTGTTCCTGTTCATCATCCAGAACAGCTTCGACATAATGCAGTCCATCTACGAGGTCACGAAGCTCGCCATAGACCGCGTGGCCGGGATGTTCGGGGCCGGAGGAGCCGTCGATCTATCTCAGGTCAGCATCGCGACGACCGAGGACGACGTCGCGGCCCTCATCGGCATGATCGTGATCGCGCTCATAAGCTGGCTCGTAGTGCTCGTCGCCTACATCGTCGCGCTCGTCGTCTGCTGGGCGCGAGCGATCCAGCTCTACATCATGGCTGCCTTCGCGCCCATCCCTCTGTCGCTGATGGCGCTCGACGAGACCAGGCAAATGGGCGTCAACTACATCAAGAACTTCGTCTCGGTGTGCCTAGCGGGAATCATCATTCTGGTGCTCCTCGTGAGCTTCCCCATCGTGCTCGGCGGCCTGAACGCCGCAAGCGTCGGCGTGCCGGTCATCGACTCGGTGATTGGCGGCCTGAGCTACGCGCTGCAATACCTGGCGATGTGCATCCTGCTCATACTCTCGCTCGTCAAAAGCGGGTCGTGGGCGCGCGACATCATGGGCGGATAAGAGAGAGGAGGAGACAGATGGACCCACCATAGGCAACCACGGAAGGGCGCCTTCCACACCAAGCCCGAAAGCCAAACGAAAGATGCAAAGGAGAAAAGAAAATGGCAGAACAGGCAGAAAAGAAAAACACCTACATCTCGCTTCACAAGAACTTCGTGCGCACCGATATCGAGTACACCGACCCCAGAACCGGTGAGAGGAAGACGTTCAACTCGGTGACGCTCCCGCAGGGCACGATCATCGACGGCAAGGACGTGGGCGGCTACCAGTTCAGCCCGCTGTACGTCAACGAGTCCAAGTTCCGCGGCGAGAACTGGCGCGACATCCCGCTGCTGACCGACCGCGAGGTCTGGCTGCAGAAGAGCGTGCTCGACCCCGAGGGCAATCCCGTCATCGGCGAGGACGGCAAGAGGCTCAAGGAGACGGTGCGCGTCATGCCGCAGCAGATCAAGGACGCGCTGGCCGAATCCAGGCGGGCCTACGCCGAGGCGCACAAGGACTCGCTCGCGGAGCGCGCCAAGGACGTGACCGAGGCATCCCGCGCCATGGAGGCCGAGCAGCGCCCCGTGCCCGACGCCCAGGCCCGATAGGGGGCGCCGGATGAAAGCGAAGACAATGAGGCCGGCCGCCAAGAGAACGGTGGCCGTCCTGATGGCGGCCCTGCTCGCCGTCACTACGCTTTTTGGGGCGCTCAACAGCGGGCAGACGGCATATGCCGCCCAGACGGCGACGCTGGTCGACTCGGGAGAGCGCTTCGACTTCTACCAGTACGACAGCAACACGGGCAACAGCTGGGCCGATTCTCGGTTCGTCATCGACGGCGAGGACGCCTACTGCATCGACATCACGACCACGGCCTACGAGGGTTCGACCTACACGGCCCGGAGCATGGACTCCGGCATGGCGCTCCGAATAGGGCTCTACAAGAAGTACCTCGATGAGGAGAAGTCGGGATGGTCGTACCTCAAGCGCGGAGGGTACCTCCAGTACATGATCTGGTGCGAGTACACCCCCGGTTACATGGACTCTTACGTCACGCCCGAGAACGGCGACTTCTACGACGTATACGCCGCGGCCAAGGCCTACTACGAGGCAAACAAGGCCAATTACGAGGCGGAGGGCACCGAGTGGACGAGCTCCAACTCCCAGAGCATGTGCGTCACGCCGAAGCTCACCCCCAAGGGCACGATCGAGGTGCACAAGTCATCGGCCATCGCAAAGACGACGGACGGGAACGCCTGCTACTCGCTCAAGGGCGCCGTCTACACCGTCTACTCAGACGAGGGGTGCACCGCCGCCGTTGGCTCCATCGAGACCGACGCGGCCGGCAACGGCAAGCTCGAGCACGTCACGAGCGGAACCTACTGGGTCAAGGAGACCCAGGCGTCCCCCGGCTACTCCCTCGATCCCAACAGCTACAAGGTCGAGGTGAAGGCGGGCGAGACGGTCTCCGCCAACGGGAAGTCCGGCCTGCCCGAGATTCCGCAATCCGACCCGGTCGGCATGCTCGTCGGCAAGGTCGACGCCAAAACCAACGCGAACAGGCCCGAGGGCGCGGCGACGCTTGAGGGCGCGCAGTTCACCGTCCGCTACTACGACGGATACTACGACAGCGCCGAGGCCGCGGAGGCGTCCGGCGACGCCAGCCGCACGTGGGTCTTCAAGACCGACGCGGACGGCTTCGCCTACTACTCCGACGAGTACAAGGCCTCCGGCGACGCCCTCTACCGCCAGAGCAACGGCGACGCGTCGATCCCGCTCGGCACCGTCGTGATCGAGGAGACGAAGGCCCCGCAAGGCTACAACCTCGACGACGGCGCGGGCGGCGACCCCGAGAGGTTCTGCGTCCAGATCACATCGGAGGGAACGGTCGGCGAGAGCGTCTACACGTACAACTCGCCGACGCAGCCCGACACCGTCAAGCGCGGCGACTTCCGCCTCGTGAAGGAGGTCCCCGTCACCATCTACGACGATGACGGCAACCCGCAGGAGGTGGAGCGCGTCCTCGCCGAGGGCGTCCAGTTCCAGCTCATCAACGACAACGAGGGCGCCGTGGTCTCCCCGGAGACCGGCGAGGAAGTAGCCCAGGGCGGAGTCGTGTGCACGATCACCGTCGATGAGAACGGCCTTGCGACCACCAAGGCGATCGAGCTGCCCGACGGGTGGACCGGGGCCTTGGCCTACGGGACCTACACCGTCCACGAGACCGTGCCCGACGACGTGGCGGCGGCCTTCAAGGCCGAGTACGGCAAGGATCTGCTCGCAGTGCCCGACTGGAAGACGACGGTATCCGCCGAGGGCCAGTACGATGCGCCCGCTCTCGTGAACGACCACATCCCCCAGACCCCGCTCAAGGTGGTCAAGGTGGACGCCGAGACCGGCAAGCAGGTTCCCCTGCAGTGCTCGTTCCAGCTGCTCGACGCGAGCGGCGCCACCGTGACCTACGTGTCTCACTATCCCGAGGAGTCCGTGATGGACACCTGGACCACGAACGGCAACGGCGAGGTGACCCTGCCGATGCTGCTCGAAGAGGGAAGCTACACCATCACCGAGGTACAGGCTCCCTACGGCTACGCGATCAACCTCGAGGGCGTCGTCTTCGAGGTCGGTGCCGAGTACAACGGCTGGGACGACCCCGTCACAGTCGAGTTCGCCGACATGCCCCAGAAGGGAACCATCAAGATCGTCAAGCACGACGCGACGACCGACGAGCCCGTTGACGGGAGCACCTACATCGTGAAGGCGGCGGCGGACATCGTCACCCCCGAGGGCACCGTGCGCGCCAGCGCCGACGACATCGTCGCCACGCTCGTGACAGACGAGAACGGCGAGGCGGAGACGGAGCCGCTCTACCTGGGCACCTACACCGTCTACGAGGCCAAGGCCAAGGACGGGTTCGCGCTCAACGTCGACGAGGTGACGGTCGAGCTCTCGTACCAGGGCCAGGAGATCGAGGTGTTCGAGCACGAGGAGCCCGTGGCCGACACCCCCACCGAGATCAAGCTGCACAAGGTCGACGCGACCGATCCCGAGACCCCCGTCGCGGGCGCGACCTTCCGCGTCTGGAACGACGAGGGGACCTTCGACGAGGAGCTCGTCTCCGATGAGGAAGGCAACATCTCGGTCAAGTACATCAAGCACGGCAGCTACCACGTGCAGGAGACCGAGGCGCCCGATGGCTACGTCGTCTACGACGTCGACGAGGAAGGCGCGCCTGCCGTCCACGACTTCACCGTCAACGACCAGGGCATGATCGAGTTCGACGGCTACGACGGGATGACCGACGTGTTCGCATGGACCGTCGAGAACATGCCGAAGAGCATGAGGACCACGGCGATCGACAAGTCCAGCGGCACGCACGAGGGCCAGGCCCGCGGCCAGATGGCAATCATCGACACCATCGAGTACACCGGCTGCATCCCCGGCGAGGAGTACACCGTGTCGGGCACCCTCATGGACAAGGAGACCGGAGAGGCGGCGCTCGACGCATCCGGCAAGGAGATAACGGCGAGCACGACCTTCACGGCCGAGGACTTCACCGGAACAGTCGAGATCGAGTTCACGTTCGACGGCGTGGAGCTGGCGGGCCATGACGTCGTGGCCTTCGAGGCCATGGAGCACGAGGGCAAGGAGTACATGGTCCATGCCGACATCGAGGACGAGGGCCAGACGGTCCGCGTCGTCGACATCCACACCACCGCGACCAACCCCGAGGCCGGCGACAACCTGGGCAGCGCGTCCGAAGAGCTGGAGCTCGTCGACGCCGTGGCCTACGAGAACCTCACGCCCGGCAGCCCCTACAGGCTCACCGCGACGCTCTACGACTCCGAAACGGGCAGCGAGATCGTCGATTCCGAGGGCAAGGTCGTCACGGCCGAGGTCGAGTTCACCCCCGAGGAGGAGAACAGCATCGCGGAGGTCCACGTGACCGTCGCGACGGAGGGGATCGCAGGACACACGCTCGTGTTCTTCGAGAGGCTCGCAGACGCCGAGGGCAACACCATCGCAACGCATGCGGACTCCGAGGACGAAGGGCAATCGATCCATTTCGCGGACATCCACACGACCGCAGTCGACGGCGATGACGGCGACAAGAACGTCGTCGCCGACGAGAAAGCGAAGGTCGTCGACACCGTCTCCTACGAGAACCTGATCCCCGGCAAGGAGTACGTGCTCGAGGGCAAGCTCGTGGACAAGGCCACCGGCGAGGCGCTCAAGGATGCTGCCGGCAAGGAGATCACCGCGACCACGACGTTCACGCCCGACAAGCCCGACGGGACCGTCGACGTGACGTTCGAGTTCGACGGCAGCAATCTCGCAGGCAAGACGGCAGTCGCCTTCGAGAAGCTGACCAGGGACGGCGTCGAGATCGCCACGCATGCAGACATCGAGGACGAGGCGCAGACGGTCGAGCTCACAACCCCCGAGAAGGACACCCCCAGCAAGGGGTATCCCAAGACCGGGGGCAGCGTCCCTGTGGCGCCCATCGCGGCCAGCATCGTCGTGATTGCCGGGTGCGGTGCGGCGGGAGCCGCCTACGCGCTCGGGAAGCGCCGCAAGGTCCGCGAGGCTGTTGCGGATGCAGCCGACGCCGGCGATGAGTAAGCCAAAGCACGGCGGGGCGGGCGCGAACCCGTCCCGCGACGCCAGGAGGAGACGATGAGAAACGCGAAGCTGCTCTTGTTCCCGTTGGCCACGGTGGTCCTCGCGGTGGTCGTGGCCCTCATCCTCACTTGGATGACGGCCACCCCGGACGAGCGGGACGAAATGTCCCAGTGGATATCCGAGCAAACCGGCCAGGGAGAGCCCGACGGAGGCACCCGCCAGATCGAATGGGACGCCCTGCCCCCTGAAATAATCGCATGGGTCGAGGTCCCGGATACCGCTATCGACGAGCCGGTCGTGCAGGCCGAGGCGGGCAATCCCGACTACTGGCTCTACGCGGACGTGTTCGGCGAAGGGGGCTACGGCACGCCCTACATCGACTGCGACTGCAGCCTGGCGGGGCCGCTCACGATCGTGTACGGCCACCACATGGACGACGGCAGCGTGTTCGCCGACTTCGCCCGCTTCAGCAACAGGGATTACGCAATCGGGCACAGGGAGATCGTCGTCTACGTTCGCGATGGGAACCGGGCGGTGGAGCTTGAAACCGTTGCGGTCGACGTCGTCAACGCGAACCGCGAGACGTTGAGGACCGAGTTCGAAGACCCAGAAGAGTGCGCCTCTTACGCCCGCGCCGCCATAGGGGATAGCGACCTGGTCCTGGAATCACCGGAGGACCTGCACCACCTCTACGCCTTCTCGACGTGCTCTTACCAGACGGGCAACTCCCGCACCGTCGTGTACGCGATCGAGAAAGGAGGTGCCGAGTGAGAATCGCCATGTTCGTCCTCGGGGCGCTCGTGATGACGTTCGCGGCCCTGGGATGGTGCTGCGTCCGCGTCGGCTGCACGTGGGATGAAGACGACCTCGACTTCTAAACAGAATCAAGGCCAAATACTGCCAGCGATTTGCGGTAGTCAGTAGAGACAAGGTGCCAGCGCCTCGCCGGACCCGGCGAGGCGCTGGCATGCGTTTATTGCAGATACGCTCGGGCGATCAGCCCCTTCAGCTCGTCGGCCGTGAAAGCGGAGAGCCCCACGTCCTTGACGAAATGCGGCGGGAGCTCGACCTCCTCGAGGAAGAGCCGCACATCGTCGGCGACCCTGCCGGGCAGCTCGACCCTCAGGTCGGGCTCGAAGAGCGAGCAAAGCCTGAACACGTCCCTGCGGTGCTTGTTCATCTCGCCCGAATGGACGGGCTCGCCGGCATCGCGTGCGGCCCTCAGGTTGAGGTACGCCTTCATCTTGAAGACGGGAAGGTGCTCGTGGGAGAGCGTGGGGAAGCCGTACTTCAGGGTCACCGCGGTCCCCGCCGCCAGCAGTCCGTAGTAATCGTCGTCGAGCAGGATCGCCGAGAGGCTGTAGGGCGCGTCCTCCACGGGCACCTTGCCTACGCTCGCCTCGATGCCCGAAAGGTAATCGGGCCGCCTGCTCAGCAGCTCGACCTGCCGGGGATAGGCCGTGTCGGCCGGCGAGTTGAAGCGGAACATCTGGCTGTCGCCGCTCCTCGTCACATGGCTGTAGCCGCCCTCGCGGGCAAACGACACGAACTTGGAGACGAAATCGGCGTCCAATGCCTCCGCGATGAGAACCATATCGAAGTCCTTGGTGCCGGACTCCTCCCAGAGGCCCGCCTCGCGGTAGATCATCTCGCGGGCCACCCCGCCGATGACGACGTAGCGCCCGCCGTCTTCGCCGAACCACCTCAGGAACACGTCCAGCCCCGGGACGGACCATCCTACATCGGCCACCCCATGCCCTCCTTGATCTCTTCGATAGCCATGTCGATCCGCTCGTCGTGGCGGCTCACCGTCTTGAGCATCGTGAACGGGTCGACCACGCCGTCCTTCGCGAAGGGCGTCGGGTCGTAGGGCAGCACGTGGACGAGCGCCATGCGGCCGTCCTCGGCGGGGGCGGCGTCGCCCAGCTCCCCTTCGCGCTTGAGGTGCACGGCGAGCTCGGGCGTGTCGGGCGGGTTGAGCATGGTGAGCGAGGCCAGCGCCGACAGGCCGCACGCCGGCAGGCCCTCCGCGGCTTCGAGCGGCACCGCGCGGACGCGCCTCGCGGCCGGGCCGAACGCCACCCACCCCGCTTCGAAGTACTCCGCCGCGCCTATCCGCTCGTATATCGCGGTGCGCCTCGTGGGACCGCCCGTCGATCGGGTCACGAGCTCGCGCGCGAGCAGGTCCTCGCATGCCCGCTGCACGCCCGCGCGCGAGAGCGACAGGCGCTGCGCCATGTCCGACACCGTCGAGCCCCCTTCGGCGTAGAGCAGATGCAGGAACACCGACTTGCCCGTCGCGTTCAGCTCGGTTGCGAGAGGCGTCGCATTGCCCTCGCGCTCGGGCTTCAGGTGCAGCAGAGCCGGCAGGAAGAACTCCCCGCGCGCGGTGACGAACCCGATTCCCTCCTCCATGAGCCGCTTCTTCAAGTAGGGGGCAGGCGCGTCGAGGAGGCACGCGGCCTCGCAGCCGCAGGCTTGCCTTACCCTGCGAAGCTGCGCGGCGAGGGCCGCCGGCTTCATGTCGGAGACGGGGCGTGCGAACACGACGCGGGAGCCGAACAGCAGCGCCGCGTCGAACTCGAAGGCCGAGAACGTGGCGGCGGGCAGCGAGGCCTTGAGCGATTCGGCGGAGAAGCCGCGGTCTTCGCCTACGGCGCCATCGCCTGCGGCGCTTCTGAGCAGAGACAGCATCTCGTCATGAGATTTCAATTGCCACTCCTTATGAGCAGTTATAAACATTATGTAGCAATATAGCCGCTGCGGCAGATTTCCGCAAGGGCTCACTCCCAATGCCCGCCTGACTCGACTCTTTCCCAATGGCCTTCTGCGCCATGGTGGACCGTCTCGTAGCCGACCACCGCATCGCGCACCTCCGAATGGTGCCCGCTGCCCTCGCCGGCGAGCATGTGCTGCTTGCCATGGGCCGCGGTGTTGCCGGTGATGTCGGCTCCGCAGATGTTGCAGATCGACACCTCCGTGTAGCCGTGGATCGGCACCGATTCGTCCCATTCCGGCGAATCTTCCACCCAGACGTCCTCGTAATCGACCACCCAGACGGGTTTCTTCTGCGATTCGCCGTCAGAGGCCGCAGGAGCCGATGTGGGAGGCGTTTGCCCGGAAGTCGAGCCAGGTTGCGATTCGCCTCCGATAGCGCCTGAGACGGCATCCTGTGAGGTCGTTTCTCCAGATGAGCTGCTAATTGTCTCCGATTGCGGGTTCGGATCCCCGGCGGGCGCCCCGTCGGTGGCATCTTCGACATCCGATGCGTCCGAAGACGCTTCGGCCGACCCCGAAGACCGCGTTTCCGCGGCGAGTTCCGATGCCTGTGCTCCGTTGCTGCGAAGTCCTGATTCCGCAGAGCAGTTGATCATGGCGACGCATGCGATCGCCAACGCGACCGCCGCCGCGATGCAGATGGCGGCGTTCCGTTTCCTGTTTCCCTTGGCTTCCATGATCTCACCTCACATGAACCTCGCGACAGCCCTGAATAGCCATCTGAAGAATCCGAGCACCAATCTCATTGCCGTTCACCTTCCTTCGGGTACTTGCTCTTCCTCATGTCCGTGGATTCGACCCTCGCCATGGCGTTGTAGGCGACAAGCGGGTAGCCGATCTTCGCGCAGAGGGCCTCGGGGTCGTCGGAGATCTCGGGGAACTTCCTCTTCATGTAGTCGTGCAGGAGCACTGCACGACGGCTGACCGAGGCCATCTTCTCGTCCGAGTAGTAGAGCGTCTCGTGCAGCTTGAACAGGGCGCCGAACACGAGCTCCCCGGACTCGCGCCACATGACCAGCTCGTCGTCTAGGTAGACGGCGACGAGATGCTCCATGTCCTCGGGATCGGCCAGCAGGAATCGCCAGCCGTTCGTCCTGCGGGCGGTTGCCAGGGATCCGTCCGGACTGTCGGATTTGACCTTCGACGAGGCGTCGTACCAGAGCACCTCCAGCCAGAGCCTGTCGCCGTCGATCCGGTCCATGCGCAGCTCGTAGTTCGTCAGCAGGTTCCTGTCCCCGAGGGCCTTCTTCTCTGTTAGCTCGTTGGTGTCGAACACCTCGATCCGCAGGGTGTCGTAGAGCAGTTTCAGCTTCATGCTTATCTTTCCTCCTTCAGCGTCTTCTGGGGTTCGGTCCTCTCCCTCGCAGCCTCGCCACCGCTGCTGCTGCGCGGTTCTCTCGACCAAGACGTGGACGTCCTGGACGAGCCGTGCGAGTAGACGCGGCGCTGGGATCCTTGCTGCGGCAGGATGCCCTTCCGCGAGCAGAAGGACCGTGCGGCGCGTACCTGCCCGACGTCGCCGGATCCGCTGCGCTCGAGCTCGTCGATGATGTGGTCGTAGTCCTCCATCGAGTCGATCTGGTAGCGCTCGTTCACCTCGAGCGATAATGCGAGCTCCTCCAGCTCTGCGACATCCGCAAGCTCGATCGCGTTCTTGGCGATTTCCTCGATCCTGTCCCTGGCTTCAGGTGAGGCGCGATCGGTCATGAGGAACCTCGCCTGTATCGAGGACTTGCCGAACGCGAGCCCCATGCGCTCTCCGGTGATGCGCCATGTCGGGTGGTCTGCAATCGAGTAGATCCAGTCCCGTCTCGCGCTGCGTTCCGAGTTGTCGGACACCTCGATGCCGAGCTCCGCGAGAAGCGACATGAACTCATGCTCGTCCGATGCGAGCGATCGGGCGGTCGAGACTCGGCTCCTGATGTCCGAGACCCAGGAGTACTCGCCTTTCTTGGCTATCTCCTTCTCGGCTTTCCTGATGTAGATCCTCTGCCTCGATTCCGGGGGCCTCTCCTTCGCCGCGCGTCTCTGGAACGCGTCCATGTGCTTGTCGTCCCTGTGGAAATGGGCGACGCCCTGGTGCTTGGCTATGCGCTGCGCGGAGACCATCAGGGCCTTCGGGTCGGGATCTTGGAGCCTGTGTCCGGTTACGAGGTTCACGTTGTTCACGACGACGTGTGCGTGGGGGACCCTGTTCGCATTGTCGTCGTGGTAGACGATTGCGACCTGGTACTCTCCGAAGTTCGTCTCGGCCCATTCCATGGTGAGCTCGCGCAGTCTCTCGAGGTTCAGCGGGTCGCCGGGGTCAGGTGAGAAAACGTAGTGTTTGAACGTCCTCGCAGGCTTTCCCTTCCACGGCTCGTTCGTCCCGCAAGCCTCGCGCATGGCGTCCATGTCGTGCGCCCAGTCGTACGAGACGGGAATCTCGCCGCCGGGCTGCAGCCTGCTGTCGTGCTCGAGGTTCAGGTAGTCGGCGGCAAGCGCCCTCCCGTCCTTGGTGAGGTAGCGCATGATCCTGGCGGTCCCGCCATGCCCCGATATCGGTTTCACGTACGGCATGGCGCCACCTACAGGAAGAGCACGGGCTTGTCCGAGATGTCGGCGAGCCCGAATCGGATGTCGTCAACGCCCTTCTGGAGGCTTTCGAGTTTGAAGCGCACGCCGTCGATTTGGCGCATGGCCCAATCCTCGTCCTCCTCTTCGAGCCGCAGGAGGTAGACGATCGAGTTGAGCGCATGGTTGGTCTGGTTGAAGTGGTATCCCCAGCGCTTCAGCTCGCCTGCCAGATTCTTGGTCGTCTTGTTGTCGAGGACGACGCACCTCACGGGCTCATCGGTTCCCGCTACTTCATCGAGCTGGATCAGCGCGTGGAACAGGTCGCTCTGCGACATGTCGAGCTTTTCGGACCATGCGCGGAAACGCTCGCGTTCGTCCTCGCTCACGCGGAAGAACATTCCGACGTTTCTCATAGGTTCTCTCCTTTGCATCTTGCGACGGCGTGTTGTGGAAGGGCCGTCTTGGTTTCCTTGCTAGGGGAGCGGGGCATCCCCCGCATCGGTGGCGGAGTTCCCCGGGGGACGTCCGCCGCCGCATCCCGCAGCCCCGCTCCCAGCCATCACCGGACCGCCGAGCGATCCGGGAGCGGGCATCGTCGGGAATGGCTGCGGGCAAGCCCTATTGGTGTGGTTGATATACACAATAGGCTGCTTGCTAATCCGGCCGTCAGGCTGCGCCTGCCGGCCATAGTGGGCTACCACGATGTCTCCTCGAGGCGTGTGACGGATGCCTTCACGTCGGCGATGAGGCTTCTGGCGGCTTCCGTCATGCCGCCCTCGGAGGCGGCCGCCTC
>Ga0123333_10004411_pt1 | contig 13206 bp, 9 predicted proteins | sample BioC12SIPDNA_3_FD_89957 | JGI IMG/M metagenome (GOLD analysis project Ga0123333, IMG submission 89957) | Anaerobic biogas reactor microbial communites from Washington, USA - Biogas_R2_B C12 SIP DNA | ecosystem: Engineered > Bioreactor > Anaerobic > Unclassified | place: Washington, USA...
AAAGTGCATCGGCTGCAAGTACTGCATTTCCGCCTGTCCCTTCGATGTTCCCCGGTATGACCGGGCGACGGACAAGGTCTATAAATGCGATCTCTGCTACACCCGCCTCCAGGGGGACCAGCAGCCCGCCTGCGTCAAGTCCTGCCCGACCGGAGCCCTGACCATCGGCCCCAAGGACGCTATGATCAAGAAGGCCTATGCCCGGGTAAAGGAGCTTGGTGGGGACGCCAACGTCTACGGAGACAAGTTCGTCGGTGGAACCCATGTCATTTATGTCCTGGGTGAAAAGGCCGAGGTTTATGAGGGCCTGCCGAAGAATCCCAGTGTGCCGGTTACCACGGTGCTCTGGAAGGACATCCTGAAACCGTTGAGCCTCCTGGCCGCCGGCGGCGTCGTTGCGGGGTCTTTCCTGCATTACATTATCCACGGACCCAAACTTCCTGATGAAGATCAGGGACAAGATACGAAGGGAGGGGAATAATCATGAGAAAAGGATTAATTCAGGCCACGGACTCCTTTGAACGAATCGTTCACTGGTGTCTGGCCATATCATGCCTGGTGCTGTGTTTCTCGGGACTGGGGATCATGTTCCATTCCCTGAACTTTCTCGGTGAACCCTTCGGCGGACTGAAATCGTTGAAATACATCCACAACATCACCGCCCTCTTTTTTGCCCTTTCTCTCTTCTTCGCCATAGGCATGTGGTGGAAAGAGGCGGGGATCTTTGTTTTCCCGGAGGACATGGATTGGATCAAGTCCGCGGGCGGTTATCTCTGGCATGTCGATCAGGTTCCCGAGGTGGGAAAGTACAATCCCGGCCAGAAGATGTTCTTCCTGGTGGTGGCGCTTGGCGGGGCGGCCATGGTCTTTTCAGGTCTGATCATGCTCTTTCCCCTGAGCATTCCGGCCATGATCGTCCGGCTGATGTACCTGCTCCACGCCGCCGGGTTTGTGGCGATTTTCGCCTTTTTCTTCATCCACCTCTACCTTGGAACGGTAGGATCTCCCGGATCGCTGCCGGCCATGACCACGGGCTGGGTGACGAGAGCCTGGCTTAAAAAGCAGCATCCCAAGTGGCTAAAGGAGATGGAGGAACACGGGACGCTGGTGGTCTACGGCGAAGAAAAGCAGGAAGGGCACGGGCACGGTCATTAAGACAGGACCGGCAACATAAAATAAGGGTGCTTCACCCGATATGCATAAAAGGCAGAGTCATGTCCAATGGCTCTGCCTTTTTGCGTGGAGTCAGAACCACCCGAATATTTATGAACATGGCGCAATGAGGGATGGGATGGGCGGGGCTTGGAACAAACCGACCATTCAAGAAAGGGCCTTGACAATCTTTCTTCGCAAGCCTAGAATTTGAGGTGTATTTTTTGATGTATTGCAGGTAAATTCACACAGTTGACTTGTTGCCGGTTTGATATCGCGTCTCGAACGGATCCTCCTGCCATTCCTCTTCGCTCACCAACCCGCACGGAGGCGTAGAAGGGCGCACAGGTTTTTTCCTCAATCTTCTCTTAACCGCAGAAAGCATGGTGAACTCATGCATGCCTTGGAACCTCTCTTCAATCCAAAATCCATTGCCGTCATCGGCGCTTCGTCCGACGAATACAAGGCCGGATATCAGGTCCTGTCTTCGCTGAAGGATTTTCCCGGAAGGCTTTACCCGGTAAATCCGAAGGCCGACACGATTCTCGGATTTCAGGCCTATCCGAGAATTGCAGATATCCCGGAAAAGATCGACCTTGCCGTGCTCACTGTGCCCGCCGCGTCATGTCCCGACGCCATTGAGGAAGCAGGCAGGGCGGGAGCGAAATCCGCACTGATCATCAGCGGGGGCTTCGCGGAATCGGGAGAGGAGGGGAAACGATTGCAGGAGAGGGTTCTGTCTGCGTGCCGGACTTACGGGGTGCGCCTTCTCGGACCGAACACCGCCGGGTTTGCAAATCTTCATTCAACAGTCTCCGCCAATTTTCTTCCCTGGATCATGAAGATGAAGCGCGGCGGGATCGGCCTTGTTTCGCAGAGCGGGGCGATGACCTTCACGATCGCATCGCTTCTCTACGGCCGCAAGCTGGGACTCAGCATCGCCACGGGGACAGGCAACGGAGCCGATGTGGATACCGCCGACGCCGTTGACTACCTGGCTCAGCATTCGGAGACGAAGGTCATTCTCCTTTATTTCGAAGGAACTCCGAACGGCCGCCGGCTCTATGAGGCCGTAAAGAATACGGTAAAGAGCAAGCCCGTGGTCGTGCTCACGGTTGGAAAGGCGGATGTGGCCGACTTCGCCGCTTCCCACACGGGAAACCTGATGGGTTCATACGCCCTGAAATGCGCCGCCCTTTCGCAGGCCGGAGCGGTCATAGCGGATACGGTCGACGATCTTCTCGATGCCGCCGCGCTCCTGTCGCGCGTCAGGCTCGAACCAGGCCGTGAGCCCGGCGTGGGGCTGCTCACAGGCCAGGCCGGGCCCGGCATGGTCATCACCGATTACCTGAGGAGCAGGGGCGTCGTGCTGCCCGAACTGGGGCAAAGCGCCGTGGAGAAGATCAAAAAGCTTCTCCCCATGAGCTATATCAAGAACCCTGTGGATACGACAAGACCCGGGCCTTCTTTCAAGGATATTTTCCTCGCAATGGCCGAGGATCCTTCCATCGATGTTCTGATCATTTTCGCCATTTACGAACCTGCGGTTATTGACCCGATCGAACTGTTCACCACCATTCGCGACAGAACGAACAAACCGGTTCTTTTCGCAACAGCAGGCTTTCCTGAAGCCGTGGCCGAGGCGGTGGAAGCAGTCGAGCAAATGGGGGTCCCCGTCTTCACCTCCCCGGACAGCGTGTCCAGGGCGGTGACGGCGCTGGTCCGTGATTCAAAGGCGGCATACCGAGAAACGGGCGCAGCGGAAGAAGAATCCCCGGGGGAAATCCGATTCGCAGGCAAGGTTCTCACCGAAGCGGAGGGCAAGGACATCTTGAACGGAATCGGCATCGCAACACCGGAAAGGGCGGTCTGCTCCAATCACGATGAAGCGCGGCAGGCTTTCAGAAGGCTGAGAAAACCCTGCGCCGTCAAGGTGCTGGACAGCCGCATTACCCATAAGACCGAGGTCGGCGGCGTGCATCTGGATATTTACGGGGAGGATGAACTGGTGAAGGCCCTGGAGCTGATCGATGCGATAGGCAAAGAAGGTGAGAGCCCGAGGAAATACCTCATCGAAGAAATGGCGGAAAAGGGAGTCGAAATCATCATCGGAGCCAAGAACGACGCCAGCTTCGGCCCAAGCGTCCTGGCAGGGATGGGAGGCATTGCCGCCGAAGCCATGGGCGACACGAGCATCAGGCTTGCGCCGCTGAACCTTGAAGAGGCAAAGTCCATGCTGTACGAGCTGAAGGGCGGAAGACTCCTGGAAGGATGGCGCGGAGCGGCTCCCGCGGACATTGAGCGCGCTGCCGAGGCCATCGTGAAAATCGGCGGGCTGATCTCTTCACACCCTGAGATCAGGGAAATCGATCTCAATCCCGTGCGCGTTTACAAAAAAGGGATTCTCGCCCTTGACGCCCTGTTTGTCATATGATCACGGAAAGCCCTGCCCGTTCCCCGGGATCGCGGCAGATCGATCATCGGAACGCCAGGTGACCCGTGGGTTTCAAGCGCTCTTCCCGGATCGGGTACGTCGCCGTTGAGAATGTTCTGGTCCTGGATTACAGCGGCAATCCGACGCTGGACGGCCGTCTGTTCAAAGGGCGAAGTGAGCGGACTCCGCTTCAGGGCGCCCCGGGAAGCAGGCGGATGATCCCGCCGTAGTTTTCATCGTCCGTTCCCACAAAGATCTGCCTGCCGCCCTCTTTGGTTTCGCGGACGGCGATGCTCTCGACTTTCAATCCGTCCAGGGTTGCCAACCGTTTTTCCCCGCCCAGCTCGACCGTCGGATTGCCTTCTTGATCGGCAAGGACCCTCCCGATCTGCCATACCACACTGCGGAACGGGCCGTCATCGATTCCAGGATCGCTGGCGGACGCGCTGTAGATGAAGCCCTCGCCGTCAACCGCCAGAGCAACGATGGGCCGGGTATTGATTCCGACGGGGTCTTCCGCGTGATACGTGACCTCCTTGAATGGCCCGAACAGGATTGGATCCAGGGAAAGTTTCGCCCAGCGGATTTTTGTGGACAGCAGGCCGCCGGCACGCTCCGCGTAAAGGAAAACCAGTTGCTGCCCGACCTGGCAGACCTCGGTAGCCTCGACATTTTCGACGGGAACGGGCCAGGATGCGTAAGACTCGATGGTCAGCGCCCCCCCATGATATCGTGCAAAGAAGATCCGCCGGGCCTCTTCGCCTGCCTGGCCGCTTTCAACCAGCAGAAAGCCCCTTCCACCCGGAATGCGGCTGGCGCTCTCCAGATCACTGGCGGAGCCGCCGGGTCCGGGAAATTTCAACTCCGGAGATTTCCAGGTGACCCCCTTGGTCTCGGATCTGGGAAGGCGGACAATGCTGACCCGGGGCAGTGCATTCTTCTCCCGACCGCCTTTGGTATCGTGAACGCCAAGAAACAGATCGTCCTCGATCCAGGCCAGTCCGCTCAGATCAAGCAGGGTTGCCGTGCCGACGATCCCCTGGGGCCGAGCCGAGGTCATTGCGCAACCCGTCAGCAGGATCAGGACGCCCAGCAAAACGATGGCGAAACAGATCTTCCGGCCATGCCTTTTGGTGTTACGTGCATTCATCTTGAGGCTCCTTCCGGTTCCGGCCCGATCGGCCGGGCTGGTCTCAGGCTTGAGATTTCCTCAAGAAAGATGAAGAGGATCCCTCCTCCCTGAGATAAAAACACCATCCCTTATTTCGGATATTATAAGAAAAGAAGCCCTGAAAAGTCAATGGCATCGCAGAGATAGATATCCGGGCATAAGCCGATCAACGGCGCAGGGCAGAGGAGCCGTCCTGACGAGGGAAATTTCAGTTGTTGGTGAAAACTAAACATGGTATTTAATAAAATTAATAAATCGTCCGGTTTTCATTATAGGAAACAGGAACTGGAGCCATCTCGATTCCGCTGCCGCCTTTGAAAGACAGCCGGTGAGAACACGAAAGAACTCCGGGTCCTTCCTGACTTCCGGTCTTGAATAGAGGAAATTTCAATGGAAAATCTGAAACTAGTGGCCGGGCTCGGCAAGGAGCGAAGTAAAATCCAGGTGGGGAATGCCGTGTTCGGTGAAAGCCTGGTTATCATAGCAGGACCATGCAGCGTGGAGAGCGACGACCAGATCATGGAAACGGCGCTGGCTGTCAAGGCAGCCGGGGCCGACATCCTCCGCGGCGGCGCGTTCAAGCCCAGGACTTCGCCTTACGCCTTCCAGGGGCTGGGGCTGCAGGGCTTAAAATATCTTGCCAAAGCGGGAGAAGCCACGGGTCTGCCGGTGATCACCGAGGTGCTGGATACCCGTGATGTTTCCTGGGTTGCGGAATTCGCCCAGATGCTGCAGATCGGCGCCCGGAACATGCAGAATTTCTCGCTGCTGAAGGAAGTGGGGAAATGCCAGCGGCCGGTTCTGCTGAAACGAGGCATGTACTCCACTTTGGAGGAATGGCTCAATTGCGCCGAATACATCATGAACGAGGGAAATCCTCAGGTTGTACTCTGCGAGCGGGGGATCCGCACCTTCGAAACCTACACGAGGAACACACTCGATCTTAGCGCTGTTCCAGCGGTCAAGGAAATCAGCCATCTGCCGGTAATCACGGACCCCACCCACGGCACGGGAAAAGTCAGCCTCATCAAACCCATGTGCCTGGCCTCCGTCGCGGCCGGGGCCGACGGAATCACACTGGAAGTCCACCGGAATCCACCGGAAGCCCTCAGTGACAAGGATCAGGCGCTGACCCACGGCGAGTTTGACGAAATCGTAAAGGAAGTCAGACTCCTGGAACGCTATATGAAGGAGAAAAAAGATGCACTTAGCTGAAATACGGGCCGAAATCGATCAGACGGATATGCAGATAGTCAAGCTCATCAACCAGCGCATGGAATACGTGTTGAGGACCGGCAAACTCAAGCAGTTCATCCTGGACCCTGCCCGCGAGGAGCAGGTTTTAAAACAGATGCTGTCCCAGGCCCGTGGGCTGATCCGCCCGGAATTCATTACGGAGCTTTATCAGTCGATCATCTCGGAAAGCAAACTGCTGCAGGAGCGAAACCTTAAGCTGGTGGGCTTTCAGGGAGAGCACGGGGCCTGGGGCGAGTTGGCCGTCCGCCGCTATGCCGAAGACATGATCCCCATTCCCTGCATGGAATTCGCCCATGTGTTCGAGGGGGTGCGGGACAAGGAGCTGGACTTTGGGATGGTGCCGGTGGAAAATTCCCTGGAAGGCGCCGTGACCGAAGTCAACGACATCCTGGTAGAGACGGAGCTTAACATCGCCGGCGAGGTCGTGGTTCCCGTTCGCCAATGCCTCCTGGCCCTGCCCGGTACCGACTACCGGGAGATCAAGGTGGTTTATTCCCACCCCCAGGCCCTGGCGCAGTGCCGCAGCTTCCTGTCGCGAAACAAACTGGAGCCGCGCCCCTTTTACGACACGGCCGGCGCGGCGCGCTGGCTGTCCCAGGAGCGGCCGAGTTCCACAGCGGTCATCGCCAGTCCGATTGCCGCAGAACTCTATGGTCTGGACGTCATCAAGGAAGATATCGGGGACAACACGGATAATTTTACCCGCTTTCTCCTGATCTCCCGGGAGCCCAGTGCCACTCCCGGAAATAAATGCTCACTGGTCTTTTCCACGCAGCATCGGGCCGGTGCCCTTTTCGAAGTCCTGCAGGTGTTCGCCGAAAATGAGATCAACCTTACGCGAATCGAATCCCGGCCCATCCGCCGGAATCCCGGCGCCTATGCGTTTCTTCTGGATTTTCTGGGAAGGGAGGATGATCCGGTCGTTCAAAAAGCGCTGGGAAGGATTCGGGAAATGACGCCCATGTCCCGGATCTTGGGCTATTATCCCGAAGCCGCACCGGCCCGGTAAATTGAACCGGCTTTCCCGGGCGAGAAGGTGCCAGAGGCTCAGGCGTTGGCGAGTGAACGGATTGCCGATGCGCTCAGCTCAGGTGGCATCCGCGATGCCGCCCTGTCGTCTCCCTGGGCGCGAATCGGTGCTCGCCTTCAGGCAGGACTCTCCGGACTTTTCCATCCTGCTTCGTGCGGCTTGAATCGTAAGGCTGCTTTTCGGCCTTGCGTCCAACGCTGTTTCTCCGGTCAATCTCTATGGTGACAGGCCGTCCGTTGGCCGTTAACGTCCGCAGGGCCTGCGCCATCTTCCGGGCAAATCGGCTGTCAGCCGTCAGGACGGAGGTGTTGTTCATCACTTCGATTCCGTCCAGGCGAAGCTGCGGTATCCCCATGGCATGAGACAGATCGCGCATCAGGCCTTTCTGGCTGATGCCGTCTTTCTTTCCGGCATTGATCAGAAAGCGGGTTGATTTCCTGTGAACCGGTGAAGACGATTTTCCGGCCTCCCGAATCTTTTTCTTAACGGTCACCTTTTCGACGACATTCAAGTCCGGTGCGTTCCGGTAAGACGCCAGAAAACGGTTAAATTCCATAGAAACAAAACGTTTGATCAGTTCCTCCCGGTCGAGGGTTTCCAGGGTCCTGGAGATAACGGGCAGAAAGGGGTCGATCTGTTCCGGATCGATCTCGGCCTGCTTGACGGCCTCCATGTGGCTGAGGAGCCTTTTTTTACAGATCTCATGACCGGAAGGGATGCGGCCTTCCTCGAAATTCTTCTTGAGACTCCGCTCGATGCCCCGGAGTTTGTACTTTTCCCGCACACCGATCAGGGCGACGGAAATACCCGCCTTTCCCGCACGGCCTGTGCGGCCGCTCCGGTGCGTATAGCCTGAAGGCTCGTCCGGGAGACTGTAATGAATCACATGGGTCAGATCGTTGACATCCAGCCCCCTGGCCGCCACATCCGTGGCCACCAGCATCCGGATATTTCTGCTGCGGAATTTGTGCATCACGTGGTCCCGCTGGCTCTGGGAAAGCTCACCATGGAGGGCATCGGCGCTGTAGCCATCCTCGATCAACTTTTCAACGATGTCGCGCGTCTCCAGCCGCGTCCGGCAAAAAATGATCCCGTAGAGATCCGGGGTCATATCGGCAATGCGCCTCAGGGCCTGGTAACGGTACCGGTCTGACACGACATAATAGACGTGATGGACATTTTCCGCCCCGGCATTGCGGCGGCCAACGGTGATTTCAACGGGATCTTTCATGTAATCCGATGCAATCCCGGCTACTTCACCCGACATGGTCGCAGAAAAGAGCAGGGTGTTTTTTGAATCGGGTGTTTCAGCCAGAATCGCGTTCAGCTCTTCCCTGAAACCCATCTGCAGCATCTCATCCGCTTCGTCCAGGACAACCCAGTTCAGGGCGGAAAGATCGACGGACTGCCGGCGGATCAGATCATAAAGGCGCCCCGGAGTGGCCACGATGATCTGCGCCCCTTTTTGAAGTTCATGAATTTGATGAACAATGCTCGCCCCGCCGTAAACCGAAGTGATTCTCAGGCCCGGAACGTACCGACCTATCAGGTTCAGATCTCCAGTCACCTGAACACAGAGCTCACGGGTCGGGCACAGGACCAGAGCCTGGGTTTGCTTTCTCCGCACATCCGTCAACTGGATCAGCGGTATGCCGAAGGCAGCCGTCTTCCCCGTTCCTGTTTGCGCAAGTCCGACCACGTCGACCTGCTGCTTCAGGAGAATTGGAATAACCTTTTCCTGCACCGGCGTCGGAAGAGAAAAACCCAGCCCGTCCAACCCTTTAAGAATATCGGCCTTCAGCTCAAGCTCATCAAATGTCTTCATATCTTCTTCTATGTAACAATCCCTTTCACAAAATCCGGGCGGACGGAAACAAAGCGATTCCGCTCTACACAACAGGGGACAAGGCTTAGCACCTTGTCCCCTGTTTGAGTTCAATCAGCTCTTTTTTCCGGCCGTCCTTCTCGGGCTAACGATGTCGGCGTTCCATACGGCTCCCTGGCGCAGACGGCCTGAGCCTGTCGCCGCCTCCTTCTCGCCGGCCTTGTTATCCCCTGAAGCTCAACCCGATATTACAGTAATTCAACATTGTCCGCCGCGGGACCCTTGTTGCCCTTGACAACATCGAACCTGACTCTGGCTCCCTCCTCGAGGGCCTTGTAACCATCCATTTTGATAGCGGAAAAATGAACGAATACGTCATTTCCATTGTCCTGTGCGATAAAACCAAACCCCTTGGACGCGTTGAACCATTTTACTGTTCCTTCTGACATCTTTAACAACTCCTTTTTGTGGTTTTCTTCCTGAAAACCCATTCAATTAATTAGGTCCGCATGGTCCGTAGACCACTCGAACCGGCAGAGCCCGTTTTACCCAACAAAAAACCGCACGCCCTCGCCTGAGGATTGTGCGGTTCTCTTTAATGGATTTTATTTAATATAAAACGGACACTGCACAAACATGAGAGTTACTACCATAGTCGAAACCGGGATGCAACTATTTTTTTAACCTTTTTAAAAATCTTTGAATCCCTCGTCTTCCATGGGAAGAATCTCTTCGGGAGAAACCGCGCGGGTTCTTCCCGAAGCCAATAGCTTCCGGCCCTTCAAATCAGGTTTGAAATTGGACAGGACGGCCCGTTTGGCGCCGCTTCGGCCCGAACGGCCAGACCGGTCCGTCTGCAAAAGAGCCCTTGATGCGCCTCTTCCACCGGCAGACGTTACCGCATGGCTGGAGCCTCCTACAATCTGGACCAGCTCTGCAACGTAGCCCTTCATCTGCTCAGCCTGAGCGTTCAGTTCCTCTGATGCACTGGCGGATTCTTCCGCATTGGCCGCAGTGCGCTGCGTGACTTTGTCCATCTCCGCAACGGCGATGTTGACCTGGGAAATGCCATGGGACTGCTCCGAAGTGGCAGCCGCAATTTCGTCGACCAGGTCTTTGATCTTGCTGGCCACAGCCATCTGGTCCTTGAACGCATTCTGGGTCTGCTGGGTGGATTCATTCCCTCTCTGAATGGCCTTGATGGTGTTTTCAATGAGACTGCTGGTGTTTTTCGCAGCATCGGCGGATCTCATCGCCAGATTTCTGACCTCTTCGGCCACCACGGCGAAACCGGCGCCCGCCTCGCCTGCCCGGGCCGCTTCCACCGCGGCATTCAAGGCCAGAAGATTGGTCTGGAATGCGATTTCATCAATGGTCTTGATGATTTTATTCGTTTCTTCACTGGACTTGACCACCTCCGAAACGGCGCCAACCAGGTTCTCCAGCTGCTCTCTGGTGTGGGCCTGATACTTGCCCACTTCCTCCATCAAAGATCTGGCCTGACTGGCGTTATCGGCATTCTGCTTGGTCATTGAAGACATCTCTTCCAGTGAAGAGGAAGTTTCCTCCAGGGAATCCGCCTGCTCTGAAGACCCTTCCGCCAGGATCTGGCTGGAAGATGCGACCTGCGATGACGCAGCGGACACCTGTTCCGCTCCGTCTGAAAGTCCCGAAACGACCTGGTTGATCGGGCGCGTAATGGAAACGGAGATCAACAGACCGAGCCCTACGGCCAGGACCATGCCCAGAATGGTGATGATACCGGCCAGCCACACCGCACGGTTGGCAATTCTGCTGTTGTCCTCCGCTCGTTGCTTTGCCTGCTTCATCTCCCCTTCATTGAGCTTTTCCAGATCGCCTGTGATGGCTTGACCCAGCGGGTTTGCCACCTGAATTACGGCCATGGCTTCATCTCTCTTGCCCGCTGCCGCCAGCCCCACCATTTTATCGCAGTTGACAAGATCCCGTTCCTGATCGCTTGTAACCGTCTTTTCATAGTTATCGATCAGCCCTTTGATTTTTGTATCCATTTCCTTGACCGTTCCAAGCACCGAGCTGATGTCCTTATCCAGGGCAAACCTGTTCACCAGGCTATAGATCATCACAACCCGCAGATTCATATAGGCCTCATTGACCTTGCCGATCATACCCAGCCCAACGGTATTTTCCTGATACAGCGCCGTATCGGCATTTTCTATCTTTTTGATCTGCGTAATTCCGATCAGCCCGATGACCAGTGCAATCAATGCCACCACCACGAACCCGCCAGTCAATTTGGCACTTAATCTCATCCCTTTCACGCCTTACCTCCTGAATTTCTCTTGTTATTAGATGATTAAACCCATATCTTGGCACACGAACCCGACAGCCTGATGTTCCTCTGACGCAGTCAATAACCGTGCCATGGGCACCCTTTTGTTGGGGACTGTTAAGGCAAATTAAATGCCATAGATTGAGAACAGGGGAAAAACAGGGGTGAAATGCAAAAAAGGGAAAGTCACAGGCGGACAGGGAACGATCAGGGACCAGGGCATCGGAGGATCACACAGATTCACGGAGACTTTTTTGTCGTCGGCAGGCATAACCAGATTTTGACGGGCACCGTCCTTTTTATGCTTTTTCCAGTTCCGGCATTCGAGACAGCCGGATGGCCGCGGCGGTGTATCCCGTCTCTTTCCTGCGTATTCCAGAACCCTTCGGCCTCTCATCTTGGCCGGATCATCGATCGACGGAACGGGATGCCGCCGCAGGAAACGGCACTTCGCCTGCTCAAAGAGGCCGGATGGCAACGAACTCCACGGTGCCTTTCAAGGCATCGGCAACCTGCTGATGGAACCGGGAAGGGAAACGGATACAAAAACCGCAATCAGAACTGATGTGGCGGGGAACAGGTATCAGCTTGAAAGGGATGTTTCCTGATATCATTATTTTTTCCGCTTTCAGAGCATGACTGACGGAATCGAACAGAACCACCTCATAAACTTCTGTCATCATATTGTCCATGACGCGCTCTGCCGGATGTGCCGCCGGCTCTCCGGCATAAACGCCTCATCAAAAAAAGACTTTTTCCCGCCGCTGGGAAAAAGGGGGCGGTTTTTTGCATTTTACAATATGGGGAACCGGGCTATCACGAGCAACACGTTCCCGGAATACCGCCACAGCTCCGACCAAGGAGGAAGCCATCTTGTCGGCGTCATCAGAAATGCAAACCCTGTATCGTTACCTGCTGACCATCATCAGGATCTTCAATTCTGATGTCCCAGGCCTTGCATCGCGCAACCGATACTGCCGGAAAACCCTTTCCTATACAAGGGCAAAAGCGGCTGTCCCCCGCCTTTCATCGGGCAGGATGATGGCGCTCCTCTTGACCGTGGCGGGATATCTTGCGATCAGCGTCGCTTTTCCCTGCCGGGTGTCAGCGGCCGGCGGCCTTGAGAAGCCCGGGCTCCCCTCCATAGGGTCCGGATTATACGAACTTTACATCTTTACCGATTATTTCTGCGGCCCCTGTCAGACCCTGGAAGAGGAGTTGGATTCCACCCTGCAGGAGTTGATTAAAAGGAACGCCGTTAAAATTCATTTTGTCGATCTTCCCATTCACAGGGAGACGGTTCTGTTCAACCGCTATTTTCTTTACGCCGCCTGCGCCTCGGGTTCCAGCAGGAACGTTCTCAGAGCCCGGCGGGAGCTGTTTTCCCTTGCTGAACACCAGGATACCGTCGACGAACAGAAAATCGTCCGCAGATTCGAACAACGCAACATCCCCTTCAAAGTCTACGACTTAAAGCCCGTATATCCCGAATTCAACCGCATCATCAGGCAGTTTAATGTCCATTCGACACCCACGTGCGTCATCAAATTCAACCCCGCCGACATCCGCAGCTACAGTGGAGTTTCCCGAATCAGGCAGGGCATGGCCGTGCTGCTTGCCGCGACGGCCGCGTCGAAATAACCCGGCCTGGATCGTTACACGGTCAAAACCCTTGCAACGTTTGTTTTCTCCATACGATACCCGCCTTCTTGTGTAAACCGGGGACAGATCCTCTTCAGGAAATCACATCTGGCATCCCGGGCAGAACCATGTTCCCCGCCCCAGAAGCCGCTCCCTGTGGACTAGTTCCCCGCACCGGTGGCACTTCTGCCCTTCACGGCCGTAGACAAGAAGCTCCTTCTGATATTCACCCTTGTTGCCAAAGAGATCACGCCAGTCGGAGATGGACGTCCCCCGGCAGTCAATGGCTTTTGTCAGGACCGCCCCAATCGCCTTTTCAACATTCCGCCAGTCGTCGGGCGAGAGGCCGGCTGTCTCGCGCCGGGGGCTCAATCCCGCCCGGTAG
>Ga0123333_10004415_pt1 | contig 13201 bp, 11 predicted proteins | sample BioC12SIPDNA_3_FD_89957 | JGI IMG/M metagenome (GOLD analysis project Ga0123333, IMG submission 89957) | Anaerobic biogas reactor microbial communites from Washington, USA - Biogas_R2_B C12 SIP DNA | ecosystem: Engineered > Bioreactor > Anaerobic > Unclassified | place: Washington, USA...
GGGCAGCAGCTCTTCCGCGTCGTGTACTTCTTCCCGATCGTGATCTCCGCGACGGCGATCGGCCTGATGTTCAACCTGTTCTACAAGTACGACGGCGGCATGCTGAACCAGCTGCTCGCGAAGCTCGGCATGGACAAGGTGCTGTGGCTGAGCAAGGAGTCGGCGTACACGATGGTCGTCATCCCGACGCTCTGGCAGTACATCGGCTTCTACTTCGTGATCATCCTGACGGGGCTCGCGGGCATCCCGCAGGAGATCTTCGAGTCCGCGGCGATCGACGGCGCGACCGGCATCAAGAAGATCTGGTACGTGACGCTTCCCCTGATCTCGGACGTGCTGATCACCTGCGTGACGCTCGCGGTCACGGGGGCGATCAAGGTGTTCGACCTGCCGAGCGTCATCGCGAGGAACGGCGCGCCGAACGGGCTGACACACTTCTTGGGCACCTACATGCACAACCAGGCGTTCGTCGCCCAGAACGTCGACTACGGAAGCACCATCTCGGTCATCATCGTGCTGATGGGCGTCGCCGTCGCGCAGCTTCTGAACCGCGTGATCGCGCGCAATTCCGAGGCGCTGAGGTGATGGCCATGAATCAGAGCGTTGAGACAATCAAAAAGCCCCGGGCGACGGTGGGCAAGGTCGTCATCTACGTCCTTTTGACGCTGTGGGCGGTGACGACGGTGTTCCCGTTCGCGTGGGTCGTCAACAACTCGTTCAAGCACTCGAGCCTCGTCGTCAACGACTCGTTTTCGCTTGCAACGGGCGAAGTTCTCCGGTATGATAAGGACGGGCAGGTCGTGCGCGAGCGGATCATGCAGGACGAGTACGGGCGCGACATGTACGACAAGCTCCTCTTCGACGCGGACGGAAATCCGGTCTACGAGGGCGCGCAGCAGTCGCCGACGATCAACCGAAGCGGCGCGTTCGCGGACCTTCTGAGCGGCATGACGGTGCCGACCGACGAGGCGAACGCGCATCTGCAGGCCTACGACACGGTCAACGGAAAGGTGATCTACGACGAGTCTTCGCCGCCGGTCCGGCTTTCGCCGACGTGGGACAACTACGTGAGCGTGTTCACGAACCGCAACGTCAATATCCTGCGCGGCTACAAGAACAGCCTGATCATCTCCGGCAGCGTCATGGTCGTCGTCGCGCTGTTCTCGGCGATGCTGGCGTTCGGCATCACGCGCTGGAAATTCCGCGGCGCGAAGGTCATCAAGAGCCTCGTCGTCGCGGCGCTGATGTTCCCGGCGTTCGCGACGATCGTGCCGGTGTACCGGATGCTGTCGGACATGGGCCTCTACGACAAGCTCGAGGGCGTGATCCTCGTGCAGTGCGCGGGCAACCTCGCGTTCGCGTGCACGGTCATGATGGGGTTCATCAACGCGCTGCCGTATGAGCTCGAGGAGGCGGCGTTCATGGAGGGCTGCGGCCCGTATGGTATCTTCTTCCGGATCATCCTCCCGATGTGCAAGCCCGCGCTCGCGACGGTCGCGATCTTCACGTTCATCTGGAGCTACAACGACCTGTTCCTGCAGATGGTGCTCCTGCGCTCGAACGCGCTGCTGCCGGTATGCGCGATCCTCCGAGAGATTTCGAGCCAGTACGGAACGGATTTCGGCATGATGGCCGCGTCGGTCACGGTCGTCGTCGTGCCGGTCCTGATCGTGTACGCGCTGTTGCAGAAGAACATCATCAAGGGGCTGACCGCGGGTGCGGTCAAGGGGTAGGAGGCGAAGCGGAGCATGTACGGCGTGGTGCTGGTCGATGACGAGCAGCTGATCCTCCGGGGGCTCATCAACGTGATTCCCTGGGAGAAGTACGGCTGCCGCGTGCTCGACACCGCGTCGGACGGGCTCGAGGGCATTGCAAAGGCGCGCGCGTGCAAACCCGACATACTGTTTACCGACATCCGGATGCCGAACATGGACGGGCTTGCGATGATCGCGGCGCTGAAGAGCGAGTTCCCCTCGATGCAGATCGCCGTTCTGACCGCGTTCCGGGACTTCGACTACGCGCAGCGCGCCATGCACCTGGGCGTGTGCCGGTATCTTTTGAAGCCGAGCAAGATGGAGGAGATACTCGAGGCGGTCGAGGCGATGGCCATGCAGATTCCCGAGCGCCCGGCGGAGGGGACAGAGGCGGAGGCGAAGGAATCGCCCGCGAGCGCGTTCGTCGTGCGCGCGGCGCTCTCGTACATCGACCGGAACTACATGAACCGATTGAGCCTTTCGACGGTCGCGGACAACGTGTTCGTCAGCCAGTGGCATCTCTCGAAGCTCCTGAACCGCCACACCGGGAAGAGCTTTTTCGACATCGTGAACGCGGTGCGCGTCGAAAAGGCGAAGGCGCTGCTCCGCGACCCGTCGCTCAAGGTGCACGAGATCGCCGAGATGGTCGGCTTCGCGGACGTCGCGCATTTTTCGAAGATTTTCAAGAAGCTGCAGCGCAAATCCCCGATCGAATATCGCGCGGATTTGTAAAAATTATGCAATAAAATCGCGCCGAATCCATGGTTTTCTTGCCGTTTTTCCCCCGTTGTGATAGAATACAAAGGATGCAACCCGGGCGAGGGGGGAATGCGGTCTTGAACATCCGGATCAGGCGCCTGTTGGCGCTGGCCATTGCGGTCGCGCTTTTGTTTGCGTCGGCGGGCGCGGAGGCGCTGGCGCTCGGCGCGAAGGGCGAGGCGGTCTATAAGCTCCAGCAGAGGCTCTACTATCTGGGGTTTCTGGCCGTCTCCCCGGACGGCGACTACGGCCCGAAGACGCAGGAGGCGGTTAGGGACTTTCAGGCGTTCTTCCGCCCGAAGGGCCACGCGCTCCCGGGCGACGGAACCGCGGACGAGGCGACGGTCGAGCTCATCTTCGACGACGCGGTCGCGGACATCTCCTACCCGCTGAAGACCGGCGACAAGAACGGCTACGTGCGCCGCGTGCAGCGCAGGCTGATCGAGCTCGGCTACCTCTACGGCCTCGCGGACGGCTCCTACGGCCAGAAGACGGCCGACGCGGTGCGCGCGTTCCAGCTGATGCTCGCCGAAAACGGCGTAACGGGCATCGAGGCGACCGGCGAGGCGGACGCCGCCACGCAGGACTATTTGTACTCGGAGCTGCTCGGCTTCAAGATCAACACGCCGAAGTCCTACAGCGCCGGCAACGCGAAGGCGCTCGACCCCGGAAACCTGTACGCCTCGGCGTGCGCGCTGATCGACGCGGACACGGGGGCGCTGCTGTTCGGCAAAGAGGCCTATGCCAAAATATACCCCGCGAGCACGACGAAGGTCATGACGCTTCTGCTCGCGCTCGAGTACCCGAACCTCTCGGAGATCGTCACCGTCCCCCAGTCCGCGGCCGAGATTCCGGGCGACTCGTCGAGGGTCCCGATACAGGTCGGCGAGCGGTTGCCCTACGAGGACCTGCTCTACGGGCTGTTCCTCCGCTCGGGCAACGACGCGGCGAACGCGATCGCCACGATTTCGGCGGGCTCGGTCGAAGCGTTCGTCGAGAGGATGAACGCGCGCGCGAGGGAGCTGGGCCTTAACTCGACGCACTACGCGAACCCGCACGGCTATCACGACGACGACCACTACACGACCGCCGCGGACATGGCGGAGCTCCTTCGGCGCGCGCTGCAAAACTCCGCGTTCGAGGCCCTCTTCCGCGAGCACCGGCATGCAATGGGTGCGACGAACGTGCGCGCGGCGCGCGTGATCGAGTGCCGGTACGACATCTTCAACGCCGCGTCGAAGTACTACGACCCGGACGTGTTCGGCGGCAAGACCGGCTTCACGTCGCCGGCGGGCTACTGCTTCGTCGGCGCGGCGGAGCGCGGCGGCGTTAAGCTGATCGCGGTCGTGTTCGACAGCGGCATACAGAAGTTCAACCGCTGGACCGACGCCGGGCGGCTGTTTGAGTACGGATTTGCGGTGAAGGGGGTATAGCGATGAGGATCGTCATACTCGACGGGAACACGGTCAACCCCGGCGACCTCTCGTGGGGCGCGCTCGGGGAGCCGGGCGATCTGACCGTCTACGACAGGACGCCGGACGCACTGATCGAGGAGCGCATCGCCGGGGCGGAGATCGCGTTCACGAACAAGACGCCGCTGACAAGGGAGACGATCTCGAACGCGAAGTCCCTCCGGTTCATCGGCGTGCTCGCGACCGGCTACAACACCGTAGACGTGCGCGCGGCGCGGGAGCGCGGCATACCGGTCGCGAACGTGCCCGCGTACGGCACGGAATCCGTCGCGCAGTTCGCGATCGCGCTGCTGTTGGAAATCTGCCACCATGTCGGGCACCACGCGGAGCGCGTCCGCGCGGGGCGCTGGGCCGAGGGGCCGGATTTCTGCTTCTGGGAGACACCGCAGATCGAGCTCGCCGGGAAGGCGATGGGTATACTCGGCTTCGGGCGCATCGGCCGCGCGGTCGGCGGGATCGCGAGGGCGCTCGGCATGCGCGTGCTCGCGTGCGACCGCCACGAGGCGGACGAGGGGCGCGCGATCGCCGAATACGTGCCGCTGGACGCACTGCTTCGCGAGGCGGACGTGCTGTCGCTCCACTGTCCGCTCACCCCGGAGACCGAGCGGATCATCGACCGCGCGGCGATCGGGAAGATGAAGGACGTCGCGATTTTGATCAACAACAGCCGCGGCGCGCTTCTGAACGAGCGGGACGTCGCGGACGCGCTGAACGCCGGCAAGCTCGCGGCCGCGGCGGTCGACGTCGTGTCCGAGGAGCCGATCCGCCCCGACAACCCGCTGCTTACGGCGAAGAACTGCCTGATCACGCCGCACATCAGCTGGGTGTCCCGGGAGAGCCGGGGCAGGATTGTCGAGGCGTCGGCGGGAAACCTGCGCGCGTTTCTCCGCGGGGAGCCGAAGAACGTCGTAAACTAGCAAGGGAGCCGGGCGTTCGCCCGGCCCTCAGGGCATCAAAAACCGCGGTTTTTTGATGCATAGGAAGAATGTGCTTCGGCTCGCTGAAATCCTCACGGATTTCCGGGCGCGATCCTGACGGTAGGAATCGTTTTACCTCCGCTGCGCTCCGTAAAAACCAAATTCACCGCGCATGTCGCTGAATTCGATTTTATGGGTCGGTCGGCGATACTTTGTCGATGGGCTGGGAGCCGGGCGTTCGCCCGGCCCTCGATTTACTCCGTCGCCAGCTTGTACAGCTCGGCGATTTTTTGCGCGTCCGCGATCAGGAAGCGGTCCTCGGGCGGGTAGATCGCGCCGCCGAAGTAGATCGACGTGTTGAATCGGCAGCTCAGGTCGTACGCCACGCGGTGCACCGCCGCGTGCATCCTGTCGAAGCCGATCTCGTCGCGGCACCGCCTCACGTCGCTCAATGTGATGCCGCCGCCGGGCAGTATCTCGATGCGCCCCGCGGCGTGCTCGATCATCCGGCGGATCATGCCCGCGCCCTCGGAGACGGTCGGACGCTGGCCGCTGGTCAGCACGCGCTTCACGCCCAAGTCGATCAAGGTGTCGAGCACCTCGAACGCGTCGGGCACGACGTCGATCGCGCGGTGGAACACGCTGTCGCGGTCGCCGACGATCCCGAGCATCTTCGCCGTGCGCGCCCTGTCCACCCGGCCGTCTTTGTCGAGGAAGCCGAACACGATGCCGTCCGCGCCGTGCGCGATGAGCGCGCGCGCGTCCTCGAGCATGACCTCGAACTCGGCGTCCGTGTAGCAGAACCCGCCCTCGCGCGGGCGCACCATGCACATGATCGGGATGCCGATGTGCCGCTTCGCGACGATCAGCGAGCCGATCGTCGGCGTCAGGCCGCCGTGGAACAGGTCGCTGTTGAGCTCGACGCGGTGCGCGCCGCCCTTTGCGGCCTCGATCGCGTCTTCCGCCGAGCCGCAGCAGATTTCGAGAAACAGGGGCTTCTTTTCCATGATTTACGCCTCCTCCAGCGCGAATACGATGTCGGGATTGAGCATGAACGGGAACATGGCGGCGTTGATGTTCGTAAGCGGCAGCACGTCGTCGCAGAGGTCGATGCCGAGCACCTCGCGGAACGCCCGCTGCCTGGCGAGAATGCGCGCATACACCTCCGGGTACTCGCGCCCGAGCGCCGCGCGCAGCGCCGGCCCCGCGACGATCGCCGGGTCCTCGCAGATGGCCGTGCGCGCCGGGTCGGGCATCGAGGAGATGATATCGACCTGCATGTACGCGCCGTCCGGCACCGTGTAAGTCGAGCCCTCGTAGGAGAGCGCGTTGACCCACTCGTCCATGCCGGTGAAGTGGCCGCAGTTGAGCTCGACAAAGTGGTTCGGGCCGTCGAGGATGTCGTGCACCGCACGGTGCAGCGCGTTTCCGTCCGCGCCGACCTTGAGCGCCTCGTACCACGCGCCCATCGCTCGGAAGAACTCGCCGTAGAAGGAGAACAGATGCGGCCGGAGCGATTCGTGCATCGTCGCCTCGTCGCGGGCAGCGACGCCGACGCGCGAGCTCAGGGAGCCCCGGACGCCGTAGCACAGCCCGCATTGGTCGCCGAGCGAGAGCCGCACGTCGTCCCGCGGCGAGCGGATGCCGAGCGCGACGCTCTCGGGCCCAAAGTTGACGAGCGGGTGCATGACGTGCGGCGCGAAGCCGACGCGCGCGGACTCGCTGAGCGCGTACTCGGTCATGCCGGGCTGCATGCTCTTCAGGAGCCGCATCAGCACGTTGGCGCTGCGAGCGCCGGCGGTCTCGGCCGCGGCGATCTCCTTCGCCGTGTAGACCCTAAGGCGCATGCCGCTGTCGAGCCCGGTCAGCGCAGCCGTGTAGTTGACGACATTTTCGAAGCCCGCCAGCGAGCGCAGCGCCTCGACGACGTAGTGCGGCGCGTCGAATGTGTACTTCGGGTCGGTCGGTATGTACTCGGGCAGGAAGTATTTGAAGCCGATCAGGCCGACCATAGCGCCGGGGAACACGCCGGCATCGCGGAGGATTTCGTCCAGCTTTTCCTCCTTCCGGCGGGGCTGGCCCTGCAGGCTGAAGTTGCGGTAATAGGCGCGCCGAATCTCATAGGGGACGCAGAAGCTGTAGGACATGCCCTCGTTCCCGACGAGCAGCGTCGGCGCACCCTCCCTCGGGACGACGAAAACGCTCTCCTCAAAGCGGCAGTCGTAGCCGCAGAAATGCTCGATGTTCGCGAAGTGCTCGCGGTCGCCGACGATGACGGCCGCGTCGATGCCGTCCGCGTCCATGCGCTCGCGCAGCATCCCGAGCCGGAACCGGTAGTCGTCCGCGCCCATCGGTATCTGCGCGGCGTCCACCTCCGCGAGGAACAGCGGGTCGGCCTTTTTCAGAACAACGGTCTTCATCGCATCCTCCATTAACGTTAAAATTCCCCAACCCATTATACCCGATCCGGCGGGTTTCGTCAAATACGGAATTGCATTTTGCGCGGATTTGTGTTATCGTGAATTGGGTTCCGACATGGAGTTTTTGGAGGGAATTCGCATGGTTCTTCATGTGCCGCTCGTAAGGGAATACCGCTCCGACCTTCTGGATTTGACGCACTATGGATACATCGCGGTCGTGGACGAGCGCGGGAACGTGCTCTACCGCGCGGGCGACCCGGACGCGGTCGTCTACTACCGCAGCGCCTCGAAGCCGCTGCAGGCGCTGCCGGTCATCCGGCGCGGCCTCGACAAAAAATACGGGCTGACCGACGAGGAGACGGTGCTGCTCGCGGGCTCGCACGCGGGCGAACCTTACCACGTCGCGGCGCTCGAGAGCATCGCGAAAAAGACCGGGCTCTCCGAGGAAACGCTGGTGATGAAGCCCGCCGTCCCGAGTTATATCCCCGCGAACGAGGAGCGCATCCGGCAGGGCCTTCCGCCGCGGAAGTTCTACCACAATTGCGCCGGCAAGCACCTGGCGCTGATGCTCGTGCAGCGCGAGCTCGGCTCGCCGGTCGAGGACTACTGGAAGATGGACGCGCCGGCGGAAAACGAGGTGCGCGACACCCTGATGGAGATGAGCGAGGCGGAGAGCGTCGAGCTCGGCGTCGACGGCTGCGGCGTGCCGGTGTTCGCGGTCGGCGTCAAGAACATCGCGATCGCGTTCAAGAACCTCGCGTGCATCGACACGATCCGGGACGAAGGGCTCCGGGCCGCGGCGGCGGCATTCGTGCCGAGGATTCACCAATACCCGCACATGATGCGCGGCACGGGCTACATCTGCACGTATTTGAACTACGACCCGAACCTCGTCGCGAAGGGCGGCGCGCTCGGCGTGTACGGCTTCGGGCTCAAGAGGGAGCGGCTCGGCGTCGCGTTCAAGGTCTCCGACGGCACCGAGCACAACTGGCCGCTGATCGTCCTGAGCATTCTGAAGGACCTCGGCTGCCTTTCGAGGGAGACCGAGGAGCATCTGATGAACCCGAACCCGATATTGCTCCGGAACGACAACGACACCGTCGTCGGGCGCAGGGAAGTCTGCTTTAAGGTGGCGATCTAGATGCGCCCAGAGCCGCTGTTTGAGGAATACCGCGAGGGCGTGCTCGAGTGCGTCCACGCCGGGACGTTCGCCGCCGTCGACGAACGGGGCGAGCTGATCTACTCGAAGGGCGACGCGGACTGGACGTGCTTCTACCGCAGCGCGTCGAAGCCGATCCAGGCGCTGCCGGTGCTCGCGCGGGGATTGCACGAGAAATACGGCCTGACCGACGAAGAGGCCGCGATCTTCTCCGGCTCGCATTGGGGCGACGGGGAGCACGTGCGCGCGCTGGAGTCGATCCTCCAAAAGACGGGGCTGTGCGAGGAGGACATGGTGATGCTGCCGACCTACCCGGTGCGCCCGTCGCGCCGGGACGAGCTGCACTGGAACAACATGCCGCCTCGCAGGCTCTACCACAACTGCGCGGGGAAGCACCTGGCGCTGATGCTGCTCGCGCGGGAGTTGGGAGACAAGGCAGCGGACTACCGGCGCCGGGACAGCCGCGCGCAGCAGACCGTCCGCAGGGCGATCGCGGTCGTCAGCGGCACGCCGGACGCGGAAATCAAAGTCGGCGTCGACGGCTGCGGCGTACCGGTGTTCGCGGTGCCGTTCCGGAACATCGCGCGCTCGTTCCTGAACCTCGTCCGCCCGGAGCGCATCCCGGACGACCGGCTCGCCGAGGCCGCCGCGAAGAATTGCGACCGGCTGCACAGGTTTCCAAACATGATTGCGGGCCATGATCTCGTGTGCTCGATCGTCGCGAAGGACCCGGACCTCCTGGGAAAGAGCGGCGCGCTCGGCGTGTATGCGCTCGGCATACGCTCGCTGGGCATCGGCATCGCCTCGAAGATCGCCGACGGCAGCCACGCGGAGTTCGAGGCGACGGTTCGCGCGGCGCTTTCGCACTTCGGCGCCGGCGCCGAGGTCGCCCGCGAGCTCGCAGAGAAATACCCGGACGACATCGTCAACGACAACCGGGAGCGCGTGGGCTTTCGGAGGTGCGTCATTTTTTAAGGGGGCTGCGCCATGATCGAATCGCTTCCGAGAATTCCCCGCGGGGAGTACCCCGCGCGCTGGGAGAGGGCGCAGGAGGTGCTCCGGCGCGAAAACCTCGACCTGCTGATCGCCTACGCGGACGACCGGCACACCTACGGCGCGGCCTACGCGCGCTATTACGCGGACGTGCCGGTGTGCTTCGAGCCGGCGCTCGTGCTGTTCGCGCCGGGGGAGGACCCGAAATTGCTCGTCGGGCCGGAGACCGTCGGCTACGCGGCGGAGGTCGGGGCGGTGCCGGACATCGTCGCGCTGCGCGAGTTCGCCGCCGAGAACGAGGACTACCCGTTCACCGAGCTCGTGCCGCTGAAGGACGTAGCCGCCGGGCGAGGCATACGAAGGCTCGGGCTCGGGGGGCTTTCGCTGATGGGCGCGGAGATTTACGAATCGATCCGCGGGGCGTTCCCGGAGGCGGAGCTCGTGAAGATGGACGCGATGCTCGAGCCTCTGCGCGGCGTCAAGTCGCCGGCGGAGCTCGAGGTCATCCGCTATGCGTACAGGCTCGCGAACCTCGGCATGGGCGCGGCGCTGGCGGCCGTCCGCCCCGGCGCGACCGAGCGCGCAATCGCGGCCGAGGCCGAGTACGCGATGCGCAAGGCCGGCGGCGAGGGGACCGGCATCGACACGATCGTCTGCTCCGGGCCGAACACGCGCCACATACTCGGCCGGACGACCATGCGCCGCGTCGGGAAGGACGACCTCGTGCTGATCACCGTCGCGCCGCGCTACGAGGGCTACCACGGCGCGTGCGCGCGCTCGGTCATCGTCGGGAACCCCGGACAGCGCGTGATCGACTCCGTCCGGGCGCAGGTCCGCGCGCAGAACGTCTGCGGCGAAAACCTGATCGCGGGGAGGGTCGGGAGCGAGGTCGAGGCGCTCGGCCGCGCGGTCATGGCCGAGGCGGGCTTCGGCGAGAATTTCCTGTACTCGGGGCTGCACAGCGTCGGCGTGATCGAGTTCGAGCCGCCGATCCTCGGCCCCTCGAGCCGCACCGTGCTCGAGGACAACATGGTGATTTCGGTCGACATACCGTTGTTTGAAGCCGACATCATGGGCTCGCGCACCGAGGACGGCTATCTGATCGTCAACGGGAGGCCCGAGCGCCTGACGACCGCGCCGCAGCTGATCTTCAAATAGCGAGGATGCGCGGGCCGCGGAACGGAGCGCCGGTTCAAACGGGCCGGCGCTTTGCCCGCGGATGGGCGTCGAGTTCCGGAAGCTGCGACTGCATACGGAAATCCCGAACACTGCCTTCTCCACTCCCGATCTTCAAATAGCAGACCGAGTGCACAAAAACGCGGAATATGGCGCCGCTCTTCGTTGGGCGGCGTTTTGCCTGCAGACGGAGATTCACATGCAGAAATCATAGGAAATCCCGAAAAATTTTGCGGAACGGCGCCGGATTTGCAGGAAAATTTCGCAGAAGTGCACGATCCGATCCGGCGTATTTTTGTGGAATTCAAATGCGTAAAGAAAATAGTTCGCTTGGCTATTGACAGCCGACAACGTTAATGTTATAATCGCGGTACAAACTCGTGGGCTCCGTGCGCGGCGAAAGCGCGGGAGTTTCCGGTTTTGGCGGCCGCTTGCCAATTCGACGAAGCAGAAAATGGGAGGGCACACAATGAAGAAACTGGCGCTTGTACTGGCAGTCATCATGTTGTTTACCTGCGCGTTCGCGCTGCCCGGCCTCGCGGAGGAGTCCACGCTGGATCGCATCCTTTCCCAGGGCAAGATCGTCGTCGGCTGCTCGCTTTCCGGCATGCCGATCGGAGGCTATGACGAGAACGGCCAGCCCACCGGCTACGACGTCGACTGGGCGCACAGGCTGGGCGAGGTGCTCGGCGTCGAGGTCGAGATCGTCGACGTCAACGGCGACACGCGCATCCCGGCGCTCACCAGCGGCCAGATCGACGTGATCATCGCCAACATCACCGGCAACCTGACCCGCGCGCAGACGATCGACTTCTCGATCCCGTACCTGCGCTGCGGCATCAAGATGCTGACCCAGGCGGGAAGCTCCTACACCTTGATCGAGGACCTGAACAAGCCTGAGGCGAGGGTCGCCGTCGGCCGCGGAACGACCGGCGAGGAGCTCGTTTTGAAGTTCGCGCCGAACGCGACGATCACCTACGTGGACGTCTACACCGAGCAGCTGCTGCTTCTGCAGCAGGGCCGCGTCGACGCCGTCTTTGAGGACTCCACGCTGATCGACTACGCCGCCGGCAACAGCGAGGGCAAGCTCGTCGCGCAGGACAAGCTCTACACCTCCGACCCGATCTGCTTAGGCGCCCGCAAGGGGGACATCGAGTGGGTCCGCTGGCTCGATATGTTCGTCTCCTGGCAGATCAGCTCCGGCTGGCAGGCGGAGACCTACTACAAGTGGTGGGGGACCTACCCGAGCGGCATGCAGTACCTCTGGTAAGGAGTTCCGACGGTTCCGAAACCCGTGAAGTGCGCTCGGTCGGTGCGTCTCATCGCCGGCCGGGCGCTTCCATTTCAAGCGGATTGTGAGGGATGGTATGTCAGGCTATGCGATGAACTTCCGGGTGCTTATGCAGTACAAGGACATGTTCCTGAACGGCGTGTTGATTACGCTGAAGGTGTGCGTCGGATCGCTCGTCATCGGCTTCTTCCTCGGGGCGATACTCGCGATCATGAAGCGATCGAAGAGCAAATTCGCGAGGGGGTTCGCGATCACCTGGGTGGACATATTGCGCAACACGCCGTTTCTCGTGCAGCTCTTCTTCTTCTACTACGGCCTTCCGCAGCTGGGAATCTACGTCGACCCGCTCGTGGTGGGCATCGTCGCGCTCGGCATCAACTCGAGCGCGCCGAACTGCGAGGTCATCCGCTCCGGCCTGATGGCGGTCAAGACCGGCTACTACGAGACCTCGACGGCGCTCGGCTACTCGAAATTCCAGACATTTCTCTACGTCGTCATGCCCATCGCGCTCAGGCTCTCGTTCAAACCCCTGACGAGCAACTTTGTCAACCTCGTCCTGACCTCCTCGGTGACCTACGGAATCACGCTGATGGAGATCATGGGCGTTGCAAAGACGGTTTCCGCGCGCAGCAACCGTCCGTTCGAGATATACGTGATCCTCCTGGTCAGCTACTGCGCGTTTACGTATCTCGTGTCGTTCGTCGCGAAGGCGATCGACCGAAAGATACACATCAATCTGTAGAGGGGGGAGCGAAATGAACGTATTCGATTATTCGGCCTATGCGCTGTTCAAGTGGAGCGACATGCGGATGATTCTGAACGCGACGCTCCTGACCATCCGCGTGACGCTTATCTCGCTCGCGCTCGGCACCGCGCTCGGGCTCGTCCTGGGACTGATCCGCTGCGCGAAGAACCGGGCGCTTTCGTCGCTGCCGCTGATCATCATGGAACCTCTGAGGAATTCGCCTTTGATCGTGCAGCTCTTTCTCGTCTACTACGGGCTTCCGTCGGTCGGCATACGCTTCGACGCCTACACCGCGGCGATACTGACGCTGTCCCTGAACACCTCCGCGTTCTTTGCGGTGCTCGTGCAGAGCTCGATTCAGTCGATCCCGAAGGCGCAGTGGGAGGCGGGCTACGCGCTCGGGCACAACAAGGGGTCCGTCTACGTGCGCGTCATCGCGATGCAGGCGTTTCGGCTTTTGATTCCGCAGGCGATCACGCTGTACATTTCGCAGCTGCAGTGCTCGTCGCTCGTCA
>Ga0123333_10004422_pt1 | contig 13184 bp, 11 predicted proteins | sample BioC12SIPDNA_3_FD_89957 | JGI IMG/M metagenome (GOLD analysis project Ga0123333, IMG submission 89957) | Anaerobic biogas reactor microbial communites from Washington, USA - Biogas_R2_B C12 SIP DNA | ecosystem: Engineered > Bioreactor > Anaerobic > Unclassified | place: Washington, USA...
GACGGAGAACGTCGTGCTAGGGCGCTGGGCGCGGTCGTTGCGCGCCATGGCCTGGAAGACGTAACTGCCAGCCGCCGGGAAGCTGTAGTCGATGAACGCGCCATCCCACGGGTCAACATCCTGGCCGATGAAGACAGACGGGCCACCCGCTGGATCGTTGACGTAGAAATCGACCACGTCCGCATTGAGGACTTCCCCGGCATTGACGCGCACCGTCTCGGAATAGGTCACGGCGCGGCTGGCGGAATCCAGCCAGAAAGGTTGGACCGCCAGATTCTCGCGGAAGGTCGGTTGGTTGGGATCCTGAGTGGCGACCGGGGTCTGGGTGGCCGGGAGCGCCGGGACGTAGAGCCGCTGGCCGACGAAGATCAAGCCCGTGTTGGACAGGCAGTTGGCAGTGGCAAGCTGGGCGACGGTCGAGCCGACGCGTTCCGCGATGCGGCTGAGCGTGTCGCCCGCGACGACCGTGTACGCGGGCCAGGTGGTCTGCGGCGTGCAGTTGGCCAGGGTAGGGGCGGCCAGGGTCCGGTTGATCACCGCGGCGCCGGTGGGCGTGGGCGTGGCGGTGACGATAACGAACTGCGGGGTGGCGGTAACCTGCGGGCTGGGCGTCAGGGCGGGCAGGGTGGCGGTGGGAAATGGCGTTGGGACGGGCGTTGCAGCGCCGCCCCCGGCCAGGTTGCACGCGAGCGCGGCGAGCATCAGCGCGGCCAGAGCGACCAACCATTGAGCAGAACGACTGGGCGTATCTTGCATGGGAGTCTCTCCTCCGCGCACGGCTTCACGATGGGGCTAGCGACTCGCTGCCAGCCGGCTCGCCGCCGGGCTTTCTGCGATCCATCAGCGACTATTATAGCAGGATCCCCCGCCTTGGCAGATGGCCGCCGCCCTGCTAAAAACAGATCAGCCGATCGACCGACGGAGGGTGATACCGTGCAACAGACCGAGACCTTGCTAGCCTACCGCGTGCCCGATCCGGGTTACCTGCGCATCGAAGGCGCGGATCAGGCGGACTTCATCCAGCGGCAAACAACCAACGACATCCGGCGTCTGGGATTGGGCAGGTCGCTGCTGACCGTACTCACCTCGGCCACCGCGCGCATTCTGGACGTATGGCAGCTGGTGCCCGAGTCGGACGCGATCGGCGTCGTCACGCTGCCCGCGCGCGGCGGCAGCACGGCGCGCTATCTCCAGTCGCGGATCTTCTTCATGGACAAAGTCACGTTGGCGGACGTGTCGAGCCAGGTCGCCCAGGTCTGGATCGCCGGGGAAGCCTCCATTCCCGGTTTGTCGGCCATACCGGCGGCGGGCGAGATCACCGAGGGGGAGATCGGCGGTGTCCCGGTGCGGGCCATCGGCATATCCCCGGCGCTGGGCGGGGGCGCTCTGCTGTTGGCCGAGGCGGGCGCTGGTGATTACCTGGCGGATCAGCTCAGCGCTGCTGGCGCGCACGTGCTGACGCCGAGCGATTACGAGGTCTGGCGCGTCGAGCAGGGGCTGCCGGGCCCGCAGGGCGAGCTCACCGGCGACTTCACGCCGCTGGAAGTCGCCTTGGGTGAGGCGGTATCAGGCGAAAAGGGCTGCTACACCGGCCAGGAGATCATCGCCCGCCAGATTACCTACGATAAGATCACGCGCAGGCTGGTCGGCCTGCGCCTGGACGGACCCGTCGCGCCGGGTGACAGCGTGGAGGTCGAGGGCCGGAGCGCCGGGGCGATTACCTCGGCAGTCGAATCGCCGCGCCTGGGACCGATCGCCCTGGCTGTGCTCAAGCGCCCGCACAACCAACCCGGCACGCCCGTCAGGGTGATCAACCAGGGGCGGCCCATCGGCGGGGCGACCGCCGCGCTGCCGTTCGAGGTGAGCTCTCGCGCCTGAAAAGAAAAAGACCGCGCACGCGCGCGGCCTCAAGGGGATTCTACGGAAAAAAACCGGATCAGTGGCAGCCACCGCTGCCGCAGCCACAACCGCCGCCCGCGTCGGCAGCGGCGTCGTCGCCGGTCCGGAACGAATGGCCACAGCCGCAGGACGAGATCGCGTTGGGATTGTTGATGGCGAACCCGCCGCCCATCAGGCTGTCCACGAAATCAATCTCGGAGCCCTGCATGTACATCAGGCTGGTCGGATCGATGATCAGGCGGATGCCGTCTGTCTCAACGATGTTATCCTGCGGGTAGATGTTCTCCTCGAATGCCATGCCATACGACAGGCCCGAGCAGCCGCCGCCCTGCACGAACACGCGTAACCCGTGATTGGGCAGGTTGCGCTCGGTGAGCAGCGCGCGCACCTTGTCCGCGGCCGTGGCCGTCATCGTCAGGATAGGAGCCTCTACACCTGCCGGGGTCTCTTGCAAGTCGGTATGGGTAACGTCAGCCATCATGTTCTCCTAAAATAGGGGTGCTCCTGCGAACCGGGTCTATTATGGCATAGTTTAGCAAGGCTGTCCAAAAGAGTCAATTTAGACGATGAAAATAATACTTATTCGGCGCGACGAGGGAGTCCCACCAGCAGCGCGATCGGGCCGGCGAGCAACAGCCACAGGGCCGCGCCCAAACCGGCGACCTGCGCTACCGCGCCCAGGCCCAACGGGATCAGGCTGCCTGCCAGCCCGCCCACATTGTTGACGGCCAGCGCCGTGCCGCTCTGGCCGGGCATCGCCGCGTAGAGGTGGGCCATCAGGATCGCGTACCAGCCCGCGTTGAGCAGGCCCAGCGTCCCCAGCAGCGCCAGCTTGACGCCGAGCCACGGCGCGAGCAGGAACGCCGGGAAGATCACCAGCACCAGTGCGGCGCTGGCGCGCAGGTAGGCCAGGCCGGGGATGCGCTCGAGAAGGGGAATGATCAGGAAGTCGCCCACCAGACCGACGCCCGTCCAGACCAGCACCGCCAGCCCGGCCTGCGACGCATCCAGGCCGGCCACGTCCACAAAATACAGCGCCAGGAAACCATAGAGCACATCCAGCATCAGGTCCGAGAACTGGAGCAGGGCGATCCAGCGCAGCACGTCGCGCCGGCGCAGCGCCCGGATCGCATTGCGCAGCCCCTCCGCGAACGTCAGCGGGGTGGGGTCATCCTCCGGACCGGCGCTCGCGCTGCGCTCATCCGACGGGTGGCGGTGATTTGGGAAACGGTGCCGGAGCGCCGCGCCCGCCAGCAGGAATGAGACCGCGCCGAAGGCGGCGAACAGCTCACGCCAGGTGCCGCCCACGACCATGGCCGCTCCGAGAATGAGCGGGCCGCCGACCACGCCCACTGACCCGGCGAACGTCCAGCGGGCCATGTTGTGCTCGCGGCGGGCCGGGTCGTGATCCATCAACGCGGCTTGCGACAGGCTCACGAAGGCGCCCGACGCGGGGTACTGCACGACGAACGCCACCATGAGCGCCCAGAAGTGGTGGCCCAGGGCGATCAGCAGCAGCGTCAGCCCGAAGACGATGCCGCCGGCGACGATCAGGGCGCGCCGCCGCCACACATCGGCCAACACGCCCAGGATCGGCTCGACCACGGCGCTGACCAAACCCGGCACGGCGAGCAGCAGGCCAATCTGGGCGTAGGATAGGGCGAAATCATCGCGGATCAGCGGCCAGGCGGCTTCCCGCGCGCTGAAGACGAACTCGTCCAGAAACTCGATACAGAGCAGGACGATGACGAAACGGTCCAGGTGGCGGACAGCAGTTCAATAGAAGGGGCGTCGCATTGGGCATTCCCTCAGGCGGGCTCGATTTGGTACATGAAGCGCTCAGCATGGCGTCCGACCCGCTTTTGCAGACCTTCGACGGCTCCGAGGAGGTACGTGAGCGGGCGGTATTTCCGGTACAGAATCTGCTTCGCGGCGGCGGCCTCGGCGGGATCGTCCAGGCGGCGCGCATAGCCGGGCACGGCAGGGCCGCGCGGTTTTCCGGTCGCGGTGCACGGGCCGATCTCGACGCGAGGGTTGTTGGCGATGCGTTTCACCTTCCAGGTGTTGGGATGCGTCGTGAAATAGATCCGGTCTCCTTGCCGCACAAACCAGACCGGCACCGATACCGGCGTGCCGTCTTTGCGGAAGGTGGTCAGGCGCATGTACGAATGTCCGTCCAGGTTCGAGAAAGGGTTGCCAGCCATCGATGAAGGTTCCTTTCCAGTGCTGCGCGCCTATTCTACGACACTGATCACGACGCCCTGCTGATCCACGCTCAGCGACCACGTTCGCGCCTCGACGCCCACCGAGCGGAACGCCCCGTGCATGGCGCTCTCGATGCTTTGGTGGTTGAAGGTGGCGAACGCCATTAGCGCCGGACCGGCCCCACACAGCGTCACGGCGACCGCGCCGGCTTCCGCAGCGGCGGCGACCACAGCATCGTAGCCAGGGATGAAGTGGCGGCGGTAGGGCTCGTGCAGGCGATCGATCACCGTGTGGCGCAGCAGGCGGAAATCGCCACTGCGCAGGGCTTCGATCAGCAGCGTGGCGTGGCCGGTATTGTGCACGGCATCGCGCAGCGGCACCTGGCGCGGCAGAGCGTCGCGCAGCCGCGGCTGGTAGTCGGGCAGCAGCGGCAGCGCCACCACCACACGGAGCGGCGTGATCTCGACCGAACGGTAGAGCAGCCCATCTGGCCCTTCGGCGCACACGCCCAGCCCGCCGCGCATGGCGGTCACGACGGCGGCAGGCTCCTCGGATAGCTCAGCGGCGAGCTGGATCAGCTCCTCGCGCTGGAACGGGCCGCCCAGCAGGTTATTCGCCCCCACCAGGCCGCCCACGATCAGCGCGGTTCGCGCGCCGAGTCCCGCGTCGAGCGGGATCGCGTTGGCGCATACCACATTCAGTCCGGGAGGGGCCTGCTCCAGCGCCTGGAAGAGACGGATGGCCGCGGCCATCACCGGGTTGTGGACGTTCTCCGGCAGGATGCCCGTGCCCTCGCCGCGCACTTCGACCCGCAGCCGGTCATCGTTGGTCAGGCTCATCTCGACCACGTTGCGCAGATTCAGCGCCAGCCCCAGGACATCCAGGCCAGGACCGATATTCGTGCTGACGGCGGGGACGGACACGTTCACTTTGTGCATAGGGCATGCCGCCTGATTCGGAGAGCCGGGACGCCCCGGCAGAGGCGCATGGGCATATAGTAGCGGCCCGCTCGCTGGATGGCAAGCGCTGCGCTAGCCGTCCGGCGCGCGGTACAGGGAGAGCTTGAAGGGGCGCAGGTCCGCGGTCATCACCCCCTGGGCGATGGCCGGATCGGCCTCCATGAACCGGCGCGCAGCGTCGTCATCGTGGGCGGAGAAGATCACGACGCCGAACGACGCATCCAGGCAGGGACCTGCCAGCACCAGCTGACCCTCGTTCAGCTTCGCCTTGAGGTAGTCAAAGTGATCGGCCATGATGCGCTGCTCGTCGGGCGTGGGGTCGGTCACCATCGCGGGCCGGACGACGCGGTTGACGTAGATGTAGTGGGATTGGGTCATGGTGCGCTCCGTGGCGGGCACTCTGGGGAACCTGCCCGGCCCGCTGCAGGGTGATCACAGCCGGGCCAGGATCGTGTCCTCGGTGTTGTAGTCGGGTTGGGGCGGATCGGCGTGGGCAGGCGGGTTCGCGCGCTCCCAGGCGATCGTCTCGCGCAGCGCTTCGTCCAGCGGCACCGGCTGCTGGTAGCCCAATTCGTCGCGGATGCGGCTGCTGTCGGCAACCAGATCCTGGTCGAAACCGGCCTGGGCGCGCATGTCTTCGGGAAGCTGGTAGTCGGGCGCGACGACCACTTCCCCATCCCATCCGGCAATCAGGCCGATGCGCTCGATCCACTCCGCGAGCGTCAGCGCGGGCATCTCGCCGATGTTGTAGATCTGGCCCGCGGCCCGGTCGTCGGTGATCGCCAGGGCGATCGCCGCGGCGGTGTTTTCGACATAGTCGCGCGTCCAGCGCCAGCGGGCCATCTGATCGCTGACGACGATGGCCGGGCGCCCGTCGTCCATCCGGCGCAGGTACTGGTGCACGCGGTGCTGGTAGTCGTGCGGGCCGTAGATCATCGGCAGGCGCAGCACTGTGCCGGGCAAGCCCGGATCGCTCATGATCACGCGCTCGACCAGGATTTTCTCGTAGTCGTCGAACAGGCGGGTCGGGTCGTTTGGTGCGCGTGGGGTATCGCCCCGGTAGGGATACAGGCGCTCGCGCAGCGGGCTGTCCTCGGTGAGTGGAGTCGGATCGGCCGGGCCGGGCTCGGTGCCGTTCACGCGCCCGTAGGCCCGGTAGACATCCTGGCTGCTGATGGCGACCACGCGATAGGTCATTCCTTTGAACGTCCCGACGACCATCTGCGCGTCGCGCTCGGTAATGGGGATCATGTCCACGACCACATCCGGCTCGAAGCGGCGAAACGTCTCAGCGTAATCGGCCAGATGGTCGCGCCGGTCGCCCAGGATATGCTGAACATCTGGCGGAAGCTCGACCTCGGGCGGGCGGCGGTGGAACAGGGCGACGTGGTGGCCCAGCTCTGCCAATAGCCGGACCACCGGGGGACCGATGAAGCGGGTGCCACCGATCATCAATATGCGCATAGCACGCGTTCCTTTCTCTGCGGCAGCCTCTGCCACGCGCCGTCCTATCGTTCGTGCAAACCGCGTCCATGCCCCAACGTGCGCGGAGTCGCCTGGCGCACGGCGCTATCACTCGATGCGGATAGTTCCAGTGGGTACTCACAAGTCTAGTCCGCTCGGCGCTTTCCGGCAACAGACCGGCATCAGGCCCGGCCAACCCGGCTCGCCGGCGGCGCCCAGTAGGCCATCGTGCCGATCGACTGGTAGCCCAAGCGCTCGTAGAGCGGCTGGCCGCTGGGCGACGCCATCAGGACCGAGGTCGCGATCCCGCTGGCGGCCAGGTCGTCGAGGATCGCCTGCATGATCGTCGAGGCGTAACGCTGGCGGCGAAACAAGTGGCGGGTGCCCACGTTCCAGATCCCGGCCGTCTCGCCGCAGAGCGTCACCGTGGCGCATGAGGCTGGTGCTCCGCCAGCGTAAACGAGGTAGTGCGCCACGCTTGGGCTGTTCAGGTGCTCCGGGCGCGTGATGCGCCGGTTAACGGCATCCTCGGTGCCGAACGCCTCGGCCATGATCACGCCCATGTCGCGCAGGTGATCGAGCGTGGTGGCCCGGATGGCGCGGCTGTCGGCGCGGACGGGCACGCTCTGCGCCGGGCCGTCGAGGGCCATCAGCGGCGAGCCCCAGCGCAGGGTGTAGCCGCGCCTGGCTAGAAAGTCCGCTCCCCACGGCATATAGGTGTCAGCAAGAATCACGCTCCACGCCGCGCGGAAGGGCGCGAAAAACCGCGTCGCCTCGTGCAGCACGGCGGGTTTGAGCGCGTCCGGCGTGTGCGGCCAGACCTGATTCGCGCCGGTCAGGTGGGCGCCGCCGCTGTAGCTCAGCGTGCAGTCGCCTACGTCGCGCGTCACAGCGCCGGGCCAGTCGCGGAACATCACCGCGTAGAACGCATCGACGCAACCCAGCGCGGTTTCGAGCGTACGCTGCGCGGACGGCGAGAGGGTGAGCATGGTTCACTCGCTTTCGGCTCGCCGGGATATCCCGGCGGCGCGTAGGACCCGCGCAGCGGTGGGCGCTCGCGGCGCGCCCCTGCTGGCGGCTGGCGCAACTACGGCTCGTGGAAGGTGCGCAGCGTCTCCAGGTAATATTCGGGCAGGCCGATGTCGTAGCGGCGGCCCTCCACGATCACGCCCAGGAACCCATCCTCCTGGCGCAGGCGGTCCAGCGCGGACGTGAGCTGGAACTCGCCGCGCTCGCGGACGTTGTTGCGGATGTGCTCGTCCAGGTAGGCGAACAACTGTGGCTTGATGATGTACTGCCCGAAGACCGTCAGGTATTCACCGTCGGGGAGGCCGGTCACGCGCAGATGCTCGCGCGCATAATCCACAGTCGGTTTTTCAGCAAACTCGGTGATGTTGAGCAGGTCACCCTGTTCGGACCAGAAGCCGGTGGCCGTGCCGAAATTGGCGAGCTGGTCTTCCGGCGTGCGGCGCAGACCCAGCACGCTGATGCTGTGCTGGTTGAACGCGTCGAGCAGTTGTTGGGCGCACGAGCGATCGGTGTCGGAGCGGTACAGGTGATCACCCAACATGAGCAAGAACGGTTCGTCCCCGATCATCTCGCGGGCGGAATAGACGGCGTGGCCCAGCCCTTCCTGGGTGCGCTGGATGCTGAACTTGACCTTCTGGCCGATGTCCAGCAGGTGGCGGGCGTAGTCCTGGAAGTGGCGCGGCAGCTTGTTGTAGTTCTCGATCGACACCTGGACATTGAAGAACGCCTCGAAATCGGATAGATCCTGCTCCTGGACGATGATGATCACCTCGTCCAGTCCGGCGTTGAGCGCTTCCTCGACGATCAACAGGATGGCCGGTTTGGCGATGCCGTCACGGTCCACAATCGGGAACAGCTCTTTCTTGGTTGCTTTCGACGCGGGGAACAGCCGCGTGCCGAAGCCTGCCGCTGGGATGAGAGCTTTGCGCACCTTCGGGCCGCTGGTGAGCGTCAGCTTCAGGCAGGGCATTTTCAGGTCACGCTCGATGATCTCGATGACCGCCTGCTGGTCGGCCTCGCTGCGGGCGATGAACTGCGCGGTGCCGTCGCCCTGCGAGCCGACACCCTTGCCGCCCCAGATGTGGGGCTTGAGCGGCTCGTAGTTCAGGACGCGATGCAGCACGGGCGCGGTGAGCTCTTCTGGACAGGCCGGGATGGCGTATCGGTCGAAGAACTCCTGCGCTTCGACCATCAGCGCGCCGAGCCGCTGGGCGTCGGACGCGCGCAGGGCATCGATCGCCTGGTGAACGATACGCTTGTTGATCGATCCCAGCAACTCCTGCACGCCGCGCTCGATATCGTTGTCGGCGAACGGGAACGAGCGGTTGAGCCGGGCGAGGATCTCCATGGTGTCTTTGTGCGCCTGGAGGTCAACGATCACGAAATACAGACCCTGTTCGACGCGCAGCTCGGTGGTGTCTAGCCGCTCGCCGTCGAACGTCATCAAGACGGGGCGGCTGCCGAAGGCACAGCCCTGGTCCATGCGCCCGCAGCGCGACGGGGTCGTGATCTCGCCCTGGTAGGCGATCTCCATCTCGCCGCGCGTGGTCAACTTCAGGTCGTAAACGCGGTTGAAGGCGCGCGCCGTGAGCACGCTGATCGCCGCGCTGGACGACAGGCCCTTCTTGACCGGCAGATCGGTCTTGTAGTTGTCGATGACCAGCCCGCGCACGTGGTAATGGGTGAGTACCTGGTAGGCGACACCGGCCATGTAGCTCCAAAAGCCACCCCGCTCCGCTTCGGCCAACAGGGCCTTGGGCTCCATCGGGATTTCGACCGGGCCGTGCCGCGTCCCATCGTAGCTGGTCGAGGTGAGCACCAGCGAGGTGGGGTGAGGCTCCACCTCGGCATAGATTCCCTGGTTCGTGCCGGTGATCAGCGCGTAGCCTCGTTCGATGTCCGCATTGATGCGCCGGTACCCTCCGGCCCAGTCTGAATGTTCGCCAAGCAGGCAAATACGCCCTGGAACAAAGATCTTCAACGCCGCGCTCCTTCGGAGGAAATGGGATAGACGTTCAAATCATTGATTGTACTGGCCTTGCGTCCCGGCGGCTAATCCGGGGCGGGCAGCAGTCCTTCGCCGGGCCGGCGCGACGCAGGCGGTGGTGATGACGGCTCGAGCGCGGGACGGGCCTTCGCATTCGGATCGCGTACGATCTGCGCCGGCGCATCCGGCTCCAGCGTCACCTGGTGCCCGGTCGGGAACGTGATAGTCGTCCCAGTGGCGCCGCGCTCGATCACCACGCCGTGCTGCGTCCAGCGCATGGGCTCGCCTTCGAACGCGAGCGCCCCCGTTATCGCCACCGCGCCGGGGTCCAGGGCATGCGCTCCGAACAACCGCCCGAACCAGCCCAGCGGGACGACGCCGGTGATCACGTCCGAGTCGCCCAAGCCCTCGCCGGTGTCCGCGTTGTACAGCGCCCGGAAGACGTGGTCGCGGCGCAGGCTGGCGATCTGGGCGCCGATCACGCGCTCGAACAACTCGACCGCCTCGCGCACATAGCCCCGGTCGAGCAGCGCTCCTGCGATGCGCGCGTTCCATTCGGGCCACATCCCGCCGCAGCCGTTCTGATGCGCGGGATCGTAGACCGGGCTGTCCGCCGGGCAGCCGGATATGCCGTACGCCCGCCAGTAGCGCTCCGGATCGGTGAGCGCGGCGACCAGCCGCTCGACCTGTTCATCGGCCAGCGTCCCGGTCCACAGCGGCATGAACAGCGACTGGTCATGGGCGGACAGGTTCACGGTCCGCACCTCAACCGAATACACGCGGCTGAGGCCGTCGAATTTGAGATAGGTGATCTCGCGCCAGACGGTGCGGGTCGTGGCCGCGCCGCTGCCCCGGTACCACGTGAAGGCCTCGCCGGGGACCGACTCGTTGGCCGGTTTGCCCGCCGCGTCGATGCCCTCGACCGTGCAGCCGAGGCGCGGCTTGTGGCTCAGTCCGCCGGCGGCGCGCAGGATCAGGCGGCCCGGCGCGGGGAGCGCTGTCCGGTCGCGCAGCGGCTGGTCGCCCTTGCCCTGGTAGATCAGCTCGCCGCGCGGGGCTGCGTGGCTGTCGCGGTCGCGGTAGTGGAAGCCCCCGGACTCGGCATCCCACATCTGCTCGAGATGGCTCTGCAGCGTGTCCAGGCGCGGCTGGATCGCCTGGGCGATGCCCGGACGGTCGACCAGCTCGGCGATGCGCAGCAGGGTGTGCCCCTCGCGGATCAGGTACGCGGCCAGATCGGGCGCTTCCACCGTCGTCACGTCGAGGCCCTGCGCCCAGCGATCGTTCTGGCCGAGCGTCGGGCTGCCCGCGAAAGCGCCCTGGCCGAGCTGGCTCCATTCCGGCAGTCCATCGCCATCGCGATCCATGTCAGGCTTGAACCAGCGCTGGAAGAAGCTCACCAGCCGGTCCGCGCAACTTGCCAGGAAGTCCCGGTCCCGCGTGATGTGGTAGACGGTATAGGCCAGCGAGGCCAGCAGCGGCGGCGCGAGCACATTCGCGCGCTGTCCGTCCAGACCAGGGCAGGCGTCGATCCAGCCATCATCGCGCTGCACAGCCAGGAAATTGAGCACGATCCCTTTGGCCAACTCGGGCGCGCTACGGGCCACTTCCGGCGCGATCAGCAGCGCGTCGGGCACGGTCTGGCCGCCCCAGGCCGCGCTGAACCCGCCCGCATGGGCGCCTCCCACGGCGAATCCCTGATTGATCTTGCGCGACGTGACGAACGAGGCATGGGGCAGGTTGCCGGTCGGGCCGAGGAAGCTGCGCAGGATCAGTTGCTGACTCCAGGCCAGGGCTGCGTCCCACTCCGGGCGCCCGGTCTCGATCTGGGCCTGGGCGCTGGCGCGCGCCTCGATGGCGGCAATCTGCGTATCCCAGTCCGGATCGGTGAGCCACTTGTAAGCCAGGCCGAGGCTGGCGTCGCGCTCGGGCAGGCCGCCCAGCGCCCAGCGGATTACGGCCCGCTCACCCGGCGCGAGCGTGAGTGTCCGGCTCAGCCGTGAGTTCGACCCACTACCGGTCGCGCCTTCGACGAGCAGCACGGGCTGCAGGTTGGGCAGGCGGGCGAGCTGCAGCGCAGCCTCGCCGTTTTCCAGCGAAAGGAAGAACATCTTCAGCGCCTGCGTCTCACGGGCAGCCCCGGCGCTCATCCCCACCTGGAACGTGCGCGGCAGGTCGCCGGTGTTCTGGCAGATGAGCCGCCCGCCGACGGCCTGCGATTCCATGGTCCAGAACTCGATCGTCACCGGCAGACTGTGCGTGATGGCCGCGTCCAGCCGCAGGAAGTCGGGCGCGAAGGCCTTGAGCACGGGCGGCTGGTGGTAGCCCTGTGTCTGGTACACCTCGCGCGCGTCGATGGTCCACATCGGGATCAGGCGGACCAGCCCCACACGCCCGCCATAGCGCGTCTCCAGGCTGACGGCGGGTTCTTCCGGCTTGCCCAGCCGGAGCTGCCAGGTCTGGTCGTCAGCGATATTCGTCCGCCCGGCGCGCGCATCCGCCGAGATTCGGGGGGCCATCGGATCGGCTGCGGTCATCTTCCATTCACGCATAATACCCTCGCTGGTGAGCTATTGGGCGGGCGTCATGCGCCAGGTTCCGCCCTGGCAGTCCCCGCGGATTTGATCTTCGTAGAACGAAATGCTCTCGTTGTACAGGGTGGTCAGGCGGTGCTCGCCGGGGCCGGGATAATACTGCCCTTCCTCGACGTAGCCGCCTGGGATGTAGACGTAACTGCTGGTCAGCTCGAATTCCGGCGTGGTGGCCCATCCCAGGCCATTGCGGATATCGTCGTTGTTGCGCCACAACTTGCCAAAGCCGCGCCGGGGCTGGTAGAGCTCCGTTTCAGCATTCTCCGGCGGGAACAGATCTGGGTCGATCTCCATCTCGCCTTCCTCGAACGAATCGTTGTAGCAGAACCAATCGCCGCTGTTGGGATCGCCGGCGCTGGCCTGCATCACCCAGATCTGGCGCGTGGGGCGAATCCAGAACATGCGCCCGCGCTGGTAGACCTGCTCCGCGATCTGCACCTGCGCCACAACGTTGGTGGGAAAGGCTTCGGGCGCGGGCGTCGCGCTTGGCGCGGGGGCGGACGTCGGGGCGGGCGGATCGGTGCTGGTGGGCTGCGCCGTCGGCATGGGCGAGGTCGTGGGCGGCGGCGCGATCGTCTCCCCCGAGGCAGGCGGCGTGTCGGTTGTTTGCAGTTGCGGTGTGGGCGAAAAGACCACGTAGATCTGGGTGGGTGGCGGGCTGTCGCTGCACGCGCCCAGGGCCAGCGCCAGGAGTACTAAGAAGATGACACGTTTCTGCATTGAACGCTCCACTCGTGCGCGTCGAATCCCTCCCCGCCCAAACTGAGCGCCATTGTAACAGAGGCTGCATGGCCTGCAAAGCTAAGCGGCTTCCTCGATGACAGTGGCCTGGTAGGTTTCGACGTGCAGTCGCGGGTCGCGCCAGGCGTCCGGTGACCGCCCCATTTTCTCGGAGAGCAGGCTCAGAAACAGGCGCGGGTCGGGGTAGCTCTCCCACACCTGGGGCAGGAAGGTCGCTCGGCGGCGGTCGAGGCGCAGCGTGACGCCGTCCACGCCGGGGCGCAGCTTACGCAGCAAATCGTCAGGGCCGGCAAACTCGAGGGGCTGCGA
>Ga0123333_10004426_pt1 | contig 13182 bp, 10 predicted proteins | sample BioC12SIPDNA_3_FD_89957 | JGI IMG/M metagenome (GOLD analysis project Ga0123333, IMG submission 89957) | Anaerobic biogas reactor microbial communites from Washington, USA - Biogas_R2_B C12 SIP DNA | ecosystem: Engineered > Bioreactor > Anaerobic > Unclassified | place: Washington, USA...
GGGCCGTACGCCAGGGTGCGCCATCCGATCTACACCGGCTTGATCCTGGGCACGCTCGGCTGGGCGTTGTTCCGCGCCAACCTGATCGGCGTAGCGCTAGCCGCTGCGTTGTTCATCTTTTTCGATCTGAAATCCAGGCGGGAAGAACGCTGGCTGGTTGAGGCTTATGCAGATTACCCGGAATACCAACGACGCGTTCGCAAGCTGATCCCCTGGATATATTAAAGAATCGGGGCTGATAATCATCAGCCCCGCCCTCATCACATCCAGCCCTGCTGCTTCGCGAAGTTCGTCAGGAACGGCAGGTCCAGGCGCTTTCCGCTGTACGCCTGGAAAGCATAGTACAGCCCCAACGCATGTGGCACCAGGAAGATGGGCCACAAGCAGACTGCGCCACAACCAGCTGTCACCGCAGTCAGAATGGTGAACACCACCCCTGCTACCGCTTCATATGCGATCCCGACAATGTAGAAGAGCAGCGATGTGACCGCATGATGGCGCTGGAATGGCCGGTCCTTTGTACCGTCTGACAACAACTGGATCACTGACACGATGGGCAGTTGCAGGATGACCATCGACAGCCAGGCCAGCGCTGCCATCAACCGGTCATCGTCGGTCCCTTCGCGAACAGATGCTCCGCTGCCCTTGGGCGATTCCCGGCCGGGCACGGGCGGAACGACGTCCGCTGCGGGCGGAACAAAGTCCGCTGCGGGCGGAACAAAGTCCGCTGCGGGCGGAACAAAGTCCGGCACCGCCGGCTCAGCGACCGGCTCCAGGGGTTCGCCAGCCGGTTCCTGCGGCGCCCAGTCCGGCGTCTCAGGGAGAGGTGGTGCCGCCGGTTCCTCGGGTAGTGGCGGCAGGAGCTCATCCTGCAGGTCACGCAGCCCCTGGGTTACCGCATCGGCGGTCTCCTCTATCCTGTTGCCAAGGCGATCCTCGAGCTCCTCAGGCGCCACCGGCGCATCTTCAACCGGCCACGACTCGCGACCTTCTTCGGGTGCGGATTCGGGCGGCTCAGCTTTGCGTTTGCGATCAGACATCTCTTGTCTCCTTTGTATCTATCTACGTAACTCGGGCCCGGAAGTTTCAGGGGGCCGCGAATCGGACAATGTGTCTCCGATCCGCCATGCAACCCGCTCAGGATCGATACGTATAGTAAGCTGAGAACAGTCATTGTGATGCGGACGTGCTAAGGAGGGTTTATCATGAATAACAGTCGCACAGGGGCCCTGGCGGTGGGCGCACTCCTGGTGGCTTTCGGGGTTTTGTTTTTGTTGCAGAACTTCGGCCTGTTTGGCAGGGCCGAAAACCTCGTCTTCCTGATTCTGTTCGGTGCGGGGGGCCTGGCCTTTCTCTATGTATTCGCCACGAACCAGCAGCAGTGGTGGGCGGTGATCCCGGGCTTCGTGCTGCTGGGCCTGAGCGTGCTCATCGGCTTCGGCGACAAGCTTGGAGCCTGGGGCGGGGCATTGTTCCTGGGCAGCATCGGCCTGGCCTTCTGGGTGATTTACTTCGTGCGGCGCGATTTCTGGTGGGCCATCATCCCGGGAGGCGTGCTGACGACGCTGGCGGTTGTCGCTGCGCTGGGGGAGAACCTGCGGGGCATGGCCACGGGCGGCATCTTCTTTCTCGGTCTCGCGTTGACATTCGCCCTGGTTTATCTTCTGCCAGTTGAAGAGGGCCGGCAGCGCTGGGCAGCCATCCCCGCGCTCGTGCTGGGCATCTTCGGTCTTCTGCTGACCCTGTCGCAGGGCGGCATCATCAACTATGTATGGGCGATCGGCCTCATCGCGGCCGGCGTGTATCTGCTCACCCGCAGCAAACTGTTTCAGCGCTGACGCGCGCTATCTGAGGAGGAATTGGTGGACGAGCAACGGCATTTTCAGGGCGGCTTCGTGTGGCCCATCATCCTGATCGGCGCAGGAGTGGTCTTCCTGCTGAACAACCTGGGCATCGTCGGTTGGAGCATCTGGGAGACTCTGCTCAGGCTCTGGCCCATCCTGCTGATCGCGGTAGGGCTGGATCTGCTGGTGGGGCGGCGTTTTCCCCTCGGCTCTGTGCTGCTGGGGCTTCTCCTGATCGCCGTGCTGGTTCTGTCAGTCCAGGGAACGCTCAAACTGCCGGGCACAGCCAATGCCGGGGTGGACCGCACCGAGACGATCGGCCACGACCTGGGCAGCGAAGAACGCGCTGCGGTCGACATCAAGTTCGGCACAGGCACTCTCAACATCACCGCGCTTGACGAAGGCAGCCGCCAACTGATCCAGGGGACGGCCGACCTGAGTCGCAGCGAACGCCTGGCCAACGACTTCCGCGTCAGCAATGGCGTTGGCTATTATACCTTGACGAGCCAGGGCTCCTGGTCATGGGGCACCGAGGTCTTCACTGATGAAGGCAAAAACTGGGACTTGGGGCTGAATCGCGATATTCAACTCGATCTCGAAGTCGATGCGGGTGCCGGAAAATCGGTATTGGATCTGGGGGCTCTCAACCTGCGCCGCTTCAAGTTGGATGGCGGTGTCGGCCAGGTGACGGTGAAACTGCCGGCAGCCGGCCGGTATGACATGACCATCGATGGTGGCATCGGCCAGGTCATCCTGATGGTCCCTGAAGGGTTGGCTGCGCGAGTGCGCGTCGACGGCGGACTCGGGGGCGTGAATGTCCAGGGGGACTTCCGCAAGCAAGGCGACGAGTATATTACGGACGACTACAGTACTGCGGAGAACCGCGCCACCCTTGAAGTCAACGGTGGCATCGGGCAGATCGTCATCAAGACGCTGAGCGAGTAGACTTCGGGGGCGCGGCTCCCGAATATGCGGTGCGGCTTACCCTGAATGGGGCAAGCCGCACCGTTTGTTTTATCGGGAAAGGAGACCGCGTTTCAGGGAAGCGGAATGTAGTCGACCATTCTGCCATCGGACGTGAACCAGCCGCACCCGCCATTCTGGCTGCAACCGGATGTATCCTCAGGCGGCTTCACGGGCACCGTTTGATTTGTCGACGGAAGGAAGAGGCGATAGGGCTTTGGGGCTGCCGGCACAGCCGCAGCAGATGCGGTCGAAGCCGCGACTGCCTGAGCGCTGTAGCCGCTGCCAACCATCTGAACGGGCAGCCGCTCGAGCACGCCGTCGATGTGCGCAACTGCCAGATAGACCACTTGCATCGATGCAGACGTGCTGTAAACGCGCCTCAGCAGTTCACCGGAACAGCCGCCGTGCGTCATGCACGGATCATACGGCACCCCCGGCGGCAGAAAATACTCGGGCGACGCCACTTGCCAGCTGTCGCTACTGTGCCGGAGCCAGGTGCCATCCGCCTGGTCGATGTCCTGCCAGTGACCGTTCAACGGCAGGCCCATTGAGTTGACGTGATCGACGGAAAGCCCGGGCGCAAGGACCGACCGATAGGTCCCGCTGCTTGGCCGGCCGACATTGTCCATGGGATTGACCAAAGTCTCCGTGTAGGGATCTGCCGGCATGGCCGGATAGTTGACGAAGAAGTAATCCGCGCCGTCCGGAGGATGGATGGTAAAGTTGTCCGCGCGATTTGGGTAGCCGGCGCCGTATAACTGATCCCTGAGCGAATTCAGGTAACCGGCATTGCCAGGACCCAAATAGGATTTGAACGTGATCTTCTCGCTGCTCAGCACTTGCACGTCGACAACTTGCGGAGCTCGCGCTGTAAAGACCAGCGTCAGCACAGGGTAATTTTTGGATGGAATGATGAGGCTACACCCCATATTGGCTGGAAGGACAAGCTGCCCATCGGAAGTGAAAGTCGACAGCAGGGACTGTGTCTCCGAATAGCGATAGCCTGCCCCGCCCTCCGACTGCCGCGGGTTGACGGTCGGTTGGCGTTTTCCCGCGGGCACGTAGCGCATCCATTGGATCTCGCGCGTCACGTCCCGGCCTTGCTCCAGCGCACGCATGGTTGTCGCGGGCGAAACCGAGCCCATCTGATCGCTATATGCCGGCTGGCCCAGGCAACCGAACACGGTGGCATTCCAGTCGCCGTGGTCATTGAAGCGCGTGGCTGCACGCGCCGTGACCGTCACAACATCGCCGTTGCGAGCACCGCTTTCATAAGTCACGATGCCATATCCGGTTGCGGAGGCAATGGTGGCTCCCTTCAAATAGGCCTCGGGAACCTCGCCAACCAGATCGACGATGTTGATGCCCTGGGGCTCAAGCCAGGCGATGCTGAAGTCAGCAGCTATTTCAGCTGAGGCGGTGCGCTGACCGCTGCCCGCTGAGACCTCCTGGGCCACGCCGAGCATACTCGTCAAAAGCACAATGGAAGCCACGAGCAGCCGGCAGAGCAAACGTAAACATCTATGAGATGACATTGGCATTGTCTAAGCACCCATATCGCACGGGACCAACACGGTTGAAGCGCCTGAAGCAGCGTCAAGAATCTGAAGTGTTCGTGCGTTAGTATTGGAGTTCAAGAGTGATTGTGCATCACGTTACATTATAACGTGCTAACGCCCCAACAGATACGCAATTCCACCGATAGTGTACACAAAATCACAAAATCAGGCGAGTTTTGCACCAGAGATTTCACGATAGAGAGCCTCAACCATCTGCGAATGCTGCCACATGTCCGGGCCGGGCCGGATAGCCTGCCGCAGTGAGGCGAGCTGCTGCGGCTGCCCGATAAGCTGCCGCAGGATCCGTGCGAGTTCCCGATCGTCGCCCGGCGCGAACAGGCGTCCATTCACGCCTTCTTGCACTTTCTCTTCCAGCGCACCCAGGCGGCTCGCAACGACGGGCACACTCATGGCAAATGCCTCCTGGATCACCAGGGGCGAATTCTCGTACCAGACCGAGGGCACGACCAGGCAGTCGATTGTCTGCAGCGCCTTTCCGACGGCCCGATGATTCAGAGCGCCCGCAAATCGGATAGTCGGATTGGCGGCCAACTGCCTGAGCTCCTGCGCATACTCCGGAAACACCTTTTCGCTCCCGTAGATGGTCAACGCAGCTTGCTCCGAAATCTGGTTGAACGCCTTGATCAGGACGTGAACGCCCTTTTGCCATGCCAGCGAACCAATGAACGCAATATGAGGGCGCAGCGGGGGCGGCTCGACAACGGCGCCGCTCTCTGCGCGCAGCCGTTCGAGATCTACGCCGTTCTCAAGGACCCTTATCCGGTCGCCCGGAAAACCCTGCCCGACGTACTGCTGCCGGAGAAAGTAGCTGGGGGCAATAAAGAGATCGATGCTGCGCAGTAGACCGCGCAAATAGGTGTTCCGATATGCGAAGGGCAGCGCGACCAGCGGCCTCAACGCGCGCAGGGGCTGCAAATCCGCCCGTGCGGTGGCGCAGTCAACGCAACTCCAGCCGGCGCGAGGTCCCCCGCACACCTGCCGGTCGGGCCGTATGAGCTGGCTGTTGGCACAGAAATACCAGTAATCGTGCAGGGTCATAACGCGCGGCAGGTGTCGTGCCAGGGAGATCAGGCGCGCAGACACCCCTTGCACGTGTTGGAAGTGCACCAGGTCAGGCTTCGTCTCGGCGAGGAAATGCGCGAAGTCCTTCTCAATCGCGGCATCGCGAAACGTGTGCCAGTACTGAGCCGCGGGGTTCTCGCTCGCCCGGGTTGCAGGCAGCGGTGCGCGCCACAGATGCAGGCCTTCGTGCACCACCTGCCTTTCCTCGGGGGGTGTGCCGGCAAGGGGGTAGAAGACATGCACCTCGTGCCCGGCAGCGGTCAGGCCGCGAGCCAGCGACCAGGCATAGATTTCGGTGCCGCCCAGGCTCTCAGGGGGAAACTTATGGATCGTGAAGGCAATACGCATGGACCTGTCCCCTATGCCGGGCATACGCCGGGCGCGAGACGGTAAATCGTGAATAAAAAGTCAAAATACCACATGTAAGGGGGAAAGCGCAACGATTGCCCGATAAGGGTGGAATTCCAGCGCATCTGGTCGATCGTGTCAACCTGGAATTCGCCGGGCCACCACTGCGCCGGCTCCCGTTGAGCCACAAGGTAGATCGCACGCTGCTCCTCCTGCCACTGGCACAGCGCGCCACCCAGAGTCCGCGCGTCCGGACGCTCTTGCCTCAGCAAAAGCGCACGCCGGTCGTCGATCGACCACAAGGGCGCAGCAAACCAACCCACGATCGAATCACTCTCCAGCGGTTCGAACAGAACCACGGCATCAGATGGAAGACGATCGGACAACTCCTGGACAAAATCCCAGGTGCCGGGCGCCTCGCGATGAAACCAGTACTGCCCCGAAACGCCTATCTGCAGCACGGCAACCAACCCGGCCAGCCCCATCGCCACCGTCCGCACGCGACGATGTTGGGCCAGCCAGATCAGGGCAGAAGCTCCGAGCAGCATCATCCCGGGCAGCACCTCCGGCAGCAGCCGGCGCAGTGCAACCGGGTAAATCCTGCCGGTCGTGTACTTCCAGAAGAAGACCGACGCCAGGGAGATGACGAACACCACGAGCAAACCCTGCTCGGAAAAGAGGCGCTGCCGCCATATTACCAGGCTTGCACCGCCCGCCGCCAACCAGAAGAGAAGCGGGCTGACGTACTGCGCCGCAATCGCCATGATCTCATTGTTGTGGGTCTCGAAGTACTGGCCGCGCGACCACATGTATTCCGGCGTGAGCGGGCGGATGTGGAGTGCGTAGCCCACAACCAGGACCAAAATGAGGATCATGCCGCCGCTGACAAGATACGACCTGGGCAGCACCGATACGCGGCGGAGTGCGACCAGGATTGCACCCAGAGCCAGCAGCCCGCCAGAGAGCAACGCCGTGAGCACTTGGGGATGGGCGAGCCCACGCAGCTGCGCCGCAAACAGCAACTCCTGCATTGCCCCCACGTAAGGGCGGTTGACGGTCAACAGGGTGTAGCCCAGGACTGCCACCAGTCCCAGCAGGCTCGCCACGATTCCACCCGTATCGCGGCGCCGGACCAGAATGAACAGAAAGAACAGGACGGCAGGCAGCGTCAATATCACATCCAGACGAGCCGCAAAGCTGACCGCCAACGCCACCAGCCCCATTACGATAAAGCTGGTCCGCCTGGTCTGGAGATATGCTACCAGGGCATACACCATCGCGACTACAAAAAACTGGCCCACCACCTCGGCGTATGGGGCCCGGGAGAAGTGCAATTGTGGAAAGCTGAGGAGCAGCCAGATGGCTGCCAGCGCGCCGGCGCTGGGGCCAAACAACCGCTTGCCCAGGAAGTAAACCATCACCAGGCTCAATGCACCGAAGAGAGGGGTGACGTAGAGCATGCCGCGCAGCCCAAACAACTGGCCGAACAAGCCCATCCACACAATCGTCACCGGAGGCCGCGATGAGACAATCTCGTTATGCGCGACGTCCATGACATAGTATGCGCCATACAACAGGCCCTCGTAGGACTCGATCGGCTCGTGACTCACCTGCTCGGAGGCGGGCACGTAGAACAGTTCTTTCTGCGCGGCAGTCAGCCCATCCAGCGGCGTGTAGGAATAGACCAGTCCGTGATCGCGGATGAGGCGTGCCGCCGTGTTGGGATAGATCGCCGAATCGCCGATGAGCGGAAGATGTTCTGCTGGCCGCATGTAGAGAAACAGGCCTGCAGCCAGGAGGAGCGCGACAAACACGGTCTCGCGCCGCCCGCCGCGCCAAGGCAGCGGCCGCCGGAGCAGCCAGAAACACACCCCGACTGCGGCAGCAACCGCGCCGGCAGCCAGCAGCGTCCAGGCCCGGAAGAGGCCGATCTGCGCAAAGACAACCGCCAGGAGGCTCCACACAGCCAGCAGAACGATGATGAGCTGCCAGATGCGCTCCGGCAGTTCATCAGCAGCCTGCGCTGCTGTGTCGTTTCTTCTTTCCGACCCGATCATCAAGCGACCATCCAAACATCCGCTGGCCCAAAATCAGAGGGTCACCCCCTGATGCCGCCGCGAGCAGATCCACCAACGATGCTCTGCACAAACTCCCAGGTCTCCCGGATGCCGGCAGCGAGCAGCATCTCAGGGCGCCAGTTCAATTCCATTTGCGCCCTGCTGATATCCAGATATATCTTCGGCACATCGAAAACGCGGCCGGGCTTATACACCACCTGCACCCGATCGCCTATCACGCTGCGCATGATGGCGATGATCGCGTTGAGGGAATGTCCCTCGCCGCTGCCCAGGTTGTAGACTCGCGACAGCGTGGGCTGCAGGGCCGCCCTGTAGATGCCCTCGACGAGATCGCCCACGTAGACATAATCCCGTACGATCTCGCCGTCGCCCCATACCTCAATGGGCCTGCCTGCAGCCACCCGGCCGAGAAAAACAGAGATTGCACCCTGGATGCCTAGCGGGTTCTGCCTGGGTCCGTACGGGTTGGATGGCCGGATCACAACATAGTCGAGACCATACAGGTGATTGAACAAAGCGAGATACTTCTCGACCGCCAGCTTGGTGATCCCGTAGGAGCATTCCGGATTGGTCGAATTTTCCTCCGATACAGGCAACGCGGTGGGTGCACCGTATACGGTGCCGCCGCTCGACAAAAAGACGACCTTTCTGACACCGAGCGCAACACACTTCTCCAGCAAAGCGATGGTTTCGATGACATTGGACGTCACATCGAACACCGGGTCGTCATTGGAGGTCTTCGGTACCGTAGTGCTGATCAGGTGAAAGACGATATCGACGCCATCCAGGGCTTCGGCGAGCAGCGTGCGGTTTCCGAAGTCCGCAAACCTGTAATCGACCCCGCCAAGCGGATTGCGGTACTGCTCGTCATTCCTATCGAAGACGCGCACTGCGTGGCCCGCCAGCAACAACCTATCCACGAGATGCGAGCCTATGAAACCATTGCCGCCGAGCACCAAAGTCTCCATTACAGCCCTTCGTCCTTGACATGGATGTGTGCGTTGGCCCGGATTCTCACTCACGTTTCCGCATCACCACCACGTCCTGGTAGTCAGACCCTTCCGGGATGATTTCAACGATGTCCAAAAACCTGCCCCAGTTCCGGCGGATATAGTCTACCGAGAAGAACATCGACACGGTGTTGACCTGGCCTGGCCACCTGTAAACCAGGCGTTCGGCAGGCATCGGTGTACGAAACGATTCCGCGGTGACGCCAAACGTTGGCTGCTCCAGCAACACCTGATAAAGCATGTGATCGGGACCCAAGATGCCCCACGTATGATCCGTATGGGCCGTGATGTAGGCAACACCCCCGGGCCGTAAGATGCGCCGGAGTTCGCAAAGCCATGCCAGCTCAAACTCGTCGATATGCGTGAAAACCGAAAGCGCATATACGAGCCCGAAGAAGCTGTCTTGCACCGGCAGGAAGGGCAAAACCGTGCTGTGGAAAACGCGGGGCCTGTCCCCCAGGTACTTCAGGATCCAATCAACCAGGCGAATATCGATGTCGGCCCCCCAGACATCGGCATCGGGCAGGTTGCAAAGCATATGCCGCAGAACACGCCCCGAAGCGCAACCGAAATCCAGGATCGGCCCGGCCTGCTGCAGCGAGACACCTTGCTGGCGAAGAGTATTCTTGATGCTCAAATAGTCCTTCAGGCCGCTCCGCCAGTAGTCGTAGTGACGATCGCCGTGATAGCCTTCGCGATCTGCCGGCAAAGGCAACGGCCACGGGTCACGACCGATATACTCTTCTATCGGATGCTCGAGCGGAACGCGATCAAAGGAGATCCAGGGTTCGGCACCAGCAAAATGTGCGACAAGTGGAAGTGCCTGCATCTGCTCGTTACGTTCGATCTTGGAAATTGCCGAAGCCCAGCTTTTCCCAGTCACCGGTTCTGCGTCCAGCGCATTTCTGTTTGCAGTCCCTGATGGTTGGTCCACCAGATGGCGGAGGAAATTCAACATGTGCCCCTCCTGACTGATAATCGAGAGTGCAGGTGCCGGCTGCCGCCGCGCCCACCATGCCACCGCGCGCCCATGCGATGCTGCTATCGCTCAACGACGCGCCGGTATAATGCTTCGAGACGATCCACGTACGTATCGAAACTCCAGCGCGCCTGCACATCGCGAAGCCCGTTCTCTCGCAGCCGATTGCACAGCGCCTCATCCTGCACCAGCCGTGCAATTGCACCGGCCAGCGCCTGGGGATCATTGGGCTCAATGAGCAGCGCGGTCTCGCCGTCCACAAACCCCTCTGCCGTCCCCCCCGCGCGGGTGGCCACCAGGGGCAAGCCACAGCCCAGGGCGAGCAGCGGCATGATTGCGAACGGCTCGTCCCAGATCGAAGGGAAGATGAAGATGTCCGAGCCAGTGAGTGTCTTGACCAGCGCATCCATCTCCACGAAGCCGCGGAACGTCACCTGAGTCTCGACCCCTGCTGTGCGAATCTCGCCGGCCAGATACTGCTTGAAACCCTCAGCCCCTTCGCCGAAGACATCAAGATGGAATTGTGGCAGGCCGGGCATATCACCAAGCAACCGCAGCGCTGACACCGCAACCTGGGGTCCCTTGCCTTCCCAAAGACCGCCCGCAAAGACCAAACGCACCGGATTGTGCAAGGTGTAAGGCGACCCGGGCGTCATGTTGCGGGTGTCAACACCCAGATATCCGGTCTCCATGCGATCTTGGGGGAAACCGGCGCCGGCATAGATCCTGCGAATGAAATCGGACACCGTAATGATGCCATCGAGGCGTACACCGTGCGCCAATGGGCGCTGTACCAGGGCCCGCACGGCGCGGACAACCACGCTTCGAAGACCGGTCTGCGGTCCCAGCACCATGCCCCAGTCACGCAGCTGGTAGATCAGCCACTTGTCGGCCGCATGCGCCAGCACAGGACAGGGCATATCGCGCACCGCCAGAAGGGGAGCAACCGAAGCCATGTAGAGGTTGTCAGCAATGATGAGATCGGGGTGCAATCGGCGCACCACCCGCCGCACATTACGGTAGGTAGTCATATCGAAGACATGATGCTTGAACAGCTCAGCCGGAGTCAACTTTCTGCCGCCGCGAAAGATGGCATCCTTGTCGTCAAGGCTGTAGTTGAAGACCTGGTACACGCGAGGCGCGCTGTCCAGCTGCCGGCCACGCGCAGTCAGGACATGCACCTCGTGGCCCCGGGCGGTCAATTCCTCGACGATGTCGCGGGTAAGCATCTCATAGCCACCCACGACATAGGGCGGGTAGAGATTGATCAGGCGCACGATCCGCATCAGCGCCCCTCGGATGAGTGCAGGGGATCCGGCCCGCCCTGCCCCCTGTGAGCAGCAACATCGAGGCAGAACTTCGCAAAACGAGCACCCAGGGCCTGCCAGCTACAATGAGCCGTGACGTACTCGAGCCCTTGCGCGGCCAGCCGGCCGCGCAAGCCGGCATCGCCGAGCAGGCGCACGGTCTGTTCGACAAATCGCTGGGGGGTATCGGCCACCAACAACTGCTGGCCATCCGTGACACCCGTGCCTTCTGCGCCCACGACCGTGCTCACAATCGGCAGTGCAGAAGCCATCGCTTCCATGATCTTGAGTCGCGTCCCCCCACCGAGACGCAGCGGGACTGCCATGACCCAACTGCGCGCCATGTACGGCCGGACATCGGGGACGCTGCCGGTCACGGTGACCCCGGGATGCCGGGATAGGGCAGTAATTTCCGGTGGCGGGTTATGGCCGACAACCAGGATCCGTATGTCCGGCACTGCCTGGCGCAAGGCTTCATACATCTCGTTGAAGAAGTAGAGTGTGGCATCGACGTTGGGATAGTAATGCATCGTTCCCAACAGAAGCACCGTAGGCTGGGCATCCGGTGTGCGCTGCGGCTTGAAATACTCGGTATCGGCCCCATTAACCAGCACCTCTACCGGCGCGCCGGGCGCCATCTGGTCGCGGATAATCACACGGTCGGCCTCTGAGCAGACCGTTGCGGCGGCGAAGAGGGGCATGCTGCCGCGCTCGAAGGCCGCCAGGCGTCTGCCCTCCAACCAGTCCAACACCTTTTCGCGGCCCCACTTCCGCGCCGCCGCCATCTCGAGGTAGTGCGCGTGGTCCACCTTCTGGCGCATGATCAAGCGCGGTGCGTTCGCGGCGTCAGACAGCGGACGGCAATAAGGGACCATCACGATTTCGTCGCATACGTGCAGATCGTAACCTGCAGCGAGTCGCGTGCGCATGTGATCCAGACTCGCCGGCGTCTGGAAGTAACGGACAGATCGCGGTGTTTTGGTGAACAACGGTTTGATCGCCGCCCAACGATCTGACCCATGCCTGATCCGCACGCATTCCAGGCTATGGACGATGCTTGACATCGCACCAGCATCCGGCGGATCCTCATGATAGACGGTGTAGAGATCGACCTCCGCACTACTCGCCAACCCTCGCAGCAGGTAGTACGAACGCAGCTTGCCCCCGTTATCCGGGGGCCAGGGAAGGTAGGGTGTCACAAACGCGACTCTCGTCATCGTACGTTGCTCACGCTTGTGGTTTTCTGCCGGTGACATACGCCTCGCGCGAGACGCGATAAGGCGTCGTAACCAGGGAAATCTGCTCTTCCACCTCAAGGGCCCAATCTTGAAGCGCAACCAGCTCGTTGCGCGCCAGCGCCAGCCCATCCCCCAACAAGGCCAGCTCGCTGCGAAGCGTCTCCCAATAATCATTCGCCTTCCTGATCCGGCGCACGGGTCGCGGGAGCGGAGGCACGTGGCAGTCCGCCACATTGGCCGCAGGGGAGGCCGGTCCGACCGCGCCAGCTCTTGGCAGTGTTGGGCCACCCGTCCCAGCCGAAGGCCAGCGAGCCAAAGCATTCTCGGCGCTCTCAACCTGGGTGAATCCGGCGTCGTGCAGGAAGAATTCGAGCAGTTGGCGGCTGTACAACCGTACGTGGGTCGCATCACGCCAGAACTCGTTGAGTTGAACAACCAGCGATTCCGGGTTTGGGACTGCGAAGAGCACAAGTCCACCAGGGCGCAGCGCGGCATAACAAGCGCTGACAAGAGCCTCCACCTGGGGAACGTCCAGGTGTTCGATGACATTGCTGGAGAAGATGCCATCGAATGCTGCTGCCTGGGCTGGCAGCCACTCCAGTGCGTCGGCTTCAAAGGCCGTCAATCCCTGGTCGAGGCATGCCTGCACCATGCCGGGGTCGATGTCGATGCCGGCCGCCTCGTGTCCCGCCGCATGAAGCAGCTGCAGGAATTCTCCATGGCCACAGCCGACATCCAAAATCCGATCCAGCCCGGCAAAATGCGGCAGA
>Ga0123333_10004432_pt1 | contig 13168 bp, 10 predicted proteins | sample BioC12SIPDNA_3_FD_89957 | JGI IMG/M metagenome (GOLD analysis project Ga0123333, IMG submission 89957) | Anaerobic biogas reactor microbial communites from Washington, USA - Biogas_R2_B C12 SIP DNA | ecosystem: Engineered > Bioreactor > Anaerobic > Unclassified | place: Washington, USA...
CTCGGGGCCGTTGCCGATGAAGGTGGCGCCCTTGACGGGGCGGGTCACCTGGCCGTCCTCGATGAGGTAGGCCTCGGAGCCGGTGAAGGTGAACTTGCCGCTGGTGATGTCGACCTGGCCGCCGCCGAAGTTCACCGCGTACAGGCCCCTCTTCACCGAGCGGATCATCTCCTCGCGCTCGTGCGGCCCCGGCAGCATGTAGGTGTTGGTCATGCGCGGCATCACCAGGTGCGCGAACGACTCGCGACGGCCGTTGCCGGTCGGTGCCACGCCCATCAGGCGCGCGTTGAGCGTGTCCTGCATGTAGCCGGCGAGCACACCGTCCTCGATCAGCGTGGTGCACTGCGTGGGCGTGCCCTCGTCGTCGATGCTGAGCGAGCCGCGGCGGCCGTCCAGGGTGCCGTCGTCGACGATGGTGACGCCGGGCGCGGCCACGCGCTGGCCCATGCGTCCGGAGTAGGTGCTGGTGCCCTTGCGGTTGAAGTCGCCCTCGAGTCCGTGGCCGACCGCTTCGTGGAGCAGCACGCCCGGCCAGCCGGCGCCGAGCACCACCGGCATGTTGCCGGCCGGCGCGTCCACCGCCTCGAGGTTCACCAGCGCCTGGCGCAACGCCTCGCGGGCGAAGGATTCCGGGCGGCCGTCAGCGAGCAGTTCCTCGTAGGAATAACGCCCGCCATAGCCGGCGTAGCCGCTCTCGCGGCGTCCGTCCTGCTCCACGATCACCTGTACGTTGAGCCGTACCAGGGGGCGCACGTCGGCGGCGAGCACGCCGTCGCTGCGCGCCACCAGCACCGTGTCCACGCCGCCGGTCAGGCTCACCATCACCTGGCGCACGCGCGGATCGGCCGCGCGTACCGCGCGGTCCACGCGCCGCAGCGCCTCGACCTTGGCCGCGCTGTCGAGCGCGTCCACCGGGTCGACCGCCGGGTACAGCGGGCGCGCCCCGCCCACCGCCAGCGCGCGCGGGGCGCTGGAGCCGCCGTCGCGCGCGATCGCCCGCGCCGAGCGCGCCGCTTCGAGCAGCGCCTCGCCGTTGATGTCGTCCGAGTAGGCGAAGCCGGTCTTCTCGCCGCTGATCGCGCGCACGCCCACGCCCTGCTCGATCGAGTGCGCGCCGTCCTTGACGATCCCGTCCTCCACGCTCCAGCTCTCGCGCCGCGAATGCTGGAAATAGATGTCGCCGAAGTCGATGCCGGGCCCGAGCAGGGTGCCGAACATGCGATCGAGACCGGACGGGTCGAGCCCGGCCGGCTGCAGCAGGCGCGACTGGGCCAGGGCGAGGGGGGGTGGGGTGGTATCCATGCGGCAAGTCTGGGGCCTGGCGCGCGGAGCGCAAGCCCGGGGCCCGGCCCGGGGCGTTCAGTGCTCGCTGGACACCGGCCGATCCCGCTTCACGGCGGCCTGCGGGCCGTCGGGATGTTCGACCACCTCTACCCGCGGCTCCTTCCACGGCCCGGTGACCCGGTAGGTCCGCGCGCCCACGCCGCCCAGCGGCTTGCGCAGCACCGCGTTGGCCACCGCGCCCACCGCCGCACCCATCGGCCCCCCGGCGATCGCGCCCACCGCCGGCAGCAGGTTGCCGGTGCGCGGCAGCACTTCGATGGTCTGGTCGTGGGTCTGCGCGCGCAGGTCGCTGCGCCCGCGCATGTGGATGTCGGCCGCCGGACCCTCGATCGCCATGTCGTCGCTGCGGGCCAGGCCGTCGGCGATGCGCACCCGGCCACCGAGCCGGTTGAACGCGAAGCCCCTGGAGAAGAAGTCGCGGAAATCGAGCATCAGCCGCCGCGGCAGTTGGGCGATGCTGAGCAGGCCCAGGACCCGGCCCGCCCCCGGCTCGACCTCGACCAGGCGTCCGTGCTCGATCGCCAGCGACAGCTCGCCCTGCAGCGCGGCCAGCGAGAAGTCGCCCGGGCTGCGCGGCCAGCGCGCGTCGAACTCGAGCCGGCCGACGCCGCCGTCGATGCTCTTGCCGAAGCCCAGGCCCTGCATCAGTTCGCCGAAGTCGCGGCTGTCGGCCGCGGCCCGCAGGTGGGTGGCGCCCGCGGCGCCGCGGCCGGTCCAGCTGCCGCTGATGTCGATCGACTGCCGCTGCGAACGCGCCTGCAGGCGCTCGATCTGCATGCCCCGGTCGGTGCGGCGCGTGCGCAGTTCGACCCGGCCCAGCGGCAGTGTCCCGAACCGGAACTCGTCCACGTCCAGCGACAGCGGCGGCACCCGCGCGGGATCCAGCGCGTCGCGATCGTCGGCCGCCGGCGCCGCGGCCCGCGGCCCGGGCGGCGGCAACGGCCAGTACAGGCGCGCGAACTCGCCGCGTACGGCGTCGTCGCGCCCGCGCGGGATCCGCAGGGTGCCCGACAATGCCTGGCCCTCGAACCCCACCTCGGTGGCGGCCCCGGTGTCGCTGGCACGCAGCCGCACGTCGTCGAAGCCCGCGCCCAGCAGCTGCAGCCTCGAGGCCGTCACGTCCACCCCGCGCAGCGCCAGGCCGCGCTCGCCGCCGCCGGTCCCGCCGGCGAGCATGGCCCAGCCGAGCGCGTCAAGCACCTGGGCATGGCCGCTGACCACCAGCCCGGTGGCCGGCGCCGGCTGCTCGACGCGGCCGGTGCCGAGGGCCACGCGCACCCCGGTCCGGCTGCCGGCGCTGCGCGCGCGCAGGCCCAGGCGTCCGCCCAGGTCGACCGCGATCTCGCCCTCGCCCAGCGGCAGCGAGGTGGTGATGGTGGTCGGCAGCGCGGCGGCCGCCGGCTTGGACAGCGGCTCCGGCAGGTCCAGCCCGGTGCCTTCCAGGCGCGAGCGCAGTTGCAGGCGCGCGCCGGTCGCCGCGCCGCGCTGCGCGCGCGGGATCGCCAGTGCCACCTGCCAGCGCGAGCGTCCGCGGATGCGCGGCGCGAGCCAGTCCAGCTGCGGCGCGTGCTGCAGCAGTTCGGCCGCCCCCAGCATGGCGTCCATGTCGGCCTCGAACGCCGACCCCGGATCGCGCACATGGCCGCGACCGGCGCGCAGCGACAGCGTGCCCGGGCGGCCGGCGCGCACCGCGCTCAGGCCGTTGCCGTCGAATCCGTGCTGGTCGTACCGCGCCTTGCCGCGGACCTGTTCGAAGCCGAGCTTCCATCGCGCATCGGCCAGCGCGACCCCGGCCAGGTCGACCTCGCCCCCGATCGCCGGACGCCCGCCCGCGCCCAGCGGCAGCGACATCGCGAACGTGGCCGCAACCGGCCCGCTCGCGGACACGTTGTCGAACGTGTCCTCCACGCCCTCGCGCAGCGGGCTGGCGCGCAGCAGCTCGAGCAGCGGGCCGGCGTCGCCGCGGGTGCGCGCCCGCACCTCCAGCGCCGCGCGCGAGTAGTGCGCCAGGCGCGCCTCCAGGTCCCGCACCTCGACCCCGCCCAGGCGCCCGTGGCCGTGCACGCGGAAGCCGTCGTTCACGAAGGCGACATCAGCCTCGAGCGCCTCCACCGCCGGCCAGTCCGGCTGGAACTTCACCACCGCGCCTTCCAGGCGGGCCTGGGCATGGAACACCCCGGCGCGGTGGCCGTCGTCGAGGGCGCTGAACGGCCAGTGGTCCAGGTCGCCCGCGACCAGCGCGCGCCCGTCGAGCACGCGCCCGTCCACCAGGGCCTCGTCGAGCCAGCGCTGCGCCGCGGCCGGCATCCGGTGCCGCACCCAGAAGCGCTTGGCCACCGGCACCCGCGCCTCGTCGATGGTGGCGGCCAGCGACAGCAGCGGACGCGACCCGTCGTTCTGGAACCAGATCCCGCCGCGCACGTCGGCGGCATAGCCCTCGCCCTCCACCCGCAGCCAGGGCGTGCCCACGCGCATCCCCGCGCCCTCGCGCCAGCCCACGACGTCGCCGCGCAGGGCAACCAGGTGCGGCGCGCCGAAGCCCGGCGGCCAGTCGAAGCGGACCTGCGACTCCGGATCCACCTGGAAGCGGAAGCCGGCGGCATCGCCGTCCAGGGTGCCGGCCAGCCCGGCCAGCCCGGGGGTGTCGCCGACGCTGGCGAAAGCCAGCGCCTGCAGCCGTGCGTGGGCGCGCACGCGCCCGCCGGCATCGCGCGCGATCACCAGCTCGTGGATCTGGACGTCCGGCGCCGCGGCCAGCAGCCAGGCGCGCAGGCGCGGCGGCAGGCGGTCGCCCAGGGCGGCAAAGGCCAGCAGCGGGCCGGCGTCGATGCGCCCCGCGCGCAGGGCCAGGCGCGAGCCGCCGGCGACCACCAGCCCGTCCAGCACCTGGCCGCCGCCGTCGCGCGACAGGCGCAGGCGCGGCGCGTCCAGGCGCCAGCCCGCCTCGTCCGCCTGCCAGCGCGCGCGCGTCTCCAGTGCGTCCATGCGCAGCCGCGGCGGGTCCAGGCCGGGTTCGACCGGGGTTCCGCCCAGGACCACGTCGGCCAGCGCCGCGTCCACACTGAGCTGGCTGACCCGTCGCTGCTGCAGCTGCAGCCACAGCTGGGCACGGCCACGCCCGGCCTCCACCTGCGCCCCCGAATGCCGCAGCAGCGGCGTCCAGGCGGCGAGATCGGCATCGACGATCGCCGCGTGCGCGCGCCCGCCGCCGCTGCCCCGGTCCAGGTCCAGCGCCAGCTGCAGCGGCGCCGCCTCCTCGCGGATCCATGCGCGCGCCGCCGCGCGCACGCGGCCGGCATCCACCTGCAGGCGCAGGTCGATCCTCGCCAGGGTGGCCTGGAGCCCGAGCGACGGCGCGTCGATCGCCAGCCGGCCGCCGATCACCTGCAGTTCGCCCAGCGGCTCGAGCACGTCGAACGGGTCGCCGCCGCCCTGCTCCTGGCCGGGCAGCCCGCGCACCTGCCAGCGGCCGTCCTCGGCACGCTGCAGTTCCAGCTGCAGTCCGCGCAGGCGCAGCTCGGTGAACGAACGTCCGGGCAGCAGTCCCGCGTACTGCGCGACCAGGATCTCCGCCTCGCCGATCCGCACCGCGCCGGCTCCTTCGCCGATGCGCAGCCCGTCGACCCGCAGCAGCGGGCCGCGCCGGGTCCACTCGGTCTCCAACCGGTCGAAGGCCACCGGGCGCCCGGCGCGTTCGCCCAGCCAGGCCGCCACCCGGTCGGGATGGCGCTCGGCCAGCGGCAGCAGGCGGCTGACCGCGCCCACCACCAGGGCCGTGAGCACCAGCAGCAGGGCAGCGGCGTACCACGCGCCGCGGCGCGCGAGCCGCAGGCGGCGGCGCAGCGGCGTGGTCACGCCGGCCGCGCCCCGCGCAGGGCGTCAGAGCAGGACGACATCGTACTGTTCCTGCAGGTACTGCTCGTCGGCCTGGAAGCGGATCGACTTGCCGAGGAACTCCTCGAGCTCGGCCACCGCGGTCGATTCCTCCTCGGTGATGCGCGCCACCACCTTGGGCGAGGCGATCACCAGCAGCCGTTCGGCGTCGAACTGGCGCACCGCGCGCACGATCTCGCGGAAGATCTCGTAGGTCACGGTCTCGGGCGTGCGCACCATGCCGCGGCCGCCGCAGGCCTCGCAGGTCTCGCTGAGCTGGCGCTGCAGGCTCTCGACCGTGCGCTTGCGGGTCATCTCCACCAGGCCCAGCGGCGAGAAGTCGTAGACCGTGGTCTTGGCGTGGTCCTTGGCCAGCGACTTCTCCAGCGTGCGCAGCACCTGGCGGCGGTGCTCCTCGTCGACCATGTCGATGAAGTCGATGATGATGATCCCGCCGAGGTTGCGCAGCCGCAGCTGCCGCGCCACCGCCTGCGCGGCCTCCAGGTTGGTGCGGTACACCGTCTCCTCGAGGTTGCGCTGGCCCAGGAACGAACCGGTGTTCACGTCGACCGTGGTCATCGCCTCGGTCTGGTCGATCACCAGGTAGCCGCCAGACTTGAGCGGCACCTCCTTGTCGAGGGCGCGCTGGATCTCGTCCTCGACCCCGTACAGGTCGAAGATCGGCCGGTTGCCGGTGTAGAGCTCGATCCGCTCGGCCAGCACCGGCATGTACTTCGCCACGAAGGCCTGCAGCCGCTCGTAGGTCTCGCGCGAATCGACCTTCACCTTCTCCACGTCCTTGCGGATCAGGTCGCGCACCGCGCGCAGCGGCAGGCTGAGGTCTTCGTAGATGCAGGTCTGCACCGGCGCCTCGCGCGAGCGCTTGTCGACGATGTTCCAGACCCGCGAGAGGTAGGCCAGGTCCTCGGCCAGGGCCTCGGGGGGCTGCCCCTCGGCGTTGGTGCGCACGATGTAGCCCAGCCCGGCGTCGGGCGGCGCGAGCTCGGCCACCAGCGACTTCAGGCGCGCGCGCTCGGTCTCGTCCTCGATCCGCGCCGACACGCCGACCACCCGCGACTGCGGCAGCAGCACCAGGTAGCGCGAGGGAATGCTCAGCTGGGTGGTCAGGCGCGCGCCCTTGCTGCCGATCGGGTCCTTGACCACCTGTACGATCACTTCCTGGCCGTCGCGCAGCAGCTCGGTCACCGGGCGCACCGGCGCCGGCACCGGCGGCAGGGCTTCGTCCTCGACCTCGGGCTGGCTCGGCCGGACCACGTCGTTGGCGTGCAGGAACGCGGTGCGCTCCAGGCCGATGTCGACGAACGCCGCCTGCATCCCGGGCATCACCCGCTGCACCCGGCCCTTGTAGATGTTGCCCACCACGCCGCGGCGCCAGCCGCGCTCGATGTGCAGCTCCTGCAGCATGCCGTTCTCGACGACCGCCACGCGGGTCTCGCGCGGGGTGACGTTGACCAGGATCTCCTCGGACATCAGTCCGTCCCCCCGGGCCGGAAGCCCGTCCGCAGCCCGAACTCGTGCAGCAGCAGCATGGTGTCGTGCAGCGGCAGGCCCATCACCCCGGAGAAGCTGCCGTCCAGGCGGGTGACGAAGCGCTCGGCGCCGCCCTGGATGGCGTAGCCGCCGGCGCGGTCCATGGGCTCGCCGCCGGCCACGTAGGCGGCGACCTGGCCGTCGTCGAGCGCCGCGAAGGTGACCCGCGAGCGCGACAGCCGCTGCGCCTCGCGGCCGGCCGAAACCAGGCTGACCGCCGTGAGCACCTCGTGGGTGCGGCCGGACAGGCGCCGCAGCATGCCGGCGGCGTCGGCCGCGTCGGCAGGCTTGCCGAACACCTCGTCGTCCAGCACCACCTCGGTATCCGCGCCCAGGACCAGGGCGCCGGGCACGCCGGCCACGGCCAGCAGCCCGGCCCCGGCCTTCTCGCGCGCCATCCGGCGCACGTAGTCCTCGGCCGGCTCGCCGGGCGCGCGCGCTTCGCGGATGTCCACGTCGATCGTGCCGAAGGCGACGCCCAGGCGCGCGAGCAGCGCGCGGCGGCGCGGCGATTTGGAGGCCAGGTGCAGCATTCCACAAGGATACCCGCGGGTGCCCGCCCCCCAGCCGGCGCGGGCCGGCCAACCCCGTTCAGGCTCACGGGCCGTTCACCGGAACCTGACGACCCTTCCCCCAGCACTCCCCGGAGACCACCATGTTGCGCATTGCCGCCACCCGCCTCCTGCTCGCGGCCAGCCTGGCCGCAGGATCCTTCGCGATGACCAGTGCCCATGCCCGGACCGGCGACCCGCCGGCCGTCCCCGCCGACGGCACCCTGCTGTCGGTGTCGGCCCGCGCCGAGGCCAGCCGCGTGCCCGACGTGGCCAGCCTCTCGACCGGCGTGGTCACCCAGGCCGCCGACGCCAATGCCGCGCTGAAGGCGAACTCGGCGCAGATGGCCAAGGTCGTGGCCGCGATCCGCGCCGCCGGCATCGCCGAGCGCGACATCCAGACCAGCGGCATCAGCGTCCACCCGCAGTACCGCTACGGCGACAACCAGCCGCCCACGATCACCGGCTACCAGGCCAGCAACACCGTCTCGATCAAGGTGCGCGACATCGCCCGCCTGGGCGAGGTGCTCGACGCGCTGGTGGCCAGCGGCGCCAACCAGGTCAACGGCCCCAGCTTCGAGATCGACCGGCCCGAGGCGGTCTACGACGAGGCCCGACGGGACGCGCTGGAGCTGGCGCGGGCGCGGGCGGAAATGTACGCGAAGTCGCTCGGCATGCGGGTGCGCCGCATCGTGAGCATCAGCGAGGGCGGCGGCTTGCAGCCGCCGGTGCCGATGATGAAGGCGATGGCCATGGACGCGCGGATGGAGTCGGCGCCGGTCGCGCCAGGCGAAACCACGCTCTCGGCGAGCCTGGACGTCGTGTTCGAACTGGGGAACTGACATGCCCAAGGATCCGCGCAAGCCCGACGACCGCTCCGGCTACCGCGAAAAGCTGCCGCGCGACGGCAGCGAGGCCCGCGAACCGGGCGCGAAGAAGCAGCCCAACCCGGACGCCGGCGGCCTCGACCGGGAACCGGAGCAGGACGGGACCAACGACGGGGACCGCTGAGCCGGGCCCCGGCGCGGGACCGCGTCTCAGGCGCGGTGGTAGGGATGGTTGGCGAGCATGGCCGCGGCGCGGTAGAGCTGCTCGGCCAGCACCAGCCGCACCAGCATGTGCGGCAGGGTCAGCGGTCCGAGCGACCAGCGCTCGTCCGCCCGCGCCAGCACCTCCTGCGCGTGGCCCTCCGGGCCGCCGACGAGGAAGGCCAGGTCGCGGCCCTGCCCGCGCCAGTGCTCCAGGCGCCGGGCCAGGCCCTCCGACGAATGCATCCGTCCCTGCACGTCGAGCGCGACCACGTGCGTGCCGCGCGGCAGCGCCGCCAGCACGCGCGCGCCCTCTTCCTGCACGGCGCGCGCCGGATCGCGACCCTTGCCGCGCGGGCCGGGTTCGATCTCGACCAGTTCCAGCGGCAGCCAGTGCGAAAGCCGCTTGCGGTATTCGGCGAAGCCATCGGACACCCAGGCCGGCGGGCGCTCGCCCACGGCGACGAGCCTGGCCTTCATCGGGAAAGGTCGGCGACCCGGGGCGCGGCGGGCGCGCAGCGTGCGCGGTCGTCGGCGCGACGCGCGACGGCCACCACGCGCTTCAGGCCCCGTCGGCGTCGCCCGGCGCCGCGGGCGGCTCGTCGCCGACAGTCCACAGCCGCTCGAGCGCGTAGAACTCGCGCACCCGCGGCAGCATGACGTGCACGACCACGTCGCCGAGGTCGACCAGCACCCACTCGGCTTCGCGCTCGCCCTCGATCCCGAGCGGCTGGCAGTCGAGCCGCTTGGCATGGCGGACGACCTCTTCGGCGATCGACTTCACGTGCCGGGTCGAGGTGCCGGACGCGATCACCATGTAGTCGCAGACGCTGGTCCGGCCGCGCACGTCGATCTGGGTGACGTCCTTGGCCTTGAGCTCGTCCACCGCGGCGTGGACCGCCTTCAGCAGCACGTCGGCGGCCGGCGGCGGATTCGGAAGACGGGTCTTGATGACGTGCGCGGAGGAACTGGTCAAGGCGGCGGCTCGGGGAACTGGCGGGGATTATAACGGGCACCCGGTCACGGGACCGTCACGCCGTACAGGCCGTGGCGGCGGATGTGCTCGGCCACGGCGGCCGGAAGCCATGCGCGCCAGTCGCCGCCCGAGGCGAGGGCCCGGCGCACTTGGGTGGCCGAACCCGGATGCAGGGGCTGGTGCAGGCGCAGCACGCGGCCGGCCGGGGTTCCGGCCAGGTCGGCCGGGTCGCGGGTCCACCGGCCCTCGAGGCAGTCGGCCAGCGGCGGCGGCAGGCGGGCGTCGAGATCGCTGCCCTCGCGCTCGGCGACGACCAGGTGGGCGAGGCCCGGCAGTTCGCGCCAGGCGTGCCAGTCGGGCAGTCCGAGCAGGCTGTCGGCGCCGAGCAGCAGCGCGATCGGCGCCTGCGCGCCCCCCTCGCGGCGCAGCTCGCGCAAGGTGTCGACGGTGTAGCTGGGGCCCTCCCGGCGCAGTTCGCGCGCGTCCAGCGCCAGGCCGGGCTCGCCGGCGATCGCCAGCGCGACCATGCGCGCCCGGTGCGCCGCGTCGGCGCCGGGCGGCGCGCGGTGCGGCGGATCGGCCGCCGGCGTCAGGTGCACCGTGGCGCGGAGCGCGTCGCGCGCGGCACGGGCGATCGCCAGGTGGCCGAGGTGGACCGGGTCGAAGGTGCCGCCGTACACGACGTGCACGGGGCCGGCGCCCGCCTGCGCCGTCGCTGCCAGTCCGCTGCCGTGGGAACCCATCGCCGGCGGCCGTCAGGACAGCAGCGCGGCCGCTTTGGGCTCGGCGACCGCGACCAGCAGCCGCTCCAGCGCGAGCCAGGCATCGCCCGGCTCCTCGCCCAGGCGAACCCGGCCCTTGGCGATCCGGTCCACGCCGCCGGCCAGCGCCACGAACCGCTCCCAGCGCGGCGCCGGGTGCCGGGCCAGCGCGCGCCGGTACACCGCCTGCTTGGACTCCCACACCCGCTGCGCCCGGAATTCGGCCGCGAGGTTGCCGCCGCGCGCCTGCACCCGCGCCAGCGCCGCGACCCGGTTGAGCTCCATCACCACCATGCCCATCAGCGCCGGGACCGCCTCCCCCTCCGCGCGCAGCCCGGCGAGCATGCGCGCGGCCTGGGCGGCGTTGCCGTTGAGCGCCGCGTCGACCAGGCGGAACACGTCGAACCGCGCCGCGTCGGCCACCAGCGACTCCATGCGCGCCGCGTCCAGCGGCGCGCCGTCCGCCAGCAGGGCCAGCTTGTCCACTTCCTGCGCGGCCGCCAGCAGGTTGCCCTGGACCCGCTCGGCCAGGCGCTGCACGGCGCCGTGGTCGGCCCGCACGCCGCGCTGGCGCAGGCGCGATTCGAGCCAGCGCTCGAGCTCGTGCGGGCGCACCAGCGGCGCATGCACGAAGTGGCCGGCGCGGGCGATCGCCTCGCTCCATTTTCCTGCGTGCTTCTGGCTCCAGTCGCCGGCGGTGACCAGGAGCACCACGTCCTCGGGCGGCTGCGCGCAGTAGCCCGAGAGCACCTCGGCGCCCTCCTTGCCGGGCCGGCCGCCGGGCAGCCGCAGTTCCAGCAGCCGCCGGGCGCTGAACAGGCTTGGGGCGCGGAAGCTCTGTTCCAGCGAACTCCAGGCGAAATCCCGCCCGTCGGCGTCGAACACCTCGCGCTCGCCATAGCCGTTGGCGCGGGCGTGGGCGCGGATCGCGTCGGCGGCCTCGAGCACCAGCAGCGGCTCGGGTCCGGCCACCAGGTAGACCGGGCGCAGCGGCTCGGCGGCGAGCTGGGCGGCGAGCCGGTCGGGCTTCAGTTCCATCCGCAGGCCACGCTCACCGGGCGCTGCGCGACTCGCGGGTGGCCGCGTCGATCCGGCGCAGGATCGCCGCGGACATCTCGCGCTGCATCTCGCGCCCGAGCAGCTCGCTCTCGCTGTCCGAGCCGGTAGCGTCGGTCGGGACCCGGATGTAGTCGCGCGACATTTCCACCGCCTGCTGCGGCACGATCTCGTTGCCGTCGGCATCGACCAGCGCGAACACCACCGCATAGCGCAGCGTGTATTCCTGGGCGCGCCCGAACTGGTCCAGGCTCAGCGGGGTCGAATCCCAGCGCTCGGAGCGCAGCGCCAGCGTCGCGACCCGCTCGCTGGAGCGGGCATCCACCAGCCGGGCCCCGGCACGCTCGAGCGAGCGTTCCAGCGACTGCGCCAGCGGGCTGTAGTCGTCGCGCGAGGTGACCCGGATCGCGCTGACCCCTTCGGGCAGCACCAGCGCCTCGCGCAGGCGGAATCCGCAGGCGGACAGCACCAGGGCAAGCAGGACCACGGTCAGGGCACGGATCATGACCGAAGTCTGGAGGAGGCCGCCGGCCCCGGCAAGCGCGCCGGGGCGCCGCGTTCAGCCGGCGACGACATTGACGATCTTGCCCGGCACCACGATCACCTTGCGCACCGACAGGCCCTTGAGGAAGGCCTGCACGTTCGGCTCGGCCAGGGCCTGGGCCTCGATCGCCTCCCGGGTCGCGTCCACCGCCACCTCGATGGTGCCGCGCAGCTTGCCGTTGACCTGCACCGCCAGCGTCACCGCCTCGCGCTGCAGCGCGGCCGGGTCGGGCTGCGGGAACGGCACGTCCTCGAGCAGGGTTTCCGGATGGCCCAGCACCTGCCACAGGGCGTGGCAGGCGTGCGGTGTGATCGGGTTGAGCAGGAGCACCATCGACTCCAGCGCTTCCTGGCGCAGCGCATGGCCGTTGTCCGAAGCGTCGTCGAACCTGGCCACCGCGTTGAGCAGCTCCATCACCGCCGCGATCGCGGTGTTGAAGGCGTGGCGGCGGCCGTAGTCGTCACCGACCTTCTGGATCGTCTCGTGCAGCTGGCGGCGCAACGCCTTCTGCGCCGGCGTCGCGGATGCCGGGTCGAACCGTCCGGCCGGTCCGCCCTGCGCGTGGCGATGCACCTGCGCCCACAGCCGGCGCAGGAACCGGGCCATGCCCTCGACGCCGGCCTCGTTCCATTCCAGCGACAGCTCCGGCGGCGAGGCGAACATCGAGAACAGGCGCACGGTGTCGGCGCCGTAGCGGTCGATCATCGCCTGCGGGTCGACGCCGTTGTTCTTCGACTTCGACATCTTCTCGACGCCGCCGACCATCACCGGGTGGCCGTCGGCCTTGAGCGTGGCCCCGACCACGCGCCCCTTCTCGTCGCGTTCGACCTCCACGTCGGCCGGGTTGAACCACTCGCGCGCGCCGTTGGGGTGCTCGCGGTAGTAGGTCTCGGCGATCACCATGCCCTGGGTGAGCAGGTTGGTGGCCGGCTCGTCGCTGTCGACCAGGCCCTGGTCGCGCAGCAGCTTGTGGTAGAAGCGGAAGTACAGCAGGTGCAGGATCGCGTGCTCGATGCCGCCGATGTACTGGTCCACCGGGGTCCAGTACTTCGCCCGCTCGTCGACCATGTCGGCCGCGCCCGGCGAGGTGTAGCGCGCGTAGTACCAGCTCGACTCCATGAAGGTGTCGAAGGTGTCGGTCTCGCGCTCGGCCGGCTTGCCGCACTCGGGGCAGGTGGTCTTGCGCCACTGCGGATCGCTCTTGATCGGCGAGTGCACGACGCCCGGGTTGGCGAAGGCGTCGGCGACGTCCTCGGGCAGCACCACCGGCAGCTGGTCCTCGGGCACCGGCACCGCGCCGCAGTCGGGGCAATAGATCACCGGGATCGGGCAACCCCAGTAGCGCTGGCGGCTCACGCCCCAGTCGCGCAGGCGGAAATTGACCTTGCGCCGGCCGGTGCCCGCGGCCTCGAAGCGCTCGGCCAGGGCGTTGAACACGGCATCGAAGTCCATGCCGTTGTACTCGCCCGAATTGATCAGGAAGC
>Ga0123333_10004436_pt1 | contig 13148 bp, 10 predicted proteins | sample BioC12SIPDNA_3_FD_89957 | JGI IMG/M metagenome (GOLD analysis project Ga0123333, IMG submission 89957) | Anaerobic biogas reactor microbial communites from Washington, USA - Biogas_R2_B C12 SIP DNA | ecosystem: Engineered > Bioreactor > Anaerobic > Unclassified | place: Washington, USA...
CTGCCCGCCGCCTGCGCGGCCGTGCGCGCGCTCGGGAAGATCGGCACCGATGCGGCGGCCGATTGTCTCGCGAAGAGCCTTGAATCTCCGGACGCCACGGTGCGGTCGGCCGCGATGGACGCCGCGCTTCTCTGCGCGGAAGCGCTGCTCACGGGCGGCAACCGGGCCCGGGCCGCCGCCATCTACACGCAATTGGCGGGAGAGACGTATCCGGCCGCCGTGCGGAAGGCCGCGAACCTGGGCCTGAACAACACCAAACTCGGCCCGCCCCTTGTGCTGTTTGACGGACAGAACCTGGATCACTGGGAAGGCAACCTCGAGATCTGGCGCATTGAAGACGGCGCCATTGTTGGCGGTTCGCTCGATCACCCGGTACCTCACAATGAGTTCCTGTGCACGAAAGAGACCTTCGACAACTTCGAGCTCCGGCTGCGGGTGAAACTCTCCAGCCCGGATGCCAACGCGGGCATCCAGATCCGCAGCCAGCGCGAGCCGGGAACCCCCGCCGTGCTCGGCTATCAGGCCGACATGGGGCAGACGTACTGGGGCTGCCTCTACGACGAGCACCGCCGCGACCAGATCCTCGTGAACGCCGACCAGGAGACGGTCCGGAATGTCATCGCCCTGAACGACTGGAACGAATATGTGATCCGGTGCGAGGGCAGCCGCATCCAGCTCTGGATGAATGGCCATCTGACCGCCGACTTCACCGAATCCGACGACACCATACCGCGGAGCGGTATCATCGGGCTTCAGATTCACAGTGGACCACCCAGCCAGGCGTATTACCGGGATATCGTCCTCCGCCGGATTGTGCCGATCGAGTGAGTGAATGCCATGTACTTTGTCCCTCCGCGCGTGTCCGAGGTTCAGGCCAGGCGGTGGTTCCAGAGACGGTGGTACGGCGCCGCCGGCCGGCTTCTGCGCCCGTTGTTTCCCCGGAAGCGTCTCTCCGGAGACGGCCTTCCCCGGCTCGAACTGATCTGGATGCCCCACTATCTCTTCACGGTGCGCGCCGTGGCCCCGAACGGGAGCGAGGGGCGGATTCAATTCTCGCTGGACGCCCACGCGGGCGTTTTCATGATCGTCCAGCTTGCAGGAGAACTCGACGAGGTCGAACCCACGGCGGCCCATTTTCCTCCGTCCATGACCCGGGAGCAGGCCGAGGCGCTCGGACGCAAACAGCTCACCCTGGCGCTGCTCCGGCGGCGCGGCCAGCGCGATCGCCCCACGCCTCACGAAACGCTCGATTGCCAAGTCTTTTATTGCCCGTTCTGGACGTACTATTATGAACGCGTGCCCGGCGCCATCGACATCGTCGTGTTGGATGCGGTGTCGGGCGAAAAGGCCGGGGGCCGAATGAAAGGCGCCGTGCTCGAGGCGTTCACGGCCGCGAGCGCGCGGAAGAACCGCGAGGCCGCGCCGTCGTGATTCAGCGCGCGGGCACGGTGGTCGTTTGTTCCCAACCACAAACCAAGGAGCGTCGAGATTATGAAACCCGTCATCACTCTTACCCTGTGCCTGTGTTGCCTGATGAGCGCCGCGGTCCGGGCCGCGGAGGAAGCGCAGCCCACCTACGCCGAAATGCTGGGATGGGAGAAAGGCGCCAAGGTCCTCATTTTGCATGCCGACGACGCGGGCATGTCGCACGACTCCAACGCGGGGATCATCGAGGCGTTCGAGAAGGGCGTGCTGACTTCCACCAGCACCATGATGCCGTGCCCTTGGGTGCCGGAATGGGCCAAGTACTGCGCCGACCATCCCGACGTGGACAACGGGTTGCACCTGACCCTCACCTCCGAATGGGAGAACTACCGCTGGGTGCCGCTGGCCAGCAAGTACATCGTGCCGGGCCTGGCGGACGAACAGGGCTGCCTGTGGGATAACGTCGGCCTGGTCGTCGAACACGCCAGCGCGAAAGAGATCGAGGCGGAGATCCGCGCCCAGATCGATCGCGCCAGGACCATGGGATTGCCCATCACGCACCTCGACACGCACATGGGCACGGTCTACGCCACCACGGAGTATTTCGCCGCCTACGTCAAGGTCGGCATGGAAATGCAGATTCCCCTCATGATCCCCGGCGGCCATGCGACTCTGGCGCAGGAAGAGTTCACCGACCTGGCCGACCTGTTTCCGACCATCCGCCAGGTGGCGAAATCGGTCTGGGACTCGGGTCTCCCGATGCTGGACGACCTCTTCGGCGACACGTACGGATGGCGGACCTTTGACGTCAAGAAGAAGAACATGATCGACCTGCTGCGCAGGCTTCAGCCCGGCGTTACACAGGTCATTGTCCATTGCACCCGGCCCAGCGAGACCTTCGCGTTCATCTCGGATTCCGGCGGCACCCGCCTGGCCGATCTCGAAGTGATGCTCGACCCGGACATCAAACGGACCATCGAGGAAGAAGGGATCATTCTGACCACGTGGCGCGAACTGAGCGAGCGTCGCGCCAAGGTGGCGGCCTCGCAGCCCGCAGCCGCGGGCGGCAACGGCTGACCCCGGCGGATACGCAGCGTGCACGGGCGTCCGGTTTTCCGCCGGGCGCCCGTGTTTTTCCCGCGGCCGGCTCTACGCTATGATGCGGTCGTGGCCGCGCCGCGAGGATGCGGCGGGACGGCACGGCAACCCGGGATACGGAGTGACATGGCAAGACCAACGCGACGCAGCTTCCTCAAGAACCTCGGCCTCGGCGCCGGCGCGCTGGCCGCGGCCTGCCGGCACCAGCCCGCGGAGTTGATTCTGCCCGAACTGCCCGCCCGCGCCGACGCCCCCTGGGACCGCCCGAACGTCATCGTCATTCTCACCGACGACCAGGGCTACGGCGACGTGGGCGTTCACGGCAACCCGGACATCCGCACGCCGCACCTGGACCGCTTCGCGAAAGACGGCCTCGACTTCACCCGGTTCTACTGCTGTCCGGTCTGTGCGCCCACCCGGGCCAGTTTCATGACGGGCCGGTACCATTACCGGACCGGCGTCATTCACACGGCGCGCGGCGGCGCGAAGATGCACGGCGACGAAGTCACGCTTGCCGAAATGCTCCGGGCCGCTGGGTACGCCACGGGCCTGTTCGGCAAATGGCATCTGGGCGACAACTACCCCATGCGCCCCCAGGACCAGGGCTTCGAGGTCTGTCTGTGGCACAAGGCCGGCGGGATCGGCCAGTCCCCCGACAATCCCAACAGCTACCTCAACCCCCGCCTCTGGCGCGGCGGCGAGCCGGTCCAGGCGCAGGGCTACTGTACCGATGTCTTCTTCAACGCCGCGCGCGAGTTCATGGCCGCTCACCGCGACCGGCCCTTCTTCGTGTATCTCGCCACCAACGCGCCCCATACCCCCCTGGAGATCGCGCAGGAGTATGCCGAGCCCTATGCCGCCAAAGGACTCGACGACACCACCGCGCGCGTCTACGGCATGATCACCAACATCGACGACAACGTGGGACGGCTGCTCGACTGGCTGGACCGCGAAGGATTGCGCGACAACACCCTCGTGATCTTTTTCGGCGACAACGGGCCCCAGCAGGAGCGTTACACGGCCCACCTGCGCGGCCGGAAGTCTTCGGCGTACGAGGGCGGGATCCGCGTCCCGTGTTTTATGCAATGGCCGGCGGTGCTCCCGGGCAAATCCGACGTAGAGGCGGTTGCCGCGCACATCGATCTCGCCCCGACCATCCTCGAGGCGTGCAAGACCGTTCCCCCGCCGGAAACCGCGCTGGACGGCATCAGCCTGCTTCCCCTGCTGCGCGGCAAAACGAAGGCCTATCCCGACCGGGCCCTCGTCCTCCAGTGCCACCGGGGGCTCTCGCCCGGCCGCTATCACAACGCCGCGGTGGTCACCGCCCGGTACAAGCTCGTCTGCAACCCCGGCACGTTCGAGCGCGAGCATCTGGAGGCGGACAAGGCACGCGTCTTCGAGTTGTACGACCTTGACCAGGACCCCGGCGAGCAGCGGAACCTGGCGGCCGATCACCCCGATACCGTGGCCGCGCTGCGCGCCGCATACGACGCCTGGTACGACGACGTGAAGGCCACGCGCAGTTTCGAGCCGGGCTGGATCCATCTCGGCTCGCCCTTCGAGAATCCGGCGACCCTGTGCCGGTTTCAGGATCAGGCGCACACCGGTGAACGGCCCCGCGGATGGCCCGTGCACGTGGAATGCGGCGGGGTCTACGAGTTCACGCTCGAGCGCGGCGGCTCCACGGATGCCGGCACCCTGCACGCAGCCTTCCAGGACAACGAAATGGTGCGGGTGCTTGGCGACGGCGAACGGTCCGCGCTGTTCACTCTGCCCGCGGGGAACGGTCTCCTGCGCGTCTGGATGCAGCGCCCCGGCAAACCGGTCGAGGTGGCGACCAACAACGACGCGACCGGCGACGTGACCGTCCGCTTTCTCGGATAAGCGGGCGCCCTTAGATCGAAACGACCTCCAGCAGCGTTTCGACCGCGCCGGTCACCTGCGTCTGCACCCGTTCCAGGTCTTCGGCGGCGAGTCCCAGTTCGGCCATGCCGGGATCTTCCGCGCGCACCGGGTCGGGCCCCCCGTCGAACCCGTAGCCGCACGCTTCCGCGATCCGTTCCGCGGCGCGCACGAGCAGCACGGGCTGGCGGTATTCCGGCGCCGGCACGTCCGCTGGATTGGGATGGAAAAACGTCGTGAACGCATACGTGTTCGGCAGGTTGCGTTCCGAAACGACGTGAATCCCCGCCAGTGCGTGGTATTTCACCTCAAAGTTGTGCGCGACTTCCGGCTCGTTCCGCAGACGGCTCGCGAGCGTCACGGGACTGTGCGCAATGATGTTGATCAGCAGCACGGCGCCGAGATCGTGGACAAGCCCCGCCATGAACATCTCTTCCGCGGATTCGGGGTGCCGGATCCGCGCGATCTCGTGCGCCGCCTCGGACGTCGCCACGGTATGGCGCCACAGCGCCTGCAACGTCTCGCGCACCGAGGGTTTCGTCGAGCGGTACAGGCCGCTGTAGGCGATGGCCTGGACCGTCCGCACGATCTCCTTCAGGCCCAGCCGGGTGCAGGCCTGATCGAGACCCGTGATCTCCTGCGTTCCCCCGAACGCCACGCTGTTGGCCAGCCGCAACACCTTCGTTGCAACCACCGGGTCCTGGTTGATCGCATGCGCGATGTCCGTCATCGTCGACAGGGGATCGTGCGCAAGCGCCACCACGCGCTGGCACACTTCCGGAAGCAGGGGCAAATCATCGGCGGCCTTGCGCAACCGCCCCAGGATTTCCGCGGGAATCGAGCCGGGAGGAAGCACTTCGCGGATATCCGGCTCGGTCTCCAGGCGATCCGCCCACACCCCGTTTGAGCGGTTTCGCAACAGCGAGACATTCAGACATTCCGGACACGCGAACAGGTAGACGTCCCACGCTGCTCTTGCCGCCCGTCGTACAGCAACCGGCGCCTCGCAATACGCGCACATGCTCATGGCTGTCCTCCCGTCTGCCGCTGCACCCCCCCAAGCGGAGAGCGACGTTCCTACCTGCGTGCGCTCACACCACATGACCTCCTTGTCCGTATTATTTTACCAGTAAAGACGAACCAATGCCAGTGGGCGCGTGCCCGGTGGACCCGGTGGACGGCCCTGCCTCAATGGCCGGCGGGCGCAGCGCTCCCGGGCGTGTCCCAAAGGGGTCGAACAGGTCTGCCGCGATCGTGCTCTTGAACTTCGCCCGTGCCGTCCGTACCATGGCGTCCTGCGTTCCGGACGGTTGGGGGGAATGCCGGCGTTTACGCGCCTTCCGCAGGCCGCGGGGGGCCGGGCCGCCGTGGTCTGCACCCAAGAGGATTTCTTCTGTGAAACATGAACGACGGGTTGTTGTCACCGGGTTAAGCGCGATTACGCCCCTGGGCGTCGGTCTTGCGCCTACCTGGGAAGGACTTCTGGCCGGACGGAACGGCATTGCGCGCCTCACCCATTTTGATCCGTCGCAGCACCGGTCCCAGATGGCGGGCGAGGTGCGCGATTTCCAGGTTGAGGACTGGATAGACGGCAAGTCGGCACGCCGGATGGACCGCGTGATGCATTTCGGGCTCGCGGCCTCGACAATGGCCATGGCGGACGCCGCCCTCGACCACGCCGGCTTCGACAGGAACCGGGCGGGCGTCATCATCGGGTCGGGCATCGGCGGTTCGGCGAGCATCGAGGAAGGCTGCGCGGTCTGCACGGAGAAAGGCCCGCGCTCGATGGGCCCCTTTTTCGTGTCGAAAGTGCTGATCAACATGACCGCCTGCGCCGTCTCCATCGAACACGGGCTGAAGGGCCCGCTGACGGCCCTGTCGGTGGCCTGTTCGACCGGCGCCAACGCCGTGGGCGACGCGTTTCGCGTAATTCAGCGCGGGGACGCGGACATCATGGTGGCCGGCGCGTCGGAGGCCTGCCTCACCCCGGTGGCGTACGGGGGATTCTGCGCGACGCGCTCGATGTCGACCCGGAACGACGATCCCGAACATGCCAGCCGGCCGTTCGACAAGAACCGCGACGGGTTTGTGATGGGCGAGGGCGCCGGACTGGCCGTGCTGGAGGAATTGGAGCACGCCCGGCAACGCGGCGCACGGATTTACGCCGAACTGGCGGGCTACGGCAACACGGCCGATGCCTACCACATCACCGCCCCCGAGCCGGAAGGCGACGGCATGATCCGGGTGATGCGCGCGGCCCTCAACGATGCGGGCCTTGCCCCCGAAGGCATCGGCTACATCAATGCCCACGGCACGTCGACGGTCCTGAACGACCGCACCGAGTCGCTCGCCATCCAGCGGGTCTTCGGCGAGCACGCCCAAAAGTTGAAAATCAGCGCGACAAAGTCCATGATTGGCCATCTGATGGCCGCGGCCGGCGCCGCGGAATTTGTGGCGACCGTCATGTGCCTTCATACGGGCAAGATTCATCCAACCATCAACTACGAGGAACCCGACCCGGAATGCCCCCTGGACTACGTGCCCAACGTAGCCCGGGAGTTCCAATTCGACGCGGCCATGTGCAACGCGTTCGGATTCGGCGGCGGCAATGCGTGTCTGATCGTACGACGCTTCGGAGACTAGCGTGGACATCCCCAAGCTTCAGATAGGTACCATCACGGCCGAGGTGCCCATTGTCCAGGGGGGCATGGGCGTCAAGGTGTCGTTGTCATCGCTGGCGGCCGCCGTGGCCAATGAGGGGGGCATCGGCACCATTGCCAGCGTCGGCCTCGGCGACATCCGCACGACGCGCGAGGATTACGACGGCGTCAGCAGCGAGGCCATCGCCGAAGAGATCCGCAAGGCCCAAAGCGCCACCCGCGGCCCCATCGCGGTGAACGTCATGAGCGTTCTCAGCAATGCGGAGACGCTCATCCGCACCTGCGTCCGCGAGGGCATCAAGATGATCGTCGTGGGCGCGGGATTGCCGCTCAAGCTTCCCGCCATGGTGGAAGATACCCGTGTTAATCTCGTCCCGATCGTCAGTTCGGGCCGGGCCGCGACCCTGATCCTTCGCACGTGGGAAAAACGTTACGGGCGCACCGCCCAGGCCGTCATCCTCGAGGGCCCGCTGGCGGGCGGCCACCTTGGCTTTTCGGAAAACGAACTGGCGCACGCCGAAGACTTCTCGCTCGAACGCCTCCTGCCCGAACTCCTCGAAGCCCTCAAGCCGTTCGAAGACGCGTTCGGCGTCAAGATCCCCGTCATCGCCGCGGGAGGCATCTACACCGGTCACGACATCGCCCGCATGCTGTCGCTGGGCGCGTCGGGCGTACAGATGGCGACCCGGTTTGTGTGCACCCGCGAATGCGGCGTGTCCGACGCGTTCAAGCAGGCGTATCTCGACGCTTCCGAAGACGACATCGTCATCATCAAGAGTCCCGTAGGCATTCCCGGACGCGCGGTCCGCAACCGCTTTCTTGAGCGCCTGGACCGCGGCGAGCCCATTCCCATCAACTGCCCCTACAAATGCCTCAGCACGTGCAAGATTTACGATTCCCGCTACTGTATCGCCCATGCGCTTCTCAATGCCTATGACGGCGACATGGAAAACGGGCTGGTGTTCGCGGGGCAGAACGTCTCGCGCGTGCACGAAATCCTCACGGTCAAGGAACTGATGAGCCGGCTCCTCGACGAACTGCGGGCCGCCTGATTTGGCGGGGCGGCGGGCGGGTGTGCGCGTGTCTGCCGATTGACTTCCCCGCGGACGGTGTGGCAGATTGGCGGCGCCGGGTCTGGCGCAGGTCTGGCGGCCCCGCGCGCGGCGCGCCGGGGAGTTGAGAAGAGTGCGGCCGTAACTGGCGACTTGGCGTGGAAACAACCACGGGGAAGCGGTTCGCACGGAAGGCTTGCCGTTCGCCTGGGCACTGAAACCAGTGGCCCGGGCGGCGCTGTTTTCAGGGGCTCCCGAATCAGGAGGAAGACGCATGGCGGAAAAAGATCTCAAACAGATGTACCGCACGCGAACGGAAGGTCATTTCCCGGACGCGATCGAGCTGCTGGGGCGCACCTATGCCAAGGTGGAAGACCTGCGCTATGGCACCAACCCCCACCAGCCCGCCGCGTTTTACCGGCCGGCCGACGGCAAGAACCTCGTCCTCGGCGCGTACGAAATCCTCAAGACCGGCAAGAGCGGCCTGTCCCAGACCAACATCGAGGACATGCACCACGCGGTCGGCATTCTCAAATACATGACGCGCCCGGCCTGTGCGGTCATGAAACACTGCAACCCGTCGGGGGCGGCCATCCAGGTCGGCGGCATGCCCCTGGCCGAGGTCTACCAGCGCGCGCGCGACGCCGACGCCCAGGCGGCCTTCGGCAGCGTGGTGGTCTTCAATGCCGAAGTCGATGCGGATACGGCCGAAGAGATCATGCAGACGATTGTGGAGGGCGTGGCCGCCCCGGCATTCACGCCCGATGCGGTCGAGGCGTTCCATAACTTCGATAAATTCAAACGCAACAAGGAAATCCGCATCGTCAAACTCCCGGACTTCTCGAACCTGCCCAAGTTTGTCGACGACGGCACCGGCGTGCTCGAAATGAAGGTGTTTGACGACGGCAGCGTGGTCCTCGCGACCCCGTACCTGTCGCGGGTGAAAGGCCCGGAGGATCTTGTCCCGGCCTACTGCGATCACGCGAAGAAGGGTCGGATCGACATCGAACGTACCCCTACCGAACGCGAGCTCGACGACCTGCTCTTCGCCTGGTACGTCAACATTCACGTGCGGTCGAACGGCTGCGTGATCGCCCGGAACGGCCAGACCCTCGCGGTCGGCACCGGCGAACAGGACCGTGTCGGCGCGGTCGAACAGGCCGTGATCAAGGTCGGAAACAAATACAAAGGGGCCGAGAGCATGGAGGGCGCGGTGATGTCCTCCGACGGCTTCTTTCCGTTCCGCGACGCGGTCGACGCGGCCACGAAGAAGGGCGTGACGGCCATCGTGCAGCCCGGCGGCAGCGTCAATGATTACGACGCGATCCAGGCCTGCAACGAGGTGAAGGCCGCCATGGTGTTCTCGATGGAGCGCTGTTTCTCCCACCATTGACGCGAAGGATCCACGGGGACCCTTGAGTTGACCGGGGCGCCTCCCGCGCGGGCAGGCGCCCCCGAATTCAGGGTAATCGCACTTAATGCGCCCCGCACAAACGAACCTCGTGAGACGGATTGTTTGTGACCCCTGATTCCGTCACCCCTGCGCACGCAGGGGTCCAGTGGGCGTGTGCCTGGAAGACAACGCACGCGGTATGCGCCCGCAAGCGTGCTGGATTCCTGCTTCCGCAGGAATAACGTTAAAAGGCGGCGTTTCCTCGTGCGCAGACGGGCCTGCTGGGTTCCTGTGCGACGCCCGCCCCCGTCACCCCTGGGCACGCAGGGGGCCAGATTGCCTGGATTCTTGTCGGAGGCCTTAAGGATCGTCACCCCTGCGAAAGCAGGGGTCCAGGGTCTTACTGGATTCCTGCTTTCGCAGGAAAGACAACAAACAATGCCGTTTCCTGCGGACATCTGCATTTTCTCTTGGCGGATCCGTTGACTTGGAGCAGGTAGAGACAACAAACAATGCCGTTTCCTGCGGACATCTGCATTTTCTCTTGGCGGATCCGTTGACTTGGAGCAGGTAGAGAGCACCTGTTCTTCCTGCGAACGGATTGTTTCCGTCTGGTTCCTGGTGCGATTGCCCTGCCCCCGAATTGACTCGTCCCCCGCGTTAGATCAAAAATGGTGCCGTTTTTGCAGTTCCGGCCCACTCCACACAGGTGTGCGGGCTTCGCGCCCCCGCCTGTGGAGGCGCTTGTTCGCCGCCGGATGGCGGCACGACCCAAACCAGGAAGGAAAGAGTTCCATGCGACTGTCTGTTCTGTGCATGCTCGCCGGCGCCGTCGCGGCGGTGTTCCCGGCGTTCGCGGCCGACAACCCGATTCAAGGCAACTGGAAAGGCCGGTTTGAAGGCGGCGGCTGGGAAAACCGTACCCTGACCGCCCAGATCGTCGCCACCAGCAAGGTCAACTACCGCGTCCACCTGTACGTCGCCGATCTCAAACTGACCCTGGAGGGCCAGCGGGCCGGCGAGCAGGCCGCCACGGCGGAATTCAGCGGCCCGGCCGTCGTCGACACGGTTTCCTATACCGTGACCGCCACGGCCGAAAACGAGGCCCTGAGCGGCACGTTTGCCGCGGACGGCACGACCATCCCGTTCAAGATGAACAAGATCTACATCACCCCGCCGGCGCTGGGCGCCGCGCCCCCGGAAGGCGCGGCCGTTCTGTTCGACGGCACGAACGCCGAGGCGAACTGGGAACGCAGTCCGGCGCTGTGGTGTCTCGCGGGCGACGGCGCCATGGAAGTCTGCGCCAGCAACCTCGTCACGAAACAGGCGCACGGTTCCGGCCAGCTCCATATCGAATTCCTGTGTCCGCTCATGGCCGAGGCCACCGGCCAGGGCCGCGCCAACAGCGGCGTCTATGTGCAGGGCCGCTATGAAGTCCAGGTGCTGGACAGTTTCGGCGATGACCCGGCCGACAACCTGTGCGGCGGGATCTACAAGACCGCGACGCCTCAGATGTCCGCGTCGCTTCCTCCGGAAGAGTGGCAGACCTATGACATCACCTTCACCGCGCCCGCATTCGACGAGGCCGGCAACAAGGTCCAGAACGCGCGCATTACCGTCATCCACAACGGCAACGTCATTCACGACAACATCGAGCTTCCCGCGTGCACGCCGGGCGGCGTGAGCGACCAGGAAGCCGCCGAGGGCGTCCTGATGCTGCAGGATCACGGCAACCGCGTCCGCTACCGCAACATCTGGTTTCTACCGGCACAGGGCTGATCCCCGCGGGATTCGGGCCGGCAGCCGCGGGCTGTGCCGCGGGGCGCCTGAAAACGGAGGCATCCCGCGGCCGCGTCGTGCTATGCTCATGACGCGGCCTCGAACCGGATGAAGCGCCCGGCGGCTCGTCCAGCGGGAAGGATCAGTGCATCTTTCGTTCATCATACCGGCCTACAACGAAAGCCGCCGGATCGGCGATACGCTCGTGAAAGCCCGCGACTATTTTTCCCGGCAGGGCTACGACTACGAGGTCATCGTCGTTGACGACGGGAGCTCCGACGGCACGGCGGGGTTTGTGCGCCGCTCTTTCCCGGACGTGCACGTCATCGAGTACACGCCGAACCAGGGCAAGGGCCACGCGGTCCGGACGGGCATGCTCGCGGCGCAGGGCGATTTCCGCTACTTCTCCGATGCGGACGGCTCGACGCCCGTAGGCGAAATCGAAAAACTTCAGGCCCGCTTTGACGACGGGGCGGACGTCGTCATCGGGTCGCGCACCTTGCCGGACGCCGACGTGCAGGTGCGGCAGGCCCTGTACCGGCAGACCATGGGCCGCATCTTCAACGTTTTCGTTCAGCTTCTGGCCATCAAAGGGTTTCCCGACACGCAGTGCGGGTTCAAGGGGTTCAGCCGCGCCGCGGCCGCCGACATCTTTCCCCGGATGACCATCAAAGGCTTTGGTTTTGACGCCGAGCTGCTGTTCATCGCCCGGAAACACGGGTTCCGCATCGACCAGGTGGGGGTCACCTGGCTGAATTCGCCTACATCGAAGGTGAACGCCGTCAGCGATTCCGCGCGCATGCTTCGCGACCTGGTGCGGATACGCGTGCGCGCGATGCGGCGCCAGTACGACTGACGCCGGCTCCGGACCGGCCGGGCGCTATGGGGGCAACTGATCAGGAGGGGTAGAGTGAGTCGAATGTCATGCAGGGGGCCCCGCGCGATTCCTGTGGCCGTACGGCGGGTGGCCGCAGCGGTCTTGTCGGCCATCGTTCTGGGTGCGTGGCCCGCCGTTGCGCAGAGCGGCGCGCTCGAATGGTCGGAGCTGCCGCCGCTGCCGAACCCGGATGGCGTGGCCAGTCCGTTCGTCGGGGTGCATAACGATGCCCTGATTGTCGCGGGCGGGGCGAATTTCCCCAACGTGCCGCGCTGGGAAAGCGACAAGGTCTGGCACGCCGCCGTGTACGTTCTCGTCCGGGACAACGACGGCTACGCGTGGCTGACCGGCGAGCCGCTGCCCGAGCCGCGGGCATACGGCGCCGCCGTTTCGACGCCCGACGGCGTGCTCTGCATGGGCGGCAACAATGCCGGGGCCACGTTCGACGACGTGATGCTGCTCCAGTGGGATTCCGCCCGCGGGACCCTCACGCGCACCGCGTATCCGCCGCTGCCCAAACCCTGCGCCTTCGGGTGCGCCACCCTCGTGGCGAACCAGGTCTACCTCGCCGGCGGACAGAGCGGCCCGGGCCTGGAATCCGCCATGACCAATTTCTGGATGCTCGACCTGGCCCGGAAGGACGCGCCGGACGCGTTTCGCTGGGTTGAACTGCCTCCCTGGCCCGGCCCCGGCCGCGCGTACAACATCACCACCACCCAGCACGACGGATATCACGACGGCGTGTATGTCATCAGCGGCCGCCGCCAGGGCGAGGCCGGCGTCGAATTCCTCCGGGACACCTGGGAGTACCTCCCCGCGCTGGGCACGTGGCGCCAGCGCGCCGGCGCGCCCCGGGAACTCATGGCCGGCGCCGGCATCGGTTGGGGCCAGAGCCACATCTTCATCCTCAGCGGCGCCGACGGGGCCCTGTTCGACCAGGCTGACGCGCTCCAGGACGCCCA
>Ga0123333_10004437_pt1 | contig 13144 bp, 11 predicted proteins | sample BioC12SIPDNA_3_FD_89957 | JGI IMG/M metagenome (GOLD analysis project Ga0123333, IMG submission 89957) | Anaerobic biogas reactor microbial communites from Washington, USA - Biogas_R2_B C12 SIP DNA | ecosystem: Engineered > Bioreactor > Anaerobic > Unclassified | place: Washington, USA...
CTCGGCATGACCAGCAAGTACGGCCTCTTCAAGAAGGGGTTCGGGCCGTTCGCCAGCGAGATCTACCGCCTCCCCTTCCCCGACCTCTACCGCCGCCCGGCGGGCATGAGCGAGGCCGAGTACGTCGAGCTCGCCGTGCAGGCCCTCGACAAGGCCATGGTGGCGCAGGTCGACCCCAGCGCCGTCGCCGCCTTCGTCATCGAGCCCGTGCAGGGCGAGGCCGGCTTCCTGCCGGTGCCGCCGCGCTTCTTCGCGCGCCTGCGCGAGATCGCCGACGCCAGCGGCGCCCTGCTGGTCGCCGACGAGGTGCAGTCGGGCATGGGCCGCACCGGCCAGCTGTGGGCGGCGCCGCAGCTCGGGGTGGTGCCCGACCTGCTCACCACCGCCAAGTCTTTGGGCGCCGGCATGCCGATCGCGGCCGTGGTGGGGCGCGCCGAGGTCATGGACGCCGCCCACCCGGGCGGCCTCGGCGGCACCTACTCGGGCAACCCGCTGGCGTGCGTGGCGGCGCTCGAGGCCATCGACCGGATCGCCGACGAGGCCTTCCTGGCGCGCGCCCGTGCGGTGGGCGAGCGCCTGCGGGCGGGCCTCGAGCGCCTGGTGGCCAGCTACCCGCAGGCCGGCGAGGTGCGCGGGCTGGGCCCGATGCTGGCCGTCGAGTTCGTGAAGGACGAGCGCACCAAGGAGCCTTTCCCCGAGCTCGTCCTGGAGGTCACCAAGCAGGCCCTGAAGCGCGGCCTCATCGTCATCCGCGCCGGGCTCTACTCGAACTGCATCCGCCTGCTGCCGCCGCTGAACCTCACCGACGCCGAGGTCGACGAGGGGCTGGCGGTGCTGCACGAGGCCGTGGCCGCCGCGCTGGCGACCCTCGGCCTCCCCGAGCACGCGAAGGAGGGCACCACCAGTGTCTGAAGCGAACCGGTCCGCGAACGCTTTCCCCCTCAAGCAGCTGATCGGCGGCGAGTGGGTCGACGCCGTAGGCGGCGGCACCTGGGACCTGATCGACCCGGGCAGCGAGGACCTCATCACGCAGGTGCCGTACGGCGACGCCGCCGACGCCCGCGCGGCCATCGACGCCGCCGCGGCCGCGTTCCCCGAGTGGGCGGCCAAGACCGCCTACGAGCGCGGCAAGGTGCTCGAGCGCGCCGCCGGCTGGATCAAGAAGCACGTCGAAGAGCTGGCGCGCCTCACCACCGAGGAGTCGGGCAAGCCGCTGGCCGACTCCAAGGGCGAGTGGCTGTCGGCCACGGCGTACCTCAGCTGGTTCGCGGCCGAGGGGGTGCGCGCCTACGGCCGCACCGTGCCCGCCTCCGCGCCGGGGCGCCGCATCATGGTGCTGCCGCAGCCGCTCGGGGTGGTGGCCACCATCACCGCCTGGAACTTCCCGGTCTACAACCTGGTGCGCACCTTCGGCGCGGCGCTGGCGGCCGGCAACACCGTGGTGGGGCGCCCCTCGGAGTACACGCCGCGCTCGGCGATGCTGCTGGGCCAGGCGCTCCACGAGAGCGGCGCGCCCGCCGGCGTCATCAACGTGATCAACGGCGACCCCGAGGCGATGGGGCAGGCGTTCCTCGACGACAGGCGCGTGCGCAAGATCGCCTTCACCGGCAGCCCGCGCGTGGGCAAGCTGCTGATGGACGGCGCCTCGCGCACCCTCACGCGCCTGGCGCTCGAGCTGGGCGGCAACGCCCCCGTGATCGTCTTCCCCGACGCCGGCGACCTGGGCCGGCTGGCGAAGCTGGCGGCGCGCTTCAAGACGCGCAACGTGGGCCAGGTGTGCATCGCGCCGCAGCGCTTCTACGTGCACGAGAGCGTGGTCGACGGGTTCACCGAGGCGGTGGTGGCGGCCATGGCGGAGCTGCGCGTGGGCCACGGCCTGGAGGAGGGCGTGCAGGTCGGCCCCCTGATCAACGAGAAGCAGCGCCAGCGCGTCGAGGAGCTGGTGGCCGCGGGCCGCGAGGCGGGCGCGCGCGTGCTCGCCGGCGGCGAGCGCCTGGAGCGCAAGGGCTACTTCTACGCCCCCACCGTGGTGACCGACGTGAGGCCCGGCACGCCCCTGCACGACGAGGAGATCTTCGGGCCGGTGCTGCCCATCACCCCGTTCGGCTCGGCCGCCGAGGCGCTCGAGCTGGCCAACGCCACCGAGTACGGCCTGGCCGCCTACCTGTTCACCTCCGACCTGAACACGGCGCTGGCGATGTCGGAGCGCCTCGAGTACGGCATGGTGGCGGTCAACGACTGGATGCCGGTGACGCCCGAGGCGCCGTTCGGCGGCGTGAAGGGCAGCGGCATGGGCCGCGAGACGGGCTCCGAGGGGCTGGCCGAGTACATGGAGAGCAAGGCGGTGTACATCGGGGGGGTGGCGCTGCCGGAGTAGCGCGGCGCGGGAGTCCTTCCCGCGCGGCTCGCGCCGGGGCGAGGGCCGCGCGGGTCCGCGGGAGCCTCAGAGCCTTGTTCAAGGTTCCGCGCCTATCCTTCAACGAGGCCCTGAAGGGGACGCACACGAGACCCCGCCACGGGCCGAGCCCCGGCTGCGCGGGCGTCTCCCGCTCGGCGCGCGGTCCCCGGCCCCGCCGGGTACGGCACGCCCTCGTAGACCGCGCGCCGAAGGCGTAGACTCTGCGCTGATACGCATGCTCCCGGCCGCGGCGCCGCCGCCCACACCCCAGCCGAAGGAGGAGGCGCACGTCGCGGCCCAGGTCCGCCGCACGATGCGCCTCTCGCTCGTCGAGGGCGGCCTCATGCAGGTCTTCCTCAACTGGACCTCGGGCAGCGTGCTGGTGGGCTACCTGCTGGCGCTCGGGGCCACGCCGTTCCACATCGCGCTGGTGAGCAGCGTGCCGCTGCTGTCGCAGCTGGCCAGCCCGCTGGGCGCCTGGGCCGCCGAGGTGCTGGGCGGGCGGCGCGCCGTCGCCGCCGCCCTGGGCGCCGTCGGGCGCTCGAGCTGGATCGTGGCGGCGTTCCTGCCGCAGCTGGGCGCGCCGCTCGCGCTGCAGCCCACCCTGCTGGTGGCGCTCGTGTTCGTCGCCAGCGCCTTCCAGGCGGCCACCGGCACCATCTGGACCGCCTGGATGGGCGACGTGGTGCCCGACGACCGCCGCGGCCGCTACTTCGGCATGCGCACCGGCGTGCTGGGCGTGGTGGGCATGGCGGCGAACCTCAGCGCGGGCGCCTTCCTCGACCGCGTAGCCGCGCCCCTCAGCTTCCAGGTGGTGCTGGGGGTGGCGGTGGGGCTCGCGCTGATCGCCACGCTCCTCTACCTGCTCCACTACGACCCGCCCACCGAGAAGCGGCGCGTGAAGCTCGCCGCCATCGTCGTCACGCCCCTGCAGCACGCCAACTTCCGGCGCTTCCTGGCGTTCGCCGCCTTCTGGCAGTTCGTGGTGATGCTGGGGGCGCCGTTCGTCATCCCCTACTTCCTCGAGGAGCTCGGGATGAGCTTCACGCAGGTGGCGGTGTGGTCCTCCACCGCCGCGGTCACGGCGCTGGGGACCACCATCCTGTGGGGGCGGCTCGCTGACCGCGTGGGCAACAAGCCGGTGCTGGCGGCCGGCACCTTCATGGCGGGCCTGCTGCTGCCGTCGAACTGGGTGCTGGCGGGGCTCACGGGCAGCCTGGGCTTCGTGTGGGCGTCGGCGGTGTTCGACGCGCTGGCGTGGGGCGCAATCGGCCCGGCCGTGTTCAACCTGGCGCTGGTGACGGCGCCGCGCAGCGGCCGCGTGACCTACATCGCGCTCTACTCGGTGGCCTCGGGGGTGGCGGGGTTCGCGGGCGGCGCGCTGTCGGGCCCGCTGCTGACGCTGTTCCAGGGCTGGAACGGCGGCCTGCCGGGTGGTTGGAGCGGCTACCACACCCTCTTCGCCCTCTCGGGGCTCGGGCGCATGCTGGCGTGGCTGTGGCTGCGGCCGGTGGCCGAGCAGCGCGCCTGGCGCACCCGCGACCTGGTGCGCGCGGCGCTCGCCTTCCCCCGGCGCCGCGGCCGGCTCTCCGGGCGCTGAGGGCCGCGTGGGACGCCTAGCCGCCCGACCTGTGTACTTCGTGAGCAGCCCGGTTCGTCCCGCCTCCCCTCCGCAGGGCGTAACTTAATGAAGGAGCTTTATAAACCCCTTTCGAAAGGCCCGGCTCGTGACGCTCAGACCCGTACAGCACGACAACGTCCGCGAACATAACCGCCTGGCGGTGCTGCTGGCGCTGCGCTCGCGGCCCACCGCCTCGCGGGCGGAGCTGGCGCGCGACACCGGGCTGAGCGTCCCCACCGTCACCACCATCGCCGCCGAGCTCATCGAGCGCGGTGTGGTCAGCGAGGGCGAGCTCGCCCCCTCGGCCGGCGGGCGCCCCGCGCGGCTGCTGCAGCTCGAGGCGAGCGCGCGCAACGTGCTGGCGCTCGACCTGTCGGGCGCCACGCTGCGCGCCGGGCGCGTCGACCTGCTCGGCGCGCTGCACGGCCCCGAGCTCGAGCCCGAGGTGGCGCTGGCGCCGGGCGCCGAGGAGCGCCTGCTCGCCGGCATCGGCCGCTGCATCGCGGCCGAGGAGGCGGCGGGCCGGCCCGTCAGCGCGCTGGCGGTGGCGGTGCCGGGGGTGGTCGACCCGGCCAGCGGGCGCGTGCGCCTGGCGCCGGCGCTGGGCTGGAGCGACGAGCCGGTGGGCGCCATGCTGGGCGAGGCCACCGGCCTGCCGGTGCTGCTGGAGAACGACGTCAACGCCGTGGCGCTCGGCGAGCTGTGGCACGGCGTGGCCGTGGGCCGGCGCAACGTGGTGTACCTGGCGGTGGCGGGCGGCATCGGGGCGGCGCTGGTCATCGACGGCGCCCTCTTCCGCGGCTCCAACTCGGCTGCCGGCGAGATCGGCTACTCGCTGCTGCCGGGCCTGCCGGAGCGCGGCCTCGACCTGGGCGCCAGCGGCCCCTTCGAGCGCCACCTGCTGAGCATCGCCGACGAGTTCCTGGTGGAGGGGCGCATCGACCTCTCCACCGAGCCGCGGCGCGAGGCGTTCGAGCGCCTCGTCGACAAGGTGCGCCTCACCCTGCACAACCTGGCCTGCGTGCTCGACCCCGAGCTCGTGGTGGTGTCGTGGTCGGCCGACCCCGAGGGCCAGCTGGCGCGCGCCGTGGCGCAGCGCTGGGTGGGGCCGCTGCCGCTGGAGATCCGCGCCGGCTCGCTCGGCGCGGCCGCCGGCCTGCACGGGGTGGGGCACCTGGCGCTGGAGCGCCTGACCACCGGCCTGTGCGGCCTCGAAGAAGCTGAATGGAGCAACGCGTGAGACCTCAGAAGCTGCGCGTCATCGACGTGCACACCCACTTCCCCATCGAGAACACCATGGGCGGCCCGCCCCCGGGCCCGCGCCACCCGCTGCTGGAGGCGTACGCCCGCGAGCGCGGCGAGCGCATGCGCGCCGAGTGGGGCACCGCCCCCGCCGAGCCGCTGGCGCGCACCGACCAGGAGGTCGACGCCGCGCTGGAGCGCTGGGTCGGCGAGGTGGAGCGCTACGACCTCGACAAGGTGGTGTTCGTGAGCGGTGGCGGCAACGACCGCCTTGCCGGCCTGGTGGCCAAGCACCCCGACAGGTTCGTGGGCCTGGCGCACCACCGCCTGGAGCCGGGCGCCGGCGCGGAGCTGAGGCGCGCCGTCGACGAGCTCGGGCTGCGCGGCTACAAGCTCCTCGGCCCCACCACCGACTACCCCTTCGAGGCGCCCGAGCTGCGCGACGTGTGGGAGTTCCTCGCCGAGCGCCAGCTGCCCGCTCTCATCCACTTCGGCTTCCTGGGCCGCGGCGGCGGCGTGGTGCAGCACCCGCGCATGAGCCCGCTGTCGCTCTTCGAGGTGGCGCGCGACTTCCCCGAGGTCCCGTTCATCGTCCCGCACTTCGGCGCCGGCTACTTCCAGGACCTGCTGGCGCTCTGCTGGAGCCTGCCGAACGTCTACATCGACACCTCCGGCTCCAACCAGTGGATGCGCTGGATGCCCTACCCGCTCACCCTCGAGGACCTGTTCCGCAAGGCGCTCGAGACGGTGGGCCCCGAACGCATCGTGTTCGGCTCCGACTCCAGCTACTTCCCGCGCGGCTTCGCCGAGCGCTACCTGCTCGACCAGCTGCGCGCCTGCTACACCCTCAACGTCAAGGACGAGGACGTGGCCTTGATCTTCGGCGGCAACGCCGCGAGGCTGCTGCGCCTGGACGTCCCCGCCGCGGAAGGGGGCGCCGCGTGAGCACCTGGCATCCCGCCTACCGCGAGGGGGTCCTGGCCAACGACTACCGCTTCGCGGCCGAGAACCTGCTCCACCACTTCGTGGACGCCATGACGGCGCACCTCGACACGGTGCTGCGCATGCCGGCCTACGCCGACGCCGACACCCAGGCGCAGGGCGCCGAGCTGCGCCGCGCGCTGGTGGCGCTGCACGACGCGCCCGCCCCCGAGCAGGCGCCCGACGTGCCCGACCTCTACTTCGCGCTGCAGCGCCGCCTCGAGGAGCGCCTCGGCGACGCCGTGGGCCTCATCCGCGTGGGCCTGTCGCGCAACGACCTCGACATGACGGTCTACAAGATGAACGGCCGTGCCTACCACCTGGAGGTGGGGCGGCGGCTGCTGCGCCTGCGCGAGCTGCTGCTCGAGCGCGCCGAGCGGCACCTCGAGACCGTCCTGATCGCCGAGACCCACCACCAGCCCGGGCAGCCCACCACGGTGGCGCACTACCTGGGGGCGGTGGAGGACCAGCTCGCCCGCGACTCCGAGCGCCTGCTGCAGGCCTACGCCCGCATGAACCGCTCGCCCCTGGGGGCGGCGGCGCTGGCGGGCAGCAGCCACCCGCTCGACCGCGAGTTCACCGCCCGGCGCCTCGGCTTCGACGCGCCGGTGGCGAACACCTACGACGCCGTGGCCTCGGCCGACTGGGAGTTCGACCTCGTGAGCGTGGCGCAGAGCGTCGCTTTAGGTGCGGGCCGCTTCGTAACCGACCTGCTCGCATGGGCGGCGTCGGGCAGGTACCGTCTCGGCGACGACCTCGTCCAGGGATCCTCCATCATGCCGCAGAAGCGCAACCCCGTCTCGCTCGAGCACGCCCGCACCAAGTTCTCGCGGGTGGTGGGCGCTGCCGGCATGTTCTTCTTCTCGAGCCACAACATCCCCTTCACCGACCTCAACGACTTCGGCCCCGACATCCAGGGAGCGCTGACGGCCCAGCACCGCCAGCTGCGCGGCGCGCTCGACCTGCTCGCCGCCTGCCTGGAGGGGGGCGACTTCGACGAGCGCGAGCTCGCCGAGGTGGCCGCCGCCACCGACACGACCGCCACCGAGCTGGCGGACGTGCTGGCGCGCGAGCACGGGCTGTCGTTCCCGGCCGCGCACGGCGTGGCGGCCAAGCTCGTGAGGTCGCTGAGCGACCAGGGTAGGCCGCTGACCACGGCCACCCCCGCCGACCTGGAGGCCGCGGGCGGACCGCGGCTGGCGGCGGACGAGGTGACGGCGGCGCTGGACCCGGCCGCCTTCGTCAGGCGCCGCGCCGGGCTCGGCATGCCGGCGCCGGAGGTCATGAGCACCCAGCTCGCCCGGGCACGCGAGCGGCTAGAAGCCGACGCGACCGCCCTGCGGGAACGCAAGCGCGCGCTCGACCGCGCGATAGCGCAGCTGCGCGGAGAAAAGGAGAAAGCATGAAGCGAGTCCTTCTACTCTTGGCCGTGATGGTGGGCTTCGGCATGGCCGCCGCCCAGACGACCATCACCTACTGGCAGTACGACTACGCCACGCGGGTCGACGCCATGAACCAGCTGATCGCCCAGTTCGAGGCCGAGAACCCCGACATCAAGGTGGTCCACGAGACCTTCCCGTACGACGGCTACCCGGCCCAGGTCGCGGCCTCCATCCCGGCCGGCCAGGGCCCCGACGTCGCCCAGCTCTTCTACGGCTGGCTCCCGACCTGGCAGCGCGCCGGCTACGTGGTGCCGCTCCCCGAGCAGTACTTCGACGCCGCCGCCCTCGACGAGAACTTCGCTCCGCTCGTGCAGGCCGCCAAGGTCGACGGCACCTGGTACGGCCTCCCGACCGCCGTGCGCTCGCTGGCGCTCTTCTACAACCTCGACAAGCTCCGTGAAGCCGGCTTCGACGGCCCGCCCGCGACCTGGGACGAGTTCGTCGAGATGGCCACGGCCATGACCGTCAAGCAGGGCAACCGCTTCGTCGAGGTGGGCTACGGCTTCGCCCCGACCGGCCAGGACCACCACCTCGTGCGTGAGGTCCTCGTGCGTCAGTTCGGCGGCGTGCCGTACAACGACGACTACAGCCAGGTCACCTACGCCAGCGAAGAGGGCGTCGAGGCCTTCGACTTCTACACCAGCTGGGTGACCGAGCACCAGTTCGCCGTGCCCGAGTTCGTGCCCGGCAACAACGGCTACCGTGACGGCTTCCGCGTGCTCGAGAACATCGCCATGATCGTCGACGGCTCCTTCGCCATCGGCGACGTGCAGCGCCTCGCCGAGTTCGAGTGGGGCGTCGCCGAGCTGCCGACCCTCGACAACGGCGTGAAGTCCAACTTCGGCTCGTTCTTCATGAACGCCCTCACCCCGAACGCCACCAAGGACCCGGCCAAGCTCGAGGCCGCCGCCAAGTTCCTGCAGTTCGTCACCAGCGACGACGCCATGAAGCTGTGGCTCGACGTCGTGGGTGAGCTGCCGGCCAGCCGCACCCTCATCGCCGACCCCGAGCTCGCCTCCGACCCGGTCTACGGGCCGTTCGTGCGCGCGCTCGACTACGCCCACGCCACCGTCTTCGTCGACGAGTCCGGCCAGCGCGACGTGATGGTCGACGCCATCAACGCCGTCGTGCTGCAGGGCCAGGACCCGGCCGCCGCGCTGGAGTCCGCCGCCGCCGCCGAGCAGCTGCTGCTCGACGCCAACCGCTGATCCACGCGTGGGGGCGGGCGCCCGTGAGGTGCCCCGCCCCCACCCGCCGGCCGTAGCGGCCGGCGCACGCACAAGGCCGCGGGGGCGGTTCGCCGCCCCCGCTCTCTCCCGGCCGCCCTAGCACCAGGCGACCGGCATGCCCGTCATCGGCTCTCGGAGGTGCCATGAGCTCGCCGCCTGTCAAGCCCAAACGCAGGCTCTCACTCAGTTCCCGGGAGGCGATCTGGGCCTACGCGTTCCTGCTGGTTCCGCTGGCCTTCTTCCTGTTCTTCCGCCTCTGGCCCGCGCTGCAGTCGTTCCGGCTGTCGTTCTTCAGCTGGCACGTCGACCCCGAGATGCGCAACTTCGTGGGCCTGCAGTACTACCGGGAGATGTGGGCCGAGTTCGTCGCTCGCGGTCCCATCTTCCAGGCGCTGCGGAACATGCTGTTCTACTTCGTGCTGGTGGTGTTCGGCCAGGTGAGCCTGGGCCTGATCAGCGCCTTGCTGCTCAACAGCGTCACCCGCTTCCGCTCTATCTTCCGCGCCATCTATTTCGCCCCCTACGTCACGCCCGCCGCGGCGGTCGCGTGGGTGTGGGGCTGGATGTACTCGGTCAACTTCGGTATCTTCAACAAGCTCCTCGCCGATTGGAGCGACTGGGTCACGGGCATCGGCCTGCCTTGGCTCGCCATCGACCCGCAGCCGTTCCTCACCAGCCCCACGCAGGCGCTCGTCGCCGTGTCGGTGGTGGTGATCTGGCAGCAGCTCGGCTTCCAGGTGGTCATCTTCCTGGCCGGCCTGCAGGGCATCCCCAAGCAGTTCCATGAGGCCGCCGCCATCGACGGCGCCAACGGCTGGCACCGCTTCTGGAAGGTCACCTTCCCGCTGCTCAACCCGGTGCTGGTCTTCTCGCTCATCATCTCGACGATCGCCACGCTGCAGCTGTTCGACCAGGTCGTGAACATCAACTTCACCGACCAGGGCGGGCCGCTCGGCAGCACCCTCACGATCGCGCTCTACATGTACCAGCAGGCGTTCGAGAAGTTCCGCATCGGCTACGCCGCGGCGGTCACGGTGCTGCTCTTCGCCATCATCATGCTGGTCACGCTCGTACAGCTCCGGCTGACCCAGAGAGAGGTGGAGTACTGATGGTCGGCATCCGGCGCTTCTCGCCCGGCAAGCTCTTCGCCTACCTGGCGCTGGCCGTGGGCAGCGTCGTCATGGCGTTCCCGTTCGTGTGGATGCTGCTCAGCTCGTTCAAGAGCCTGCGCGAGATCTTCCGCTTCTCCTTCTGGCCCCAGGCCTGGACGCTGGCGAACTACCAGGAGGTGCTGCTCAACACGCAGTTCCCCCGCTGGTTCATGAACTCGCTGATCGTGGCGGGCATCTCCACCGTCTCGGTGCTGTTCTTCTGCTCGCTGGTGGGCTACACCCTCACCAAGCTGCGCTTCCCGGGCAAGAACTTCGTCTTCCTGCTGATCCTCAGCACGCTGATGATCCCCACCGAGATGCTGGTCATCCCCTGGTACGTGATGTCGACCGAGTACGGCTGGGTCAACACCTTCTGGGGCATCGCCTTCCCGGGCCTGATCCCCGCGTTCGGGGTCTTCCTCATGCGGCAGTTCTTCCAGTCGCTGCCGCGTGACCTGTTCGACGCCGGGCGCGTCGACGGCGTCAGCGAGTTCGGCCTCTACTGGCGCGTGGGCCTGCCCCTGGTGGGGCCGGGCCTGGCGGCGCTGGCGATCTTCAACTTCGTGGGTAACTGGAACGCCTTCCTGTGGCCGCTGATCGTGGCCAAGAGCCCGAGCATGCGCACCATCCCGGTGGGGGTGGCGCTGTTCTCGGGCGAGGCCGGCACCGCCTGGAACCTGATCATGGCCAGCGCCGCGCTCGCGGTCATCCCGGTGCTGATCGTGTTCTTCATCTTCCAGCGCCAGATCATCGAAGGGGTGGTGCTCACGGGGGTGAAAGGGTGAGCTCTGGGGGAGCGCAACCGCTGAACGACCCGCGCATACTGCTGATCGGCAACGCCAACGTCGACGTCCTGATGGGCGACGTGGTGCCCTGGCCCCGCACCGGGACCGAGGTGGTGGTGGACCGCTACGAGCTGCGCGTGGGGGGCGCGGCTGGCAACACCGGCCTGGCGCTGAAGGCGCTGGGGGTGGTGGACGGCGAGGGGGCCGAGCTGATCGGCAGCGTTGGCGACGACGCCCTCGGGCGTTGGCTCGAGGCCGAGCTGGCCGGCGCCATGCGTCTCACGCGCGTGCCGAGCAGCACCGCCCTGACGGTGGGCCTCACGCACCCCGACGGGCAGCGCACCTTCGTGTCGCACATGGGCCACCTCGACCACCTGCCGCTGGAGCGCATCGAGGCGGCGCTCGACGCCGCCGCGCCCGGCGACCTGCTGCTGCTGTGCGGCTACTTCCTGATGCCACGGCTGCGCGAGCTGGCGCCCGGGTTGCTCGAGCGCGCGCAGGGGCGCGGGGTCGTGACCACGCTCGACAGCGGCTGGCCCTCCGAGGGCTGGTCCGAGGCGGTGAAGGGCGAGATGCTGGCGCTGCTGCCACACGTCGACGTGTTCCTGCCCAACCGCGAGGAGCTCCTCGGCGTGAGCGGCGTGCCCGACGCCGGCCGCTACGAGGCGGAGGCGGTGGAGGAGGCGCTCACGCGCGTGCGCGCGGCCGGCGCCACGCGCGTGGTGGTGAAGCTCGGCCCCGAGGGCGCCCTCTACGACGGCCCCGACGGGCGGGCGCGCTCCCAGGCGCCGGCCGTGAAGGTCGCGGACACCGTGGGCGCCGGCGACACCTTCAACGCCGGCCTGCTGGCGGGGGTGCAGCGCGGCATGAGCTGGCAGGCGGCGCTGGAGCCGGCGGTGCGCGCCGCCAGCATCGCCATCGCCAGCGCCCCGCGGCGCTACCCGGGCTGGGACGAGGTGGCGAGCGCGGCGGCGCGCTGAGGGCAGAGGCCCGACCGCGCTAGCCGCGCCCGCGCACCGGCCGCAGCCCCGCCTCGGTCACGAGGTGGTCGACGGCCACGTCGTGGTCGAGCTGCGGTAGCTCGGGCACCACCAGGGCCTCGAGCGCCACGCCGACGGTCGTGGGCGCGGTCGCGGGCGGCTGCGTCCCGGCGCCCGCGGCCCCGTCACCGGTCGGCGCTCCGAGCGGGCGCGCCTGCTCGAGGCGCGCCCGCTCGAGGTGCGCCCCTAGCAGGCGGTCGTAGAAGCCGCCCCCGTAGCCCAGGCGCGCCCCGGCGGTGTCGAACAGCAGCCCGGGCACCAGCAGCAGGTCGACCTCGTGGAGCGGCACCGCGGGCGCGGTGGCGGGCGGCTCGCGCATGCCCCAGGGATGCTCCTCGAGCGCCGCGCCTCCGAGCTCGTGGAAGGTGAGGTGCGGCGTGGGCGCCGTGTGGGTGCGGGGCGCCACGAAGCGCTTGGCGTCGGAGAGCAGCGGCGCCAGGTCCACCTCGCCCTGCATCGCCAGGTAGACGGCCACCGTGCGGGCGCGCCGGTAGAGCTCGGAGGCGCGCAGCGCGGCCACCACCGCCGCGTCGGGGTCGGCGCCGCCCTCGGGCGCGGTAGCCAGGGAGGCGGCGCGCAGCGCGGCGCGCCGCGCGCGCGCCCAACGGCGCAGCGCCGCCTTGCCCGCCCCGAGCGGCGGCGCCGCGTGCGCCGCGGCGCCGGGGCACGTCGGTTCGCTCATGGCCACGAGTGTAGCCCTGGCGGCGCGGGCCGCCGCGCTCCAGCACGCATACTTGGGGCATGGCGAACCGTAACCTCACCACCACGCTCCACCACCTCACCGGCCTGCGTTTCGTGGGCGAGACGCCCGACGGGCAGCGCACCATGATCGACAACGAGAAGCGGGCGCGCACCGGCCCGAGCCCCATGCAGCTCGTGATGCACGCCCTCGCCGCCTGCGCCGCGATGGACGTGGTGGTGATGCTGGGCAAGCGCCGCCTCGAGATCAAGGAGTACCGCATCGAGATGCTCGGCGAGCGCCCCGACGCCGTGCCGGCGCCGTTCGAGCGCTTCCGGGCGCGTCACGTGTTCGACGTGCCGGGCCTCGACGAGGCCACCGCCCGCCGCTTCGTGGACCTGGCCAGCGAGAAGTACTGCTCGGTGGGCGCCAGCCTCAAGGCCGAGGTCGAGAACGAGGTCGTGCTGCTGCACGAGGCGGCCAGCACCGAGCAGGTGGCGGCCGAAGCGGCGCGCGAGGTCGAGGACTCCACCTCGGCCGACTGAGGGCCGGGCGCGGGCGCCGCGCCGGCGCGGC
>Ga0123333_10004438_pt1 | contig 13141 bp, 11 predicted proteins | sample BioC12SIPDNA_3_FD_89957 | JGI IMG/M metagenome (GOLD analysis project Ga0123333, IMG submission 89957) | Anaerobic biogas reactor microbial communites from Washington, USA - Biogas_R2_B C12 SIP DNA | ecosystem: Engineered > Bioreactor > Anaerobic > Unclassified | place: Washington, USA...
ACCCCCTTTCCCCCAAGCGATGGATGGCGTCGCCGAGGCGCGGAAGGATCAGGTTGGCCGGCGCGTTAGCTCGTGTCTGGCGCGACTCGGTTGGGGGCGAGAAGTTGTTCGGCCACTTGTTGGTAGTGAGCGAGGTACGGCCAACTGGAGGAGAGTTGCACGACGACGCGGCGGGTCGATTCGCGGACGGTGGCGCCCACCTTGATCAACCGCGTGCGCCAGGTGCAGGGGTGGCCTTCGCCCAAAGGATCGTGCTCGCGGCGCCGGTTGTGCCACGCACGACGGCGACGGCCGGCGAGCGCTTCGAGGGGAACGTCTTCACTCGGCGCCGTCGGGGGATCGGCCACCGCGTGGCGCATGCGAACCAACAGCAGATAGGCGAGCGTGTGCAGGTAGAGCCGAAACAGATTGGCGAAGTAGCGGTGGTCGCTAAGCCGATCGGCCGCCAGGCCGTCCTTGAGTTCCTTGTTGCGATTTTCGCTTTCGCCCCGCTCGGTGTAAGCGTCGTAGGCGGCTTCCGGCAGAACGGTCGCCCCGGGCCGGTTCGTCACGATAGCTCGCCGGTTGGTTCCTTGGGCGTTGGCCTCGCACTTGAGAACGACCCATCGTTGCGCCGGCCAGGAGTCGGCCTTGTACCAGAACGCGCAGAACTGCCGCTGCGGCTCGCCGGTGTCCTCGAACTGCCGGACCGCCGTTTCCAGGGTGTTTTCGCTGATTTTCTTCAGCCTGGCGTTCATGCTGAAACCGAAAGTGTAGTCCACCTCCAGCCGCTCGCAGGCTGCGTACATCGCGGGCACGCCGAAGCCGCTGTCGCCGCGGACGTGAATCCGCACGTCCGGCCAAGCCTCGCGCAGCCGGGCGATCAGATACTCCAGATCGTCGTCGGCGCCCAACGCGGGATGAGCGGTACCGTGCAGCAGACAGACGCTGACCACCACGTCGTTCTCGGCGCAGGTGATCGCTCGGGGCAGGTACTGATACTGGTCATAGTAGCCGTGGAAGAACGTGAGTTGCTGATCGCCGTGCGTCGGATCGTCGAACGGGTCGATGTCGAGCGTCACGTGCCGGGGCGGTTCGGCGAAGGACTCGATGAAGTGGTCGATCAGCAGATCACGCAGCCCGAAGAAATTCCGCACGGCGATCGCGTTTTCGAACCGCGACAGCGTCGGCTGGCTGGCCAGGTCGTCGGCGGCGATCGAGCGGTCGCAGAGGAGTTTGAAGACGGGATCGCTGCGGAGCACGTCGTGGTCGTTCTGGTCCGGGTAGTCCGCCAGGATGCCATAGACCCGCATCCGGACCATTTCCAGTAACGAATGGTCGATCCGCTCTTGGTGGCGTCGGTCGGTCAGCACCTCGGCAAACCGCCGCGTCAGACCGATCCGCTCGTCCAACTGCCGAAACGGCAACAGCCCAGCGTCGCTGGAAACCCGGGCCGCCGAGGGCTCTACCACAATCGGCTTGGATTTGAGAAAATCGAAGCACACCTGAAAATCAGTCTGCGAATCCATCTTGGGCCTCCGAGTTGCAATCGAAGTGATTGTTTACTAACCACTTAGATGCACTTGGAGGCCCAAGAATTCCCTCAATTCTGAATAATTCGGGCTAGTCAATCCAATCGCATTATGTCGCGATTTGAGAAGATATCATGGAACCGTTGAAAATCCTCCTACTGTGCGTCGATGCCGCGATTGTCTACGGCATTATGCACGATCAGATTACGGCCCGGATTTACGTCGAGTATTTTACGGTTGGCCATCCGCCGGTATTTGCCACCGACTCGCCCATGCTTCTGGCGTTCGACTGGGGATTCATCGCCACATGGTGGGTCGGCCTGATCCTGGGCGTGTTGGCAATCGCCGCCTGCCGGTTGGGAAAATGGCCGAAGGACGCACGAACGACCTGGATGAATTGCTGAAATTATGACTCCATACACCGACGACGAATCCGATTGGACCGACGACGATTTCGACGGCGAAGATTCCGGCGCTGACGATTGGAACGACCGAGACGAGGACTCGACCGTTCCCTGCCCCTATTGCCGGCGGGAGATTTTCGAGGACGCGGTCCGCTGTCCGCATTGCGGCGAGTATATCTCCGAGGAGGACGCTCCGCCGCTCGAGAAGCCCTGGTGGATAATCGTCGGCGCGATGCTCTGTTTGGCGGCGATACTGATCTGGGTAATTCTATATTGACCGCCGCGCGGCTTCAGCCCCAGTTACGGAGCGGCGATGGATTCGGCGTTGGAATTCATGTAAATTGCGACGCAAGTCCAAATAGTTACGGGGCGAGTTTGGCGGAAAAGCGATGTAGCGTAAATTACAAGAAGCTGTCCAGCACGTCTTGCGGGGCGGGGCCGTAGCTGTGCGGCTCGACGGTGCAGGTCGCCCGGCCTTGGCTCAGGCCGCGCATCGCGTTCGAATAGCCGAAGAGATTGGCCAGCGGGGCGTGGGCTTCGATCACCGTGTCGCGGCCGCGGACGTGCGTGCGGACGATCAGCGCCCGCCGCTGCTGCAAGTCGCCCATGATCTCGCCCAGGAACTCCTCGGGCACGGTGACCTCGATCCGCATGATCGGTTCGAGCAGCACTTGGCCGGCGGCGCGCAGCGCCTTCTCGAAGGCGTCGGCCGCCGCATAGCGGAAGGCCAACTCGGTCGAGCCGGTCTCGTGGACCTCGCCGCCGAGCACGGTGATTTTCACGCGCATCAGGGGAAACCCGATCAATCCGCCGCCTTCGCCCTGTTCGCCGAGGACTTCCAAAACCGGAGTCAGGAAGGGGTCGGGCAGTTCGCTGCCCGGCGCGACGGCGACGACCACCGGTTTTCCGAGCGCTGTCCTTGCCTCCGGTCCGTCGCCGCCGGGGAGCGGGGAGGCCTTGATCTCGAAGGGTTCCATGCGGATGCGGACTTTGGCCGATAGCGTCTGCCCGGCCACGTTGCGGCGGCACTCGCCGACGACTTCGACCGCCTGCTGGACCGACTCGCGGTAGCTCACCCGGGGCTTATGCACGCGAACGTCGAGCTTGTGCTCGCGGAGCAGCCGATGCTTGATGACCTCGAGGTGCAGCTCGCCCATGCCGTCGATGAGCGTCTGGCCGGTTTCCTCATTTTCGCGGGCGCGGAAGGTAGGGTCTTGCCGCCGCATCATCTCCAACACGTCGGCGAGCTTCTTCCGCTCCAGCGAGGTCTCCGGCTCGATGGCCATCGAGATGACGGTTTCGGGAAACGTGATCGATTCGAGCAGGATCGGGTCTTTCGGCGAGCAGAGCGTGTCGCCGGTGATCGAGTGGCGCAGGCCGATGACGCCGATGATGTCGCCGGCGCCGACCGCGTCGACCTGTTCGCGGCGGTCGGCCTGTATCCGCCAGAGCTGGGGTACGTTTTCCTTCTTGTCCTTGCCCGGATTGAGCACGCGGCTGTTGGCCTTCAGCGTGCCCGAGTAAACGCGGACGTAATGCAGGTCGCCGTGGCGGTCGGCTTGGATTTTGAAGACCAGTCCGCAGAACGGCTCGTCTGCGTTTGGGTGTCGGCGCAGTTTTTTTGCGGGGTTTTTCGGGTCGCGGCCTTCGATGGCCGGCACGTCGGCCGGGCTGGGTAAATAATGCCGCACCGCGTCCAGCACCGGCTGCACCCCGATGCCGTCGAGCGCCGAGCCGCAAAAGACCGGCACCAGCAAATTGTGGATCGTCGCGCTGCGCGCCACGCGGCGCAGCAGCGCCTCGGGCGGCGGCTCTTCGGCCAGCAGCAACTCGGTCAGTTCGTCGCTGTGGATCGAAAGCTGGTCGAGCATGTGCGTCCGCCACCGCTCGGCCTCTTCGCGCATGTCGCCGGGAACGTCGCCCTCGACGATGCGGCCGCTCTTGGCGTCGTTGACAAACTCGAGCATCCGCATCGAGACGAGGTCGATCACGCCGCGGAAGGCCTCTTGGACGTGCGGCGGACCGGCGCCGACCGGCAGATTCATGGGGACCGGCCGGCAGCCGAGCCGGTCGCGGATTTCCTCCAGCGTTCCGAAGAAGTCGGCCCCCTCGCGGTCCATTTTGTTGATAAAGGCGATTCGCGGCACATGGTATTTGTCGGCCTGGCGCCAGACGGTCTCGCTCTGGGCCTCGACGCCCTCGCGGGCGCTAAAGACGACCACCCCGCCGTCGAGCACGCGCAGGCTCCGTTCGACCTCGGCGGTGAAATCGACGTGGCCGGGCGTGTCGATCAGGTTGATCTCCACGTCCTTCCAGTGGAACTTGACGGCGGCCGAGTTGATCGTGATGCCCCGCTCCTGCTCCTCGGCGTCGTAGTCGGTGACAGTGGTCCCCTTGTCGACCTCGCCGATGCGGTGGCTGTATCCGCTATAGAAGAGCATCCGCTCGGTAATGGTGGTTTTGCCCGCGTCGATGTGGGCGATAACGCCGATGTTGCGAAGATTTTGCAGGTTGGCGGACATGGCGAGTATGGTTTTCAGTTATCCGTTGGCAGTTATCAGTTATTAGTTATCAGTTATCGGTTTTTTATCGTGATACGGCTGAAAGTCCTTCCAGGCGGCGAAGATATGCTCGCGAGTCGGGAAGTCTATCTTTGCCGCTCATTGCCGGTCGGCGGCGCCGTACAGCACTTTATCATGGTGTCGGCCGGCGGATGGATCAACCGGCGACTCGATGGGCAGGGCGGCGATTTCAGCCAAAGACGTAATCCAGACAACGCTTGATCCTACCACATTCGAGGGTCTAGTAAAACCGCCAATTGCGCATAAAAACGCCGCACCGGCAAGGGGGGCAGCCGGCACGGCGCCAAAATAAATCACTGCTACCAGGCGAAGTGCGCGAACGCCTTGTTGGCCTCGGCCATGCGGTGTACGTTTTCGCGCTTGGTCATCGCCGCCCCTTCGCGGTTGTAGGCGGCCAACAACTCGTCGGCCAGTTTTTGGCAAGTCGGACGCCCCTTCTTGTCGCGAACCGAGCCTAGTATCCAACGGATGGCGAGCGACTGCTGTCGATTGCGATTGACCTGCATCGGCACCTGATACGAGGCGCCGCCAACCCGCTTCGAACGAACCTCGATGTTCGGCTTCACGTTCTCCAACGCTTGGGTAAAGACCTCGATCGGCTCGGCGTCTTTGATCTTCTGGCCGATCAGATCGAGGGCGTCGTAAAATACCGATTCGGCAACGCTCTTCTTGCCGTCCCACATCAGACAATTGATGAACTTGCTCGCCAAAATCGAGCCATGCACGGGATCCGGGACAAGCGTCTTTCTACTGGCGGTTATGCGACCCATGGTTTATTGAGGGATTTGGGATTGGGGATTAGGAATTGGAAGTTCTGCATTGGAGGCTTTCAGGCGGGAACACCGATTCGGGACTATCAAACTTTTCTAATCCCTAATCCCCAATCCCTAATCACTGGACTTAACTTGGTTTCTTTGCTCCGTAACGACTGCGCGATTGTTTACGATCGGTTACGCCGAGCGTGTCCAAGGTGCCGCGGACGACTTGGTATCGCACGCCGGGCAAGTCGCGGACGCGTCCGCCCCGGACCAACACGATCGAGTGTTCCTGCAAGCTGTGCCCCTCGCCGGGGATGTAGACGGTTACTTCCTTGCCGTTGCTCAGCCTGACGCGCGTGATCTTCCGCAGGGCCGAGTTCGGTTTTTTCGGGGTCATCGTCTTGACCTGGAGGCAAACGCCCCGTTTCTGCGGGCATTTGTTCAAAACCGGCACCTTGCTGTGTTTGCGCGCCGTTCGGCGGCGTCTTCGCACTAATTGGTTGATCGTGGGCATTTTCCGCTCGTATTTCCTGGCAATATACTACGCTCTAATGTCGAGAATCACGTATTTTGCCAGCTTGTCGCGATGCTGTCAATGGGTAGTTGAGAGCAGGGCGAATATATCTTGGACGGCAGTGCTAAATAAAAGCCCTGTTTGGGGATGCGTTCCGCTGTAGGCTGCATCGCCCGGCCGCACGTTACCCCCCGCCCGACAGGAGCCGGGCGGCAATATCATCGACCAATTCCCTCGATCCGACGTAAAGGGCCGTCCGCTGGTGATGCCGATGCGGCTGGATATCGAGGATCGGCGTGCCGGACTCGTCGACGGCCGTTCCGCCCGCCTCGCGGCACATGAACGCCACGACGGCCGCTTCGTACATCAAGCGGAGCTTGCCCTCGGGGCGATTCTTCGCCGGATCGGGATGATTGACCACGGCCGGATACATGAACATGCCGCCGTTGGTCAACACCCGGTGAAAATCGGCGGCCAACGCGCCGAGGTAGCGGAAGGCGTACTTGCTCTCGTTCTCCGCTATCCAATCCTGAACGCCCTTGGCGAACGTCAGGTGGTTGGCGGCGTTGAAGGACAACTCCCAGGTGTCGGTTTCGCGGGGGAGTATCATCCGCCGCGGCTTGACGAACGTCATTGTTTCGTCGATGTGGAACCGCCACGTGCCCGCGTCTTTCAGCCCCAGGGTAAACGTGCCGGTGGGGATAACGAACATCCCGGCGGCGATATAATCCCTGCCGGGGCGGAGGCGCCTGTCCTCCGGCCCTTCGAGGTTCCGCTTGGCGATGCCGAAGAGGAAGCCGACCGGCAGCCCGTGCGGGATGTTCGACGAGCCGTCCAGCGGATCGAAATAGATGAAGTATCTGCCTTCGGGATTCAGGTCGATGATTTCCGGCGTCTCCTCGCTGACGGCCTGGATTACCCGGCCCGAGGATTTCAGATAGTGGATGGTGATTTCGTGGGCGATTTGGTCCATCCGCATCACGTTTTCACCCTGGACGTTGATATTCCCGGCCGCGCCGAGCAGTCCCTTCAGCGCGCCGGTCAGATAATAATACTGAATGCGCTTGGCCGCGCTGATGATGGCGTCCATCAAGATCAGGAAGTGATACGTTCGATTGTGCCGTTCCTGGTGTTGCAGCAGGAAATTATCGAATGTTTGCTCGAAGCGGCTCATGGGCTATCCTCCTGATTTGTGCAACCGTCGACGGGCCGGAAGCCGGCTCGCTTCAGACTCGTCGATTAAGAGTTGATTAAGCGATTATGCTTTCTCCTCGGGCAAGTCGAAACCGAAATATCGCACCGCGTTGCCGTAACTGATGTTGCGGACCATCGAGCCGATCATATCCAGGTCGTCGGGCAGCAGCCCCAGCTCCATTTCCTTGCCCAACATGCCGCAAAGGATGCGGCGGAAATATTCGTGCCGCGTGTAAGACAGGAACGAGCGGCTGTCGGTCAGCATGCCCACAAAAAGACTCAGCAGGCCCTGGTTCGAGAGCGAGTCGAGTTGGCGTTGCATGCCGTCCCGCTGGTCCAGGAACCACCAACCGCTGCCGAACTGCAATTTGCCGGGGGTCGAGCCGTCCTGGAAATTGCCGATCATCGTGGCGACCACGTCGTTGTGGGCGGGATTGAGGTTGTAGACGATCGTTTTGCCCAGCCGTCCGGCACGGTCGAGCCGGTCGAGGAAGCGGGCCATCGGCCGGGCGACTTGCGGGTCGCCGATCGAATCGCAGCCGGCGTCCGGCCCCAACAAGCGGAAGATTCGCGTGTTGTTGTTCCGCATCGCGCCGAAGTGGAATTGTTGCACCCAACACTTGTCGCAATTCATCGCGGCCAACTGTTCGAGCACCGCCGAGCGAAACAGGGCGATCTCGCCGGGCGGCAAATCCGCCCCGCCGCGAACGCGCCGGAACGCTGCGGCGACTTCCTCGACGCTGTAATCGTCGGCAACGAAAGTTTCCAGACCGTGGTCGGCCAACCGGCAACCTTGCGAATGGAAGAAGTCGTGCCGGGCGCGCAGCGCGTCGATAAATCGGTCGTAGTCGTCCTTCACGTCGATGCGGCTGGCAGCCGAAAGCCGCTCGACCCACTCGTTGAAGGCCGGGGGCGATTCGACGGCCGTCGCTCGGTCGGGGCGAAACGTCGGCAGCACGCGGATCGAGAAGGAAGCGTCGGCGGCAATCGCCCGATGGTGCTCGAGCGAATCGGTCGGATCGTCGGTGGTGCATACGAGGCGGACGTTCATTTGCCGCATGATTCCCCGGGCGGAGAACTCGGGCCGGGCCAGCTTCGCGTTGCACTCGTTCCAGATGCCCTCGGCCGTGTCGGGGCCGAGCAGGCGGTCGGCGATGCCCAGCGGCCGCTTCAGTTCGAGGTGGCTCCAGTGATAGAGCGGATTGCGCAGCGCGAGCGGGACGGTCTCGGCCCATTTCTGGAACTTCTCGCGGTCCGAGGCGTCGCCGGTGATGTAGCGTTCGGCGACGCCGGCGGCGCGCATCGCCCGCCACTTGTAATGGTCGCCGCTGAGCCAGATTTGCGCGAGGTTCTCGAAACGCCGGTCTGCGGCGATTTCGGCCGGCGGCAAGTGGCAATGATAGTCGATGATCGGCTGTTCGGCGGCGTATTCGTGATAGAGCCGCTCCGCCTGTTTGTTGTGTAAAAGAAAATTCTCGGTGATGAACTCTGTTTTCATGGCAACGAATGGTTATTGGAATTAGATTCCGTCATAGTATCGCTAACGCCGTGGACTGACCGTTTGTTCCGGAGCCGGCGAACGCACCGTGGAATATTATACAGTCGGAAGAGGAAACGATCCGCCCGAATCGCGGCAAGCACAATAAAAAAACCCCGCCGCTCGCGGCGAAGCGAAACGGCGGGGCCGGAACAGAGAAGAGGCCGATGATTCTGATGATAGCAGGTTTCACGCGAATGTCTAGTACCGCTTGGGAGAATTCTTGGCAATGGATGGGGTAGATCACATTTTACCCACCAACATTAGGGGGCGTCTCGGCCTATTTTACCAGCGCGAACGTACATTCCGCAACTTTTATCAGCGAAATCGCTCGATGTCTGTCACCAAAGGGGGGAAATCGTTACATTGATCGCTAGAATTTCTCGATCCACACTTCGTCGAACGGAGTTCATTTCGTTCCAACGCGACACAACGTTCTCCATGAAAGACATCAACGAATATCTGCGCATTTGCGAAACAGCCGTCCGCGCCGGCGGAGAAGTGATCCAAAGCTGGCTCGGCCGGACGGAAACGCGCGAGAAGGCGCCGGCCGATCTAGTCACCGAGGCCGACTTCGCCGCGCAGGAAACGGTCCGCCGAATCGTGTTGGAAGCATTTCCAGATCATGCTCTGTTGGGCGAAGAATCCGACGGACAATCGGCGGCCATCACTACTTCCTCGCACCGCTGGATCGTCGATCCGCTTGACGGGACGACGAACTTCGTCCACGGCGTGCCGCACTATTGCGTTTCGCTCGCGCTGGAGCGGGAGGGCGAATTGCTCGTCGGCGCGGTTTTCGATCCGTCGTTGGACGAATGCTTCACGGCCGCCGCCGGCCGGGGCGCGCGGCTCAACGGCAGCGAGATTCATGCCAGCGCGGTCGCCGACCTCTCCAAGGCGTTGGCCGCCGCGGGCTTTCCGCCCGGCGTGAAACGCGGCTCCCCCGACCTGGACCTGTTCCTCGAAATGGTCCCGCGATGCCAGGCGATTCGGCGGACCGGATCGGCGGCTTTGAATCTCTGCTACGTCGCTGCCGGAAGGTTCGACATGTTCTGGTCGTATTCCACGCATGTTTGGGACGTGGCGGCGGGCGTGCTGATGATCCGCGAGGCCGGCGGCAGCGTCTCGGCCGCCGACGGCGGGCCGTTCCGCCTCGATGAGGCCCATTTCCTCGCCGCCGCCAATCCGACCCTGCACGAAAAACTTCGCCGCGTCGCCGCCAATATCGCCAATCAATAATTATTTGTACGGACATCCCCAGCATGAACATTTCAAAGCTGATAAAGATCGTCGCCCCGGACGTTTCCGTCAATATCCGTCCCGGGCTGCACCATTTCGCCCGCGAAAAAGACGGAATGATTTGCCGGTTCCATCTTCGCGTTGATTCGGCGGGCGATGGGCTGCTGGTGGCCAACGCGGCGGCAATGGCTCGGCTCGCGCCCTCCGGCGTGGTCATTGCCAAAGCCCTGCTCGAAGGCAATGAGCGGTCGGCGATCGTCGCCCGACTGAAAAAAATGTTTCGCGGCGCGTCGGCCGAGCGGATTGCCGCCGACGTGGCCGCAGTCGAGCGGATGATCGCGCGGATGGAATCGCCCGACGACGGCTATCCGATCCTCAATCTGGCCGATCCGGCGTTGGGGCCTAAGTCGCTGCCGCTGGAGCGTCCGATCATGGCCGACGTGCCGCTCTGCGAGCCGGCGCGCGCCGCGCGCGTGATGGAGCGGCTGTGGGCTTTGGGGATTCCGCACGTCGTCTTCATCGCCCCAGCGGATTGCAACGAGTCGCACCTGACGCAAGCGGTCGAGCGGGGGAGCGACCTGGGACTGATTACCGGCGTTCGCGGACGCGGATCGGACCTCGCCGCCGCCAACCGCGTGGCAGACATGGCCGCCGCGGGCTTGGACCACCTCGACGTCTACTGCTTCTCGGCGGAGGAACGAAGCCACGACGCCTTTGCCGGCCAGGGCGATTGCACGATGGCACTGCGGGCGCTGTCGGCCGCAAGAAATTGCGAGGTCTGCGCGGTAGCCCAACTCGCGCTGGTCCGCTCCACACTCGATTCGATCGAACGCCTGCTCGAAACTCTCGCAGGCCGGGGGATTGAAAACGCCTCGATTTTCGCGATCGCCGCCGCCGAGAATGAAGCGAACGCCGCCGAGCCTCTCGCGGCCGACGAATTGCCGCCGGCCGCCGCGATTGTCGAGGAAGCTGCCGAGCGGGCGGGAATGCGGCTCACGTGGCAGCCGACCGTGCGGTTCGATCCGTCGGCGCCGCTCGCCGAGCAGCTTTGCCGCGGCCCTCGAACCAGCGGCGATTGGTCCATCCGAGTCGAACCCGACGGCGCGGTATTTCTTCCCCGAGGCCCCGCCGCGTCGGCCGGAAACCTGCTCGAAGACGATTGGGCGACAATCGCCAACAGCGAACCTTTCGCCGCATATCGCCGACGCTTGGCGAGCGACACTCATTGCGACGATTGCCCCGGGCTGGCAATCTGCGCGGCCGACTGCCCGCGCGAACCGGCCGGATGGGGTTAGTGGCTCGTGGTTAGTGGCTAGTGGCTAGTGGCTAGTGGTTAGTGGTTAGTGGAGAGGAGTGAGGCCTGTTATGGAAATAGCGGGGGGGCGGCCGCTTGCGGCTTCGCAAATACATCCCTGCAATTTCGCAAATCAGACCTGCACCCTCGTAAATACAGACTTGCAGTTTCGTAAAAAACATGCTTAATGTTCCACAAAAATCAACTCTCGGAACGAATATGCAGTATTCCAAGGACTTCGCCATGCTGAAAACAACACGACTAATCGCGCTGCTTTTCGCGGGCGTATTCCTCTGCACCGAGGCGCGGCCGTCGCTCGCCCAAGATTACTTCTTCGGCGTGCCGAACGTCCAGATGACGGTCGCGGTGAACCCGGACGCCTCGGCGACGATTGTATACGACTTCACGTTTCGCAACTCTCCCCACGGCCATGCGATCGACGTGGTCGACGTCGGCACTCCGCATTCGCGCTACGACTTGAAAAACGTCCGGGCGTCGGTCGACGGCCATCCGCTTAGCGACATTCGCGTTTCGGAATACGTCAAGCCGGGTTTCGAGGTTCACTTGGGCGCTCATGCGATACGTCCCGGGGGGGCGGGCGTGGTACACGTCGAGTTCACCATGCCCAACATGGTCTATCAAGATACGACCAACGACACTCTGGCGTCGATGCGGATCACGCCCACCTGGTTTGGCGAGCAATATGTCCAGGGGGACACGCATTTGCAAATCGCGATTCAATTGCCCAAAGGCGTGCGGCCGGAAGACGTTTTGCACCAGGGGCGCGAGTTTTCGCTGAAAGCGGAGACCGACGACGGCGCCCGAGTCGGCTGGGATTTGCCCGGCGTGCGGTTTACGGGCAAGAACATGGTTGCCCTGTCCTTTCCCAAGGGCGACATGCAAAACGTCATAAAACAGACGGCCATCGACCTGCTGGTTATCTGGTTCACGGAATCGCCCCGGGCGCGAGTTACGCTGGGCATTGTCTTCATGGTGCTGCTGGCCGTGGTTTTTTTCCGCTTCTCCGGCGGCACCGGATTGACGGTCTACGTCATTCTGGCCGCTGTTTCGGGGTTCGTGTTCTACCACCGGCCGGGCCTGCACCTGCTGGCAATGCCCTGCATCGTCGTGCTGCTCGGGCTGAACGAGTGGATTCTCGGGCGGCGGAAATCTCGCTACATGCCGCCGATCGCCGAGGTCGAGGGAGGCGGCATCAAACGCGGATTGACCGCCCCGGAGGCCGCCGTCCTGCTCGAACTACCCCTGGCAAAAGTCCTCTCGCTGGTCATTTTCGGCATGTTGAAAAAAGGCCTGCTCCGGCAAATCAAAGACGACCCCTTGATTGTGGCCGTAAACGAACCCTTCCAGGCGAAGTCCGCCGGCCAAAAACATGCCGAGTTCTATCAACAAGCGGCGGTCAAACAGGGCGTCGTCATCCACAAATACGAACACCCGTTCCTGTTTCTCATCCAAAATAATTCCGACAAACCGGCGCGAGACATCGATTTCAGCCGACCCATGAAAACGCTCATCGAAAGCGCGGCCGCGCGGATGAAGGGCTTCGACCTCTCCGACACGCAAGACTACTACCGAGCGATAATTCGCCGGGCGACCGAACAGGCCGCCGCAATCGGCGACGTCCAACAGCAGGAAAAAACCATCGATCGCAACTTCGAGTGGATTATGATGGACGACGACTACGGCCGCGTTTTCAGACATCGGCCGAGCTATCGGCCGATTTGGTGGGGACGCGGCGCGGCGGCGTCATCGCCGATCGGACCGGCGGCCGCACCCGGGGCCGGCGGCGGAACCACCTCGTTCGGCGACGTGGCCGCCAGCTTCACCGGCTGGGCCGAGAATACGATGGGCGGCATGGCCTCGGCCATCTCGCCCGGCTCCTTGAGTCTCTCCGACAAATCCGGCGGATTCCTCAACCTCAGCGGCGTGGACCACGTGGCCGGAGAGTTCTTCTCGGCACTGGGCAAATCCAGCGGCGGCGGCGGCGGCGGAGGTGGCGGAGGTTGCGCCTGTGCCTGCGCCGGATGCGCCTGCGCCTGCGCATGCGCCGGCGGGGGAAGGTAACATATAAAACCGCAATCGGCGGTAGC